>Ga0209583_10000055_pt1 | contig 35699 bp, 31 predicted proteins | sample Str014_FD_187201 | JGI IMG/M metagenome (GOLD analysis project Ga0209583, IMG submission 187201) | Freshwater sediment microbial communities in response to fracking from Pennsylvania, USA - Straight Creek_MetaG_SC_2014 (SPAdes) (version 2) | ecosystem: Environmental > Aquatic > Freshwater >... | reverse complement strand
GGGTCGGTGCGTTGATCGGGGCCATGGGATTCGGGTGGGGTGGATCGGCTGACGCCAGGGTGTCAGACCTCGTCGCGGCGAACGGTTGCGTCGTCGACTTGCGCAAATGATAAACGTTTGATTATCTTGCGCAAGGGGTATTGCGCAGATTTTTCAAGCGGTGTTGCGCAACGCGCAGCGATGCCTCGGAGTCAACGCTTCGGCTTCAGCGGCTTCACGGCAGCCTGGGTCCTGCTCCACAGATCGCGGCCCTCGTCCGCCGGCGCGGCCGGTTGGGTCGCGCCCGGCCGGGCAGCCGTGGCCGGGCCGGGTGTCAGTACTTCGCCGAGCAGGTCGAGCAGGCGCGCCCGGGCGCGTTGCGGGTGGCGGCGGTAATAGGTCAGCACGAGGCCGACGATGAAGCGCTCGTCGTCGTCCTGCGGCACGTTGCGCTGGCGGTCTTCGTCGATCACCGCAAGTGCCGTGGGCGATACACGGGCGCCCGGCGGAGGTGCCGTGGCCGCGTTGCCCGCACCGCCCTGTGCCCACGCGTGCGGCCCGTGGTGTTCGTCCATCCAGCCCATGGGCTTCTTGCACAACTGCTCGAACTGGCGCGCCAGTCGTTCGCCGATCTGGCGCGAGCGACCCTTGATCTGGCTCCAGTAGCTCGGCTGGATCTGCAGCCGCTCGGCGAAGCGGCCTTCGAGACCGCGCAAGGTGGCGGCATCGGCGTGCTTGACGGTGGCGTGGACGAATTCGTCGAAGAGGATCAGGGCGTTCGCGAGGCGAATCTGTGCGACATCGCGCGGGCCGGGGTTCATGTCGCAGATGATAAAGCGTCGTTGTGCAGGCCCGGCTTCGGGAGAAAATCCGGTGCTTTCCCACATTGCCCACCCAGGACACGCTCGATGACCACGCTCGGAACCCCGCTCTCGCCTCACGCCACCAAGGTCATGCTGCTGGGCAGCGGCGAGCTCGGCAAGGAGGTGCTGATCGCGCTGCAGCGGCTCGGTGTCGAGACGATCGCGGTCGACCGCTACGAGAACGCACCGGGGCAGCAGGTCGCGCACCACGCACGAACGATCACGATGAGCGACCCGGCGCAGCTGAAGGCGCTGATCGAATCGGAGCGACCCATGCTGGTCGTGCCCGAGATCGAGGCGATCGCAACCGGCATGCTCGAAGAACTCGAAGCCGTCGGCGTGGTGCGCGTGATCCCGACGGCCCGCGCGGCGCGGCTGACGATGGACCGCGAAGGCATACGTCGCCTCGCCGCGGAGACACTCGGGCTGCCGACCAGCCCGTACGAGTTCTGTGACTCGCTCGACGAGCTGCAGGCCGCGATCGATGGCGCGAACGGGTCAGGCATCGGCTACCCGTGCATCGTCAAGCCCGTGATGAGCAGTTCCGGCAAGGGCCAGAGCAAGATCGACGGGCCGGCCGACGTGCGCAAGGCGTGGGATCACGCGATGGCCGGCGGCCGCGTCAGCCACGGTCGCGTGATCGTCGAGGGCTTCATCGACTTCGACTACGAGATCACGCAGCTCACCGTGCGCGCGCTCGGCGCCGAAGGCCGGGTCGAAACCCACTTCTGCGAGCCGATCGGCCACGTGCAGGTCGGCGGCGATTACGTCGAGAGTTGGCAGCCGCACCCGATGCGCCCAGCCGCACTGCAGCGCTCGCGTGAGATCGCCAAGAAGGTGACCGATGACCTGGGTGGGCAGGGCCTGTTCGGCGTCGAGCTCTTCGTGAAGGGCGACGACGTGTGGTTCAGCGAAGTCTCGCCACGCCCGCACGACACCGGCATGGTGACGATGATCACGCAGTGGCAGAACGAGTTCGAGCTGCATGCGCGCGCGATCCTCGGGCTGCCGGTCGACACGGCGCTGAAGAGCCCGGGCGCGAGCGCGGTGGTGTACGGCGGCGTCGAGGCGACGGGCCTCGTGTTCGACGGCGTCGACGCGGCGCTGCGCGTGCCGAACACCGAGCTGCGCCTGTTCGGCAAACCCGAGAGCTTCGTCAAGCGGCGCATGGGGGTTGCAATGGCCTTCGACGCCGACATCGAGGTGGCGCGCACCCGCGCGAAGCAATCGGCCGCCTGCGTCAAGCCGCGCGTGGCCTGATGCACGACGAACTCAGTCCTCGTCCTTGACCTGATACTGGCTCGTCAAAGCGGCCTGCGCCGAGGGTGGCACCGCCTCGTAGTGGCTCAGCTCCAGCGTGTAGCGGCCCTGGCCTCCGGTCATGCCGTTCAGGCGCGCCTGGTAGTTCGAAAGTTCCGACAAAGGCACCTGCCCGCTCACCACGAAGGCACCGCCGGCGAGCGCCTGCGTGCCGTTGACCTGGCCGCGTTTGGCCGAGAGGTCGCCGGTCACGTCGCCCATGCTGTGCTCGGGCGCCGTGATCTCCACCTTCACGATCGGCTCCAGCACGATCGGGTTCGCCTTCTTCACCGCGTCGATGAAGGCCTTGCGGCCCGCGGTCGCGAACGCGATGTCTTTCGAGTCGACGCTGTGCGATTTGCCGTCGTAGACGATCACGCGCACGTCCTTCAGGGGGTGGCCCGCGATCACGCCCGAGTCGAGAACCGAGCGCACGCCTTTCTCGACCGCCGGGATGAATTGCGTCGGGATCGTGCCTCCCTTGACCTGGTCGACGAACTCGAAGCCCGTGCCGCGCGGCAGCGGCTCGATCCGCAGGAAGACCTCGCCGAACTGACCCGCACCGCCGCTCTGCTTCTTGTGGCGGTGGTGGCCTTCGGCCGGCGCGGTCACGGTCTCGCGGTACGCGATGCGCGGCGGCCGCGTCGTGACTTCGCACTTGTACACCTCGGTCATGCGCTCGAGCAGCGTGCGCAAGTGAAGCTCGCCCAGGCCGTAGACCACCGTCTCGTTCGTCACCGCAACATGCTCGACTTTCAGGCACGGGTCTTCGTCGACCAGCTTCTGCAGGATCTCCCACATGCGCTGCTCGTCGCCGCGCCGTTTGGGCTCGATCGCCAGACCGTGCACCGGCTCAGGGAAGGGCAGCGGGCGCAAGTGCAAGTGGTCGTCTTCGGCGGCGTCGTGCAGCACCGCGTCGAAGTGCATCTCGTCGACCTTCGCGACCGCGCAGATGTCGCCCGGTACGCCCTTCGGCACCTCGACATGCTCCTTGCCCTGCAGCATGAACAGGTGGCCGACCTTGAACGGCTTGCGGCCGTCGCCGATATAGAGCTGGCTGTCGCGCGTGACCGTTCCCTGGTGGATGCGGAACACGCCCATCTTGCCGACGTAGGGGTCGACCGTGATCTTGAAGACGTGCGCGATCACGTGCTGCGCCGGGTCGTTCTTCGCGTTCAGCTCTTTCGCGTGCGCGCCTTCGCCCTTCAGAAACTGCGGCGGGTTGCCTTCGGCGGGGTTCGGCATCAGCGCCTCGAACACGTCGAGCAACTCGGCTACGCCGGCGCCGTTGCGCGCCGAGACAAAACAGATCGGGATCAGGTGGCCCTGGCGCAGTGCCTCTTCGAGCGGCGCGTGCAACTCGCGCGGGTCGACATCGCCGTCGTTCAGGTAGCGTTCGACGAAATCCGGATCGACTTCGACGACCTGCTCGACCAACGCGCGATGTGCCGCCTCCACAGATGAAAAATCCGCCTCGCCGGACGGATTGAAGAAGCAATCGACGACCTGGGTGCCGCCTGCCGCCGGCAGGTTGAGCGGCAGGCACTCCTTGCCGAATGTGGCCTGGATCTGCCGCACCAGCGCCGCGAGATCGAGGCCTGCCGCATCGATCTTGTTGACGATCACCATGCGGCACAACTGCCGGCTCGCCGCCCAGTCCATCATCCGCGCGCTCATCACCTCGATGCCGGTGCTCGCGTTGACCACGATCGCGGCGGTCTCGACCGCCTCGAGCGCTGTCATGGACTGCCCGACGAAATCGGCATACCCCGGCGTGTCGATCAGGTGGATGCGAGCGCCTTTGTGCGCGAGGTGCAGCACCGCCGAATTCAGCGAGTGCTGGGCGCGGCGCTCCATCGGGTCGAAGTCGCTCACCGTCGTGCCGCGCTCCAGGCTGCCTTGCGCGCCGATCGCGCCGGCAGCACAGAGCAAAGCCTCGGCAAGGCTGGTTTTGCCCACGCCCGTCTGGCCGACGAGCGCGATGGTGCGGATCGCCCGGATGTCGGCGTGCGGGGTCGGCTGCGGCATGAGGCTGTCTCCTTGGGGCGCGTGCCGCGGACGGCGTCGCAGCCCGCGTGAACGGCTTGCTTCGTGCGAAACAGCGTAAGGGATAGCAACTCGCAGGGCAATCGGTGCTCACGTCGGGCCAGGACAACTAAAATGGCCGGTTGACATTCGGTAACACAAGACGTGTCGAGTTCGCTCACCTTGCGCGCCAGCAGCGCGCCAACCAATCGCACTTTGAAGCCAACGCTGGCCGTCGGCGTCAGCTTGGTCATCGTCGTGGTGTGGGCGATGTGGGCCGCGTATTTCAACACCGCGCAGTTCGGCGACAACGTCGAGCAATTCAACTGGGCACAAAGCCTGGAGCTCGGCTATCACAAGCACCCGCCGCTGCCATCTTGGTTGCTGGGCGCGGTGATCAAGTTGTTCGGGCCCTCGGTCTACTGGGCTTACCTGCTGGCGACCCTGTGTCTGCTCGGAACGGCCATCTTCACCTGGCTGATCGGGCGCGAACTCGTCGGCGATCGGGTCGCGGCCGCGGCCACGGTGCTGTGGGGGTTGAACATGACCTTCTCGCAGCGCGTGCAGCTCTACAACCACAACACGGTGCTGGTGCTTTGGTTCGCCGCAACGGTCTGGCTCGCGATGCGCGCGAGCCGCGCGAAGCGGGGCGCGCCGCTGTGGTGGTTCGCCACCGGTGTCGCCGCGGCCGCTGCAACCTTGTCGAAATACCAGGCGCTCGTGCCGCTGGCAGGGCTGGTGCTCGCACTCGTGGCCTCGGGCCGTTTGAGGCGACCGTCGCAGTGGGGTGGGGTGCTGATCGCGATCATCACGATGGTCGCTGTGTGCGCGCCGCATGTCGTGTGGGTCGTGCACCACAACTTCAGCACGCTGCACTATGCGTCGGAGGCGATCGAGACCTCGGGGCCGGGCCAGCGCATCGGCTTCATCGTGTCGTTCGCTGCGAACCAGGTGCGCCTGTGGTCGCCGGCGCTGTTGGTGATCGGCCTGTGCTGGGCTTGGCGCCGGATATCGCCGGCGGCGGCAGCCGACACCGGCGACGAGACCGCGCCCGATTTCCCGGTCTGGATGGTCGGGCTGCTGTGGGCCGGCCTCGTGGTGCTGGCGCTCATGGCGCTCGGTGCCGGCGTGAGCCTTCGCAACCACTGGGGCGTTCAAGCGCTGCAGTTCTTCGCGATCTGGCTCGCCTGGCGCTGGGATCGCCGCGGGCCGATCGATCTGAGGCGGCTGGTCTGCGCCGCACTCGTGGTGCACCTCGCAAGCCTGGCGTGGTACGCCAGCGAGCACAAAGACCCGACGACCGTGCTCACCAAGCGACGAATCGACACCATGTACCCGGCGCGCCGCCTCGCGCTCGCCGCCGTCGCGCACTGGGAGAGGTCGACCCACTGCCCGCTGCGTTATGTGGCGGGTACCGTGTTCGATGCGGGCTTGGTGTCGCTCTATTCCGGCGGCAGCCTCGAGGTCTTCGACACCGAATCCGCCACGCCCTGGGTGCACCCCGACGACCTGCGCCGCCAAGGCGCGCTCTACGTGCTCGACGAGGCCGACGCGGTGCCGGCGGGCGTGAAGAACGTGATCCTGTTCGACGTGGTGCTCGGCGACCGGCGCGGTCGGCCAGCCAAGTCGATCAAGCTGGGGGTGTTGCCCCCGGCTGTTTCCTGCAAGTGACGGCCTACTGGAACGCGACCTCCGCGAAGCTGCGCAGCTTGCGGCTGTGCAGCTGATCGACACCCGCTTCGCGCAGCAACTCGATCGCCCGGATGCCGATGCGCAGGTGCTGGTCGACCCGCTCGCGGTAGAAGTGGTTCGCCATCCCCGGCAGCTTGATCTCGCCGTGCAGCGGTTTGTCGGACACGCAAAGCAAGGTGCCGTAAGGCACGCGGAAGCGGAAGCCGTTCGCCGCGATCGTGGCACTTTCCATGTCGAGCGCGATCGCCCGGCTCTGGCTGAATCGGCGCTCCGGCGTGCTCGCGGCGTGATGCGACGGCAGCAGCTCCCAGTTGCGGTTGTCGGTGCTCGCGACCGTGCCGGTGCGCATGATGCGCTTCAGCTCGTAGCCCTTGAGCTGCGTGATCTCTTCGACCGCCGCTTCGAGCGCCACTTGCACCTCGGCCAGCGCCGGGATCGGCACCCACAGCGGCAGCTCTTCGTCGAGCACATGGTCTTCGCGCACGTAGCCGTGGGCGAGCACGTAGTCGCCGAGCTGCTGCGTGTTGCGCAGGCCGGCGCAGTGGCCCAACATGACCCACGCGTGCGGGCGCAGCACCGCGATGTGATCGGTGATCGTCTTCGCGTTGGCCGGGCCGACGCCGATGTTGACCATCGTGATGCCGCTGCCGCCGGCGCGCACCAGGTGGTAGGCGGGCATCTGCGGCAGGCGCGGCGGTGCGGCGCCGATGTCGTCGCCGGGTTGTGACGGCAGGCCCTTGCGGCGCGTGATGACGTTGCCGGGTTCGACGAACGCGACATAGTCCTGCTCGCGCCCCTCGACGGCCATGGTCTCGTGCCCGAGCCGCACGAATTCGTCGATGTAGAACTGGTAGTTCGTGAACAGCACGAAGTTCTGGAAATGCTCGGGCGCGGTGCCGGTGTAGTGGCGCAGACGATGCAGCGAGTAGTCGACCCGCGGCGCGGTGAACAGGGACAACGGCTGTGCCTCGCCCGGGGCGGTCTCGCGCGTGCCGTTGGCGATGCCGTCGTCCATCGCGTTCAGGTCGGGCAGGTCGAAGCGGTCGCGCATCAGCAAGCGGCGATCTGCCGTCAGGTTGCCTTCGATGTGGTCGTTGTCGGCGAGCGAGAAGTGCACCGGGATCGGCTGCGCGCTGGTGCCGATTTCGAGCGACACATGGTGGTTCTTCAACAGCAGGCGGAACTGTTCGAGGTAGTAGTTCGCGAACAGGTCGGGCCGGGTCAACGTGGTTTCGAACGTGCCCGGTCCGGCGACGAATCCGTAGCTCAGACGTGAGTCGGCGCGCGCGACGGTGTCGGTGTGCACCCGCACGAACGGGTAGCAGGCGCGCACGCGCTCGGCCATCGGATCGCCGGCAACGAAAGCCTGCAACGCGCCGCGCAGGTGCTGGACGCTGCCGTCGTAGATCGCGCGCACCTGCGCGAGCGCGGCGGCCGGGTCGGTGAAGCTGGCCGGGGCAACGTAATTCGGGACGACAGACATGGTTCTCCTTCTTGTTGTGTGCCGGCATTTTCCCCCGAGCTTGTGACGACTGCCGCGTCGAAGTCGCGCTCGGGGTTGCATTTCGTGACCTCGCTTGTCCTACAGCCCCCGCGGCCATCGGCCGACCGAGCGCGCCCGGGCTGGCCTCTAAGGTTGAGCCAGCTGGTTTCACGAATCGGCCTTGTTCCAAAACCTCGCATCAAGCAACGTCTCAAGGAGAACCAGGATGAATGCTTCCAAGACCCTGATTGCCGCCATCGCAGCAGCCACGATCGTCGGCGCGGTCGGCTTTGTTTCCGCGCAGACCACGGATTCGAACGCGCCGGCTGCCCAGCCTGCCGAACCGACGCCGAACACAGCGACCCAGCAGCAGGACATGCAGCAGGCGCCCGCGAATGCACCGTCCGACATGTCTTCGCCGCCGTATGTCGCGCCGCAGAGCGACAACTCGGCAGCGCCGAGCGGAACTGCAACGCCGTCCAGCGATTCGACGAGCACGCCTTCGGCGGCACCGTCCAGCGACACCAGCATGCCGGCTGAGCCTGCGCCCAAGGCCGACCGCAACTGAACGATGCGGTGACGCGATGAAGTTGTTGGACGCCCTTCCGAAGCTGCCCGCCGAATGGTCCGCAGGGATTCGGCAGGGTGTCCTGCTCGGGTCGGCGGTGCTTGTGCTCACGCTGCCGCCAACCGGTTTGGCGACATCGCGGCTGAGCGGCGCGACCCACCCGGTCGTTTCGATGAACGAAGCCGAACTCGCCGATGCCCGCATCGCCGACTTCGGTGACCATGTCGCCTCCGCCGATGCGCGCTTCGTCGCCAACTGGGTAGCGCATTCGCAGAACAACCAGCACCTGCCTTTCGTCATCCTCGACAAGCGCGACGCCCGCGTTTTCGTGTTCGACGCCGGTGGCGTGCTGATCGACTCGAGCCCGGTGCTGCTGGGTGCCGCTGCGGGCGACGATTCGGTGGTGGGCATCGGTACACGGCCGATCGCGCAGGTCAGGCACGAGGAGCGCACCACTCCCGCCGGCCGCTTCATCAGCCGCCCGGGCCGCAATGCATCGGGTGAAGACGTGGTGTGGGTCGATTACGACGCTGCCGTCTCGATGCACCGCGTGCGCCCGGTCGACCCGAAAGAACGGCGCCTGGAACGGCTGGCCTCCAACGATCCCTCGCAACGGCGCATCTCTTACGGCTGCATCAATGTGCCGGTGGCCTTTTTCGAAGGCGTGGTCAAGCCGGCAATGGGCGTGCAGCGCGGCGTGGTCTACGTGCTGCCCGAGAAAAAGGACGTGCGCCAGGTATTCACCGGTGCCTACCCGGTGGAGGCCAAGGCGAGCAGCCGAACGAGCACGATGTAACGAATTCCCTGTCGGCGCGGCCGGGCTTTTGTCCGGGCCGCGCTTCGGTGCGTGGACAATTCGACCCGGCATGCCGCAGCGCGGCGGCCCGGTGGGAGCAGCTTGTCAGCCTCGCCGCTGATGCGACCCCACTGAAAGTCACCTGCCATGCCTGGTCGAGGCGAAGGGCTGTTCATCGCAGCCACGATGTTGTTGTGCGCCTCGCTGTGCCGCGCCGCCACACCCGATTTCGGCACCGAGCGTGTTTCCGACGACGCGCGCTACGCAGCGCAGCAGGTTGTCGTCACCGACGACCACCGTCACCGCCCTTTCGCGATCGTCGACAAGCGCGACGCGCGGCTCTATGTGTTCGACGCCGACGGCCGCCTCGGCGGCGCTTCGGCCGTGTTGCTCGGCCTCACCCCCGGCGACACTGCGATCACCGACATCGCCAAGCGACGCCCGGCCAGCCTCGCGCCGAACGAACGCAGCACGCCGGCCGGCCGCTTCGAGTCGCAGCCGGGGCACAACGACAAGGGCGAGGCGATCGTCTGGGTCGACTACGCGGCTTCACTGGCGATCCACCGCCTGCGGCCATCGCCTGCCTCGGAGCACCGCGCCGAGCGCATGGCGTCCGCGACGCCAGACGACAACCGCATCTCGCTCGGCTGCATCGTCGTGCCGGTGGCGTTCTACGAGGCAGTCGTCGAGCCGGTGCTCGGGCGCCAGCGCGGCGTCGTCTACGTGCTGCCCGAGACACGCCCGGTGGAGGCGATGTTCGGCGACGCAATGCAGCTCGGTCTGGCACGACACTGAGCACGGCACCCGTACACTGCCCCGCGCACGAAGTGTGCACGGAGCATGAAGATGAAGGTGTTGGTTCTCGGCAGCGGTGTGATTGGGGTGTCTTCGGCCTACCAGCTCGCGCTGGCGGGCCATGAGGTGACGGTGGTCGATCGCCAGCCGGCCGCCGCGCTCGAAACGAGTTACGGCAATGCCGGCGAGGTGTCGCCCGGCTACTCGGCGCCCTGGGCCGGCCCCGGCGTGCCGATCAAGGCCATCAAGTGGTTGCTGATGCAGCACCGTCCACTGGTGATCCGGCCCAACATCGACCTGAACCTGATCCGCTGGGGCGTGGCGATGCTGCGCAATTGCACGACCGCGCGCTACGAACTGAACAAGGGGCGCATGGTGCGCCTGGCCGAATACAGCCGCGACTGCCTGAAAGCGCTGCGGGCCGAAACGGGAATCCGGTACGACGAGCGCATGCAGGGCACCTTGCAGCTCTTCCGCACCCAGGCGCAGCTCGACGGCACGGCGGCCGACATCGCGATCCTGAAGCGCTACGGCGTCGGCTTCGAGTTGCTGGACCGCGAAGGCTGTATCCGCGTCGAGCCGGCGCTGGCGAAGGTGCGCGAGAAGTTCGTCGGCGGCCTGCTGCTGCCCGGCGACGAGACCGGCGATTGCTTCAAGTTCACGCAGAACCTCGCTGCGCTGGCGGTGAAGCACGGCGTGCAGTTCCGCTACGGCACGAACATCAAGAAGCTGGTGCTGGCCGGCAAGCAGATCGACGGGGTCGCCACCGACTCGGGCATCTTGCGCGCCGACGCCTACCTCGTCGCGCTCGGCAGCTACTCGCCGTTGCTGCTGAAGGGCGTGGGCATTCGCATCCCGGTGTATCCGGTCAAGGGCTACTCGATCACGGTGCCGATCACCGATGCGGGCGGCGCGCCCGAATCGACCGTGATGGACGAGAGCCACAAGGTCGCGGTGACGCGGCTGGGCGATCGAATCCGCGTCGGCGGCACGGCCGAACTGGCCGGCTACAACTTGCGCCTCCACGACGCGCGCCGCCAGACGCTGGAGCATGTCGTCACCGATCTGTTCCCGCGGGGTGGCGATGTGAGCCGGGCCGAATTCTGGTGCGGCCTGCGCCCGATGACGCCCGACGGCACGCCGGTCGTGGGCGCGACGAGGCTACCGAATCTGTACCTTGCCACCGGCCACGGCACGCTGGGCTGGACCATGGCGGCCGGCACCGGGCGCGTGATGGCCGATGTGATCTCGGGGCGCAAGCCCGGGATCGACCTCGATGGGCTCACCGTCGACCGCTACCCTAACGCCTACGCCTGAGCCGCAGCACGTCGGCAATCGCTTCGCTACAGTCGGCGCCGAGGAGACAGCCGATGACGCAAGACGAGATTCACGCGCCGATGGCCTGCACCATCGTCGAGGTGCCGGTGCAGCCCGGGCAGGCGGTGCGCGCCGGCCAGACGCTGGTCGTCATCGAGGCCATGAAGATGGAGCACGAGATCCGCGCCGAGGCCGATGCGCAGGTGCTTCAGGTCAGCGCGAAAGCCGGCGAACTGGTCGCCGAGGGCGATCTGCTGCTTCTGCTCGGCGCCGCGGTGGCCTCGGCGAATGCCGTCGCCGCACCGCACGCCGAAGCGCCGCCACCCGCCACGGACGTGCGCGCAGACCTGAAGGAAGTGCTGCTGCGTCATGCGTCGACACTCGACGCGCAGCGCCCCGCAGCGGTCGCCAAACGCTACGCGCTCGGCATGCGCACCGCACGCGAGAACCTCGCCGACCTGTGCGACGCGGGCTCGTTCATCGAGTACGGCGCGCTTGCCGTGGCCGCGCAGCGCGCCCGCCGCAGCGAGGCCGACCTGATCGCGAACACGCCGGCGGACGGCATGGTCACCGGCATCGGCAGCGTCAACGGCGCGCTTTTCGGCGACGACGAGGCTGGTGCACAGAAGACGCGCTGCGTCGTGATGGCCTACGACGCGACCGTGCTCGCCGGCACCCAGGGCATGCGCAACCACCAGAAGACCGACCGCATGCTCGGCATCGCGCTGGCGCAGAAGCTGCCGGTGGTGCTGTTCGCCGAGGGGGGCGGTGGTCGCCCGGGCGATGTCGACATGCCCATCGTCGCGGGTCTGCACGTCACCAGCTTCGCGAGCTATGCACGACTGAGCGGCCATGTCCCGGTCGTCGGCATCGTCGCCGGCCGCTGCTTCGCCGGCAACGCCGCGCTGCTGGGCTGCAGCGACGTCATCATCGCGACCCGCCGCAGCAACATCGGCATGGGCGGGCCTGCGATGGTGGAGGGCGGCGGCCTCGGCGTGTTCACGCCCGAGCAGATCGGCCCGAGCGACGTGCAGTCGGCCAACGGCGTGATCGACCTGCTGGTCGAAGACGAAGCTTCGGCCGTCGCCGCCGCGCGGCAGTACCTGTCGTACTTTCAGGGCACGACGAGCGGGTGGACGGCCGCCGACCCCGTGCTCCTGCGCGATGCGCTGCCCGAAAGCCGCGTGCGCGCCTACGACATGCGCGCGGTGATGACCCTCGTCGCCGACACGGGCTCGCTGCTCGAACTGCGCGGCGGCTTCGGCGCCGGCATCTTCACCGCGCTGGCGCGCATCGAAGGCCGGCCGATCGGGATGATCGCGAGCAACCCGGCGCACCTGGGGGGCGCGATCGACGCCGATGCGGCCGACAAGGCGGCGCGCTTCATGCAACTGTGCAACGCCCACGGCTTGCCGCTCGTCTCGCTGGTCGACACGCCCGGCTTCATGGTCGGGCCGCAGACCGAGGCGCAGGCACAGGTGCGCCATGTGAGCCGCATGTTCGTCGCGGCGGCGCATTTGCGCGTGCCGTTCTTCGCCGTGGTGCTGCGCAAAGGCTACGGCCTGGGCGCGATGGCGATGACCGGCGGCGGCTTTCACGCGCCGATGTTCACGGTGGCGTGGCCGAGCGGCGAGTTCGGTGCGATGGGTCTGGAGGGGGCTGTGCGCTTGGGCTACCGCAAGGAACTGGATTCAGCACCGGAGGGGGTTCAGCGCGATGCGCTCTACCAGCGCCACGTCGACGAACACTACGCAAAGGGGAAAGCGATCAACATGGCCGCGACGCTCGAGATCGATGCGGTGATCGACCCTGCCACGACCCGGGCGTGGCTCTCGCGCGGTCTCGCTTCCTCGCGCATCGCCGAGCCGGTGCGGCCCGGCATCGACACCTGGTGAAAAGCTAGGTCAGGTCGCCGAAGCCCGAACGAGGTGCATCGGGCCAGTGACGCGATTGCAGTGCCGGGTGTGCGGCCTCATAGCCCAACTCGGCGGTGTCGTCATCCACAGACGGCGCCACCGCGGGCTGTTGGCTGGAAAAGTACCAGCGTTTGACGTCTGCCACCCAATCCGTGTCGTTTGCCATCACCGGCTCCACCGCTTGCTGTCGATGCAGCGATCGTCTGCGGCCCCGCGTGCTGGCGCCATCGGGTGTTCGGTCGATTCCCTGTAGGGCTTCGCCTACGCATCGCGTCGGGCAATGAGCCCGCAGAATCGCAGGATGTACTCACCCGCCCTCGACCATTTCATCGCCGAATCTTCCGCGCTCGCAGGCGCCTGCCGCGAGCCGGCCGATTGCGTCGCGGCGATCGCGCCGCTGATGCACGGGCTGCTGGCGCATGCCGACACCTTTCTCGCGCCGCAGCACCTGCGCGCCGACCCCGACCACTACGCCCGCAACGCGATCCACGTGTCGCCCGACCACAGCTTGTCGCTCTATGCACTGGTCTGGACGCCGGGGCAGTGGACGCCGGTGCACGACCACGGCAGCTGGGGCGTGGTCGGCGTGTTGCGCGGGATGCTGGAAGAGCGCAGCTACATCCGTACCGGCGCAGACGCCGCCGGCGACGCCGACACCGGCATCGTGCTGCAACGCGGCGGCGTGATCCTCATCGGCCCGGGCAGCGTGACCAGCTTCGTGCCCAACCCCGATCACATCCACCTGACCGGTGTCGGCGCCGATCGGCAGCAGGTCGTGAGCCTGCATTTGTACGGCCGCAACATGAACAGTTTTCATCTCTACGACGTGGCGGCGGGCACGCGCCGCAAGGTGAACCTGGAACACAACGAGAGCTGATCGCGGCATCGGCGTTGCGCCCCAATCCATATGCACATCACCGACCTCTCGGCCACTGCACTCTCGGCCGCGATTCACGCGAAGGCGGTCTCGTGCCGGGAGGTCATGCAGGCCTACCTCGCGCGCATCGCCGAGATGAACCCGGCGCACAACGCGCTCGTCAGCCTGCGTGCGCCGGATGCGCTGTTGCGCCAGGCCGACGCCTGCGACGCCGAGCTGGCCGCAGGTGCCAGTCGCGGCTGGATGCACGGCATGCCGCAGGCGATCAAGGACATCGCGCCCGTCGCCGGTCTGCCCAACACGATGGGCTCCCCTCTGTTGCGCGCGTTCGTCCCGCGAGAAGACGGCCTGCTCGCGCAACGCATGAGAGCTGCCGGTTGCCTCGTCGTCGGCAAGAGCAACACGCCCGAGTTCGGACTGGGCTCGCACACTTTCAACGAAGTCTTCGGCGTCACCCGCAATGCCTACGATGTGAGCAAATCTGCCGGCGGAAGCAGCGGCGGCGCGGCCGTCGCGCTGGCCACACGCATGCTGCCGGTGGCCGACGGCAGCGACTTCATGGGCAGCCTGCGCAACCCCGCCGGTTGGAACAACGTGTTCGGCTTGCGCCCCAGCCAGGGCCGCGTACCGCAATGGCCGGTGGCCGATGTGTGGGTCACCCAGCTCGGCACCGAAGGGCCGCTGGGCCGCAGCGTCGAAGATCTGGCACGGCTGCTCGACGTGCAGGCCGGGCCGGATGCGCGGCTGCCGCTGTCGCTGGCCGCTCACGGGTCGTTCGCCGCGGGTCTGGGCGACGTCGAGGGCGCCTCGGCACGCATCGGATGGCTCGGCGACCTCGATGGTTATCTGGCGATGGAGCCGGGCATCGTGGGCGTTTGCGAGCAGGCGCTGCAGCGCTTCGAGGGGCTCGGCTGTGCCGTCGAACCCACGGCGCTCGGCCACTCACCCGAGGCGCTATGGCAGGCCTGGCTGGTGTGGCGCCGCTGGCTCGTCGCCGGCCGGATTGCGCCGTTCCTGCTGACGCCGGCCAACCGTGCGCTGATCAAGCCCGAGGCGCTCTGGGAGCACGATCAGGCCGCCGGCCTGACCGGCGCCCAAACCCTGCGCGCGAGCGCGCAGCGCACGGCGTTCTACGAGCACATGCTGACGCTGTTCGAGCGCTTCGATGTTCTCGCGCTGCCGAGCGCGCAGGTCTGGCCCTTCGATGCGGGCCTGCGCTGGCCCGCCGAGATCGCCGGTCGCGCGATGGACACCTACCACCGCTGGATGGAGGTCGTGATCTACGCCACCTTGGCCGGCCTGCCGTGCATCAGCGTGCCGGCCGGCTTCAGCGCGGCGGGCCTGCCGATGGGGCTGCAGTTGATCGGCAGGCCGCAGGGCGAGGCGGCGTTGCTGCGTTTGGCGCGCGCCTACGAGATCGCGGCCGACGAGGTGTTGCGGGTGCGGCCCGGGCTCACGTCGTCAGCTTGAGCCCGACGATGCCCAGCATGATCAGCGCCAGGCACGCCAGCCGCATCGGCGCGGCCGAGTCGCCCATCAGCACGATGCCCAGGATCACGGTGCCCACCGTGCCGATGCCGGTCCACACGGCGTACGCGGTTCCCACCGGCAAATGCTTCATCGCCAGGCCCAGCAGCACCACGCTGGCGACCATCGCCGCGACCGTGAGCGCGCTCGGCACGGGCTTGCTGAAGCCGTCGGTGTACTTCAGGCCGATGGCCCAGGCGACCTCGAACAGGCCGGCGAAGAAGAGGAGTGTCCAGGGCATGCTCTAAAGTCTAACGAGGCCAGGCACAGGAGAGAAGATGACAGAAACCAAGAACCGCATCCGCGTGGGAGTCGGCGGCTGGACCTTCGAACCCTGGCGCGACAACTTCTTCCCGAAAGGCTGGTCGCACGCGCGCGAGCTCGAGTACGCAAGCCGCAAGCTCACTGCGATCGAAGTCAACGGCACCTACTACAGCTCGCAGAAGCCGGCCACCTTCGCGAAGTGGCGAGACGAGACACCCGATGATTTCGTGTTCTCGCTCAAGGCCTCGCGATTCGCGACCAACCGGCGCGTACTGGCCGAGGCCGGCGAGTCGATCGAGCGCTTCGTCAACCAGGGCATCACGGAGCTGGCGCACAAACTGGGGCCCATCGTGTGGCAGTTCGCGCCGACCAAGCGTTTCGAGCCGGAGGATTTCGAGGCCTTCCTGAAGCTGCTGCCGGCGCAGGTCGCGGGCCTGCCGCTGCGCCACGTGCTCGATGTGCGGCACGAAAGCTTCAAGACGCCCGACTATCTGGCGCTCGCGCGGCGCTACCGCGCGGCGACCGTGTTCACCGACTCCGACGACTACCCCTCGTTCGCCGATCTCACCGGCGACTTCGTCTATGCGCGGCTGATGCGTACCGATGCGGCGCACCCCGCCGGCTGCCCACCGTCGTTCTTCGCGCCGCTCGCCGCCTGCGCGAAGGTCTGGCGCGACGGCGGCGAGCCGACCGGCGTGCCGCGCGTCGAGGCGGTCGCGGCGGCGGAGGCGCCGCGCGACGTGTTCCTCTACTTCATCAGCGGCGCGAAGGAAAAGGCGCCCGCCGCGGCGATGGCGCTGATCGAGGCGCTGGGCTGATGCCCGGGCGACGGGCACCGACGTTTCCGCGCGCGATACTCCCGCCATGTCACAGGCCACCGATACCGTCGCCCCGCCCACGCCCGCCACCTCCGCAGCCGAACGCCCGCCGCGGCCCGCGGCCACCATCGTCGTCGTGCGCGACGGCAGCGGCGGCATCGAGGTGCTGCTGTCGCGCCGCGCCGAGCGCGGCGACCACAACAGCGGCGCGTGGGTCTTTCCGGGCGGCATCGTCGACCCGGGCGATCGCGCCGCGCACGCCTGCTGCGCGGGGTTGGACGACGTGGCAGCGAGCGCGCGGCTCGGCCTGCCCGCCAACGGTCTCGACTACTACATCGCCGCAGTGCGTGAATGCTTCGAGGAATCGGGCCTGTTGTTCGCGACCGACCACAGCGGCGAGCTCGTGGGCCTCGACGCCACGACCGGCGACCTGCACCACAGCGAACTCGCCGCCTGGCGCGGCCTGCTGCACCGCAACGAGCGTTCGCTCGGCGAGATGTGCCGCGAGTTCGGGCTCACGCTCGCGCTCGACCGCCTGGTCTACCTGAGCCATTGGCTCACGCCGCTGGCGCGGCCGAAGCGCTTCGACACGCGCTTTTTCATCGCCGCCGCGCCCACCTCGCAGACCGCCGCGTTCGACGGCACCGAGATGGTCGAGCAACTCTGGTTGCGCCCGGCCGACGCGCTCGCACGCGCCAATGAACTGAAGCTGATGACGCCGACGCAGAAGACGCTCGAGCTCGTCGGAAAGTACGACACCGTCGACACGCTGCTCGCGTGGGCGCGCGCCCCGCGCGAGGTCGCGCTGATCATGCCGCGCGTCGCCAGCGGCGGGCAGGGCATGCGCCCGGTGCTGCCCGACGAGCCGGCCTTCGCCGAACTCGGCCGCATCGATCCGGCCGGGCACGGCAGCGGCTGCTACGACATCCAGGTCGGCACCCCGGTGCGGCTCTCGCCGCGCCTGATCCGAGTCACCGCCAACAACGGCAGCCTGATGACCGGCCCGGGCACCAACACCTACCTGCTCGGTGGCGGTGCAAGCAACGAGTGGGCGGTGATCGACCCGGGGCCGCTCGATCACGCCCACATCGAGGCGATTCTCAACGCCGCGCCGGGGCCGATCCGCTGGATCTTCGCGACCCACACCCACAATGACCACTCGCCGGCCAGCGTGCCGTTGAAGGCGCGCACCGGTGCGATCGTTCACGGCCGCCTGCCCGACCACACCGAATGGCAGGACGCGAGCTTCGCACCCGACCAGCACCTGCAGGGCGGCGAGCGCTTCGAGCTGCCGGGCGGGGCCACGCTGCGGGCGATCCACACGCCCGGCCATGCGTCGAACCATCTCTGCTACTTGCTCGAAGAAGAGAAGCTGTTGTTCACGGGCGATCACGTGATGCAGCTCTCGACTGTCGTGATCAACCCGCCCGACGGCGACATGTCGGCCTACATCGGCTCGCTGCGCGCGCTCGTCGACCTCGACCTGGACTGGCTCGCGCCGGGCCACGGCTTCCTGATGGCCGACCCGAAGGGCGCGATGGAGGCGATCGTCGCGCATCGCTTGCGTCGCGAGGCCAAGGTCGTCAACGCGCTGCGCGAACTCGGCCCGGCCGACGAGGCGGCACTGCTCGCGCGTGTCTACGACGACGTGAAGCCGCAGTTGCACGCGATGGCACTGCGTTCGCTTCGGGCCCACCTGAACAAGCTGCGCGACGACGGCACGGCGCGCGAGGCGGATCGGCACTGGGCCTTGGCCTGAGGGCAGGCTGCGCGGCGCCGGCTCGTCAGCGGGCGCGGTACTTCCAGTGCCGCGACTTGCCCTCGCCCAGCCACTCGATCGTCTGAGCGACCCGACTCGCGCAGGTTTCTGCGCGCTTCGCCTGCGCGATCCACTCGATGTATTCGAGCCGCTGCGATGACGAGAACTCGGCGAAGGTCTTGCGCGCCGCCTCGTTGTGTTGCAGCGCTTCGGCCAGCGGCGCTGGCACCTCGGGCGGTGCTTTCGTGTCGTGGCCCTTGGGCGCGCGGAGCGCGGCGGCACCGGCGTCGATCTGCGCGACGGCGCGGCGCAGGGTCTGCAGCAGTTCGCGCTGCGGTGGCAGATCCTGCAGCGTTTCGAGGCGGCCGAACTGGCCCATGCCTTCGGCGGGTTCGCGCGCCGCTGCCAGACCGCGGCCCTTCCACAAGCCGAACGCGCAGTGCTGCTTGAACGCCGCCATGTACCCGAGGATGTGCGCGCCGTGCAGGAAGAACGGCATGCCCCATTTGATCGTCTCCTGCGCATCCGGGCAGGCCGCATGCACGGCGGCGCGCAGGTGGGCGAGGATGGGTTGCGCGAAGGGTGCGGCGCGCTCGATGTAGGCGTCGACGCGGGGGTCGGTGGTGGCCATCGTCGGTCTCCGGGCCGCTCGTGGGTGAGCCGTGGGTTCAGCCGCCCGATAGCGCGTGGGCATCGTCGCGTGCGGCAGCCTCCAGGTGCTGCGTGCAGTTGAGCAGGCTGGCAAGGTGCGGCGGTTGCGCGTCGACGATGCTCAGGCTGGTGTTGCCCAGTTGGGTGGGCGCCAGCGTGCGGTCGGCCAGCCGAACATGGGCGCCGAGCAGCACGCGCAGCACCAGCCCGTGGCTGACGACCGCGATCGTGCCGCCGACCGTGCCTTGCCGCGCCACGACGTGCGCGAACGCCTCGGCCACCCGCTGTTCGAACGCCAGCGTCGATTCGCCGTTCGGCGGCGCCTCGGCCATCGTCAGCGGGTCGATCGGCATGCCGTCGTACGACCGGCCGCGCCAGTCGCCGAAATTGCGTTCCTGCAGCAGTGGCGTGGTCTCGATGCCGAGGCCTGTGGCCGCCGCGATCGCCTGCGCGGTGCGCAGCGCGCGCGGCAGATCGCTGCTGACGATCGCCTGCACGTCCATCGCCGCCAGGCGTGCCGCGAGCGCCTCGGCTTGCGCGATGCCGCGCGCACTCAACGGCGTGTCGGCGGGTTGCAGCACGCGCGCGACGTTGAGGGCGGTCTCGCCGTGGCGGATCAACAGGAGTTTCATCGCATCGCCTTGATGAGAGGGGCCGCCACGCATCGCCTACGATCGTGCCGACCATCGGTGGTCTTTCGGGGAAAGGCAAGTATGTCGGATGACGGCGGCCGCTTCACGGTCGTGCTCCTGCCTTCGGGCCTGACCTACGAGGCGCGCGCGGGGGTGGCGATCCTGCGGTCCGCGCGCGAAGCGGGGCTGATCCTGCCGAGTTCGTGCCGCAACGGCACTTGCCGCACCTGCATCTGCAGGATGACCAGCGGCCGCGTGCGCTACGGTGTCGAATGGCCGGGGTTGAGTGCCGACGAGAAGGCCGAGGGCTACATCCTGCCGTGCGTGGCGCTGCCCGAATCGGCGCTCGTGCTCGAGGGCGTCAAGGCCGTCGATCTGCGCATCGCGGGCCACGGTGCGGCCTGAAGTTTTCGCGTCTGCGGCGGACGAACTGACGCCAGGATCGACTTCCAGCCCGCGCAAATCGCGGCATCCCGCAGAATCCGGCCCAGGCCCGCGTCCCTTCGTTGGCGACCCGGCCGAACGCAACCATGCACATCGACATCGCTTCCCTGCTCTGTGCGCTGATGATCAACCAGATCACGATGGCGGTGGCCTTGCCGGCCGTGATGGGGCAGGTCAGCCGGCCGGCCCGGCTCGCCCAGCTCGTGGTCGTGCTGCAAGCCGCTGGCTGGGCGCTGTTGCTCGGGTCGGGCCTCGTCGGGGCGGGCACCTGGCTCGATCGGTCGCTTTCGGTCGCCTCGATGGCCTGCATCGCTGGCAGCCTCGCGCTGCTGGCGCGGGCCTTCGATCTCTGGCGCGGCCGCAGCGCGCACGATCGCCCGCTGGTGTCGATCGCGGTGCTGCTGCCGCTGGGCTACGCGCTCGGGTTCTCGAGCTACCCGTTCCGGGTCGGCTGGGCCAACGGCCTGCTGGCGCTGCAGATGCTGCTGTTCGCGGCATCGCTCGCTCGCCCGTCGCCGCTGCCGGTGGGGCGCTGGCGCTGGCTGGTCGTCTTGAGCCTGATCGCGCAGGCGTTGGTGACCGCCTGGCGCGGCGTGCTGGGCGCGATTTTCACGGCCTCGTATCCGACCTTTCTCGCGCCGCACCCGGTGAACTACGCGTCGGCGGTGGTTGTGAATGCGACGAGCCTGCTGTCGCTGGTCGGCATCCTGCTCGCGCACCGTGACGAGGCGGCACGCGAGCTCGAGCGGCTGGCCACGCTAGACGGCCTGACCGGCGTGTTCAATCGCCGTGCCTGGCTGGCGCGCGCGGGCGACGAGCTGGCGGTCAGCGTGCGCTACGACCAGCCACTGGCGGTGCTGATGATCGACCTCGATCACTTCAAGCAGATCAACGATGGCCACGGCCACGAGACCGGCGATCGGGCGCTGCGCGTCGTTGCCGCCGCATTGCAGGCGGCCGTGCGCACCGGTGACCTGGTCGGCCGCTACGGCGGCGAGGAGTTCTGCGTGCTCATGAACCAGGCCGACGCCGCGGCCGCACGCGCCTTCGATCGCCGCCTGCGAGCGCGCCTGGCCGAGTCGGCACCGCGCGAGCTGGGGTTCGCGCTCGACTACAGCGCCGGCATCGCGATGCGCAGCATGCCTGCCGACACGCTGGAGGCGATGCTGCAACGCGCCGATGCGGCGCTGTACCGGGCCAAGGCCGCTGGACGGGCGCGAACTCTGGATGAAGTCGGGCCGAGTTTGCAAATCGCGTGAGCATCGTGTTCAGGAGCGGCAGGATTTGGCAGCGCCACCCGATGGGCGTGCACGTGGGTGCAGCCGAAGACGAAGAACTTCCTAGACTCGCGGAATGTCGAAACGAAGCTTGATCGGGGCTGCTCTCGGCGGCGCGTGCATGCTGGCGGCGCTCTGCGTGCACGAAGCCGTGACCTATCACGAACGCATGCCGCCGCCCACCTCGGTGCCGGTGCCCAGGCTGCTGGGGGCGTTTCCGGTCGACGCGAGCTGGGTGAAGTCGGGCACGCCGAACTTTCGCGGCACCGAGACATCCCGGTCGCCCGACGGCAACGGTGTCACCGGGCTGTGGGCCTGCGACGGGCCGAGCACCTTCGAGTGGCAGTTCGGCGACGATGAGACGGTGCACCTGCTCGAAGGCCGAGTGGAGGTCGAGTACCGCGGTCGGCGCTTCACGATCAACCCCGGCGACACGGCGACATTCCATGCCGGCACGCGCGCCGTCTGGCACGTGCCGCAGTACGCGAAGAAGGTATTCGTGCTGCACCAGCCGGGGCTGCTGGTGCGGGGGTGGCGCAAGGTATTCCCGCCGGCCTGATCGCGGCGAGCGCCGCGCTCCGGCTACATGCTGCGCCGGTACTGCCCGCCCACCTCGAACAGCGCGTCCGTGATCTGCCCGAGCGAGCAGCAGCGCACCGCCTGCATCAGCACCTCGAACACGTTCGCGTTCGCGATCACCGCATCCTTCAAACGCTGCAGCATCACAGGTGATTCGGCGGCGTGGCGCGCGTGGAATTCGGCCAGGCGCTTCAACTGACTCTGCTTCTCCTCGTCGGTCGAGCGCGCGAGTTCGAGCGTGTCGGCGACCGGGTCGCCGTGCGGGTTGCGGAAGGTGTTGACGCCGACGATCGGGTATTCGCCGGTGTGTTTTTGCATCTCGTAGTGCATCGACTCTTCCTGGATCTTGCCGCGCTGGTAGCCGGTCTCCATCGCACCCAATACACCGCCGCGCTCGGCGATCTTCTCGAACTCCTGGAGCACCATCTCCTCGACCAGTTCGGTCAGCTCGTCGATGATGAAGCTGCCCTGGTTCGGGTTCTCGTTCTTCGCCAGGCCCCACTCGCGGTTGATGATCAGCTGGATCGCCATCGCGCGGCGCACGCTGTCTTCGGTCGGCGTCGTGATCGCCTCGTCGAAGGCATTGGTGTGCAGCGAGTTGCAGTTGTCGTAGATCGCGATCAGCGCCTGCAGGGTTGTGCGGATGTCGTTGAACTGGATCTCCTGCGCGTGCAGGCTGCGGCCGCTGGTCTGCACGTGGTACTTGAGCTTTTGCGAGCGCTCGTTCGCGCCGTAGCGGTCGCGCATCGCGACCGCCCAGATGCGCCGCGCCACGCGCCCGAGCACCGTGTACTCCGGGTCCATGCCGTTGCTGAAGAAGAACGAAAGGTTCGGCGCGAAGTCGTCGATGTGCATGCCGCGCGCGAGGTACGCCTCCACGAACGTGAAGCCGTTAGACAACGTGAACGCGAGTTGCGAGATCGGGTTCGCACCCGCCTCGGCGATGTGATAGCCGCTGATGCTCACCGAGTAGAAATTGCGCACCTTGTGCTGCACGAAGTACGCGGCGATGTCGCCCATCACCTTCAGCGAAAACTCGGTCGAGAAGATGCAGGTGTTCTGGCCCTGGTCTTCCTTGAGGATGTCGGCCTGCACGGTGCCGCGCACGTTTTCCTTGACCCACGCGGTGATCTTGTTCGCCTCGTCGGTGCTCGGCTCGCGGCCGTTGTCGGCGCGGAACTTGTCGAGGTTCTGGTCGATCGCGGTGTTCATGAACATCGCGAGGATCGTCGGCGCCGGGCCGTTGATCGTCATGCTGACGCTGGTGGCCGGGTTCGTCAGGTCGAAGCCGCCGTAGAGCACCTTCATGTCGTCGAGCGTGGCGATGCTCACGCCCGAGTTGCCGACCTTGCCGTAGATGTCCGGCCGCACGGCGGGGTCGTTGCCGTAGAGCGTGACGCTGTCGAACGCGGTCGACAAGCGCTTGGCGGCCATCCCCGCGCTCAGCAGCTTGAAGCGCGTGTTCGTGCGAAACGCATCGCCTTCGCCGGCGAACATGCGGGTCGGGTCTTCGCCCTCGCGCTTGAAGGCGAAGGTGCCGGCGGTGTAGGGGAAGCTGCCGGGCACGTTGTCGAGCATCAGCCACTTCAGGATCTCGCCGTGGTCTTCGTACGCCGGCAGCGCGACCTTGCGAATCTTCGAGCCCGAGAGCGTGGTGTAGGTCAGCGCGGTGCGGAGTTCCTTGTCGCGGATCTTCACGACGTACTCGTCACCGGCATAGGCTTTGCGCATCTCGGGCCACATGCCGAGCAACTGCCTGGCACGCGGGTCTTGCTTCGCTTCGCGGTGCGCGGCCAGGTCGAGCGTGGCCTCGGCGGCGCGCGCGCGGTCGGGCTTCTCCTCGGCGAGCATCCCGGCCGCGGCCTGCAGTTGCTGGATCTCGCGGGCGAGCTTCGCCTCGCCGTGTGCATGAGCCTTGTAGGCTCGCACCGTGTCGGCGATGTCGGCGAGGTAACGCACGCGCGCACCCGGCACGATCGGCACCTGGTGCGTGCTGTGGCGCGTCGCGGCGATCGGCAGCGATCCCTGTGCGACCTTCATGCCGAGTTGCGCCAGCCGCGGCAACAGCGCCTGGTAGAGCGCGGTCACGCCGTCGTCGTTGAAGCGGCTCGCCATCGTGCCGAACACGGGCATCTGGTCGGTCTTCGTGGCCCACGCTTCCTTGTTGCGCTGCACTTGTTTGGCCACGTCGCGCAGCGCGTCCTGCGAGCCTTTGCGGTCGAACTTGTTGATGGCGACGAACTCGGCGAAGTCGAGCATGTCGATCTTCTCGAGTTGGCTCGCGGCGCCGAACTCGGGCGTCATCACGTACATCGGCAGGTCGACCAGCGGCACGATGGCCGCGTCGCCCTGGCCGATGCCGGAGGTCTCGACGACGATCAGGTCGAAGCCCGCCGAGGCCTTGACCGCGGCGAGCACGTCGGGCAGGGCCTGGCTGATCTCGGAGCCGAAGTCGCGGGTGGCGAGGGAGCGCATGAACACGCGCTGACTCCCCAACGCCTCGGCGTCGGTTCCAGGCCTTGTCCAGGGCGTGATCGCGTTCATCCGGATTCGGTCGCCCAACAACGCGCCACCGCTCTTGCGCCGCGACGGATCGATCGAGATCACCGCGACGCGCAGCGCATCGCCCTGGTCGAGTCGCAGGCGGCGGATCAGCTCGTCGGTCAGCGACGACTTGCCCGCGCCCCCGGTGCCGGTGATGCCCAACACCGGCGTCTTCGCCTTGGCCGCCTCGGCGTGCAGCGCGGTCTTCACCGCTTCGCTCGCCTTGCCGTTCTCGAGCGCGGTGATCAGTTGTGCGAGCGATCGCCAGTGCGCCTCGGTCTGCCCCTGGATCGCCTCGATGGCCTTCGGCGCATGCACCGACAGGTCCACGTCACACCTCATCACCATCTCGCCGATCATCCCGGCGAGACCCATGCGCTGGCCGTCTTCCGGGCTGTAGATGCGCGTCACGCCGTAGCTCTGCAGCTCGGCGATCTCGCTCGGCACGATCACGCCGCCGCCGCCACCGAACACCTGGACGTGCGCGCCGCCGCGTTGCTTCAACAGATCGACCATGTACTTGAAATACTCGACATGGCCGCCCTGGTACGAGCTGATCGCGATGCCCTGCGCGTCTTCCTGCAGCGCCGCCGTCACCACCTCGTCGACCGAGCGGTTGTGGCCGAGGTGCACCACCTCCGCGCCCATGCCCTGCAGGATGCGCCGCATGATGTTGATCGCCGCGTCGTGGCCGTCGAACAGCGAGGCCGCGGTCACGAACCTCACCTTGTTCGTCGGGCGGTAATTGGCCAGGGCCTTGAACTCGGCGGACAGGTCGGTCATCTCGTGTCTCCAGCGTCTTGTTCAGACGACTTTGATGTTCTTCAACGCCGGGTCGGTCGGCGGGTAGCGCAGTTTCAGGTCGGTCAGCACCTGCTTCATCACGGTGGCGATCATCAGGTTGCGGTGCGTCTTCGAGTCGGCCGGCACGATCGTCCACGGCGCCCATTTCGTGCCGGTCGCGGCCACCGCGGCACTGTAGGCCTTCTGATAGGCATCCCAGTGCTTGCGGGCATCGAGGTCGCCCACCTGGAACTTCCAGTTCTTGCTCGGGTCGTCGAGCCGCTCCTGGAGGCGCACGCGCTGCTCGTCCTTCGAGATGTGCAGAAGGAACTTCACGATCACCGTGCCGTTCTCGGTCAGCATGCGTTCGAAGTCGTTGATCTGCGCGTAGCGCTGCACCGTCTGCTCGGGCGTGATCCAACCGCTCACCGGCGGCACCAGCACGTCTTCGTAGTGGCTGCGGTTGAAGATCATCACTTCGCCGGCGCCGGGCACCTGCTGGTGGATGCGCCAGAGGTAGTCGTGCGCACGCTCGGGCTCGGTCGGCGCCTTCCAGCCGATGGTGTGCACGCCGAGCGCGCTCATCTGGCCGAACACGCCGCGGATCGTGCCGTCCTTGCCGGAGGTGTCGGTGCCTTGCAGCACGACCAGCAGCTTGAAGCGCTTGTCGGCATAGAACAGGTTCTGAAGCGTGTCGAGTTCGATCGCGAGAGCGGCGGTGGCTTCCTTGTCGCGTGCCTTGTCGCCGCTGCCGCAGGGCTTGGCGGCGGGGTCGAAGCGTTTCAGGTCGAACTTGCCGCCGCCGCGCTTCAGCGCGCCATCGAACCGGTAGTCCGCCAGTGAGGGTGTCTTCTTCGCCACGCGATCTCCGGAAGTCGTCGATTGACGTATACGTCAAATATCGAGTGTATCGCTGCGAGGCACCGCGCCGGTGCAACGCGAACCCCACGCAAACCCCACGCGAATTCCCGAGGGCCGCGCGCCGAAGAGCCTTCCGATAGACTTTTTGCGTCGTTGCCAGCCACCGCCGTGCCCCAGCCCATCCGCCCCGTCCAGATCACCGCCTTCACCGCGACTTCGGCCGTCGGCGCGGGAAGGGCGCAAATGCTGTCGGCGGTGGCCGATTCGCGCAGTGGCCTTCGCCCGAACGACTTCGGTCCCGAACCGCTTGGCACCTGGGTCGGCCAGGTCGACGGCCTGGAGGCGCCACTGCCGGCGTCGCTCGCGCGCTGGGGGTGTCGCAACAACCGCCTGGCCTGGCTCGGCTTGAACGCCGACGGCTTCATCGACGCTGCGGCCGATGCGCGCCGCCGCTTCGGCGCCGCGCGTGTCGCGGTGATCATGGGCAGCTCGACCTCCAGCATCGGTGCCACCGAAGACGCCTACCGCGAGCTCGATGCTGAGGGTCGCTTCCCCACTGCGCTGCGCAGCAGGCTCGTGCACACGCCGCACTCGCTCGCCAACTTCGTGCAGGACGCGCTCGCCCTCGAAGGCCCGTGCCTGACCATCTCGACCGCCTGCTCGTCGAGCGCCAAGGCGTTCGCGGCCGCCGAGCGCATGTTGCGCCTGGGCCTGGTCGATGCGGCCGTCGTCGGCGGGGCCGACAGCCTGTGCGGCAGCGTTCTGTTCGGCTTCAACGCGCTGCAACTTGTCTCGCCCGAACCCTGCCGGCCGTTCGACGTGAACCGGCGCGGCATCAACCTCGGCGAGGCGGCCGGCTTCGCGCTGCTCGAACGCGGCCCGGGGCCGTTGCAGCTGATCGGCCATGGCGAATCGAGCGACGCCCATCACATGTCGACCCCGCACCCCGAAGGCGTGGGCGCCGAGCACGCCCTCGACGACGCCCTCGCGCGCGCCGGCATCGAGGCGGCCGCCGTCGACCACATCAACCTGCACGGCACGGCGAGCCTGAAGAACGACGAGGTCGAGGCCGCGCTGATCTCGCGCCGCTTCGGCCCGCACGTGCACGCGAGCTCGACCAAGGGCTTCACCGGCCACACGCTGGGCAGCGCCGGCATCGTCGAGGCCGTGTTCAGCCTGCTCGCGATCGAAACCGGGCTGATGCCGGGCACTGTCAACAGCGACGCGCTCGATGCGGCCTGCGGCCCGCAGATCCGCCTGCAGCCGGCGCGGGCCCATGTGCGCGTGGCGGTGAGCAACTCGTTCGGCTTCGGCGGCACGAATTGCGTGCTGGTTTTCGCGCGAGGTGAATGAGATGGGTGCGGCGATTGCTCATATCGAAGGCATTGCGCTGTGGGCGCCTACCTTGCCGGGATGGGACCTGGCACGTGACGCCTTCCGCGGCGAGGGCCCCAGCGCCGCCCCGCCGGCGCGACGCCCGTCGCCCGAGCTGTTGCCCGCCGCCGAGCGCCGGCGCGCGCCCGACACGGTCGCGCTCGCGCTCGAGGTCGCGACCCATGCCGTGGCGCAATCGGGCCGGCATGCCGACGAACTGCTCAGCGTGTTCACGTCGGCCCATGGTGATCTGGCCATCACCGACTACGCCTGCCGGATGCTGGCCAGCACGCCGCTGCTGATCTCGCCGACCAAGTTCCACAACTCGGTGCACAACGCCGCGTCCGGCTACTGGGGCATCGCGACCGGTTGCCTGCAGGCGAGCAGCGCCGTCAGCGCGTTCGAGTGCAGCTTCGCGGCCGGGTTGCTGGAGGCGCTGACGCAGTGCGCGGCCGACGAGCAGCCGGTGCTGCTGGTCGGCTACGACATCGAGGCCACCGGCGCGCTCGCATCCACCAACGACAGCCGCGGCCTGCTCGCGGTCGCGCTCGTGATCGCGCCGCAACGCAGTGCGCGCACGTGTGCGGTGCTGGAATGGTCGCTGGCAGCGCAGGCGACCGCGCGCATCCCGTTGCGCTCCGAAGCGGCGCTCCCGCTCGCGACGAACGCGATGAGCGATGCACTGCCTCTGTTCGAGGCGCTGGCCCGTGGGAGCGACGAAGCGGGCCGCCGGTTCGCGATGCCGCTGTCGCCCACGCTCGCGCTGCAGGTGTGCCTTTCCGACCTCGTGTGAGAAGGGGTAAAGCCCCGCGTCGACGCAAAAGCCGACCGGCATACTCCGCGCCATGCAGCCCACACCCACCTCGCACGACGTCGTCATCATGGGCGGCGGGCTCGCCGGCCTGACGCTCGCCCTGCAACTCAAGCAACGCTTCGCCGACCTCGACGTGCTGGTGCTCGAGCGCCGCACGCATCCGGTGCCCGAGGCGGCGCACAAGGTCGGCGAGTCGTCTGTCGAGATCGGCGCGCACTATTTCAGCAAGGTGCTGGGTCTTCAGTCCCACCTCGATCAGGCCCAACTGCGCAAGTTCGGCTTCCGCTTCTTTTTCTCCGAGGGCCGGCGCGATATCGACCAGGTCACCGAGATCGGCGCGAGCCGATTCCTGTCGGTGCCCAGCTACCAGATCGACCGCGGCATCTTCGAGAACTTCCTGGGCCTCGAGGCGCAGCGTCGTGGCATCCGCTTCGTCGACGGCGCGAGCGTGCGCGGCGTCGAACTCTCGGATGGCGACGCGCCCCACCGGCTGAGCTTCGAGGCCGCGGGCGAAGCGCACGAGGTGGCGTGCCGCTGGGTCGTCGATGCCTGCGGGCGCGCCGGGTTGCTCAAGCGCAAGCTCGGCCTCGCGCAAGAAAACGCGCACGCCGCGCACGCGGTCTGGTTTCGCATCAAGGACCGCATCGACATCGACCGGTGGAGCGAGAGCACCGAGTGGCGCGAGCGCTGCGAGCCACAAGGCGCGCGCTGGCAGTCGACGAACCACCTGGTCGGCGCGGGTTACTGGGCCTGGCTGATCCCGCTGGCCTCGGGCTCGCACTCGGTGGGCATCGTCGCCGACCCGCGCCTCCACCCGCTGGACACGATGAACACCTTCGACAAGGCGATGGACTGGTTCGAGACCTACCAGCCGCGCCTGTTCGACGAACTCGACGGCAAGCGCGAACTGCTGCAGGACTTCGCGTTTTTTCGCAAGTTCTCCTACGGCTGCAAGCAGGTCTTCTCGGCGCAGCGCTGGGCACTCACGGGCGAGGCCGGGCTGTTCCTCGACCCCTTCTATTCGCCGGGCAGCGACTTCATCGGCATCGCCAACACCTACATCACCGACCTGATCGCGAAGGACCGCGCAGGCCAGCCACTCGGCGCGCACGCGCAGCTCTACGACCAGATCTACCACTCGTTCTACGAGAGCACGCTCGCGCTCTACACCGACCAATACCCGATATTCGGCGACCCCGAGGTGCTGCCGGTCAAAGTGATCTGGGACTACAGCTACTACTGGGGCGTGCTCGCGCAGTTCTTCTTCCAGAACCGGCTCACCGACCTGGGCGCGCTCGGTGCGCTGCGCGACGAACTCGCGCACTGCCAGAAGCTCAACCTCGCGGTGCAGACGTTTCTGCGCGAATGGTCGGGCTTCAGCGAAAAGAAGAACCTGGCCGTGATGCTCGACCAGGCCGCGCTGCCCTGGTTCGCCGAACTCAACCGCAGCCTGAACGACACGCTCGACGACGCGCAGTTCCGCGCCCGCATCCGCGCATCGACCGCACAGCTGAACGGGCTCGCCATCGAGATGCTCGAGCGCGCCTGCGCCGAGCACCCGGCGCTCGACGGCAGCGCGCTGCGTGGGCTGCTCGGCCGCGTTACGGTGCCGTCTCAGGTCACGGCGCCGGCGCTGCTGGCCGATTTCGCCGGAGGCGGCCCGCCGCCGGGACGGGTCGGCGAAGGCCTCGCAGCCGCGCAGGTTTGACGGCACAATCCGCCCGGTTGGGATGCTGCGATCCGCACCACCGCGAGGCCACAGAACCCTCGGCGGTCCGCACGAACACAGGAGAGACGCGCGTGGTCGCTGGCACGATTCCGATCAAGACCCCGCAGGGGCAGGCCGAGCTGGGCACGCGGCAGCGCAGCGTCAGCCAACGCCATCGCACGGTTCTGTTCCTGATCGACGGCAAGCGCAGCGCCACCGAGGTGCGCCACATGGCACTGCAAGCCGGCGTTCCCGAGCACTGCTTCGACGAACTGCTCGAGATGGGCCTGATCATGCTGCCCGAACCGACTTTTTCACTGCTGATCGATGCCCTGCCCGACACCCATGACGTGCTGCATGTCGATCTGCCTTTGGTCGATGCGGCGCCAGCCGGCGCGGCCGGCCCCGATTCGATGCTGCCGCCATCGCGCACGCTCTACCCGTCGCTGTCGACCGACGCCACGCTCGGCGAGGCGCGGGCCGCCGAGGCCTGGTTGCCTTCCGACGCCGGCACGCTCGGCATGCTGGAGCCGGCTGTGGCCGAGGCGCGTCTCATCCTGCTGCGCGCGGTGCGCGCCGAGGCGCCTCTGGCCGGCTCGCTGACGATCTTGCGGCTGCGCCGGGCGCGCACCCGCGCCGATCTCGACGCCCTGCTCGACGAGGTCGAGTCGCGCATCGCGCGACCCCACCGCGCGCTGGCCGCGAGCCTGACGATGCGGCGCGTGCGGGCGCTGCTCGGCGGGCATGTCGATTCGTCGCTGGCACAGGCATGAACGGGCCGGCCCGATGACCTTTCTCGCGATCGACATCGGCAACACGCGCCTGAAGTGGGCGCAGTACAGCTCGCCCCAACCCGGCGCCAGGCTGCTGCACCATGGCGCCGTGTTTCTGGAGACGATCGATCGTCTGGCCGAAACCGAATGGCGTGCCTTGCCCGCGCCCGGCAGCATGCTCGGCTGCGTGGTGGCCGGCGAGGGCGTGAAGCGCCGTGTCGAGGAGCAACTGGAGATCTGGGACCTGGAGCCGCGCTGGGTGGCTTCGGGCGCACAGGCCTGCGGCGTGACCAACAGCTACGACCACCCGAGCCGGCTCGGCGTGGACCGCTGGGTCGCGCTGATCGGCGCACGCCACCGAGTTCTGGCACAGGGGCCGGCACGGCCGGCGCTGGTGGTGATGGTCGGTACGGCCGTGACGGTCGACGCGCTCGATGCGAGTGGTCGATTCCTCGGCGGGCTCATCCTGCCCGGCTTCGGCCTGATGCTGCGTGCGCTCGAGATGGGCACGGCGGGCCTGAAGGCGCCGACCGGCGAGGCGGTCGATTTCCCCACCAACACCAGCGACGCATTGATGAGCGGCGGCGCCGACGCGATCGCCGGCGCTGTCGAGCGCATGCACCGAAAGCTGCTCGCGCGCACCGGCGAGAAACCGCTGCTGATGATGACGGGCGGCGCCGCGGTCAAGCTCGCGAACATCACCGATCTGCCGTTCGAGACGGTCGACACGCTGATCTTCGAGGGGCTTCTGCAGTTGCAGTCGCACCGGTTGGCGCTGTAGCTCTATACAAGCTGCCGAGGGGGCGGTGCAGTCGTCCCGCTAAGTCATCACAAGATATACCGCGACAGGTCTTCGTTCTTCGCCAGCTCGGCGAGCTTGTCGTTGACCTCGGCGGCGTCGACCCGCACCGTCTGGCCGTCGCGGTTCGGCGCGTCGAAGCTCACTTCGTCGAGCAGCCGCTCCATCACGGTCGACAGGCGCCGCGCGCCGATGTTCTCGGTGCGCTCGTTCACATCGAACGCGATCTGCGCGATGCGGCGGATCGCTTCGGGTTGCAGTTCGAGCGTCACGCCTTCGGTCGCCAGCAGCAGTGTGTACTGCTTGACCAGGCTCGCATGCGTCTGCGTCAGGATCGCCTCGAAATCGTCGACGCTCAGCGAACCGAGTTCGACGCGGATCGGGAATCGCCCCTGCAGCTCCGGAATCAGGTCGCTCGGCTTGCTCAGGTGGAACGCGCCGGAGGCGATGAACAGCATGTGGTCGGTCTTGACCATGCCGTACTTGGTGTTCACGGTCGTGCCCTCGACCAGCGGCAGCAGGTCACGCTGCACGCCCTGGCGGGAGACCTCGGCGCTGCCGGAATCCGAACGCGAGGTGACTTTGTCGATCTCGTCGATGAAGACGATGCCGTTCTGCTCGGCGTTCGCGAGCGCGGCGGTCTTGACGTCGTCGTCGTTGACCAGCTTGGCGGCTTCTTCCTCGATCAGCAGCTTGTGCGCGTCGGCGATGCGCAGCTTGCGCACCTTTTTCTTCGCGCCACCGGCGTTCGCGAACAGGCCCTTGAGCTGCTCGGTCATCTCTTCCATGCCGGGCGGGCCCATGATGTCGACCGAAGCCTTCGGTTCGGCGACCTCGATCTCGATTTCCTTGTCGGCGAGTGCGCCTTCGCGCAGCCGCTTGCGCATCACCTGGCGCGCGGTGTTGTCGGGTTCCGTCTTGGGCACGGATGCCGTGAGGCCGAACTCGTTGTTCGAACTGCGTGCGGGCGGCACGAGGATGTCGAGCACGCGGTCTTCGGCCGCGTCTTCGGCGCGCGCGCGGTGCTGGCGCATCGCGCTCTCGCGCTCCTGCTTCACGGCCATGTCGACCAGATCACGGATGATCGAGTCGACATCCTTGCCCACGTAGCCGACTTCGGTGAACTTGGTCGCCTCGACCTTGATGAACGGCGCATCGGCGAGCTTGGCCAGCCGGCGCGCGATCTCGGTCTTGCCGACGCCGGTCGGCCCGATCATCAGGATGTTCTTCGGCGTGATCTCGGCGCGCATCGGCTCGGCGACCTGCTGGCGCCGCCAGCGGTTGCGCAACGCGATCGCGACCGCGCGCTTCGCGCCGCCCTGGCCGACGATGTGGCGGTCGAGTTCGGAAACGATTTCCTGGGGTGTCATGCTGGACTTCATGGTCATGTTCAATCCAGCGTCTCGATGATGTGGTTCTGGTTGGTGTAGATGCAAAGCTCGCCGGCGATCTCTAGCGACTTCTTCACCACGTCTTTCGGTGCGAGTTCGGTGTTCGACAGCAGCGCCCGTGCGCTTGCGTGCGCATACGCGCCGCCGGAGCCGATCGAGACGATGCCGTGCTCCGGCTCGAGCACGTCGCCGTTGCCGGTGATGATCAGCGAGGCTTCGCGGTCGGCGACGGCGAGCATCGCTTCGAGCCGGCGCAGCACGCGGTCGGTGCGCCAGTCTTTCGTCAGCTCGATCGCGGCGCGCACCAGATGCCCCTGGTGCTTCTCGAGCTTGGCCTCGAAGCGTTCGAACAAGGTGAACGCATCGGCCGTGGCGCCGGCGAAGCCTGCCAACACCTGATCGCGGTACAGCTTGCGAACCTTGCGCGCCGACGACTTGACGACGATCGTGCCGAGCGTGACCTGCCCGTCACCGCCGAGCGCCACCACGTTGCCGCGCCGAACGCTCAGAATGGTCGTGCCGTGATAGTTTTCCATCGGCAGAAGATAGTTGCGAGCGGCGCTGTTTCAAGCGCGGCGGCCAGAGAAGATCCGCAAAATCAGACGGTGCGGATCTTTACTGTCGCGTGCTCGTTGATTCCCATCGCGCCGAAAAACAGCGCGACCATGCGGTGAGCTTCGATGAAGCGCACGCTGCGGTTTTCGCTGCGGCGCGCAAGCACCCAGTTCAGCAGGTCGCCGGCGGCGATGAAGTCGACGCGGATCAGCCGCGCGCACGAGACGTTGACGATGCTCGCCAGGCCGAGTTCGGTGTCCATCTTCTTCAAGGTCGCCCCGATGTCGCCGACCAACTGCCCCGACAACTCGACCGTGCCGACCTGCACCATGCCGGTGTCTTCGGTCAGCCGCGATTCGAGGAAACTGGTCGAGACATCGCTCACCACCGACAGCGGCGGCGACTCGGTCGTCGACCCTGCTCCGCTCACCCGCACCTCGCAGCGTGCCGGTTCCCACGACGGTGGCGACACCTCGTAGGTGACGCAGTAGTCGATCGCAGCCTCGTCGAACTGATCGGGCCGGTTCGTCATGCGCAGTGCATCGAGGCGCACTTGCCAGTAGGCGGGATCGGCATCGCGAACGCCGGTCGGCGCGGCCTCGGCCAGCACCGCGAACAGCCGCTCGCCGCCGAGCCAGCGCATGTCGAGCGCCTGCGTGATCCAGTTGCGGAACAGTTCGGAAAGCCGCCCGCACGCCTCCGCGTCGATGCTGCGCAGCGCGCTCCAGTCGAACACCCAGGGCAGCGGCATCTGCAGTGACACCGAGGCGAGCCTGGCCACCGCCTCGGCGTCGATGTGGTCGGGGCTGACCCAGCCGACCTGCCCGTCGATGCGCGATCTGCGCGGGCGGTCTTCGCTGGCGGCTTCGGCCACCAGCCTGGGCATCGAGAACCACTGCGGCGCAGACCAGCCGAACTGCTGGGCGTAGTCGAGCGCGAGGCTCTCGAACTTGTGCTGCTGGCCGATCGCGCGGTACAGATCGAACAGCACCAGCCAGGTTTCGGCGTGCTGCGCGCGCGGGCCGCCCGAGCCGGTCAGGGCGGCCAGAGCCTGTTCGCACTGTTCGAAATCGGCGTTCGCGAATGCGATCACCGCCTCGTCGAGTTCGGGATCGTGCGCGATCTCGGTCATCTCTTGTGCGAACGGGCTCGCCATGTCGACGGCTGCCGCATCGAACTTGACCGCGCTCAGCGGCGAGACGCCGCCGCCCATCACGACCGGCGAGCTCGCCATCGGCGCGGCGCGCTCGCTCATGAAATCCTCGACCCGCGCGCCGTCGAAGTTGACGGCCGCCGGCGGCGACAGCGGTGCGGCACGCGACGGCGTCATCTCCATCGCGGCCGGCTGGGTCGGGGCGTTGTAGAACTCGGGCGTGCGGCGCGACCCGTAGGAGGCGTCACCACCCACCATCTGCTGTTCGATCTCGTCGATCTTGGCCTTGACCCCGATGTCGGCCTTGGCGCCGCCGCTGTCGACGAGCTTGGCTTCGGAATCGTCGATCCGCGAGGAACCGCCGAGCGCGGCCAGTTGCTCGCTGGTCAGGCCCTCGCGGCGCACCTTGCGGAGCATGTCGAACTCGCGCTTGCGGACGAAATCGTTGCGCCGCTTGCGCTCGATCATCGCCTTCAGTTCGCCCTTGGCGTACTCGGTTTCGCGAACCTCGTCGGCGGGCACGCCCAGCTCGGTCCAATCCGTCGCGGGGTTGGCCACGAACTTGACGACCTTGCGGAAGAAACTTGTCGTGTCTTTCGGTTCCGACATGTCGCGGGCTCGTGGGCTCCAGGGGTTGGGGCAGCGGCCGGCCCGGGCGTCGCCAAGCGGGCCGAGGCGGGATCAGTCGCCGAACATCTTCTGCTTGAGTTCGCGGCGCTGCTGAGCTTCGAGGGACAGTGTAGCGGTGGGGCGAGCGATCAATCGGCCCAGGCCGATCGGTTCGCCGGTTTCGTCACAGAAGCCGTAGTCGCCAGCGTCGATGCGCTGCAGCGACTGCGAGATCTTCTTCAGCAACTTGCGTTCGCGGTCGCGGGTGCGCAGCTCGAGCGCGTGCTCTTCCTCGATGGTCGCGCGGTCGGCCGGGTCGGGCACGATCGAAGTGTCTTCGCGCAGATGCTCGGTCGTTTCGCCGGCGTTGCTGAGCAGATCGTCTTTCAGCGTCTGCAGCTTGACACGGAAGAATTCGAGCTGTTTGTCGTTCATGTATTCCGAATCCGGCATCGCCAGGATTTCGGGTTCGGTCAGGTCGCGGCCGGCCTTGGCTTTCCAGGCATTGGCGAGCTTGGGGTCCGACTTCTGCGCGAGGCGCGGCGTGTCGAGCTCGAGGTTGTTCATCTGACGGGTCGGAGGCCGTGGCGGCGCGAACCGGTCGGCGAACCGGGAGGTCGGCGGCGGCAAGGGCGCCTGAACCTGTGGCGCCGGGTACTTGGAGGCGCCGCGGCCGGATTTCTTGGGCGCTGCCGGGGCGGCAGTTGCCGAGGTGGCGGGAACGACGACGGGAGCGGGTGCGGGTTTCATCACGGGGGGCTTCGGAACAACGGC
>Ga0209583_10000054_pt1 | contig 36196 bp, 37 predicted proteins | sample Str014_FD_187201 | JGI IMG/M metagenome (GOLD analysis project Ga0209583, IMG submission 187201) | Freshwater sediment microbial communities in response to fracking from Pennsylvania, USA - Straight Creek_MetaG_SC_2014 (SPAdes) (version 2) | ecosystem: Environmental > Aquatic > Freshwater >... | reverse complement strand
CTTGCGGGCGAGCGCCAACCCAGTGTCGGGATAGGTGCCGAGACTCAGGATGTTTCGGCGCCCGTTCAGGCTGTAAGCGTAGCGCCAGCCGTGAGCGCCACCCTTCACGAACAGGAGGAGAGAGAGCCCATCGCCATCGTTCAGCCGCTCGCGCGGGTCGCCCGGCTTGATGGCCTTGATCGTCTTGTCTCCGGGAATGAGGTCGCGTGCCGTGCGAGAACTTTTGTGTGTCAAGAGCCCCTGTTGTGCAGTTCTTGCAGGAGTTCTTGCAGTTGGCGCTGGCTGTTAGCGGACAACAGCCCACAACGCCGGACAAAGAAAAAGGCCCAAGTCGTTCATTTACTTGGGCCTTTTGGGGAACCGCGAACAATCGCGGACTCTTTTCTGGTGGAGCTGGGGTCACTTGAACATCGCGCGCGAAGCCACGCCAGCGCTTGATCTCGCAACTTCGGTCTCTATGAGTTACCCCAAAAGTTACCCGTGGTCGCGCGTTCGCAAAGCCACACAACGGCTATTCCATGAAATCGAGTCACCGGGCTCACGCCGCACACCTGGTGCTTTCAACCACACTCTGGTCAGACCGGCGACCTCGTACGCGCAGGCAACTGCATCGCCTGTCGTGAGCGCTGCGGCCGGCGCGACGATTTCTCGATGGTTACGTGCGCAAGGTCGACAAGGAACCCGCCAAGGTGTCGCTGCGACCCTGCCTCATCGAGAGCCTGGACATGCCTGGGAGGACGATGGTGTCCCATGCCGCGGACCCCTCGATGCTCGCAAGTTTGAAGGAAGGCCACAGGATCCGCTCCGCCGCAGATGGCGTGAACGGCGCGCCGACGGTGAATGCGATGGGAACCGGTCAACCGGCCATGAAGGCTCGACGAGGGCGCGCGGGCATCACGAGCCGAAGGTCACTAGGGCTCGATCTTCATTCCGTCGACAGCGAAAGCCACCTGGCCCACATAGCGCGATTTGATCGACGCCTCGACTGCGGCGCTAGCCTTGTCGATCACCACCGACAGGTGACTCAGCAACAGCCTGCCGGCGTGCGCCTCTTCCGCGATCTCGCCGATCGTCTTGGGCGGCGTGTGCAAGGTGTAGAGGATCGCCGGTGAGCCCGGCGGGTCGAGCACCACGGTGTTGAACACGAGCAGGCTGGTGCCCTTCGAAATGCGACGCAGGTCCGCCAGCCCTTCGGCATCGACGTCGCCGCTGAAGGTGATGCTCTTGCCGGCGTGGTCGATGCGGTAGATCACCGCCGGTGCGTCTCGGTGGTGCCCAGCGATCGCGCTGACCACCAGATCGTCCTCGGCGTAGACCTTGGTCGGCGAGACATCGGGACGCAAGGTGGCGGGAATGTCGGTGGGCTGGATCGTCATCGGCGCAGAGAAGTCGCGCAGGTAGCCGAACGCACCGTCCCGCCCGAACATCAAGTCGATGAAACGGGTCGTCGACGGGAAACTCGCATCGTCGCCGGAGCCCTTGCGCCCGTCCGGCCCGAACACCTGGAAGCGGATCGGCCCGTTGCTCGACACGGCCCGCGCCTTGAACAATCCGGGCAGTTCACCCGCGTGGTCGACGTGCAGATGGGTCAAGAGCACGACATCGACCTTCGCCAACGACAGCTTGGACTCACCGAGCCTTGCGAACGAGCCCGGTCCGGCGTCGACGAGGATGCGTGGCGTGCCGTCGACCAGCACCAAGTAGCTCGACCCCGCGCGGCCCGTCGCGCCCGGCCCGCCCGAGCCGAGCACGACGAGCGACAAGGCGGGAGCGGCGGCAGGCGACGACGCGGACTGTGCGCCCGCATCGACGACAAGACCCAAGGCAAGCAGACCCATCAGGCCGGCACGAGCGAATCGATGAGCAATCGTCATGGGACGGGTCTCCTGGGGTGTGCCGTAGGTCGCACCGTTGTCGCGAGGCTTACGCCGAATCCCTGAATACTCAGCGAGAGACCTGCAGCGCCTTGCCCGGTTTGCCATCCTGTTCCGTCGCGACCACCAGGTAGGCGCGCGCAGCGCCACCGTTGCCCACCAGTGTCGAGCGCAGTGCGCCGACCGCATCCACGATCGCCGCGCCCGCCGGGTTGGACATGAACTTCGCGATCGGCGTCAGGGTGCCCGAACCGTCGGCCTGCATCGACGTCGCGAGGAAGTAGGTCTTCTTCGGCTCCAGTCCCGTGACCGCGGCTTGAATGATGTCGACCAAGCCCTGGTTGTTGATAGTCGCCGTCGTCAGCACGTCGGTCTGCCCGATCGAGCCGATCAAGCCCAATGAAAGGTGCCCGGCCATGCCGGCTTCGCCCAGCGTCACCAGGTTCGCCATGCCGTCGCCGCTGGGCACCGCATTCGAGATGTAGACCATGCCCTGCGGTGCCTGCCCACTGGCGATCGTCGCCTTGACGGTGTTGCTGGCGGTGTCGATCAACGCCACCGCGTTGGCGTTCTCCAGACCGACGGCGACCAGCGACCCATCGCCCGACGGCCACAACCCGTGCGGCAAGTCGCCCATCGGGATCGTCGCCACCAGACGCGGCTGATCGTCGGTCGTGTAGACCTTCACGGCGTTCAAGCCGCCGACCGTCACGTAGGCGAACTGACCTTTCGGCGTGCGCGCGATGTTGACGTGATTCGTGATCGGCCCGGTGTCGAGCACGGCGAGCACCTTGAACGGCGGCTTGGCACTGAAGACCTGCGTCTTGCCGATGTCCTTCAAGGTCTGCCAGACCTGCTCGCCGTCGGGCGTGGCCGCGATGTCGGGGCAGAACGGTGACGGTTGCGGCACGCGGCCGACGATTGCGTGCGTCTTGACCGACACCACCACCGTCTCCGGGGAGAAGCTGGAGCAGACGTAGCCGTACTGGTTGTCGGGCGAGAAGATCGTCATGCCCGGCCCGTTCGGCACCGTGATGCGGCGCTTGGGTTGAAAGGTCTTGCCGTCGAGTACCTGCAGATAGTCTTCACCGCGCACCGTGACCCACACCTCCTTGCCGTCCGGCGTGAACATCGCCTCGTGCGGCGATCGGCCAACGTAGCTGACGTGCTTCACCGCGTTGGTCGCCGTGTCGATGAAGGCGACCGAGTTCGATCCGATCGACACCACAGCCAGGGTCTTGTGGTCGGGCGAAAAGCCCATGCCGTGCACCAGCAGCTGCCCCTTGTAGAGCGGGCTGAGATTCGCGGGCGTCTGCTCGCCGAGCTTTATGACGCCGAGCAGTTTGGCGGTGGCGGGGTCGACCACCGACACCGTGTTCGAGAACTGGTCGGAGAGATAGATCCTGTCCTTGGACGACACAGCGACGTCGGGCGCCGTGCTCGGGCCAGGAACCTGGCCGGCGAGTACCAGCCCGGCGGCCAGAGTGCCGGCCAGCGCAGCGATGATTCGATTGAGTTGCATCAGGGAGCTTTCGGTGAAGTGATCGGTGGGGCGGTGGGCGTGTTCTTGGGCGGGCTGGGCATCGCGTCGATCCGCCGCTGCATCACGGCGATTTCCTCTTGCTGCGAGACGATGATTTCCTGAGCGAGCCGGCGCAGCACCGGGTCCTTGCCGTACAGCAGCTCGACCTTCGCCATGTCGACCGCGCCCTGGTGATGCGGAACCATCGCGCTCGCGAAATCGTGGTCCGGGTTGCCGTTGCGCTTCGCGTTCGCCATGCCGTGGTGCATGACCTCGTCGACGTTGGCCATCAGCTCGGTGAACGTGTGCGCCGTACTGACCGGAAGCAGCGAAGGCGGCATGCCGCCGCCCATAGTGCGGTGATCGTGCGACGGCATCGTCTGGTCGGCCGCGAGGCCCACAGTCACCGCGCCGACGGTGGCGAGCACAAAGCCTGCGAGCAGGGAACGGAGATGGAGTGGCATGGTGGAGGATTCGGTGGTGGGATGAAGGCCGCGCCACGACGCGAACTCGATGGACCTCGGCACGGTGGTGGGATCGGACCGCCGGCCTATTCCGTCGGTGGCGTCGTTGGTCACTGCTTCATCACGAACTCGGCGAGCGCTTTTAATTGCGCGTCGGTCAACTGAGGGAACGGCGGCATCGGCACCGGGCCCCACTTGCCCGAGCCGCCTGCCTTGATGCTGGCCTGAAGCTTCGTTACGGCACTCGGGTCGGCCTTGTACCTTGCCGCGACATCGTGATAGGCCGGCCCCACGATCTTCTGCACCACGGCATGGCAGCCGAGGCACGCATTCGCGTTGAGTAATGCCTGCACGTCTATCGCGCCGCCCATCGCAGCCTGGCTGCCGGCCGCTGTGGCACCTGCCGGGGCCCCCGGAGCAATCGGAAGAGTGGCGACCAGCGCCCGATCGGCCGCGGTCACGCTCTTCGCGTCACCGTAGGTCGCGGCGAGGTAGACGCCGAGCAGCTTGATCTCCTGGTCGTCGATCGGCGCGCCGTACAGGTGCTGCATCTTTGTCATCTCGCCGGTCCATTGCTTAACCGTCATGCCCGGTGGCTGGTAGGTGATGTAGTCGGCGGAGTGGCAGATCGCGCACTTCTGCTGCGCAATGGCGAACCCCGGCAGGTTCGAGGGCTTGAGCTTCACGGTTTCGCCGGGCAGCTGGATCGGCTTCGGTGGTGCAGCGAAGGCAACTGCGGCGCCCAAGGCGCCCAGCAGCAGGATTGCGGTGCGCATCGACAGGGTGTGGATTCGGTTCATGGTGCGCTCCCGTCAGGCGATCGTCACGGCGGTGGACTCGACGACATGGCGGCGATAGCCTGCCGGATTCCAGTCCGCCGTCGCTGGTTGCCCTTCACCCTTCTGGTTCACGGCGCGCACCATCAGCACGGCCTTGCCCTTCTGCGCGAACGTGACCGGTGCACGCCACTCACGGAACGAGTATCGGCCGAGGTCCTTGCCGAGCGCAGCTTCGCGCCATTGCTGGCCACCGTCGATCGAGACCTCGACCGCTTTGATGCCTGCACCTGCGTCGAACGCAAGGCCCTTGAGCTCGACCGCGCGACCGGCCGGCAGCACGCCACCGTTCTGAACGCTGGTGATGAAGCTGCGCACCGCCAGCGTCGAGATTGGTCGCGTCTTCGCCGCCGTCGTTCCCGGCGCAACGCATTGGCAGTCGTTGTCGGGCACGCGGTAGGCCGTGGTCATGAACAGCGCATCGTGGCCTTCGAAGGGATGATCGAGCACTTCGATCTCGGACAGGTGCTTGACCCAGTACGTGCCGAAGTAGCCCGGCACGATCAGCTTCACCGGGTAGCCATTGAGAAGCGGCAGGTCCTTGCCGTTCATCGCCCACGCCAACATCGGCTCGCCGCTCATCGCATGCTCGATGTCGAGCGCCTTGCGGAAGTCCGAGGTGGCTGGCAGCACCGGCGTGTCGAGCCCGTTGAAGGTGACCTGCTTCGCGCCCGCGCCGACACCGGCCTTCTCGAGCACCTTGCGCAGGGGCACGCCCGTCCAGCGCGCATTGCCCATCGCGCCGTTCGCGAGCTGCGCGCCGAACACGCGCGGTGACGAGAAGCCGCGGCTGTTTCCCGAACATTGGTTCACGGCGACCACCTCGACCGGCTCGGCGATCGCCTTCAGTTCGGCGAGCGACAAGCTGAGCGTCGTGCCGACCGTGCCCTTCACGCTCAGCCGATAGGTCGCGAGATCCACGGCAAGCGGGATGTTCGCCAAGTGGTAACGGACGAAGAACGCATCGTTGGCCGTGATCGGCCCTTCGTTGAAGACTGAGAACGGCGTTTCCAGGTGCGGTGGGCGAGTGTGGACGCGGATCAGCGGTCGCTTGCCAGGATATTTCACCAGGGGCCGCGGACCGTTGGCGAAGCTGACGCCTTCACCGGTCTCGGCCGCAGCCAAGGCCGCGAACGGCGAAGCGGCGAGTGCCAACAGGCCGGCGCCGCGGATGAACCGGCGCCTCGGGTCATTCAGGGAAGCGGGGTCGTGCGAGTGACTCATGGCGATGTCTCCTGGTTTCGTTCTTGAGAATGAGCGATTGCAGCCGGTTCGTATACGTCATGCAACGCACTGTGTCGTTTCAAGGTGCCTTCCAACCCCATTTGGCGAAGATCGCTTGCCCGGCCGGTGATTGCAGGAACGCGACGAAGGCCTTCGCCTGCGGCAGCGCGGCGCCCTTGTTCGTGAGCACGACGCCAGTGTCTCGGTAGATGCGGAACGGCTCATCCATCTCGACCAGCTGTGCGAGGTCGGGGTTCGACACCTGCCAGATGTTCCAGATCAGCCAGACATCGATCTCGCGCTGCTCGGTCCAGCGCTTGCGCGCTTCGGCGCTGTTCGCGGCTTCGGGCAACAGCAGGTTCTTGCGGAACGCGCGCAGCATGTTGATCTCACCGGTGCGGCCGGCCACGTCCTCCCAGAGCCCGTTCTGGCCGGCCCCTGCGACCGCGAGCACCTTCACGCCAGGCGCCAGCACGTCTCGGAACCCCTTGATGTGCTTCGGGTTGCCGGGTCGCACCAGGATCGCCACGGGCCGGAGGTACATCGGCTCCGCGCTCTTCAGATCGAAGGCACCGGGAAGCGCCTTGGCGAAGTCGCTCATCATGTTCTCGGCACCGCTGAAGACGACATCGGCATCCACCTTCGCCTTCTCGACCCACTGTGGCGTCGGCCCGGCGACGACGTTGACGGTGACCTTGTTCGCGGCCCCGAAGGCCTGAGCCGCTTCCTTCATCGCCGGTGCCGGCCCGCCGGGCCCGTAGACGTTGATGACGTCATCGGCACGGGCGCCGGCCGCGCCGAAGCAGGCGAACGCGGCAGTCAGGGTCGAGAGGACGGCGGAACGAAAACGCAGGGTGAGGTTCATCGCAAGCTCCAGCTGATGCTCAAAGCGACCGTGCCGGCGCGGCCAGCGTGCCGACAACGCGGTTGCTCGCACGGTCGACCTTGGCCACGCTCAGGTCAACGTTCAGCACATAGGCGAGCGTGCCGTCGCGCGTGAACACGATCGCCTGGCGCGGCTCCTTGAAGCCGGTGATGGTGGCCACGACTTTCTGTGTCGCGACAGAAATCACCGAGACCGTGTTGTCGCCGAGGTTGCCGGCATAGACGAACTGCCCGTCGGGCGAGAGTGCGGCGCCGTAGGGGTCCTTGCCGACCGCGATGGTGGTGGTGATGGCGCGCTTGTCGACATCGACCACCGCGACCGTGTTGCTGCCGCTGTTGGCGGCGAAGATTGTCTTGCCGTCGGCCGTGACCGAGATCGCGCGCAGTTTGTCGAAGCCCTTGATCTCGCCCACGAGCTTGTCGGTGGCGGTGTCGACGATGGCGATCTTGTCGCCGAGGAAGTTGGTGACGTACAAGGCCTTGCCGTCGGGGCTCAGGCGAACGCCCTGGCGCGGCTGCGCGAACCCGGTGACCACGGCGCGCGGCTGCTGCATCGCCAGGTCGTAGCGTGTCACGGTGCTGGCGGCCTGGTTGTTGATGTAGAGCGTGCTGCCGTCCTTGCTGAGCGTGGTGCCGAAGGCACCGGCGCCGGCCGGCACGCTGCTCACGGTCTTGAGCGTCGCGGTGTCGATCACGGCGACGGTGCCCAGGCTGCTGTCGGAAACGTAGAAGCGATCGCCGGTGGGCGCGAAGACGATGTTGCGCGGCGTCACGAAGCCGTGCAGCACGGCGCGCACCTTGGCCGTGGCGAGGTCGTAGACGATCACGTCGGGCCGCTCGCTGTACGACACCACGGCCGTGCGTTCGTCGGGGCTGACCGCGAGCGAGTTGTTGCGGATGCTGCCGTCGAAGGTCCAGCGGGCGGCCGCGGCTGGTGCGGCCGTTGCGGGCTCTGCGGCCATGCCGGCGGTCGAATAGGCTGCGGCAAGTGCCGCGAGGCACAGGGTGACGGTGAAGGTGAGGTGTTTCATCAAGTTCTTTCGTGATCGTGGGTGCAGCGTGGATGTGGGGTGCTTGTTGTGAGAGACGGCTAGCGCGGGCCGTCGATTCCATCGGAGCTCAAATAAAGTCGATTTCGTGCATCAGGCGAACAAGGCGGTGACACCAGCGTTGATCGCGATACCGCCGCCGATCAGCCACGCAAACAGCAGCGCGGCGAGGGCCAGCGGCTTGATGCCGGCGTTGCGGATCGCCGAGATGTGGGTGGTCAGGCCCAGCGCGGCCATCGCCATCGCGAGCATCACGGTGTCGATGTCGATCGCTGCGCTGACCACCGGCTTGGGCAGGATGGCCAATGAATTCAGACCGGCCACCGCGACGAAGCCGAGGGCGAACCACGGAATCACGATGCGGCGGGGCTTTTGATTGGCCTCGTGGACAGCACTGCCGTGGGTGGTAACAGCAGCGTCCTTCGAGCGGGACAGATAGGCCGAGAGCGCGATCAGGAACGGCGCCAGCATCATCACCCGCACCATCTTGGCGATGACCGCGGTGTTGGCTGCTTCGTCGCTGATGGCGTGGCCCGCAGCGACAACCTGCGCGACTTCGTGAATCGTCGAGCCGGCGAAGATACCGTAGGCACTCGGTGACATCGAGATCAGCTGGTACTGCTCGTTCAGGTGGTAGAGCATCGGATACAGGAAGATCGCCAGCGTGCCGAACACCACCACGGTCGAGACAGCGACCGTCACCTGTTCGGCCCGGCCGCGCACCACCGGCTCGGCCGCCATCACTGCGGCAGCTCCGCAGATCGAGCTGCCGGCACCGATCAGCATCGCGGTCTTGCGGTCGAGCCCGAAGACGCGGGTGCCGACGAACCACGACAGCGCGAAGGTGCTGCACAGCACGGTGGCGTCGATCACCACGCCGGCCAGGCCGACATGGCCGATGTCCTGGAAGGTCAGGCGCAGGCCGTACAGGATGATGCCCAGGCGCAGCAGGTTCTGCTTCGAGAAGGTGACGCCGAGCGCGCTCGCCGCAGCGATGCGCGGGTAGGCGGTGTTGCCCACGAGCATGCCGAGCACGATCGCCATGGTCAGCGCGCTGATGCCGTTGGCCTGCAGCCAGTCGATCTTGCCCAGTTCGATGGCGGCGAAGGCCAGCCCGCCCGCCAGTGCGAGGCCGGGAATGAATCCGACGACGCGTTGCCAGCCGCTGTCGGGGCGTTGGTGCGGGAGGACGGCGACGGCAGTGGCGTGAGCGCACATGAGGGTCTCCTGGTTCGGTGAGTTCGGGTCGGTAGGACGCATGAACGGACTTTGAGGCTCGCCCATCGATCTGACAAACGGTTAGTTCCGGTATAACCTAGCGACATATCGGGTAAAAAGGATTCCGCCATGCGCCTCACGCTGCGCCAGTTGCACATCTTCACGGCGGTGGCCGACACCGGCAGCACCACCGCCGGTGGGCTGCAGGTCGCGCTGTCGCAGTCGGCGACCAGCGGTGCGCTGAACGAGCTCGAAGCGCTGCTCGGCGCGCGGCTCTTCGACCGCGTCGGCAAGCGCCTGGTGCTCAACGACACCGGCCGCGCCCTGCTGCCCCAGGCCCGCACGCTGCTCGATGGCGCTCAGGGCATAGAGAACCAGTTCGGGATCGGCACCAACACCCGCGATGGCGCCGAGGCCGGCCCGCGCATCGCCACGCAGCTGCGCGTCGGCGCCAGCACGACCATCGGCAACTACCTGCTGCCCGCGTTGATGGCGAGCCATCTGCGCGCGTCGCCCGCCACGGGCATCGACGTGACGATCGGCAACACCAGCGACATCGCCACGGCGGTGGCGCGGCTGGAGGTCGACGTGGGGCTGATCGAAGGCCCGTGCCACGAGCCCGAACTTCGGGCGCGGCCCTGGTTGGAGGACGAACTCGTGATCATCTGCGCCCCGTCGCACCCCCTCGTGCGTGACGAACTCAACGCGCGCGTCGGCTTGAAAGCACTGCGGCAACAGCGTTGGCTGCTGCGCGAGCCGGGTTCCGGAACGCGCGAAGCCGTCGAGCACGCCTTGCTGGCGCATCTGCACCAGTGGGCGCATCCGATGCAGCTCGGTAGCACGGAAGCGATCAAGCAGGCCGCAGCAGAAGGCCTGGGGCTCACCTGCCTTTCACGCTGCGCGGTCGAAGACCTGCTCACGCTGCGAAGGCTGGCGCTGGTGAACACCACGTTGCCTCGATTGACCCGGCGCTTCTACCTGATCCAGCACCGGCAGAAGCAGTTCTCCGGCAGCTTGCAAAGGTTCGTGGCGCACTGCCTGTCGGCGCCAACGTCGAACTGACCGAACCCCGACAACGCCGCGCTTACTTCGGCTGCTCGTTGCCGTAGGTCTTGACCAGGTAGTCGACGATGAGCGGGATGTCTTCGTCGGCGATCGGCGCCTTGAACACGACCTTCATGCGCTTGGCCATGGCTTCCCAGTAAGGGCGCGGCGCTGTGGCGGGCTGGTACTGCATGTACTCGGCTGAATGACAGGCCGCGCAGATGGCCTGCGCCTTGGCATAGCCCGGCAGCGTGCTCGGTTTGAGTTGCACACCATCGGGCGGCAGGTCGATGCTCTTGGAGCCTGCCAGCGCAAGGTTGCTGGCGCCGAAGGCGGTCAGGGCCAAGGCACAGGAGCCTGCGATGAAAACTGCTTTGGGGTTCATTGTCGTGCCTCTCAGACAGCAGTGACTTTGACGGACTCGACCACATTGCGCATGTAGCCGGCCGGCTGCCACAGAGCCTCCATCGGCTGGCTCTGGCCGGAGCGGTTCCAGGCGCGAACGCGCAGGTCGTAGACGCCCTTGTCGGGCGTGAAGCCGAAGGTGAATTCGCGGAACGAATAGGGGCCCACGTCGGCGCCCAGCTTCGCGCCGCGCCAGCTCTGGCCGCCGTCGGTCGAGTACGCGACTTCACGCACGCCCTGCCCGCCGTCGAACGCGATGCCGCGCACCACGGCCTGTTGTCCGGCGCGCAGCTGACCGCCGTCCTGCACCGAGGTGATGAACGAGCGCACGTTGAAGCGGCCGATCGGGCGTGTCGCGGCCGGCGTGGTGCCGGGCTCGACGCAGGCGCAGTCGTTGTCGGGGATTCGATACGCCGGCTTCATCCAGAAGCCTTCGAAGGTCTGATCGACGACCTCGATCTCCGACAGATGCTTGACCCAGTAAGTGCCGTAGTAGCCCGGCACGATCAGCTTGACCGGATAGCCGTTGAGCAGCGGGATCTCGGCGCCGTTCATCTGGTAGGCCAGCATCACCTCGCCGTCCATCGCGTGGTTGACCTGGATCGACTTGACGAAATCGCCGCCGCCGAACAGCGCGATGTCCAGGCCGTTGAAGGTCACCTCACGGGCAGTATTCTTCAGCTCGGCGCGCGCCAGCACGTCCTTCAGCGGCACGCCGACCCAGCGCGCATTGCCCATCGCGCCGTTGGCCAGTTGGCCGCCGGTGACGCGCGGGTTGAAGAAGCCGCGGCTGTTGCCCGAGCACTGGTTCACCGCCACCATCTCGACCGGCTTGAACTCCGTGCGCAGCTGGGCCAGCGTCAACTCGTAGGGCTTGCCGGCCGCATTGCCGCCGATCTTGATGACGTGCTTGTCGCCGTCGATCGAGGTCGGGATGCCGGCGTTGTGATAGCGCACGAAGAACGCGTCGTTCGGTGTGATGAGGCCGTCGTTGAAGATCTCGAACGGCGTCTCGAGCTGCGGCGGGCGCGAGGTCAGCACGATCAGCGGGCGCTTCTCGGGGTAGGCGACGAGGTTGCGCTTTCCATTGGCAAATGCAAGTTCACGAGACGGCAGTTCGCTGGTGCCTTGGGCAAAGGCGACGCGGCTCAATCCGCCAAGGGCCGCGCTGGCGAGCGTGCCGGCGCTACCTGCGATGAGTCGGCGGCGCAGGCGGTTGGCGGGGTGGTCGTTGTTCATCGTGTCTCCTGTGGTGTTTGATATGGATCAGCCCGGCGCATTGGCGGTATTACCGAAGCTTGCACGCGCCACGGCGAGCGCCTTCTTCTGCTGCGACACCATCACCAGCGGTTTGCCGTCGCGCGAGGTAACGACCTGCCAGTAGACGTTGCCCCACCAGCCGCTGTCTTCCTTCATGTCCACTGGCGCGTCGAATGCGAACACGGTGACCATGCCGCCCTTCTCGAAGAAGGTGGTGAGGTGGTAGACGAGGTGGCCGTCGATGTCGCACGGCCGCATCAGTTGCGGGAAGCCCGGCACGGTCTTGCTCTGAGCGAGCCCGAGATGCTGCAGCAGCGGCTTCGCGTCCATGAAGTTGCCGCGCAGCGTGCGTTCGTAATACTCGTGCTCGATCGCGCCGCGCACCAGCTCGGGCGGGCGCATCGCCAGCACGCCGCCGGTGCCGGCACCGAGAAGCAGCAAGGCAGCGATGCCGCGCTGCAGACCGCGCCGGGCGAGCAGGGGTGTGCGACGCAGCAGGTGCGACGGTGGGTCGCCAGGGTCGTAGGCGAGTGCCAGTTCGGCGCGGGCGAGCAAGTCGAACGCGCTGTCGGGTGGTTCCTGATCGTGGTTCATGTCAGACTTTTCGCAGGGCAGTGATTTGTGCGGTCGAGGACGACCTGTCAGCCGGCGCCATCGCAGCCTTCAGTGCGGCTCGAGCCCGCGCCAGGCGCGAGAGCACGGTGCCCGGCGCGATTTCCAACGCGTCGGCCATCTGCGCGGTCGGCATGTCGTCGAAGTAGTACAGCACCAGCACCTCGCGGTGGATGGGCGCGATGCGCGTCAGTGCGCTCACCACGTCGAGGCAGTCATCGGTGCGGGGGTCGGCAGCCGCAGGGTCGTGAAGCGCGTTGTCGTCGTCCAGCGATTCGGTATGGGGCGCCAGGTGGCGCAGCGCGCTGCGCCGCATGATCCGAAACAGCCAGGCCCGCGCGAGCTCGTGCTGGCGCAACTGCGTGCGGTGCTTCCAGGCGCTGGTGAAGCAGTCCTGCACCACGTCCTCGGCCACCGCGCGCGAGCCGGTCAGCGCCCAGGCGCTGCGCAGCAGGAAGCGGTAGTGCTCGCGCACCCATTGGTTGTAGCGGGATTCGGCCGACTGGAACATGCGTACAAGAGTGCGCCTCGCGGCGTCTCATTCCCTCCAGGCCGAAGAAATCTTGGCGGTATTTACCCGCACTACTTGCGGCCTGCGGCCTATCGAACCGTGGCGTTCAGCTGTCGATACACCTCGCCGGAGACCCGGGCCAGCGCGGTGCGGTCGGCATCGGCCGAGATCGCGTAACCGAACGGGCCTTCGACCCAGTAGAAGACATTGACCTTGCCTTCGCGGGCAAAGCGGAACGCGGTGTCCTGGTTCGCGCCGGTCGGCGTGCTGGCGCTCGTGTCGGACTTTGTGCCGAGAGACGTGCCCAGTTCGCCGATCTCGTTCGAGACGTACAGCGTCAGCCGGCTGCCCGACTCATCGCGGTACATGAACTGCGCGACCGGCCCTTGCCCGCCGGGCAGCAGGCGACCGCCCTCCAGCGCATAGCCCACGGCCTGCAGGTGCGGCGGCTTCATCGGCGCGCCCATGCGCTTGGAAAGCCAGGCGATCAGCTGGTCTTCATGCGCCGCATCGACCTCGACCGGGCGGCGCTGCTCGGGGCTGTAGACCGCATGCGCCACGGCCGCGCGCTGGGCAAAACCGGTGGCCGACGCCATCGTGATCGAGGCCGGGCCTTGTTGCGCGAGCGCAGTCGACGGCGCCATGTTCGACACACCGCCGTGAAGGCCCCAGCCGGTGGCGCCGCTCACGAGCGCGATGGCGATGCCGGCTGCCAGGCGCTGCAGGTACCACGGCGTGCGCGGCTGCGCGGCGCGCAACACGCGCTGCGGCAAGGCCTCGTCCAGCACCGGGTCGAACAAGGCGCGCAGCTCTCGCTTCTGGGCGCGGTAGCTCTCCACGCGCAAGGCTTCGTCCGGACGGCTCGTGAGCGCGGCCTCGATCTCGCGCTGCCGCTCGGGCGTGAGTTGCCCATCGACGAGGGCGTGCAACTCGGCTTCGGTGATCGGCGGAAACAGGGGAGGCGGTGGGTTGGGAATCATGGTGAACCACTCATTTGACGACCTTCAGGCGCACGGGTTCGTCGCGCCCTTCCATCAGCGCCCGCAGGCGCTCGCGCCCTCGCGACAAGCGCGACATGACAGTGCCAATCGGTATGCCTAAGGTCGCGGCCACGTCGGCATACGACATGTCTTCCAGCGCAATGAGCAGCACGATCTCTTTCTGCTCGACGGGCAGCAGGTCGAGCGCGCCTTGCAGGTCGAGCACGGCCAGGCGTTCGCCCTGGGTCGGCGGGGCGGCGACTTCGGGGGTGTCGTCATCCATCAGGACAGTCGCCAGTTTCGGCCGCCGAATGCCATCGACGTGCAGGTTGTGCATGACGCTGAAAAGCCAGGCGCGCATGTCGCGAACCTGGCCGCCGCCGCGCCAGAGGCCAGCCTTGGACCAGGCACGCTCCAAGGTGTCCTGCACCAGGTCGTCGGCATCGTCGCGGTTGCCGGCCAGCGCCCGCGCGTAGCGGCGCAGGCGCGGCACCCAGCTCAACACGGCCTGGTCGTCGTGCATGGTCGGTCGGAAACGGGGGTGCTTGTCACTCCTTGATGATGCGCCACAGGTTGTTGAAGTTGTCGCCGCTGCGGTCGCCAGCCTTCTGGTCGGCCTTGTAGGTGTATACCGGCTTGCCTTTGTAGGCCCATTGACGCGACCCGTCGTCGCGCGTGACGATGCTGTAGGCGCCCACCGGCTGCTCGGAGGCCGTGGCCATCATCGGCGGCCACAGCGCGGCGCACGGGCCGTTGCAGGTGCTCTTGCCGCTGTTCGCCGCGTCCTTGTCGAAGGTGTAGAGCGTCATGCCGCTCGGCGTGACGAGTGCGCCGGAGGCGAGCATCGCGGGGGTCGTGGGGGCAGAGGCGGTCATGTTGGCGCAACCGGCCGTCAGCAGGAAGGTGGCGGCGGAAGCGACGAGCGCGAGGGTCTTGAACATCGAAGGACTCCTGAAAGGCTGTGGTGGGTTCGTCTGGCGATGTGGGCTGGTGCTCACAAGGGGACAGACGGCCCGACCCTCGGCGGTATTCCACCCGAACTCAAAAAAAACGCGGTGGCCGCCTCACGATCTGTGATTGCGTTAAATTTTTCGCGCAAAGCGGAATGAATGGCCTGCCGCTCGCGTCTGCCCCACGAGTCACCGCAAGGCGACTTTCTTTCTGCATACCCCTCATTTGACCCGGCAACGCACTGCCCCCTCAACCAAGGACCCACCATGAACCGACCGTTCGCAAGACACCTTCTCCTCGCCTCCTCGATCGCCCTCGCCTGCGCCGGCGCACAGGCCCAGAGCATCACCGATCCCGTCGGCGACTTCCTGCCCACTTACACCGGGCCGCAGAACGGCGACGTGGACGTCGTGAGTGCTTTCGCCGGCTACAACGCAGGCAACGACACCTTCAGCTTCTCCGGCACGTTCGCCGGCGCGGTGGGTACCACCACGGGTGCCTTCTACGTCTGGGGCCTCGATCGCGGCAACGGCACCCAGCGCTTCGTGGCGGGCAGCCCGTCGGTCGGGCAAGGCGTGTCGTTCGATGCGGCAATATTGCTGCGCCCCAATGGCACCGCTCGCGTAATCACCTTCACCAGCGGCGCCGACACCGGCACCGGCGTCGAAGTCGGAGCAGGCACGGCCCAGATCGCAGGCAACACGATTTCCGGATCGATCTCGGGTTCGTTGCTGGCGTCCACCGGCTTCGCCAAGTCGGACTACACCTGGAACCTCTGGCCGCGCATCGGCACGACCAACAACACCATCTCCGACTTCGCGCCGAACGGCATGAACGTTCCGGTCGCCGCGGTGCCGGAGCCGACGACTTATGCGCTGATGGCGATGGGCCTGGCCGCAGTCGGCCTTGCCCGGCGCAGGCAGACCGGTCAACAGCTGATCGCCTGAGCGCAGAAGCCTCAGTTCCCGCGTCTCGCGGCAACCGAGGCTCAGACCAGCGCGACCTGACCGCAGAGGCGAAATTACCCGCCGAACTGTGAACGTGCGCTCCAACCCAGAACGGCAACGCCGACAAGCAGGTAGATCACGGGCAGGCTCCACTTGAGGTAGCGCAGCGCGACGAACGAAAGCGTTGCGACAGCCACTGCGAACGGGCCGGTCAATGCGTGCTCGCCGAGCCGGGCGAGCACCATCACCAGCATGCCGACGAAGGCCGCGAGCACGCCGCCCATGGCCCCCCTGATCCAGTCGAGATGCCGAAGGCGTTGATACGCTTGCGCCACGAACAGCGTCATGACGAAGCTCGGCGCGTAGATGGCGAGGCTCGCGGCCAGCGCGCCGACGAACCCAGCCGCCGTGAATCCCACGAAGGTCGCCACGTTCAAGATGGGGCCGGGGGTGAACTGCGCGATGCCGATCGAGGCGCCCAACTGCGACGCACTGAGCCAATGGTGATCGACGACGGCGGTCTTCTGAATCATCGGAAGAATCGTGTAGCCGTTACCGAAGGCGATCGAACCGATTCTCATGAAGGCTGCGGTGACGTCGCCGAGCTGCGACCGGCTCAGCGCACAAACCATGGCAATCAGCGCCAGACCAGCAGCCAGCACAAGCGGCACGGCAAGCTCGCGAAGTTGAAGTGGCACAGACAGTCGAACCAACGTCGGCACTCTTGCAGGCCGAGGCGACATGCTCACCCCGGCGACAGCGCCCGCGGCGATCGCCCACAACAGATTCATCCCGCTCAGCGCGATCACCGCCGCGAGCACGGCCAGCAAGGCCTGCGTCATGTTCGCAACGTGCTTCTTGCCATAGTCGACCGTGACGTTGAGCACGGTGCCGACGACCACGGCGTTCAGGCTCCAGAGAAGCGCCTTGATCCCCGATTGCCCGGCGAAGTGCTGAAACGCGGCGGCGGCCGCCAGCATGGCGAGCAGCGACGGCAGCAGGAAACCCGAGGTGGCCGCAAAGGCGCCGGCGTTGCCGCGATGCCGGTGGCCGAGGTAGGTCACGAGGTTGGCCATGATCGGGCCTGGATACAACTGCACCAGTGCGAGCCCTTCGTCGACTTCATCCTCGGTGACGATCCTCCGGTTGACGGCGTAGGTGCGGACGTTGTGCAGGATCGCCGGCATGCCGAATGAGGTCGCGCCGATCCTGAGGAAGGCGATGAAGAGGGATACCGACGACATTCGGATACCGCTCGAGTCGGCCGCTGAACGCACCCGCGATGGAATCTGCAACACCGCTGGCGCGGCCGCATCGACATCCACACCGCTGATAGACGATGTTGCGACCGGCCTCTGGGTGACACTCGTTGGCATCGCAGGCTTTCAATGGTGCCCCCGGAGGCGGATGCCTGAAGTGGCACATCGCCCGTCTCCGGGATGTTCTGCTGCATTCTCTTTTGCAGACGATGCCCAACCCGGCTTTATTCCCTGCGCTGACTCATTCGTGCCCGTAACCCTCGTCGGCGTCGCCCTGCACGTGAAACACCCGATAGTTGAACCCGGTGTGGACGAGGATCAGCGGTACCAGCACCAACAGCCCCGGCAACAGGAAGCGCTGCGATGCCGACGAGGCCGCGGCGTCGAACAAGCTGAGTGAAGGTGGCGGCAGGTGCGGAAAGATGCTGATCGCGAGCCCCGTGTAGCCGAGAAAGAACAAGCTCACGCACAGCCAGAACGGGCGGGCGCTCGGTGCCTGCTGCACGGCGCGATAGGCACTCCATGCGCACCAGCCGGTCAACAGCGGCACCGGCGCAAACATTAGCGAGCGGGGAAAGTCGAACCAGCGTGCGGCGATGGCTGCAGACATCAACGGCGTCCAGACGCTGACCGCCGCGATCGCAGTCAGCAATGCGACCAGCAGCACCGGCATCCAGGCGCGAGCCTTTTGCTGCAGCGCGCCGCGGGAGCGCCAGAACAGCCAGGTGTTGCCGAGCAATGCATAGCCGCACGACAGCGCCGCGCCGGTCATCACCGAGAACGCGGTCAGCCAGTCCCACGGCCCGCCGGCATAGCGCCCACCTTCGACGCGGATGCCCTGCACGAACGCACCCAGCACCACGCCCTGCGAAAAGGTTGCAATCACGGATCCGCCGCTGAACGCGAAGTCCCAGCGGGGCGTGCGCGGGTCATGCTTGAAACGGAACTCGAAGGCCACGCCGCGAAAGTTCAGGCCCAGCAGCATCACGATGACCGGCAGGTAGACGGCCGGCATGATGACCGAGAAGGCCAGCGGAAACGCCGACAGCAGAATGGCGCCGCCGAAGACCAGCCACGTCTCGTTGCCGTCCCAGAACGGCGCGATCGAGTTCATCATCTGGTCGCGCTGCCCGTGGTCGTCGGCGAACGGAAACAGGATGCCCAGGCCGAGGTCGAAGCCGTCGAGCACCACGTACATGCCGACCGCGAACGCGGCGATGCCGGCCATGAAGAGTGTGAGCAGCGCATCGTTTGTCATGGTGCCGCCCCCGCCAGCGGCCGGTGGCCGAGGGTCGGCGCAGCAGGCAGTGCCACTTCGACCGGGCCGGCGCGCAACGTGCGCGCGAGGTACCAGAAGCCGGCACCGAACACAGCGCTGTAGACGATGAAGAACAGCGTCAGAGACAGCGCCACATAGCCGACCGGGACCGGAGACACCGCGTCCGCCGTGCGCAGCAGGCCGTACACCACATAGGGCTGGCGGCCGATCTCGGCGGTGTACCACCCGGCCACGATCGCGACGAAGCCGAGCGGCGAGACCCACTTCAACGTGTGCAGGAACCAGCGGCTGCAGTAGACCTTCTTGCGCAACCCGAGCACCACCGCAGCCAACGCCACCGCGAGCATCAGGAACCCGATGCCCACCATCAGCCGAAAGCTCCAGAACAACACCGTGGTGTTCGGCCGGTCGGCGGCCGGGAATTCGAGCAAGCCCTTGACCGGCGCGTCGAGCGAGTGCTGTGTGATCAGGCTGCCGAGTCGGGGAATGCCGATCTCGAAGTGGTTGCGACCCTGAGACGGGTCGGGCCAGGCGAACAGACGCAGCGGCATGACCTCGGTCGTCCATTGCGCCTCCATCGCGGCGAGCTTGGCCGGTTGGTGATCGCGCACGACCACCCCCGCGGCGTCGCCGATCGCGATCTGCAGTGGCACGAGGGGCACGATCATCGCCGGCGCGAGCGCGAGCATCGGTCGCGCCAGCGGCACGAAGCGCTGCTTCAACAGGTAGCCGGCAGCCACCCCTGCGATCACGAAAGCGGTGGCCAGGTAGGCGGCCAGCAGCATGTGGGCATAACGCAGCGGAAACGAGGGGTTGAAGACGATGGCCCACCAATCGGTCGGAACGAACACGCCGTCTCGAATGGCGTAGCCTGCAGGTGTCTGCATCCAACTGTTTGATGCGGTGATCCAGAACGCCGAGATACAGGTGCCGAGCGCCACCATGCAGGTCGAGAAAAAGTGCATGCGACGCGACACGCGCTTCCACCCGAAAAGCAGCACGCCCAGAAAGCTGGCTTCGAGGAAGAACGCCGTGAGCGTCTCGTAGCTCAGCAGGGGCCCCATGATCTGGCCGGCCTTCGCCATCAGACCGCTCCAGTTGGTGCCGAACTGGTAGGACAGCACGATGCCCGACACCACGCCCATGCCGAATGCCAGCGCGAAGACAGTGGTCCAGAAGCGCAGCAGGCGCCAATAGCGCTCCTGGCCGGTTTTGAGTCAGAGCACTTCGAGCGCCACGAGGAAACCAGCCAACCCGATCGAGAACGCCGGAAAGAGAATGTGGAAGGTGATCGTGAAGCAGAACTGGATGCGCGACAGCAAGTTCGCGTCCAACGATTGAAGCATTTCGCTCATGAGGTGCAATCCTGACGACGCGGACATCGCACCGCGACTTGGTGGTTCAGACTAGAGTCCAGACGGCCGCTATGCATGCGCAAAGAAGGACGGCGGCCCCGGGTACCGCGACGGGCATCCACTTCAGCACGAGCGGATCGATACTGGCTTCGGCAACGAAGGGCTGCGTGTCGAAGGGCACGAAGACTTCGGCAGTGCCTTGCCTTGGATCCGATTCGCGCGCGGTGTTTGCCGGCCGGAGCGCGATGACTTGCGCTCGGCGGAACTCCGCGGGGAGTTGGGGCGTGATGGCAGGCAGCTGTTGCAGCGCACTCGGACTGCCGGCGAGATGGCTTTCGGTTCTTTCGAGGGTCAGCATGATGTGCTCCGTTAAAGCCCGACCAGCGGGCGTTGGGAACCGATCACTTTGAATCGGTTGTGTTGAATTTAGGGCTGGCAAACCAATCCGTCCAACGGGTTGTATAAGTGACATCTACCTGATTTACAGCTGCTTGTTTCTTCGTGGGGCAGGCTGTTTGATCCCGAAAGGGTCTACGTGACGCTTGCCACGCTCAGGATTGCGGCGTGCGAACAGCAAATGGACACCAAACCGACAGCCCCTACCCGACATGCCATTTCCCCGAAACCACGCGGGAGGCGAGGGCCGCTTCGGGTGTGGTCGTGGGCAACTGCCGCCCGTGCGATCGCAGCCGCGGCGACGATGGTGTTTCGATGCTGACCGAGCAAGTGGAGTGGCTCGCGACGGGCCATGTCGGCGGGCCAGTGAAAGCGGCCCGCGCGCTGGTGTGCACGGTCGGCGGCGTGGTGGCCGGCGTGGTGCTGCAATGGGATGGGCGCTGGACGGCGCGCGGCCCGTGCAGTGAGGTGAACATCAAATCCTGACTGCCCCAACTGCGGTCTAAATGGATGTGAACCGCACGCGATGATTTTTCGCTGCGAGTCATCGCCTGCCCACAACCAGATCTCCCCTAGATTTCCTGATGATCGTGCTGCAAACCACCCCATGAACCGATTGGCCTCCACGACGCAACCCGCGGCCATGCCGGCACGCATGTTTGCGCGCCTGCCGACCGTCATGCAAGCCACCGGCCTGGGCCGCTCGACCATCTATCGGCTCGTTTCCAAAGGCGCCTTCCCGCCACCGGTGCATCTGGGCCCGCGTGCGGTCGCGTGGCGCTGGTCCGATCTTGATCAGTGGAGCGAGTCGCGTCGCGTCGATACCGGTTCGATGACGGGCTCCCGCGCAGCGCTCCGGGTCAAGGGCGGGCGCAGCACGGCGCAAGCGGACCCTTGACGCGGTGAGCTGCGCAGCCACGCTCACGGGCTCGGGCAGGCGGCTCTTGGGCGGCCTGCCCGCCGAGCCCGTCCGGCGGCGAGGACACCACCTCGTCGATCTGACCTATCGCTCGATCTCAGGCCCTCTGCGCTGTATCGATGGCGTCATCACCGGTGATCGGCTCATGCCCGGGAGCTCGCGCTGCTTTGCGTGTTCGCGAACGATGGCCTGAACCGCCGGCATACGTCCCAGGTAGTGGCCGATGGACTGTGCAAGCTTGCGATCGGAATCGTCCGGCGACACCGCGAGCGCGCGCATGATTTCCGCCCAGGCCTGCAAGGCTTGCCTCCCGATGCCACTCGGCAACTCCTCCGCACTCGCGGGGCGCTCCCTGCGCGAAGTGACCGTCTTGCGTTCCCACACTCGCTCGTTGCGATGCCGCGTCCCACGCGTGACCTGCGACGACGCCTCGGCCTCGATGCCCCAACCGCGCAAGCGCTCGGCGAAGGTCTCGCGCCAGCGGCGCAGGTCTTCCTTGCGCGGGTTGAGGCGCTGCCCGTCCCGTCCCTCGGCCCGCACGCTCAAGTGCACGTGCGGGTTGGCTTGATGGGTGTGAAGAACCATCACGTAGCGGTGATTCGCCAACTCGACCTTGGCGAACTCTCGCGCGGCGCTCCGCACGATCTCGGCCTTCGTGCCGACGGGCATCGACAGCATGATGTTGAAGGCCTCGCGGCGTTCGCTGATCTCCGGGATCCGGGACCCGCCCAGGCGCCACTGGTCTACCAGATCGCGCAGCGCTTCCTTGCCCTCCCGTTCGAGGCCCCGGTCGTCCTCGATCGGCAGCCGGCCGCTCTTGCTGATGTAGCGGAAGTGAGCCGCAATAGCCGCCATCCCGCGTCCGCCGCCGGTGATCTTGACCATCACTTGCGGCGCACGGCGAACCACGGTGGCGTGGATGCGCTGGCGTATGGCATGGGCACGTTCCTGGATTCCAGCCCCGCTCAGCTTCGGCGTATGCGCGCGCACGATGCGATTGGCCGGATAGAAGAGCCGGTCGCCCCATTGGACGAGAACGCCGTCTAGGTTGCTCGGTGTCGGCATGGCGAACTCCTTCTCTATTCGGCAGCGATCAGTGCCGACGCGCGATCGAGGTGTCGACGAATGTCGAGGTCGACGGCCTGGATTCGGGCTCGGTACTTCTCGATGTCGGCCGACTTGCCCATGCGCAACAGCCGCATGAAGGTTCCCAGGTCCACCGACAGCGCGGCCAGGTTGTCGTTGGATGCCAGCAGCGCGGCGCGATCGGCTACCCGTTCGGCGGCCGGCATTGGCAGCGGCGTCTGCCGCACGAGTCGTCCAACGTACTCGCCATAAGACAGCCCGAGGCCGGTGGCGTTGAGGATCAGGGCTTCGGCTTCAGGCTCGCGCAAGCGCAGCGTGAGCTTGACGATCTCGGCTCGACCGAACTCGGCAGCGCTGCCTTGCGAAAGCACCGAAGGTCTGCCCATGGCCTCGACAACGGCTTCACGCACCAGCGCCGCCACCGTCGTTTGACGTGCGCGTGCCGCCGCCCGCAGCGCGTCGCCGATGCCGCGCAGATCGACACCGACCCGGTCACGAGAGGCCAGTGGCATGCGCTGCGTTCCTCGAGCCGGGCACTACTGGTGTCCATTCACTGGCGGCCAGCCTATCCTGCCATCTCTCTCTTCGAACTCTCTTCACTCCGATCTCCATGAGTTCAGCGGTCGGTCTGCGAGGGGGTCTGACGGTCAGACCCCTGCAGCCAGTGCTTCGTGATGTCTTCGATCCGGATGCGCAGCGCGATCAGTTCGGGCAAAGCGACCTTGTAGGAGTTCGACGGCTGGATGCGGCCGAGTGTCCGCTCCAGCCGATCGCAGGCAGCATTGGCTTGAGCGATGAGCTTGTTGGATGGCGCCGGAGCGTCCTCGCTCGCTGCGCCTTCATCGGGCGCGGCACGCAGCGCCGACACCGCAGTGCGCGTGATCTCGGCCCCGCTGTCCAGCAGGCTCTGAACTTGCTCGGGGTTGTCGGCGTGCAGCTTGCTGAGTTCGTGCAGCGTGCGCGGTGATGTGCAGCGGCCAGACTGCAAAGCGTCGTCGAGTTCCGGCGGCAACTCCAACAGCGACAGGTGATGCGCGACCGTCGTCAGGTTCATGCCGAGTTGCTTGGCGATGGTGGCGTTCGAGTCACCGCAGTCGACTCGCTCGCGGATGAACTTCGCCATCTCGATCGGGGTCAGGCCATGGCGTTTCTGGTTCTCGGCGACCTGGGCGTATCGATCGGCGGGCAGATCACGCACGACGACAGGCACCTCATGGAGGCCCGCTCGAATCGCAGCGCGCAATCGCTTGGCACCGAAATGGATGAGGTGGCGGCCATCGCCATCTGCCGGATGAACGACTAGCGGTTGGAGGATGCCGCGCTGTTGGATGTCCACAGCCAGTTCTTCGAGCGCGGCCTCGGGGAACTCGGTACGCGGATTGTTCGCATCCTCATGCAGCAGCGTGACCGCAACGAGCATCGGCCTGCCGTCAGGAATGCCGGGCTCTGAAGTGACAGGTGGGACCGCCACCTTGAGAGACGCCGCGTGCGCGGCACCTGCTGCGAACCGATCTCGCGCGTCCGCGTCTGCCTCTGGCTCCCCATCGAGCAAATCGAGCTGAAGGTCTTTGGATTTGTGCCACGGCATGCGCATGAAGGCATCGTGCCGGTACGGAACGACTGGCGATAGTCCTGCGCCGTTCACACCCCATCGTGCCTTGAAGTCCCCTGCGGTCTCGGTCGATCCCGTGATGTCTCAGGAGCACCCTCCGCGCGACACGGGTGGTTTCAACTTTCGACTGAGACGCATCTGCTTCCCGCTGTACCGCCTCGTCTGAACAACGATCTGCGCCACCTGTCGAAGTCTGCGGATTTCAAGAAGATCGCTCGTAGCGAGCCGCACGGGGTCAGACAGTCCGACCCCAAGCTGCAACGTCATCGAAGCACGTTGACAATACACATATAAATACACACACTATCCCTGTGCGCTACAGCTTCGATCCCGCAAAGCAGACGAGCAACCGCAAGAAGCATGGCCTTGATCTGGCCGATGCCAAGGACGTGATTGAGTCCGGGCTGACTGTCACGTTCGAAGATCGCCGCTACGACTACGGAGAGGAACGATTCGTGACGCTGGGGCCGCTTGGCGATACGCTGGTCGCGATCGTCACTGCGGAAATTGAAGACCACATTCGCATCATCTCGATGCGCAAGGCCGACCGACATGAACAAGCCATTTACCGCGAAAACTTCAGCTGATCTACAGAGCGACAAACCGCTGCGCCGCGCCGACATCACCGCAGGCAAGTTGGTGCTGCGCAAGCGAGGCGCGAGCGGCGCGGTGCTGCCGAACAAGCAGCGCGTGAATATCTTTCTCGACGGCGCGGTGATCGAGCACTTCAAATCGAAGGCGGGCGAACGCGGCTACCAGACGCTGATCAATGACGCGTTGAAGCAGGCCATCCATGCCGAGACCATCGAGGGCGTCGTTCGCAAGACGATTCGCGAAGAACTGCGGCGAGCATGAAGCGGGCTTCTGTCGCTACCCTCCTCCGCCCCGTCACTGCATCTTGTCGGTCGTCGGCGATCGGGCAACACCACGCCCCCTGTTGCGCTTGATCGGGATGATCTCGGCACCGGTGCGCAATTTGTCCAGGTAGTCGGCCCACGTCTGCAGCATCTTGCGGCGCTGATCAAGGAACTCAGTGCGGTTATATGCGCGGCCCAGCGAGTCCTTAACGGCATGCGCGAGCTGAGCTTCGATCACGGCTTCGTCCACATTCAATCTCTCGGCCAGCAGCGTGCGCGCCATCGCTCGGAATCCGTGGCCCGTCATCTCGTCGCTCGGGAAGCCCATGCGCCGCAATGCCGAAAGCACGCCGTTGTCGCTCATCGGCCGTTCGCCGGTGCGCGGACTCGGGAACAGATATCGGCCATGCCCCGTCAGCGGCTGTAGCTCGCGCAGGATTGCAAGGGCCTGTCGAGACAGCGGAACGACGTGCGCTGCGCCGCTCAGCTTCTCCTGCTTGGTTCGCTTCATGCGTGCAGCCGGGATACGCCACTGCGCGGCATCGAGATCGAACTCGATCCACTCGGCTTTGCGCAACTCACCCGGGCGAACGAAGACCAGGGGTGCGAGTTGAAGCGCCGCGCGAGTGATCGGCATGCCCTTGTAGCCTTCGATCGCCCGCAACAAATCACCGACACGCTTTGGGTCGGTGATAGCCGCCATATGCTGCACTAGCACCGGCTTCAGCGCGCCACGCAGGTCGGGGGTTGGGTCGCGTTCAGCTCGGCCTGTCGCGATCGAATAACGGAACACTTGGCCACACGCCTGCAACGCGCGATGCGCCGTCTCGATCGCTCCGCGCGCTTCGATCCGGCGCATGGCTTGGAGAAGTTGCGGCGCCTTGATCTCGCCGACGGGCAGCCCGCCCAGCCACGGAAACACATCCTGTTCGAGCCGAATCAGCGTTCGAGCAGCATGGCCCACACTGACTTGGCCGAGATGGATCGTGGCGTGCCATTCGCGCGCGACTGCCTCGAAGCTGTTGACGACGGTTTCCGATCGGCTTGCCTTCTCGGCCTTGCGGGCAGCACTTGGGTCCACGCCTTGCGCGACGAGGCGTCGCGCCTGATCACGCTTGTCGCGCACCGCCTTCAAGCCAGTGTCGGGATAGGTTCCCAACGACAGCAGCTTCGCCTTGCCGTCGAAGCTGTACTTCAGCCGCCACCACTTGCCACCTTTCGGGCTGACTTCCAGATAGAGGCCGCGATCGTCGTACAGGCGAACCGCCCGCTCTGCGGGCTTCGCGTTTCGAATCTGCGTGTCGGTGAGGGTGGGCATTTGGGATAACTGCTTTTCAGCTCGGAGCAGTTACCCCGAAAGTTATCCCATATTGCTCGAAGATTCAAGCGGACGTTCCGAGACGTCCTGGACAAAGAAAAACCCCCAAGTCGTTGATTTACTTGGGGGTTCTGGGACTCTACGGGACGTTCTGAGACGTCTTCAAATCATCATCTGGTGGAGCTGGGGGGAATCGAACCCCCGTCCGAAAACCTTCGCCGGGCAGATCTACACGCTTAGCTGACTGATTTGGTTTTAGATCGGCAGGTCGCGCAGCAGCACGCTACCCACGTTTCGATTCACTAGATTTAGTCCTGTGAAGAGTGACCCAACTCAGGACGAGCCAATGTGTATGACTTCGCAGCCTTTCGGGTTACCCCTCAGACCCAGCCCATCGGCCAACTGTTGCGAAGCTCACCGGTTTTAAGCGGCGAGGGCGTACGAAGAGTCGTTCGCAGTTACTTTGTTTCCAGTGGTTTTACGAGCGAACTGGTGCTCGGCGTGCCCTGTTCCAGCTCCGTACCTTCGTCGAAGCCAGGTCAGCCCCAGAGCGGATAGTTTAGGCCATCCGCAGCAGCTTCAAGAGATCGCCGGGCGTGTGGGCGATGTGATCGGCATCCCAGGCCTCGATCGGCTCGCCTGCACCGAGGTAGCCCCAGGCCACCGCGATTGTCATCATGCCGGCGGCACGACCGGCTTGAACGTCGCGCAGATCGTCGCCGACATAGACGCACTCGAACGCCGGCACGCCGACGCGGCGCGCCGCTTCCAGCAGCGGCGCAGGGTGCGGCTTGGAGTGCGGCGTGGTGTCGCCGCAAACAAGGGTCGCGGCCGGCGGCAACAGGCCCAGCGCGCGCACGAGTGGCTCGCTGAAGCGCGCCGCCTTGTTGGTCACGATGCCCCAGGGCACGGCGTGCGCGTGCAGCGCAGCCAGCACCGCTTGCATCTGTGGGAACAGACGAGTCTGCTGCGTGATGCGCGCCTCGTAGCGCTGCAGGAACTCATCGCGAAGTTCGATGAAGGTTTCGTGCTCCGGGCCTACGCCGAACGCGCGGCCGACCATGCCGCGCGCGCCCGAGCCGACCATCGGTCGAAAGTGCTCCAGCGGATGTGGCGGCAGACCCCGTGCGACGCGCATGTCGTTGCCGGCGCCGCCAAGGTCGGGGGCAGAGTCGATCAAGGTACCGTCGAGATCGAACAACACCGCCCCGATGCGGGCGCTCGACAGCGCATCTTGTTCGCTCATGCCGGCTTGCGGCATGCAATCAGGTAGTTCACGCTGGTGTCCCCCGAGAGCCAGTAGCGCTTCGTGATCGGGTTGTATTGCATGCCGCGCGTGTCGGCGAGTTCGAGGCCGGCATTGCGGCACCACTGCGCGAGCTCGCTCGGGCGAATGAACCGCGCGTACTCGTGCGTGCCCTTGGGCAGCAACTGCAGTACGTACTCGGCACCGACGATCGCGAACAGAAAGGCCTTGGCATTGCGGTTGATCGTCGAGAAGAACACCCACCCGCCAGGCTTCGCGAGCGTCGCGCAGGCCTGCACGACAGACGACGGGTCGGGCACGTGCTCGAGCATCTCCATGCAGGTGACGGCGTCGAAACTGGCCGGCACTTCGGCAGCGAGCGCCTCGGCCGCCACTTCGCGGTATTCGATGTTTTCGGTGCCGGCTTCGAGCGCATGCAGTTGCGCGACTTTGAGGGCCTTCGAGGCCAGGTCCACGCCCAAAACGCTCGCGCCACGCCGTGCGATGGAGTCGGAAAGAATCCCGCCACCGCAGCCGATGTCCAGCACCCGCTTGCCCTTCAGCTTCGCGTGGCGATCGATCCAGTCGAGGCGCAGCGGGTTGATCTGATGCAGAGGGCGGAACTCGCTCTGGGTGTCCCACCAGCGGTGGGCGAGTTCGCTGAACTTGGCGAGCTCTTGGGGGTCGGCGTTGGTCATCCGCGGATGGTAGCGAATGCGCGGCGCACCGTTGCGGTGAGCCTGCGCGTCTGCACACCAAACAAGCGCAGGGACGTCTGACAGGTCTGGCACATGCAGCCGCCCAAACGAAAAACCCCGCCGAAGCGGGGTCTGGTGCGATCGTCGGGCCGTACCGGCCCGGTTGATCACTTCGTGCTGCGGGTGCCCACGACTTCGATTTCCACGCGGCGGTTCTTGGCGCGGCCTTCGGCGGTCTTGTTGTCGGCAACCGGCTGCTTCTTGCCCTTGCCTTCGGTGTAGACGCGGTTCTTCTCGATGCCCTTGGACACGAGATAGGCCTTGACGGCTTCCGAGCGGCGGACCGACAGCTTCTGGTTGTAGGCATCGGAGCCCACCGAGTCGGTGTGGCCGACGGCGATGATGACTTCGAGGTTCAGACCACCCATCTTGCTCACCAGATCGTCGAGCTTGGCGCGACCTTCAGGCTTCAGCACCGACTTGTCGAAATCGAAGAATGCGTCGGCGGCGAAAGTGACCTTCTCGATCGTGGCAACTGGCGCCACAACCGGTGCGGCCGGTGCCGGGGCCGGGGCAGGCGCGGCCATCGGAGCCGGCGGCGCGGCCATCGGAGCGGGGGCGGGTGCCGGCTTCAGCGCGCCATCGCACTCGGCGATCGCGGTGGCTGGCGTCCAGGAGCCATCGCGCCAGCACAGCTCGTTCGTGCCGTTCTTCCAGGGAAGGTTGCCGTTGCCGTTGACCCAGTTGTCAACTGTCTGCGCGAAGGCGCCAGACATGGAAGTTGCGAGGGCAGCGGTTGCAAAGAGCGACGCCACCTTGTTCAGTTTCTTCATGATTCTCCTCTCGAGGGAAGGCGCAGTAGTGTTCTGCAAAACGTCCGAACCGGAATCGGAAAGTACTGGTAAACCCCCGTGCGTTGAACACGTACCCGGGCGCTGACCACCGACCGAACTATTGTGCCATCGAACTTTGGCACAACCTGTTTTTGGCCTTGCGCGGGGTGCTGAGGCCCGTCGTTGTTGCATCAGCGCTACAAGGAACGCCAATTACAATCACGGGCTCCACTGCGCGCCTGTTCGAGCGTGCCGCCCTTCCCGGCTTACAAGAAAACAACGCATGACCCAGTTCGCCAAGGAAACCCTGCCCATCAGCCTGGAAGAGGAAATGCGGCGTTCGTACCTCGATTACGCGATGAGCGTGATCGTCGGTCGCGCACTTCCCGACGCCCGCGATGGCCTCAAACCGGTGCATCGGCGTGCACTGTTTGCGATGCACGAGTTGAACAACGACTGGAACCGGCCGTACAAGAAGTCGGCCCGCATCGTCGGCGACGTGATCGGCAAGTACCACCCGCACGGCGACCAGTCGGTCTACGACACGATCGTGCGCATGGCGCAGGATTTTTCGATGCGCCACATGCTGGTCGACGGCCAAGGCAACTTCGGCTCGGTCGACGGCGACAACGCGGCGGCGATGCGCTACACCGAGATCCGCCTGGCCAAGATCGCGCACGAGATGCTCGCCGATCTCGACAAGGAAACGGTCGACTTCGGTCCGAACTACGACGGTTCCGAGAAAGAGCCACTCGTGATGCCGAGCCGGTTGCCGAACCTGCTGGTGAACGGCTCGGGCGGCATCGCGGTGGGAATGGCGACGAACATCCCGCCACACAACCTGAACGAAGTGGTAGACGCCTGCCACCACCTGCTGAAGAACCCGGGCGCGACCATCGATGAGCTGATGGAAATCATCCCGGCGCCCGATTTTCCGACCGCCGGCATCATCTACGGCCTCTCGGGCGTGCGCGACGGCTACCGCACCGGCCGCGGCAAGGTGATCATGCGCGCGAAGGTCCACTTCGAGGACATCGACAGGGGCCAGCGCCAATCGATCATCGTCGATGAGTTGCCTTACCAGGTGAACAAGAAGACGCTGCAGGAGCGCATGGCCGAGCTCGTGCACGAGAAGAAGCTCGAAGGCATCAGCCACATCCAGGACGAGTCAGACAAGTCGGGCATGCGCCTCGTGATCGAGCTCAAGCGCGGCGAAGTGCCCGAGGTCGTGCTGAACAACCTGTATAAGCAGACTCAGCTCCAAGACACGTTCGGCATGAACATGGTGGCGCTGATCGACGGCCAGCCGCGTTTGTGCAACCTGAAGGACCTGATCGAGGTCTTCCTCGAACACCGCCGCGAGGTCGTGACCCGGCGCACCGTGTTCGAGCTGCGCAAGGCGCGCGAACGCGGCCACGTGCTTGAAGGTCTGGCGGTGGCGCTCGCGAACATCGACGAATTCATCGAGACCATCAAGGCCTCGCCGACGCCACCGGTCGCGAAGGCCGCGCTGATGAGCAAGAGCTGGGATTCGTCGATGGTGCGCGAGATGCTCGCGCGCGTTGCCGGCGACAACCCGGGCGGCATGCAGGCGTATCGCCCGGAAGGCCTGCCGAAGGAATTCGGCATCCAGGCGGATGGCCTCTATCGCCTGTCGGACGACCAGGCCAGCGAAATCCTGCAGATGCGCCTGCAGCGCCTCACCGGCCTCGAGCAGGACAAGATCATCGGCGAGTACAAGGACGTGATGGCCGAAATCACCGACCTGCTCGACATCCTGGCCACCCCCTCGCGCGTGACCACGATCATCTCGGATGAGCTGACCAGCATCAAGACCGAGTTCGGCCAGACCAAGCTGGGCGCGCGCCGCAGCACCATCGAACACAACGCGATGGATCTGGGTACCGAAGACCTGATCACGCCGACCGACATGGTCGTGACCCTTTCGCACACCGGCTACATCAAGAGCCAGGCGTTGAGCGAGTACCGCGCGCAAAAACGCGGCGGCCGCGGCAAGCAGGCCACGCAAACCAAGGAAGACGACTGGATCGACCAGCTCTTCATTGCGAACACGCACGACTACATCCTGTGCTTCACGAACAAGGGCCGCGTCTACTGGATCAAGGTCTGGGAGGTGCCGCAAGGTTCGCGCAATTCGCGCGGCCGCCCGATCGTCAACATGTTCCCGCTGCAGCCCGGCGAGAAGGTCAATGTCGTGCTGCCGCTGACCGGTGCATTCCGCACCTTCCCGGCCGACAACTACGTGTTCATGGCGACCGCGCAAGGCGTGGTCAAGAAGACCTCGCTCGACGAGTTCAGCAACCCGCGCAAGGCCGGCATCATTGCCGTCGACCTCGACCCGGGCGACTTCCTGATCGGCGCCGCGCTCACCGACGGCAAGCATGACGTGATGCTGTTCAGCGACGGCGGCAAGGCCGTGCGCTTCGACGAAGACGACGTGCGCCCGATGGGCCGCGGCGCCCGCGGTGTGCGCGGCATGGCGCTCGACGACGGTGTCAGCGTGATCGCGATGCTGGTCGCCGAAGACGAGACCCAGAGCGTGCTCACCGCGACCGAGAACGGCTACGGCAAGCGCACCTCGATCCTCGAGTACACCCGCCATGGCCGCGGCACGAAGGGCATGATCGCGATCCAGCAGAGCGAGCGCAATGGCAAGGTGGTCGCCGCCACGCTGGTGCGTGCCCTGGACGAGATCATGCTGATCACCGACAAGGGTGTGTTGGTGCGCACGCGCGTCGCCGAGATCCGCGAGATGGGCCGCGCGACGCAAGGCGTGACCTTGATCGCGTTGGACGATGGCACACAGCTGATCGGGTTGCAGCGCATCGTCGAGAATGACGCGAACGGCGATGCCTCCACCGAGGCTGCCGGCTCCCCTCCCCCTGAACCCACCGGCAGCGAAGAACCGCCCGCCGAGGAGAACCCTTGATGAAGAAGTTGATCGTGACGGCGCTGCTGACCGGCGCCGCGCTGGCCCATGCCCAAACGGTTGCTCCGGCCGCCACCTCGCCCGCCACGCCGTCGTCGCCCGCCAAAAAAGAGTTGATCCAGAAGCTGATGACCCTGCAGCAACCCGGGATCGAAGGCCTGGCGCGCAACCTGGTCGAGCAGCCTGCCATGGCGATGATGCAGGCCGCAGGTCGCGCATTGCCCAACGTGCCGTCCGACAAGCGTGATGCGATTGGCAAAAGCATCGAGGCCGATGTCAAGAAGTACGTGGACGAAGCGACACCGATCGTGCGCGAGCGGGCCATCAAGTTGGCGCCTTCGACCATCGGTACAGCGATGGAAGAGAAGTTCACCGAAGACGAGCTGAAGCAGCTGATTGCCTGGCTCGAATCGCCGGTGAACAAGAAGTACGCGCAGTTGGGGCCGGAGATCCAGAACGGCTTCACCCAGAAGCTGGTCGCCGAAGCCCGCCCCACGATCGAGCCGAAGATCCAGGCGCTCGAAGTCAAGGTGCGTGCTTCGTTGGGCGTGCCGCCGGCAGCGGCCGCCTCCGGCCCGGCGAAAGCCGCCCCGCCAGCGAAGAAGGCCTCGGCCAAGTGAGGTCGCGTTGGCGGATCAGGCCGTGACGAGCGGGCGTGTGCGGCCTGGCTGCATGCGAGAATTTCCTGCACGTCATGGCTGATTCCACCGCACCAACCTCGATCGCGCCCGAATTGCTCGGGTTGCGCACCCGGATCGACAAGCTCGACCGCGACCTGCTGGCACTGCTGAACCAACGCGCGGCCTTGGCAGTCGAGGTCGGCGAGCTGAAGAAGCGCGAGGGCTCGGTCGCGTTCCGGCCCGAACGCGAGGCGCAGGTCATCGATGGCCTGAAGGTCGCGAATCCCGGGCCTTTGAAATCCGACAGCGTCGCGCCGATCTGGCGCGAGATCATGTCGGCGTGCCGCGCCCTGGAGACGCCCACGCGCGTCGCCTACCTCGGCCCGGCCGGCACATTCAGCGAGCTCGCCGCGCTCGGCTTCTTCGGCTCGACGATCGTCAAGATCCCGTGTGCCAGCGTCGACGAGGTCTTCCATGTCACCAGTGCCGGCGCCGCTGACTTCGGCGTCGTGCCGGTCGAGAACTCGAGCGAAGGCGTGGTCACGCGCTCTCTCGATCTGTTCCTGACGACGCCCTTGTTCATCATCGGCGAGACCAGCCTGTACGTGCGCCACAACCTGCTGCGTCGCGAGAACTCCCTGATCGACATCAAGACCGTCTGCGCGCACCCGCAGGCCCTCGCGCAATGTCAGGGCTGGCTCAGCGCGCACCTGCCCAACGTCGAACGCCGGCCGGTTTCCAGCAATGCCGAAGGCGCCCGGCTCGCGAGCCTCGACGCATCGCTCGCCGGCATCGCCAGCACGCACGCGGCGAGCGAGTTCGGCCTGCACATCGTCGCGCCGGCGATCCAGGACGACGCGCACAACCGCACCCGCTTCGCGATCGTCGCGCACCCGCACCGACACCCGCAGCCGAAGGCTTCCGGACACGACTGCACCAGCCTCGTGGTGTCGGTCGCGAACCGGCCCGGCGCGGTGCATGACATGCTTGTGCCGCTCAAGAATCATGGCGTGTCGATGACGCGCTTCGAGTCGCGGCCGGCGCGTTCCGGGCAATGGGAGTACTACTTCTACATCGACCTGCAAGGCCACCCCGATCAGCCGAACGTGGCGGCGGCGCTGGCCGAGTTGCGCGGTGTTTGCGCATTTTTCAAGCAGCTCGGCACGTACCCCATCGACGTGCACTGAGCCCGATTCAAGATCTCCTCATGTTCAATCAACTCGGCGTGATCGGATGCGGCCTGATGGGCGGCTCGTTCGCGCTCGCGCTCAAGCGCGCCGGCCTGGTCAAGCGCGTGATCGGCTACAGCAAGTCGCCCTCGACCACCGAAAAGGCCAAGAAGCTCGGCGTGATCGATCAGGTCGCCGAATCGGCACTGCTCGCGGTGTCGGGTTCCGACCTCGTGCTGATCGCCGTGCCGGTCGCCGCGACCGAGGCCACGTTCAAGGCGATCCGCCACCTGATCGAGCCCGGCGTGCTGATCATGGACGTGGGCTCGACCAAGCGCGAAGTGGTCGACGCCGCGCGCCGCGTGCTGAAGGAGCACATCGTCTCGTTCGTGCCCGCGCACCCGATCGCCGGCAAGGAGGCCGCAGGCATCAGTCATGCCGACGCGGCGCTCTACAACGGCCGGCAAGTGATCCTGACACCCCTGCCCCAGACCTCGCCAGAACTCCTGCAGCGCGCCACCGACTGCTGGGCCGCGATCGGCTCGCAGGTGCTGCGCATGACGCCCGAAAACCACGACGCGGCCTTTGCCGCAGTGAGCCATCTGCCGCACATGCTGGCCTACGCGTACTTCAACTCGGTTGCGAAACACCCCGCCGGGCGCGACTACCTCTCGCTCGCCGGCCCGGGCTTCCGCGATTTCACGCGCATCGCGGCCAGCGATGTCGCGGTGTGGCGCGACATCCTGATGTCCAACCGCGAAGAGATCCTGAAGCAGTCGCAGCGATTTCGCCACGCGCTCGAGGCGATGGAGCTCGCGATGAAGTCGGGCAACGTCGAGGCGCTCGAGGACATGATCCGCAGCGCCTCCGACGCGCGCGGTGGCTGGCAGATGAGCGCTGCCAAGCCCAACACCAACCGCTGATTTTCACCTCCAATTTCGCGCGGCCCGCCAGCTGCATCGCCGCATGTTCACGACCCGCTTTCTCGATCTTCCGCCGTTGGCATCTGCCGCGGGAACGGTGCGCCTCCCGGGATCGAAGAGCATCTCGAACCGCGTGCTGCTGCTGGCCGGGCTGTGCGCTGGCACGACGGTGATCCACGATCTGCTCGACTCCGACGACACGCGTGTCATGCTCGATGCGCTGCGCGCGCTAGGCTGCGGCGTGGAACGGGACGAAGCGATCGTTCGCATCGAAGGCATCGGCGGCGCGCTGCGCGAACGCGAGGCTGACATCTTCCTCGGCAACTCGGGAACTTCGGTGCGCTCGGTCACCGCCGCGCTCGCCGTCCTCGCGAGCACCCAGGGCGGAACGTTCACGCTGCGCGGCGTACAGCGCATGCACGAGCGGCCGATCGGCGATCTGGTCGACGCCATGCGACCGCTCGGCTGCGTGATCGAGTGCACCGGCGTCGAAGGCTTCCCGCCGCTCAGGCTGGGCGATGGCGCGGCGCATGCGCTGAAGCTCGAAGAGCCGATCCGCGTGCGCGGCGATGTCTCGAGCCAGTTCCTGACGGGGTTGCTGCAAGCGATGTGCCTGGTCACGGCCGATCGCGCCATCGTGATCGAGGTCGTCGGCGAGCTGATCTCGAAGCCTTACATCGCGATCACGCTGAACCTGCTTGCGCGGTTCGGCGTGCGCGTGCGCAACGAGAACTGGGCGCGCTTCACGATCGTCGAAGGCAGCCGGCTGGTGTCATCGGGTGCCATCCACGTCGAAGGCGATGCCTCGTCGGCCTCGTACTTCGTGGCGCTCGGCGCGATCGGCGCGAGCAACGAGGCGCCGGTGCGCATCGAAGGGATGGGCAGCGCCTCGATCCAGGGCGATCTGGCCTTCGTCGGCGCCGCCCAGGCGATGGGCGCGAACGTGCTGCTCGGCGAGAACTGGGTCGAGGTCTCGCGCGGCGCGTGGCCACTCAAGCCGATCACGCTCGACTGCAACCACATCCCCGATGCCGCGATGACGCTCGCCGTGATGGCGCTGTACGCGACCGGCACGACGCGGCTGACGAACATCGCGAGCTGGCGCGTGAAGGAGACGGACCGCATCGCAGCGATGGCGACCGAGTTGCGCAAACTCGGCGCGACGGTGAACGACGGCGCAGACTTCATCGAGGTCACGCCGCCGACGAAGTGGCTGGCCGCCGCGATCCACACCTACGACGACCACCGCATCGCGATGTGCTTCTCGCTCGCCGCATTCAACGACGCGGCGTTGCCGATGCGCATCCTCGACCCGCAATGCGTCGGCAAGACCTTTCCGGAATACTTCGAAACGCTGTTCGGGGTGGTCACCGCGCGGCCGAAGGGTGTGCCGATCATCACCGTCGACGGTCCGACCGCCTCCGGCAAAGGCACGCTCGCCAGCGCCGTGGCACGCAAGCTCGGCTACCACTTCCTCGACTCCGGCGCCGTCTACCGCGCCACCGCGCTGGCGGCGATGCGCTCGGGCACCCGTGCCGACGACGAGCAGCGCCTCGCGCAACTCGCGACCAACCTCGACCTGCACTTCCCGCCCGGCCAGATCCTGATGGGCGAGCAGGACGTGACCGAAACGCTGCGCCTCGAAGAGGTCGGCGCGCTCGCTTCGAAGATCTCGGCCTTCCCGCTGGTTCGAGCCGCATTGCGCACGATGCAGCTTTCGTTCCACAAGGTACCCGGCCTCGTCGCCGACGGTCGCGACATGGGCACGGTCATTTTCCCCGGCGCCGATCTGAAGATCTACCTGACCGCGAGCGCCGCCACGCGTGCCGAGCGGCGTCACAAGCAGTTGATTTCAAAGGGGATTTCGTCTAATATCGACAGTCTTCGCGCCGAG
>Ga0209583_10000053_pt1 | contig 36450 bp, 28 predicted proteins | sample Str014_FD_187201 | JGI IMG/M metagenome (GOLD analysis project Ga0209583, IMG submission 187201) | Freshwater sediment microbial communities in response to fracking from Pennsylvania, USA - Straight Creek_MetaG_SC_2014 (SPAdes) (version 2) | ecosystem: Environmental > Aquatic > Freshwater >... | reverse complement strand
GTCGTATTTTTCGGTCGCTGGATCGGCTTCGTGACCTGAACAAGGGGATCACATGAACATCGACACTCTGCGCAGTTCCATTCTTGCGGCGCTGCTGGCCGTGTCCTGCGGCGCGCTGGCCGCGGCAGCCGCACCGAGCAAGCCTCTGACACTCTTCGAGGCCATGAAGGATACGGTGGTGCCCAAGACTCAGGTCATCTGGGACATCACCAACGCCGCGCAGGACGACACCGGGAATGTCACTGCCCAGGCACTGAAGGCTGGGGACTGGGGCAAGATTGCCAGCGCCGCGCGCGAATCCAGTGAGGCTTTGCACAATCTGCTAGCGCAGTCGCGGGTACTCGCGGCGCCGCCGGGCCGGAAGATCCAGGGTGAAGGCACTCCCGGTGCCTTCGGAGCCCGTGAAGTGCAGCAGACGATAGACGCGAATCCGGCCGCTTTTGCCGTCTTCGCGAAGCAGCTGCTGACCGCGATGGATGGCATGGTCGCGGCCACGAAGGCGCACGACGCCCCCAAGGTCGGGACACTCGCAGGCGATCTCGATGAAATCTGCGAGGCCTGCCACAAGGTCTTCTGGTACCCGAAGCAGGCTGCGCCGCGCAAGTAAGTGGGCTCGCGCGTACGTCAGGCAGCGGCGGCCGTGATCTCTGCGCGACTGCCCGGGCCGGGATCCTTGCGATACGCGCGGGGACACTGGCCATAGCGGGCCCTGAAGGCATCGGCAAAATGGGTCGCGCTGCTGAAGCCGGCACCCAGCGCAATTTCCATGATGGTCATCCCCGCATATCTCGGGTCGCGCAACCTTTGCGCGCAGTGCATCAGGCGGCGGCGTAGCAAGTAGGAAGTAAAATTTTCGCCATCCGCCTTGAGCACCATACGCAGGTAACGCTCCGACACACCAAAGTGACTCGCCACGATCGCGGGCTTCAGGTCGGGTTCCGTGAGGCGCAGGTCAATGTATCCCCGGTAAGCTCGCGCGCAGGTTCGTGCACCGCGCTGGCTCCCCGAAGTCAGTTGAGGCTGATAAGCCGCGGCAATCAGACCCAGCAAGCTGGTACCCACCTGGTGCGGGAGCTCGCTCGCACAGCCGGACGCGAGTTCGCGCCCCAGCGTCTGCAGCAGGCCCGAGAGCGTGCGTGAGGCCACGCTGTCCAGCACCAGCAGCTGGCCCGCCAGGCGCTGAATGCCCGGGATCTGGCCCTCGAGCGTCGCTCGCGGTATGTCCACACACAGCAGGCGCACGCCTTCGGAGTGCACGGCATCATGTGCCTGCGCCAGGTCGAGCAGGCAGATGTCCCCCGTTCCGACCATGACAGGTGCTGCGTTGCCGACGCGCAGCTCGAACTGCCGATGCAATGGCGCCACCAGGAAGTAGCCGGGCTCCGCATCGCTGGCGTTTTCGGGACGCACGTGGCGGACGTGGGCCGCGGCGCAATACACGCTGATCAGGTCGACCGGACCAGCGCTGACGCGATTGAGCGTGCCGTCGAATCGCTCGAGATCGAGCACCTCGATCTCCAGATGCGAGTTGTGCTCATTGGCGATTTCATTCCAGAACGACTGCTTGTGCCATGAGGGCAGTCCGGCTGTTGAAACGATACTCACGTGGGGTTACTCCTCATGGACTCGCCGACTGGCGAGCGGGTCTGGAATCGAGCTGCGCCTGGATGCGATCGAGTGTCCGCATAGCATCGAAGGACTGCGTCACGGAGCCATTGGGCTCCCGCCCAGCGCGAATGGCGGCGAAGAATTCGCGTTGCAGCGCCTCGACCGGGCTTGTGGGCCCCTCTAGTTCCCGAAGATTAATTGGCTCGCCCTTGCCATCCCGGAACTCGCGTTGCTGGGACACGAAGGTACCCTTGTCGCAAATGAAACGAAAGGTGCTGCCCAGTGGCCCGTCATTATTAAACGACAGCGACAGGGAACAGAGCGCACCCGAGGGTGTCCTGAGGCCAATGCTCATGTCCATCGCAATGCCCAGTACCGGGTGAGGCGGGCCCTGCAGCGCGCATACCTCATCCACCGATTCGCCGGTCATGTACTGGAACAGATCGACTGTGTGGCAGGCGTGGTGCCACAGCAGGTGGTCCGTCCAGCTGCGCGGTTGGCCAAACATATTGGTGTTCGAGCGACGCAGGAACCAGGTCTGCACCTGCAGCTGCTGGAGCTGCAGTTCGCCTGAGGCAAAGCGGTGGCGCAGCCAGCGATGTCCAGGCGTGAATCGATAGGTGTGCCCCACCATCGCGATGCGGCCAGATTCTTTTTGCGCGTCGAGCACGCGCTGAGCAGATTGCAGCGAATCGGCCATCGGAATCTCTACAATCACGTGCTTGCCGGCCTGCAGGCAGCGGATGGCCTGTTCGGCATGCAGTGGCGTCGGCGTGGCCAGAATGACGGCCTCGATGCCGGGTTGGGCGAGGCACTCGTCCAGGCGGGTACTCCAGTGGGGAATGCGCCAGCGGCTCGCCAGTTCCTGCGTGGCGGCCTCAACACCTCCGGCGAGGCTGGCGACGTCGACCCCATTGATGTTGGCCAGGGACTGCAGGTGTACCCCGCCAAAGGCCCCCTCGCCGGCCACACAGATCTTCATAGAGTCGAGCCTCCGGGCCCTTACCCGATCATAGTAGGGATGGAGTGCCCGTCACCGCCCCCCTGCATCGAGGGGGCCGCCGCAACTTGGGCCTCGGGACCAGCGAAAAGATCCCGCCGCCCGCGTTTTTTGCACCGCATACCTCGCGGTCAGCCGCGACCCCTGCGTGCCAACGCACCGGCCAGCGCATCGCGTATCCAGATGTGTGCTCGATCCCCATCGCTGCTCGCATGCCAATACAGATGAATGCCGACCTGCGGGGTCTCGAAAGGCAGCGGAAAAGTCTTCAGGCCTTCCGCCAGCATCGTCGCGTCCACAAACGGCGTCGCCAGCGTCAGGACCAGGTCGGTCTCGCGCACCAGCCGGAAAGCGGTTTCCAGCAGCTGGCACCTCACCGCGATGGATCGCGATGCCGTGAGGGTGCGGGAAATCACGATGTCCTCGAATGAGGGCCCCTGGGGGCGTGTCGAGACCGTGACATGACGCAGGGCCATGTATTGATCGACTGAGATGTTCCGCCGACGCCGGAACACGGCGTGATCCTTGCGCGCGATCCCGACCAGCGCACCGGTGGCAAGGCGCCGACCATGGATCGTGTCAGTGCCCGCGTTGACCTCGATGTCGATGACCGCATCGAGCTGCGAACTGGCCAGCGCCTGTGCCATCGCCCGGCGCTCATAGCGGACCGACTCGATCCTGATGCCCGGCGCAAATTTCACGACTGCGGCGGCGACTCGCGGCAGCAGCGCGGATTCCATCAAGGCATTGACGCCGATCCGGAACTGCAGCTGCGCCTTCATCGGGTCAAAGTCGTCGACCAGGTTGACCGCGAGCTCCAGGTCCCGCAGCCCCTTGCGGACCGGACCGATCAGCTTGTGGGCGGCGGGCGTCGCCGCGAGGCCCTGGCCCTGCCTGAGGAACAAGGGATCCTTCAACTGCAGTCGCAGCCGATTGAGCGCGTGGCTGACCGCGGGTTGCGTCAGATGGAGCTGGATCGCCGCCGCGGACGCGCTGCCGGTTGCATAGACCGCGTCAAATACCCTGAGCAGGTTGAGGTCAATGCGGCGCATTGGATTTCACTCATATCCGTGCATCAATAAAATTCATTTTACTAATCTCCTGCGTGGAGTCGATGATTGCCGCTGGCGAAACCTGCATGCGGCAGCAGCTCACTGAAGCCTGGGGGCCCAATGGACACCACACCTTCCCCGATCGAGGGACAACTGGCGGCTTATCTGGCTGCCCACATCGCGCTGCCGGCGGGCACTCTGCGCGCGGAGCCGATCGGCCATGGGCACTCCAACCCGACCTTTGGACTCACGCTCGACGGCCGCGCACTGCCCTACGTGATGCGCAAGCAGCCCGCGGGACCGCTGCCAAAGTCTGCGCATGCCATAGATCGCGAGTTTCGGGTCATGTCGGCGCTGGCCGGGACGGTCATTCCTGTCCCCGCGATGATCCACTACTGTGCCGACCCTGCGGTGGTCGGTACACCGTTCTACCTGATGGAGCGGGTCGCAGGCCGCGTGTTCGAGGACAACCGGCTGCCAGGCATTCCAGCCTTGGAGCGCCGCGCCTATTTTGCCGCGATGGCCGGTATCCTCGCGGATCTGCATGGCCTCGATGTCGAGGCGATCGGGCTGGCTTCCTTTGGACGTGGCGGCGACTTTCTGGATCGCCAGCTCTCCACGTGGTCACGCCAGCATGAGGCACTGCGCCTGCCTGGGTGCGAAGGCCTGGATCAGCTGGTCGAGTGGCTTCGGCAGCATCGCCCGGCGGACGTCACTGCGCCTTCTCTGGTCCACGGTGACTTCAGGCTGGGGAACCTGATGTTCCATCCGCACCGTTCAGAGGTCGTGGCCCTGCTCGACTGGGAGCTTTCCACGATCGGACATCCGATGGCCGACCTGGGCTACAACCTCATCGCGTGGATCCAGCAACACGACGAATACAACGGCCTCGCGGATACCGATCTCGCGGCTGCGGGCATCCCGTCGATGCAGGAGTACATTGGCATGTACTGCGCGCGGCGCGGGCTGCCGCCGGCAATCGATCCCTTCTTCATCGCCTTCTCATTCTTCCGGCTCGCCGTCATCTTTGAAGGCGTGGCGCGGCGCGAAGCAGCCGGCACCGCTACCGCCGGTGGAGCACCCGCGAACCGCTCTTCGAGTGGCTTCGCACGTTTGTTCACCCGACATGGACTCACGCAGGCAGGACTATAGCCATGGATTTTTCCTACTCCCCCAAAGTACAGAACCTATGCACCCGGTTGCAGTCCTTCATGGACGCGCAGGTCATTCCACGGCATCGGCAATGGATCGACGAGGCGCAGGCGGGTCACTACCCCGTCAGCTTCATGCCCGAGCTGAAAGCCCTGGCAAGGGACGAGGGCCTGTGGAACCTCTTCCTGCCTTCGCTCGAGGCTCATCAGCCCGGTACGCGGCTGACGAACCTGGAGTACGCACCGCTCGCCGAGATCATGGGATGCCTCACTTGGGCATCCGAGGTCTTCAACTGCTCGGCCCCTGACACCGGCAACATGGAGCTGCTGCATCTGTTCGCGACGCCCGAGCAGAAACGCGCGTGGCTGGAGCCCCTTTTGGCAGGGAATATCCGCTCCTGCTTCGCAATGACGGAGCCGGACGTGGCCTCATCGGATGCCACCAACATCACCACCTCGATCGTGCGCTCCGGGGATTCCTATCTGATCAACGGGCGCAAGTGGTTCACGACCAACGCCGCGAACCCCGAATGCAGGCTCGCCATTGTGATGGGCAAGACCGATACCACCGCGGAAAGCCATCGCCAGCAAAGCATGGTGCTTATACCCATGGACACACCGGGCGTGAAGGTGCTGCGTGACATCAGCGTCATGCACAACCACAGCCACGAGACGCATGGCGAAGTGCTGTTCAGGGATGTGCGGGTACCGGTCTCCAACCTGCTCGGCGCGGAGGGCGAAGGCTTCGCGATGGCGCAGGCGCGCCTGGGACCCGGGCGCATCCACCATTGCATGCGCTGCATCGGCCAGGCCGAGCTGGCCCTGAAACTGATGGTCGAGCGTTCCCTCGAGCGCAAGGCCTTTGGCACCTACCTGCACGAGCAGGGTGTGATCCGGGAAAAAATCGCGCGGTCCCGTTGCCAGATCGAGCAGGCACGGCTCCTGGTGTTGCGCGCGGCCTGGAAAATCGACCAGGCGGGCGCGAAGGCCGCCCGCGATGACATTGCGATGATCAAGGTCATCGTGCCGCAGATGCTCCTGGATGTGGTGGATCGCGCGATGCAGGTGTTCGGCGCGATGGGGCTTTCCGGGGATACGCCCTTGCCGGAACTGTGGACGATGGGACGGGCCCTGCGCATCGCGGACGGGCCTGACGAGGTGCACCTGCGCTCGATCGCCCGAACGGAGATCCGGGCGGCCAAGCTGAAGCTGGGCGACAGCCAGCGTTTCCTGCTCACCCCGCTGCGCGAACAGTCAACGCCTCCGGGCAGCGAAGGCTAGACGATGTCGCGCGATCGGGGGGCCACCTCGCTTCTTGGGCACATCGCGCGCGCCGCACCGAACGAGGACGCGCAGGCGGCACTGGCGCTGGCCGAAGCGCAGTTGCGATCCGAGGCGGCAGTTGCCAACGACGCCGACTGGCCTTCCTCACTGGGCATCGCCGTGGTCGGCGCAGGCGCTATGGGCAGCACCATTGCCGCGGCTGCAGTGGCGAATGGCCTCGACGTAATGCTGGTCGACCGGGATCCGGCGCGACTGCAAACGGCCGGCGCCGACATCAGTCGCTGGAGCGCAGGCGCGGCTGGTGGAGGACTCATCGAGTACACGACGGAGCTGGCCCGCATCTCGCGCTGCAATGTGGTGATCGAATCGATCGTCGAGGATCTGGCGCCCAAGTCTGCACTGCTCACAACCATCGAGGGTCATGTCAACCCGGCGACATTGATCACCACCAACACGTCCGCGCTCGACATCGATCAACTGGCCGCATCGTTGCATCACCGCGGGCGCTTTCTCGGCACGCACTTCTTTCTTCCGGCGCACCGCATTCCGGTGCTCGAGCTGGTGCGCGGCTCCGCCACAACGGCCGAGGCGATGCAACGGGCTCGAGCCTTCGCCGGTCGGCTCGCGAAGATGCCCGTGTGTGTCGGCAACTCGCCGGGCTTCGTAGGCAACCGGCTGTTCGATCGGCTGTGGCAGGAGGCAGTCTTCTTGGTCGAGGAAGGGGCACTACCCGAGGACGTCGAGAGCGCACTGGAGCACTGGGGACTGACGCTGGGGCCGCTCGCCACGCTGGATCGGATTGGTCTGGCCCTCATCGATTCGGTGGCGACACGTCAGCAACATACTCCTGCTGCGCCGATGCCCTCCCTCGTCGCCGCATTGTGTGCGGCCGGAAGAACTGGAGTCGCCGCCCTGCGTGGTTGGTTTGACTACACACCAGACAGCCGCCGCGGATCGCCGTCCAGTGAAGTACGCCAGCTGGTGGAGCGTTGGTCTCGCGCGCAGGGCCAGGAGCGTCGCTCCATTCCAGTGGATGAAATCGTGGCGCGCCCGGTGCTGGCCGTGATCGAGGAAGCCCGGAACCTGCTGGCGCGAGGCGTCGCCACCCGGCCCGGAGACATCGATGTGCTGTTCACCCGCGCGTACGGATTTCCATCCTGGAGTGGCGGGCCGCTCGCGCTGGCTGCCACGCTCGGCCCCGTGGCCTTGGAAGACGACGCCGCTCGATTTCCACACCGCCGCGACGCGCGCTGGCCGCCAGGCATCAGTCAACCCCAGGGAGCACATCAGCCATGATCAGGGAACTGTTCGATCTCACCGGCCGCACGGCGCTCATTACGGGCGCGTCCCGTGGCCTTGGGCTCAACCTCGCCCATGGACTGTGTGAAATGGGCGCGCGCGTGATCCTCGTCGCGCGCGATCCGGTCAGGCTCAATGCAGCCCTCGACTCGATCGCCGCGCCTGCGGATCAGAAGGCAGCCCTTCCTGCGGACCTGGCGGACCTGGACAGCATTCCCGCGTTCGTCGAACGCGCGGCGGGAGTCTTTGGTGTGATCGACATTCTCGTCAACAATGCCGGTATCAGTGCCCCCGCTCCCGCCGAGACGGACCCACTCGATCGCTGGCAGTCGGTGATTGACGTGAATCTTTCGGCGCCTTTCCTGCTGGCGCGGGAAGTGGCCCGCCGCTGCATGATCCCCGCGCGCCGCGGACGCATCCTCAACATGTCATCCGTGGGTGGCCTGTTTGGCAATCGCCCCGACCTGCACATGACCATTGCGTCCTACAACGCGAGCAAGGCCGGACTCATCGGCCTCACGCGCGCGTTGGCCTGCGAATGGGGCCGCTACGACATCACCGTCAACGCACTGTGCCCTGGCTTTTTCGAGACCGACCTGAACCGGCAGCTGCTAACCCATATCGAGGGCCGCGTGTTGCCCACGATTCCGTTGGAAAGATTCGGTGGCGCGGCTGATCTCATCGGCCCCGCCCTGCTGCTCGTCAGCGATGCAGGCCGTCACGTCACCGGTCAGACGCTGGTCGTCGATGGCGGCATGACCTGCCCCTAGCGGCAGGAGTGCGGCCGACAGACTTTCACTGGGCGGCAGCCTTGTTCCGCCCGACGGAAGACCTCAGTGGAGGTGGATCGCATTGTATGACTTCAGGAGACCAAGAGATGGCGAAACGCAAAATCGACAGCAGCACCCCGATGACCGCTTCCGGTCGCGCGCGCCGCCAATTCCTGGCAGGTACGGCGCTCACGGCGGCGGGCGCCTCTGCCGCCGCCCTGCTACCCGCCATGGCGCAGGCTGGCGCGAAAGCGCCTCCGAGGAGCTGTCCAGATCTCAAGACTCCGATGAAGGACGTGGAGGGCAAGGTCGCCTTCATCACCGGGGGTGACAGCGGTGTCGGGCTTGGCATGGCGCGCGCATTTACGGACGCGGGCATGAAAGTCGTGATCACCTATCGCACCACGAGTCACCTCGACGAGGCGATGAGCTTCCTCGAGAGCGCAGGGAAGCGCGTTCACGCCATCAGCGTTGATGTGACCGATCGCCCCGGCATGGAGAAGGCGGCGGCGGAAACGCTGCAGGTGTTCGGCAAAGTGCACGTACTGGTCAACAATGCCGGCGTTTCCTTCACCGGCAATGCGCCCTTGAGTCGCGCCACCTATGACGATTGGGACTGGGTGATGGGCGTGAACCTCAATGCCGTATTCAATGGCCTGCGCAGCTTCCTGCCGCGCATCCAGGCACACGGCGAAGGCGGCCAGGTCATCACCACCTCGTCCATGCGCGGCCTGTTCGCTGTGGGCGATGCGGGTTGCTACTGCACGTCGAAATTTGCCGTGGTGGGCATGATGGAAGCGCTGCGCGCCGAATTCGTCAACACCAACATTGGCGCATCGGTATTCCTGCCGGGCCTGGTGACTTCCAATGTGCTGGACTCCACCCGCAATCGCTCGAGCGCCCTGGCCGAAACCGGCGCCGCGGTCGATCCGGCGATGGTCAGCGCCGCCAAGAAGATCATCAACGACCCGAAGCTGGCCTTGACTCCGCTCGAAGCGGGTCGGCTGGTGCTGCGGGGCATGCGCAACAACGACCTGTACATCCTCTCCCATCCGGAATTTGCGCCGATCATGCAGGCTCGGAGTGAAGCGCTCATGGCGTCCATCCCCGCGGACCTGCACCCGACCGAAGAGCGCCTGGCGCACGGTCGCGCCATCGCCCAGAACTCGATTTACGGAGCCGAACGCGACCGCCAGCTGTGCGCTCAAGGCGCACGCGCCAGAAAAGCGAGCTGACCGGCAGTCCATGGTCTTGCGATTGACGCGGGGAATCGCCGTCGGTCATCGGCGTGCCAGGCGGTGGTGGCGCGCAGCGACGATTGCGTTCGGGTGCGCTTCCTTCGCAAGCCTCGCAGGGGCGGAGAACCCGCGCGTCAGCACTGCCAAAGAGACCGATACGCTGGAGGAGATTGTCGTCTTTGGCCGCGCTGAACGCCTGGTGGGCACGGCACAGGCAGCCAGCGAGGGCACCGTGGGCGGAGCCGATCTGTCTGTGCGTCCGCTGCTGCGCGTCGCGGAATTGCTCGAAGTCGTCCCTGGCCTGATTGCCGCCCAGCACTCTGGCAGCGGCAAGGCCAACCAGTACTTCCTGCGCGGCATGCAGCTGGACCACGGCACGGATTTCACCTCCGTGATCGACGGCATGCCATGGAACTTGCGTACCCACGGCCACGGGCAAGGTTACCTGGACGTGAATGGGCTCATCCCCGAGGTCATCGATCGCATTGACTATCGCAAGGGACCCTATCGCGCGGACGTCGGTGACTTCTCACTGGCGGGCACTGCCATCCTGCACACCATCGACTCATTGCCGCGCGATTTCCTCTCGGCAGAAACAGGCGCCTATGGATGGGGCCGCCTGGCGGCTGGCGCGACTACAGGTCTGCTCGGCGGTGAGCTGACGACCGTCGGACAGTGGAAGACCTACGACGGGCCGTGGGCGCTGAAGGAAAACCTGCAACACCTGTCGCTGTGGGCCAAGTACCGCAGGCCATTGGCATCCGGCACGCTGGCCCTGACGCTTTCCGGCTATCACGCCACTTGGCACCCCTCGGAGCAGATTCCTGAGGCGAGCATAGGCACGGCCGCCTGTGCCAACCCTTTTTGCTCGCTCGATGCCACGGCGTTCGGCATCACCAATCGCTGGATCGGCACCCTCCACTTTGTCTCCCCGAAACTGGAAGCCAGTGGCTACCTGCAGCGCTACGACTGGCACATGCTGTCCGATCCAACCTACGACAACCAGATCAACCAGTTCGATCACCGGTGGACCGCGGGCGGTAAAGCCGAGCGCACCTTCGCGACAGGCACCCGCGTCCAGTTCAAGGCGGGAATCGAAGCCCTGCTCGATGACATTGGGCGTGTCGGTGTGGAGCACGCGGTGGCGGGCGTCGTGATCGCACCGATCAGCGACAACGGTGTTCGCGAGAGTTCAGGGGCGCTGTACGGTGAGGGATCCTGGAAGGCTTCCGACCGCCTGCGCGTTGCTCTTGGTCTCCGGCTCGACGCCTACCGTTTTGCTGTCACGACCCACAACGCGCAAAGTGTCGCGGGCACACGCTCGCAACAACAGGCTTCGCCCAAGGCGGGCATCGCGTGGCGGCCGGGCGCGGGCACGGAGCTTTACGCCAACTGGGGCCGTGGCTATCACTCGAACGATGCCCGGGGCGCGACCAACCGCGATACGCCCGTGCCCGGGCTGGTGCCAGGCACCGGCTATGAAGGCGGCGTGCGCTTCGAGCGGGGGAGCCTGCGGCTCACGGCGACGGCCTGGTGGCTGGACGTGGCCAGCGAATTGATTTTTGTCGGAGATTCGAATGCGGTCGAACCCAAGGCCGGGGCGAAACGTCGGGGCCTGGAGCTGGTGAGCTTCTGGAAGCCCTGGAAGAGCATCGGCATCGACGCGGTCTACGCACTCAGCGAGGCATCCTACAACCGGAGCGAAGCGGATCCTGCATACGATCCGGTGAGCGCTCCGACACTGCAGGGCACCCATGTCGAGGGTTCCGTCAGGAGCGCGGGTGAACTTGGCCTGTCTGCAGTCAGACCGCACTGGGAGACCAGCGTGCGTTTGCGCTACCTTGGCCCCTACCCGCTCGTGCCCAGTGGCCTGCAACAGGCGGGAGCCGAGACCATGGTGAACCTGCGCACGGCCTGGAAGCATGGTCGGTGGAGCGTCTATGGCGAGCTGCTCAACGCGCTCGGTGAGCGCGGCAAGGACATCGTCTACTACTATCCCAGCTACATTCCGGGCGTACTCGCACCGGGGAGCGAAGAAGTCACGCGCATGAGTCGTGCCGAGGAACCTCGAACGCTGCGCATGGGTGCCAGGCGGGATTTTTAATTGCGCCACGCTGCAGCACCCGGCACGTCAGCTACGCAGCACGCTGGTACTCACATTGCGCACGTCCGTGCAGCCCGCCAGCGCCATGCTGACCTGCAGCTCCTGGCGGATGATCTCCAAGGCCTGCAACACGCCGGCCTCTCCATTGGCCGCCAACGCATAGAGAAAGGACTTGCCGATCAGGCAGGCGCGCGCTCCCCGGGCCAGCGCCTTGAGTACATCCTGGCCGCACTGCACGCCGCCGTCGAACAGCACCTCGCAGCGACCGGCGACAGCATCCACCACCTCCGGGAGCACCGCGATCGTGGATGGGGCACCGTCAAGCTGTCGGCCGCCATGGTTCGACACCACGAGAGCATCGACGCCGTGCGCGGCCGCGAGCCGCGCGTCCTCGGCGTCCAGGATGCCCTTGACGATGAGCTTGCCAGGCCAGCGTGCGCGCAGCCATTCGATGTCTTTCCAGGTGATCGACGCATCGAATTGCGAAGCAGTCCACTGTGCCATCGTCTTCAAGCCACCGATTTCCTTCAGTCGTGACTCGAGATTGCCGAAGCCGAGCCGCTTGCCGGACAGAACGCCCAGTGCCCAGGCGGGCCGGATAGCGATGTCCCAGGCATTGCGTAGCGTGAGTCGCGGCGGAACACTCAGGCCGTTTTTCGGATCGCGTCGGCGCAGCCCCTGAACCACGAGGTCGAGCGTCAGTATCAGGGCACTGCATCCCGCCGTACGCGCGCGACCCATCAGCTCCTCACTGAAGCCACGGTCTTTCATCATGTACAGCTGGAACCAAAAGGGCTTGCGGACCGCGCCGGCCACATCTTCGATAGAACAGATCGACATCGTGCTCAGCGAAAAGGGCACGCCGAACCGCTCCGCCGCGCGCGCTCCGCAGATCTCGCCATTGCGATGGAACAATCCGGCCATGCCCGTGGGAGCGATAGCCACGGGCATGGTCCAAGGCTCACCCAGTACCGTGGTGGCCACGGACAACTGACTGAGGTCGATCGCGACCCGCTGCCGGAACTGCAGCGCATCAAGATCACTGCGATTGCGTCCCAAGGTCACCTCGTCGTAGGACCCACGGTCCGCGTACTCGAAGATGGAACGCGGCAAACGCTTCCTGGCGCGATCCCGCAGATCCGCTATACAGGTAACGACGTTCATGGCGATGGCCTCCTTTGCCTCTCGCGACACCCGCACGCATAATCAACGAGCGCTGTGGAACTCACACAGATCGACGAGGACACTGATGGGCACATTTGTTTTGGTACACGGCGCGTGGGCAGGCTCACTTATCTGGCGCCCGGTCGCGCGAGCACTGCGCAAGGCAGGCCACGAGGTCTATACGCCGACGCTCACGGGCGTAGGCGAGCGCAGGCACCTGCTCACCCGCGAGATCAATCTCGATACGCACATCCAGGATGTCCTGGGCGTCATGGAATATGAGGACTTGTCCGACGTGGTCCTGGTTGGGCACTCGTATGGTGGCATGGTCGTTACGGGTGTTGCGGATGCGGTACCGGATCAGGTGGCATCACTCGTGTATCTCGACGCCTTCGTTCCAGAAGACGGCCAGGCGCTGGTCAACCTGCTGCCGCCGGATGCGTCCCGGCCCAGGACCGTGCCCGGCAAAGAGTGGCTGACGCTGCCACCCCCTGTGGAAGCGTTCGGTGAGCCGATCCCGGAGGTACGCGAGTTCACTGCTCGCAAGGGCTCGCCGCAACCGCTCGCCTGCTTCCTGCAGCCCCTGAAGCTCAGGGGCGGAATCCACCGCATCCGACGCCGCACGTTCATCTACTGCAACGATCCCGAGCCCACGGCTTTTACTTCCATCTATGAACGCCTAAAAGGCCAGCCGGGCTGGTCAGTACACACACTCCCCTGCACTCACTTCGCACCGTTGGAGATGCCGGATGAACTCACAGCACTGCTGCAGCAAATGATGGTGTGATCAGGGCGCGAGACCGACGGCCTTGAATATCAGCTTGTCAAAGACGCGGTCGGGCAGCAGGCGCCCAAGAAACCAGATCCGGTCCAACGGATAGCGGGTGTGCGGCTTCGGAGACTCGATCGCGTGGCGTACCGCAGCGATCACCTTGTCCGCGGGCGGTGCGTTGTTCTCCTGCGCCTTAAGCGAGCGATCGAAGTTCACCAGCCAGGTGGCGTAGTCCGTATGCGCGTAACGCTCTTCGAGCTTTTCTGCCTGTCGCTTCTCAACCAGCTTCGTGCGCACCAGTCCGGGTTCGATGGTTGATACTTCTATGCCATAGAGAGAGAGCTCCCGGCGCAAACCCTGGCCGAGTGCCTCGACCGCATGCTTGGTGGCCGAGTAGATGGTCATCAGTGGCACGGTGATCGCGCCCGCTACCGAGCCGATGTTCACGATACGCCCGGGTGGTCCCACGCGGTCGTGGCGCGCTCCCAGCAGCGGCAGAAAAGCCTGCGTGACCGCCAGCAGCCCAAATACATTGACGTCAAACGCCTTGCGGATCTCGGCCAGCGGCTGGTGCATCAACGGACCGCCCTGGAAAATGCCGGCATTGTTGACCAGAGCCTTGAGGCCACGCCCGCCCAAGGTGGCCTCGACCTGCTTCACGACGGCCGGCAGCGCCTCGGTATCGGAGACATCAAATACGAGGGGGATGAAATCCTTGGGCCAATGCGCCGTGAGTTCACCGGCATCCTCGGCACGGCGTACGCTACCCAGCACCAGGTATCCGCGAGTCAGCAGGTCCTCGGCCATCGCCCGGCCGATGCCGCTGGAGACGCCAGTGATGAGTACTGCCGGCTTGGTGTCATTGCTGGTCATGTGACCATCCATGTTCAGATACGGCGCCCGACATTGCGCCAATGGGGCTCGCGCAGATCCTTCTTCAGTACTTTGCCAGCGGGACTGCGCGGCAATGACTGGACGAAGTCCACGCTCTTGGGCGCTTTGACCGAACCGAGCTTTTCCTTGCAGAGTGCAATCAACTCGGCGGCCGTTGCCTGGCATCCCGGTTTCAGCTCGACTACGGCCTTGACGGCCTCGCCCCAGTCGGCGTCGGGTACACCGATGACGGCGCAATCCAGTACCGATGGATGCGTCCACAGCAGCTGCTCCAGCTCGCTCGGATACACATTGAAGCCGCCGCTGATGATCATGTCGCGCTTGCGATCGGTGATATGCAGGAAGCCCTCGGCATCCACGGAGCCCACGTCGCCCGTGTGCAACCAGCCGTTCACGATGGTCTCTGCGGTCTTCTCCGGCTGCTTGTAGTAACCCTTCATGACGATCTCGCCACGGATGCAGATCTCGCCCGTGGCTCCTGGCGGCAGCGCCTGCCCCTGTTCGTCCATGATGGCGAGCGCGTTGAGCACCGAAGGCAAGCCGCAGGAACTGAGGCGCTCATCGCTGGCAACCTTGCCATCGACGAAGTGATCGCCAGGCCGCAGGCAGGAGATGCCTCCCGGGGCCTCGCTCTGGCCGTAGCCCTGCAGCATGATCGGACCAAACAGCGCCAGTGCCTGCTTGAGTTTTTCCACCGACATGGGCGCCGCGCCGTACATCAGGTACCGCAGCGAGGAGAGGTCACGTTTTTCAATGCCCGGTGTTTCCAGCAGCCGGTAGATGACGGTCGGGGGCAGGAAGAATTCGGTGATTCGATGTTTCTCGATCGTTTCCAGCAATGTCGCCGGGTCTGGCTTGGTCAACACGACCACCGTGCCGCCACGGGCGCTGGCCGGAATACTGAGAAACCCTGCCGTGTGCGTCATGGGAGCCGCCGCGAGATTGACGATCGGCTGCTGCGGCCCATAGTAGTTATTGAGAATGGACGTGGCCATGGACACGGCGAGATTCCGATGCGTGAGCATCACCCCCTTCGGCCGTCCCGTGGTACCGCCTGTTGGCACGAGCGCAGCAAGCTGGTCGGCCTGCGGCGCTACGGGCGGGGATGAGCGCGGTTTGTCGCCACTCCAAGAGGCCAGTGACTCTGCCCACGGCAATTCGCCATCGAGGCACACCAGGGTCGTGAGCCGCGGGCAAGCACTGCGGAGCCGATCAACCAGCGGCGCAAAGCTCTGCTGGAAAAACAGCACATCGACGTCGAACTCGCCGAGCAGCGCCTGTTGTTCTTCTTCGCTGCTGCGCGGGTTCACCGGCACCCAGGCACAGCCTGCGCGCCATAGACCCAGCACGCACATCCATGAGACCGGGTGGTTGGCCGACAAGACGGCTACTTTGGTCTCCGGTGGCAGCCCCAGATCCAGCAGCGCGTGTGCAACCTGACAGCTCGTAGCGAAGGCTTCTGAGAAAGTCCAACGCTCCTCACCCATGATGTAGGCGGTCGCCTGCGGATTGAGGGCGTGCCCGCGATCAAAGAAATCGGCCATGGCCATGAACGCGTAACCCCTACAGCGGCGTGCCGTTGATGCGCGCAATTGTGGCGGGCAGATCCAATTCCACTTCGCGGGTCTGCTTAAGGGGCAGCATGGCGGCAATGCCGGCGCGCATCTCGGTGCCAGCCATCGCCGCACGGAAGCCATCGTTCTCGGCTGCCAGACCGGCAAACATGAGTTCGCCGGCAGGTTCGAATACCCGCTTCAATACCTCGCGATGCATCGCGATCACCGCGGCGGAGCGGCTGGACACCGCCTTGGCGAGGCGGTCGACATAGGCATCCAGCTCCCGGACCGGGAGCGCGCGATTGATCAGGCCGTAACGCTCCGCCTCGCTGCCGCTGAAGTCTCGACCACTGAGGAGAATTTCCATCGCCCGTGCCGGACCCGCCATCATTGCCATGCGCGTGGTGCCGCCGCCGCAGGCCAGAAAACCGCCGCTGGCCTCGGGTGAACAGAACTTTGAATCCTCGGTCGCGAAGCGCATGGTCAAGCCGAGGATGAATTCGAGCCCGCCACCGCGGCAGCGCCCGGCAACCTTGGCAATCGTGACCTGGGGCAGCGCCTGCCAGGACACAGCCAGCGCCTGCAGCGCGTTGATGTCCGGATACTTGCCCCCCGCCTTGGGGTCGTCACCCGCCGCCGCCACGTCGTTGAGATCGACGTGTGCCACGAAGAAGTCCGGATCGGCGCTGTCAATGACGACGACGCGCGCCTCGGTATCGACCATGAGCGCACCGCAGAGCTGGAACAGTTCGCCGATCATCTTGAAGCTGAGCAAGTTGATGGGCGAATTGGACAGCGTCACCCGCAGGATTGCGCCGTTACGTTTAAGCGAAAAGGTTGAATAGCTCACCGTGAACTCCTCAGGCTGTGTCAACGTACTGGCAATGCGCCATCAGACTACCGGTTCGACCTTCATCGAAGCGTAACCGAAACTCTTCAGTGCCCCCAGCAGTTCGCGATGCCCGAACACCTCGCTGGGCGAGCGCAGGCCGGTCACCCGCGGATCCTCCACGGCCAGTCGACTGGCGGCATAGGCCTGGAGCGCCCCGGTCGTGAGATATCCACCAGTGCTGAAGATGGTGCTCTTCACTGCCACTTTGTTGCCGGTGGCCAGGCAGATGTCGATGGACCTGTGCACCTGGCGTGACTCGCGCGGCGGCGTCGCCGGCGCGACCGACTTGGCCAGGTGGTCGAGCAGCGGGATCAGCTGTGCTTCAGGCATCCATTGCAGAGACACCTTGTGCATGCGCTCGAGCTCGAGCTCTTTCTTGTAGAGCTCCTGGTTCCACATGGCGACATCCATCCTGCAGTTGCGGATCCGCCCATCGCGCCTGAACCAGAGTGGATTGGTCGAGCCACCCCAGTTGGAGGTTACAAGCACCTCGCCCGAGGGCGTGCACACCCGATTGTTCTCGACGCCGGAGTAGCGCACCAGCTCGCGGTCCTTCAAGTAGTAACATGCTCTGCCAACCGCATCGAAGATGGACTGCGCCGAGGCGACCGTGGGCACAGCCGAGCCGATTGCGTGCAGGCGCAGGGAATCCAGACCTGGTGTCTCGAGGCAATGGCGGGCACCAATCTCGCTGACCGCATACATGTACGCCATCGAAGGGATCATGACCAGCCCGGCCTTGGCAAATTCCGCCGCAAAGCGTTCCTCGATCTGCAGAAAGGCATGCTGCTCTGCGCTGGTATCCAGGTAGTGAGCGCCGGTGCGCAGGCAAGCCTCCGCGACCTCGAGGTTGTAGCGCGCGAACGGGCCCACGGTATTGCACACGACCTTGCGGCCGCTGAACAGCTTGCGCAGCGCCGGCACCGTATGCTCAACCTCAACGATTTCATAACGCGCGCTTTCGATGCCAGGAACGAGGCGTAGCGATTCCTCGACGCGCTGACGACTTCGTCCGGCAGCGATGAAGGGCACGCCCAATTCACGCAGGTGTTCCATGACCAGGCGGCCGGTGTAGCCGCTGGCGCCGTAGACAACAACGGGGAAGTCAGAACTCAAGGCGGTATCCTCACTGAGTGGATCGATGCATCTTGGCGGCAGTCACTCACGACCCCACCCTTCCTTCTGGTGCAGCTGGCTGAGCAGGTACCCGTAGTGCATCTGCAGCAGGTGGTTCTCACCGTCCTCGATCTGCATCGCGCGGCCGTCGCGCAGCAGCTTTTCAATCGGGTATTCGCGCGTCAGACCCACGCCACCAAAGAGCAGCATGGATTCTTCCACGACGCGCATCATCTCGCGACAGCAGAAGGCCTTGCCGGACGCCGTGAAGTAGGGATGGGCACGTGGCGAGCAACGTGTGTAGTGCGCAACGTGGCGCGCCATCGCCCGTATGGCTTCGACACCGGTGCCGAGGGAGCCGAGCCGGTACTGGGTCAGCTGGTGGGTGGCCAGCACAGCACCGCCTTGCTTGCGCAGATGTACATATGCCAGTGCCAGCTCGAAGGCCGAGCGCGCCAGGCCAGTAGCAATATGGCTCATCGCCGTACCGGCGTGAGCCCAGGCATGGGCATGCTTCAATTCGTAGTCGTCGCGGGTAGCGATCGCGAAACGCCTGGGCACGCGTACGTGGTCAAAGAAGATCTCACCTTGCGGCAACGGACGCTTGCCCAGCTTCTCAAGCGGCTTGCCACGTGAGACGCCCTTCAGGTCCAGGGGCACGATGATGTTGCAGCCGAAGGTATTGCCCTCTTGATCGTGGAAGCCCTCGCCATAGTCGGCAACGATGTCCATCAGGGCAACCTGCGCCACCGGTCCGTTCGAGACCCAGGCCGAACTCTGGCCGTTGATGACGATCTCCTCACCCGAGAACGTGGCCTGCAGGTTCCCCTTGTTGGCCATCGAGCCCGGATAGCGCTCTGCGGGATAGAGAATGAGTCCATCGGAACCGCGATCCGGCTGCGTAGCGCACCAGCACCCAAGCTTGCCCTCACACAGACCGACCAGCTCCTGCTGCCCGCTCGCCTGCGCCATCGCTATCGGCAGGCCGCCGACACCGATGGACACGGCGAGGCCCGCATCGCCCCATGCCAGCTCTTCGATGACAACGCCTTCCATTCGTGCGGCCATCTCGGGCGACACGCCGGCCATCCCCTCGGAACCGAGGCCGAGCTGTTGAGCTTCGCGGTGAGCATCCCAAAAGGGTGAACCTGGCACATAGGCCTGATCGGCGCTCATGCGATCCACTGCCCTTCCGATCGGGCGCAGCACTTCGCGAGCGAATCGATGCAGACCCTGTTGCATGCCCAGCTCTTCCTCGCTGAGCGCAGCCTCAAAACCCGATAGCCCGACTACCGGTAGTGGAACTTCGTGCCGCTGCGACTGTGTCATGTCGGATTCCCGCCCCCAGGTGATAGACGCGCCGACTAACGCTTGAACACGTTGACGGTAACGACGGCCTCTTCATAGCCGACCGAGCCGCCGCCATTTTCCTGCAGGGCAACGCGCGCGTTGGCCACCTGGCGCGCGCCAGCCTCACCCCTCAGCTGCGTGACGAGCTCGTGGATCTGGCCCAGGCCGGTGGCACCAATCGGATGACCCTTGCACTCCAGACCGCCGGAAGGATTGACCGGAATACGGCCGCCAATTGAGAGCTCACCAGCTTCCGCCGCTGCGCCGGACTGCCCCATGGGCGTCAGATCCAGGTACTCGACCGCCATGACTTCGCCCATGGCGGTGGCATCGTGCACTTCGACTACCGAAACATCGCCCGGACCGATGCCCGCCTGCGCATACGCCTGTTGGCCTGCGCGGCGGCACACGGCTTGGTCGAACGCATCCGGTTCGCGCAGCCTGCCGGTGGTAATGGCAGTCGCCGCAATCTGTATCGCGCGCCGGCTGTCACCGGCGAGGCGTTTGAGCCCGCCAGCGGTGCACACCACCACGGCCGCCGCGCCGTCGCTCAGCGGCGCGCACATCGGCGTCGTCAGCGGGTAGGTAATGGGAGGGGCAGCCAGCACCTGCTCGATGGTGAAGGGCTGGCGAAACTGCGACAGCGGGTTGTGCACGGAATGCATGTGATTCTTCGCCGAGATTGCCGCGATCTGCCGCTGGGTGGTACCGAAGGTCTTCATCCAGTAGCGGCACATGGCCGCGTAGATGGCCATGAAACGGCTGTAGGGCCGCTTGGATTCACTCCCCGGCGGGATCTCGATGCCCTCGCCCAGCGCCATGAGCTTGGCTTCGTATTCGGCACTCTTCGTAACGTCCCAGCCGCCTTCGAACATCGCCATCACGCGCTGCTTGTCCTCGATGTTCATCTTCTCGGCGCCGATGGCCAGGGCCACTTCACAGGCACCGGCGCGGAGCGCCTGCACGGCTAACTGAAAGGCGCTGGTGCCCGACGCACAGGCATTTTCAATGTTGTAGACCGGGAGTCCCGTCAGTCCGAGTTCGGTCAGTACGACCTGCCCAGGCACGGCATTCTGTCCCTGCAGCGGCCCCTGCGTTACACCGGAGTAATAGACTTGGCCGATATCGGCGCGCGACGCGCCCGCATCGCGCAATGTCGTCTCGAGTGCCTCGGCGGCGAGCGAGTGCAGCGTGCGCTCAGCGTGCTTCCCGAACTGGGTCATGCCAACGCCGACGACATAGACTGGCTGATTCATTAAACCATCCGGATTTTCCTGGCAGCCGCCCGGTTGCAGCTACACCCGGCCTGCACCGCTCTGCCACCCAGCGAAGCTAGGGCCTTGGGGTTATACCCGCCCCCCCAAGGAGGAGTGGGTGGTCCGCTTGTCGACCCTCGGTATTGTCACGACCGACGCATTCACCCGTGGGGAAGTACATGTTCAAGGGCAAGGTGGTCGCCATAACCGGCGCCGGGTCAGGTATTGGACGCGCACTGGCCACGGAACTTGCCCCATTGGGTGCCAGACTTGCGTTATCAGACATCAATCCGGCGGCGTTGGCCGAAACGAAGCAGTTGCTCCCGGCTGGCACGGATGCAAAGACCTATGCGCTGGACGTCAGCGCCCGTGACGCCGTGTTTCGCTTCGCGGCCGACGTGCAGCGCGATTTCGGCGCCGCACACTTCATATTCAACAACGCTGGCACCGGCGTGTTCGCGACCGTCGAGAACACGGAGATCGACGAGATCGAAAAAGTGCTGAGCATCAATCTGTGGGGCACGATCTACGGCACCAAGGCCTTCCTGCCGATCATGCTGGCGCAGAAGGAAGGCTGCATCATCAACATATCGAGTGGCTTCGGCCTGATCGCCGCGCCCTGCCAGGCCACTTACTGCATGTCGAAGTTCGCGGTGCGGGCCTTGGCGGAAACACTCTGGCACGAACTGCCGGGTACCGGCGTGCGCTCGGTCGTCGTACATCCGGGCGGCATCAACACCAATATCGCCAAGAATTCACTGAAGGCCCGACGCACGGGCGAACTGGAACAACGCCTGATGAAGGGCGTGGGCGGCAAACTGACCACAACCCCGCAGGAATGCGCGCGCCAGATCATCCGCGGACTGCAGTCAGGCAAGAATCGCCTGCTGGTCGGCTCCGGTGCAAGGACAACCATGATCCTGGCGCGGTTGCTCCCGAATAGCTATGGCAAAGTGCTGCGCCACATTCTGGGCTTTTAGATCGCGATCCCAGTCGACTGGAATCAGGGAACACGCAATGACAAATGACAGCATCAACCGCCAATGGGTGGTCGCGCGCCGCCCCGTGGGCGCGGTCAAGCCCGAGAATTTCGCGCTGGTCCAGGGGCCTGTGCCCTCGCTACAGAAGGGCAAGGTGTTGCTGCGCGCGCTCTACTTCGGCTATGACGCCGCGCAACGTTTCTGGCTCACCGAACAGGGCGCCGGCTACCTGCCGCCGATCAATCTCGGCGAACCCATGCTCACGGGCGGCATCGGTCAGGTCATCGCATCCGACAATCCGTCCTACAAGGCGGGCGATATCGTCGAAGGACTCATGAGCTGGCAGGACTATCCGCTGGTGGACCCCGAGGGCCCGATTCCGCTGCGGGTGCTGCCGCAGGCCGACTACCCGCTGACCTGGAACATGAGCGTGTTCGGCGTGAACGGCCTCACCGCCTATTTCGGCGTGACCGACGGCCTGAAAGTCAAAGCCGGCGACACGGTCGTCATTTCTTCCGCCGGCGGCGCAACCGGCTTGCTAGCTGGCGGCATTGCCAGAATCCTCGGCGCCGCCAAGCTGGTCGGCATTGCGGGCGGCCGCGACAAATGCCAGTGGCTGGTCAGGAACGCGGGCTACGATGCCGCCATCGACTACAAGGGCGAAGACCTCGACAAGCGCCTTGCAGAACTCTGCCCTCAGGGCATCAGCTGCTATTTCGACAACGTGGGCGGCGCGATTCTGGATACCGTCTTCATGCACATGGCCAATCTCGGTCGTATCCTGATTTGCGGCGCAATCTCATCGGGCTACAACGATACGAAGATGCAGGGGCCGGGCAACTACATGCAGATCTGCGCCCGTCAGCTGACCGTGCAGGGCATACTCCTGCCCTTCTACAAGGACAGGATTGGCGAAGCCATCGCCGCGCTGGCGAAGTGGGTCAAGGAAGGCAGGCTGCGTGTGCACGAAGAGATTGTCGAGGGCTTCGAGAGGGCGCCCGAGCTGCTGCCGACGATGTATGCCGTCAAGAACCCGGGGAAGCTGCTGCTGCACGTGGCTGATCCCGTCTAGTCGGCCGTGACTCCCGATCCCGGCCCGTCGATGGACAACCACCAGGCGCCACTGGTCACCCGCATCCGTCACGAGCTCACGCGCCGGACCCTGACAGTTTCGCGTGTCGAAAGAATGCCACCGGGCATGGTGCGCATCGTACTCAGCGGCGCCGAACTGCTGGGCTTCACGTCGCTCGGCTTCGACGATCACATCAAACTGTTTTTTCCTCCCGAGAACGACGGCCAGGGTCTCGCCCCTGCGATGCGCGATTTCACGCCGCGCCGCTACATCCCGGAACGCGGCGAACTCTGGATCGATTTTTTCCTCCACGAGGGCGGCCCCGCAACGAGCTGGGCGGAGCAGGCGCGCGTCGGCCAGACACTGCAGATCGCAGGGCCCAGGGGCTCCGCGGTCATCGACCCGGCAAGCATCGATGTGCATGTGTTCGTCGGCGATGAAACCGCGCTGCCTGCCATTGGCCGACGGCTCGAGGAACTGCCGGCTGCAGCTCGCGCCGTGGTGGTGGCAGAAACGGCAGCCGGCGCTGCCGGGCCACCCTTCGCTAACCAGTCTGCCCACCAGGTACTCTGGGTGAGCCGCGATCGGCAACAGGGCCCGGGCGCCAGCGCCCTCATCGAGGCGTTGCGTGGCATCGCGTTGCCGCGCGAGCGGTGCTTCGCCTGGGTAGCCTGTGAATCGCGCGCCGCGCGGGCGATACGCGAGTATCTGCGTGATGATCGGGGGTTCGACAGGCGCTGGATCAAAGCCGCGGGCTACTGGCAGCAGGGCGCGCCCGGCGCGCACGAACCGGTTCCGGAAGAGGCCTGATCAATTCGTGGGTGCGATCTACCTGGTGCGCCACGGTCAGGCCGCCTACGGCACCGACGACTACGATCGGCTCACTGACGTCGGCTTCGCGCAGTCGCGCCTGCTCGGAGAGTACTTCGCACTGCGCCGCATCCGCTTCGACGCGCTCTACACGGGTGAGCTGCGCCGCCAACTCGAGACTGCGCAGGGCATACTCCAGGGAAATGCGCCAGGTGCCGGCGTCCCGCACGCCTATACCATCGCCGCCCTCAACGAGTACAGCGCCGAGGCCCTCGTGCTGGCCCACACCGGCACCCGGCCAATGCCTGATCCGGCCGCTGCGCGGCGCGACCCGATGCACGTGCGCGATCGCTTCCGCGTGCTCAAGCAGGCGCTGCTCGCGTGGACTGAAGGCCGCATCCTTCCCCCGGGCATGCCTGCCTGGCAGGCATTCCAGGACGCTGCCGTCGCCGCCTTGGTCGACGCGCGTCGACACTTTCCTGATGGCAATGTGCTGATGGTCAGTTCCGGCGGCCCGATCAGCGCGACCGTGGCTGCGGTCCTCAAGGCACCGGCGCAGAGTGCCATTGAACTAAACCTGCGCATGCGCAACAGCTCGCTGACAGAGTTTGCCTGCTCTGTGCGACGGCATTCACTGGTCAGTTTCAACGCCCTGCCACATCTCGACACACACTCCGATCCCTCTTTGGTGACCTATGCCTGACGGGAAGCAACTCGCCGACATGCAAGATCGCATCCGGAATCACCTGGCACGCTATATCGCCACCGACGGCGCCGACGGCTACTGGTGGGACACTGGCTCCGGCGAGGGCAAGAGCCCGGTGCCCACGCTGCTGCTGACCACGATCGGCAGAAAGACCGGCAGAAGCATCACACTGCCGCTGATCTTTGGTCGTTCCGGGGCCGATTTCGTCGTGGTCGCGTCGAAAGGCGGATCACCGAACCACCCGGCCTGGTATCTGAACCTCGTGGCCGATCCCGCGGTGCGGGTGCAGGTCAAGGCCGAGAAATTCCACGCACAGTCTCACACCGCCGACAGCGCTGAACGGGCCTCGCTATGGCCACTGATGGTAAAAGTGTACAGCCCCTATGCGCAGTTCCAGCAGCGCACTGAACGCCTGATACCGATCGTGGTACTCAGGCGGGTAGGAATACGCCTTTTGCAATCAGCAACTTAGGGCCTCACCAACCACACTGATCTCCAGGCGCTAGACTTCCGTACTTTCGCCAGGTCGAGCCCTCCTGACCGTGCCAGCACAAGCCCCCGAAACGAACGTTGCACTGGGACGCGATCCCGCGCTCCTGCTCAAATCGACGCCGCCGCGCACCGCGCGCGATTTTCTCGATCGCAGTCGGCTGAACCTGCTCGGCTTCGGCACGGGCAGTGCGCAGGTAACTGCCCTGCTTGCACCGGTCGGCTTCGGAAAGTCATCGCAGCTTGCGCATTGGCGACGAATGGCGCTGGCGCGTGGCGATGTGGCCATCTGGTATACGATCGACGATCGCGACGAACCGAAGCGGTTACTGCGCGGGCTCGCGCATTCGGCACGCAATGCGGCCGGCAAGCGCGGCTTTTCGGATGACTTTCTTGCCTGGCTGGAAACCCGATCGGACCCGATTGAAGGGGCAACAGGTTGGCTGGCGGAAGTCGCTGACCTCGCCGTCGAAGCCTGCCTCATGCTTGACGACGTAGACCTTCTGCCATCGACTTCGCGCGATCAGGTTCTTGCCTATCTACTCGGCAACACGCCCGCCAATCTCCATATCGTGCTGGCTGCAAGACCCACCGCCGCATTGACCAGCAGCGGCGGCTTGAACATGGCAGTCATCGCTCGTGTAGGCGCCTCCGACCTCAGGTTTCGTCAGGACGAGACGCTATCCGTCCTGGCCACCGCGCTCGGCGACCGCATCGGCCTGGACGCTTCCGTGGACCTTCACGAGCTCACCGAGGGATGGCCACTCGGCGTACAACTTGCGGCGGCGGCGCTCAGGCGCAGCGGCGACGTCAGGGAACTGTTTGCCACTGCCACAGACGATATTCGACGTTACTTCATCGACTTTGCCATTGATCGCCAAGCGCACGCTGTACAAAACCTGCTGGTTCGACTGGCGCAGTTCGACACCATACATCCCGAACTGTGCGCCGCCATTCTGGGTGGCCCCGCGGCCGCGCAACAGCTGTTGCTCCTCCAGGATGAGACCCCGCTGGTACTGAGCACCGAAGAACACGACTGGATGCGACTGCACCCACTGGCTCGCCATGCCCTGCGTGATCGGCTCGCCCTACTGCCCTTTGCGGAGCGTCAGTCGATGTCCCGGGCGGCGTCGGCATGGTATGCCGCTCACGATCTGAACGAGGAAGCGGCGCAGCAATCCTTTCTTGCCGGCGACGTGGACGAGGCCATCTCCCTGGTGGAGCGCAGCACCAACCGGATGACCCTGCTGGGTCGAAGTTCTGCCGTGCTCGACTGGTATCGCCGGCTGCCGCCCAAGGCGCTCGATGAGCATTCCGGTTTCTGGGCACCGGTAGCCTGGGCGCTGGCGATGAGCGACCAGAATGGGCAGGCGCAGCCCCTGGTCGATCGAATATTGGCGCAACCGAGCCTTGCTACTTCGGTGCGATTCGAGGCGGATCTGATTGCCGCAACGGCCGCTGGCTTTGCTGACCGCGTGGATGTGGAACAGGCGATCTACGACCGTTGGCCTACTCCCCCTGATGGCGCGCGCCCCAGCGACCTGGTCGTATGGGCCAACGGCACGGCGTTTCTCGAGCTGCTGCGCGGCCTGCCGAATCAGGCCCGTCTGCAGTGGTCGCGCATCGGCGCTCAGGAGCAGGATGGCGCCTACTCGCCCGTTTCCTATGGCTTTGCCGACTACGGCACGGGGCTGACCTATTTGTGGGAGGGCAAGTATGCGCTGGCCACAGACACGCTGCGGCCCGCACTGTTGCGCGCCGAACAACGGCTGGGCGTCCGCAATCCCGTGACCTGCATGCTGGCCGCCTTGTTGGCGGAGGCCTGCTGCGAGGGCAACGCCGACGCGGAGGCGAGCGCGCTGCTCGCTGGGCGGATGGACACCCTGGATCACTTCGGCCTCCCGGGTGCCATTGTCGCGGCCTACCGGACCGTCGCTCGGGTAGCCGACAGCCAAGGCCGGCAGGATCATGCGCTTGACCAGCTGGAAGGTCTGCGGGTCATCGGCGAGTCACGTGCCATGCCCAGGGTGCAGGCCGCCGCACTGTACGAGATCGCATGCCTGCATGCCCGCCATGGCCGCGCCGAGACCGCGTGGTCTCTGGTCTGTCAGTTGCAGGCGCTGGCAGTCGACAAGCACCAGCGGACTCCTGCGGTCTTCGTGCCTTGGATGGAATTGCATGCGCAGCTCGCGCTCGCCCGTGCGGCGCTCGCGCGGCCCGACAGTTCGCGACTGGCGCAAGCGCTGCAGGCCGCCCAGAGCGCTGCCCTGCTGGCTTCCAGCCTGAAGCGCGACGGCGACTCCATTGCCGCGCGATTCCTATGGGCTGAGACTCTGAGGCGTCAGGGCGATGGCAGTGCGGCAGGCCTGCGGAGCGAAGCCATCAGTCTCGCCGAAGTCAACGGCCTGCAACGGACGCTTCGCGAACACGGCGTAGACAGCGGCGCGGCGGCTGCAGATGGCCCGGGCTCCGCGCCCCGCACCGAATCGTCCGCCCGCAGCATCGGGCTGCTGACATCCAGGGAGCAGGAGATACTGCTTCTGCTTTCCAAGGCGCTCACTAACAAGGAAATCGCCCGCGCCATGTCGATCGGTGACGAGACCGTCAAATGGCACGTCAAGAACCTGTTCACCAAACTCAACGGCGCCAGCAGAAAACACGCCGTGGCGCGCGCCAAGCTTCTGGGCCTTCTGCAGTAGGCGTAAAGCGTGCCAGGCCCACCCTAGCCGGGGGGGTGCACGCCCTACAACCAGCCACTACCTTCCCCGCCGTATCGAATCGGCGTCAGTCCGTATTGGGGGAAATCAGTGAAGAAGCATTCTCTGGCCACGTTGATGGCTGTTGCAACCGCCGGCGTCGCAGGGTCATTGCCGGTGGCGTACGCGCAAACTGCGCCGCCGAGTTCTGGTTCGGGCAACTTCGCACTGGAAGAAGTCATCGTGACGGCCCAGAAGAAGAGCGAAAATCTTCAGGACGTGCCAATTGCCGTATCGGCATTCTCACAAGACAACCTGGAAGAGCGAGGTCTCAACGGCGGCGCCGATTTGCGCAATGCCATCCCCAACGTCAGCTTCGGCGCGACCGGATTCGGCCGCTACAATTTCCAGATCCGCGGCATCGGGGCCCAGTTACTGGGGGCCTCGTCAGACACCGGCGTAGGCATTCACGAGAACAACATTCCACTGACGGTGAACCGGCTGCCCCAGGCAGAGTTCTACGACATCGAGCGCGTCGAAGTTCTGCGCGGCCCACAGGGCACGCTGTACGGGCGCAACGCCACCGGCGGTGTCGTCAACACCATAACGGCCACCCCCACGGACACCTTTGCCGGCGAAGTCTCGGGTGAGTACGGCCGTTTCAGTCGCGTCAAGCTGGGCGGTTACCTCAATATTCCTGTGGGAGAGACACTTGCCTTCCGTGTGGCCGGGACGATGATCAAGCGCGATGGCAACGTGCTCAACACCGGCACGGGTCACATGGTCGATTCACGCGACCTGTGGAGCACGCGCGCATCGGCCCAATGGAAGCCATCAGATCGCCTCCGGGTGCGGGCCATGTGGGAGCACTTCGACCAGGATGATACGACGGGCGGCAATGCCAAGATCATCTGCGCGCCCAATCCGGGGCCGACATCGATCGGTGGCGTACCCACCAATCCCTTCACCCAGGCCATGCTCTCGAGTGGCTGCCTGAGAACGGCACTGGACGATCCCCGCAATACCGGCATGCCCCATAGCTGGAAAACCATTCCGGGTCTGTTTGGGCTATTCACGGGCACAATGCCTTTCGATGCCTTCGCTGGCAAAACCTTGAGCAGAGATCTTCATGTGGTCGATGCGCCCTTTGATCCGAGCCTGCGTACCAAGAACGATCTCATGTCGCTCGATCTTCAGGTCGGCCTGGGGAACCATCTGACGCTGACCTCGCTCAGCGCTTACAGTAAAGACAAATACCGAGCGCTGACCACTGCGTTCGGAGGCGTCGCAACGCAAGGCTTCCTCGACACGCCCCTGACACCCGGCGGAATCTTCGTGGATCCCCAGCTTGGATCGTCGGACCGGTTCGAGAACCGCACGCTGGTGCGCACTTCCGCCAAGCAGTCCAGCGAAGAGCTGCGCGTTCAGTCCGATTTTGACGGTAAGCTGAATTTCAACCTCGGCGGCATCTATATTGACTACCAGGCGACGAACGAGGTTCTATTTCTCGGCAACAACGTGACTCAGTTTGCCATTGTTCAGAATCTCCCGGTGGCATTGGGAGGCAGCAATGCGGGCATCTACATCGATCCTTTGACCGAACCGGATGGCACCGGTCACAATTACTACAACAGCAGCAGCCCCTATCACCTGAAGTCTGCAGCCCTTTTCGGTGAATCCTATTTCAAGGCCACCGATACGCTGAAAGCCACGCTGGGTCTGCGTTATACGAACGACAAGAAAGAACAGACGACGTACCCGGTGGTGATGTTGGCCCCCGGTCGCGGATTCCCGGCAGTAACGCCCCAGGAGGTGAGGTTCGAGGAGTTGACGGGCCGCCTTACTCTGGACTGGAAGCTGACCGAGAATAACCTGGTCTACGTCTCCTTTTCGCGCGGTTACAAGGGTGGCGGTTTCAATCCTGGCGCAACCTTGCTCAGCGGTGTCAGCCCGGCGTTCAAGCCGGAACTGGTCAATGCCTACGAAATCGGCACCAAGAACACGCTGGCAGATCGGCGTGTGACGCTCAATCTGACCGGTTTCTACTATGACTACAAGGGTTATCAGATCGCCAAGTTCGTCAATCAGACCGTTTCGAATGAAAACGTGAATGCTACGGTCAACGGACTCGAAATCGAAGCCGCCTTCGAGCCAGTCAAAGGCCTGCGTTTCGATACGCAGCTCGGTTACCTGGATACCAAGATTGGCAACAGCAGTTCGATTGACCTGTACGACCGTACGCAGGGCGATGCAACTCTGGTCACAGTGCGCAGCATCGATCCCGGCAGCTTTGCGACGTCTTGTGTCGTTCCTCTCGCGGTCGCAGCCGGACTTCAAGCCGCGATCAACGCCGGAGGTCCAGGCGCGCCGCCGTCGCAAGCCATGGCGTCCTTGTGCACCGGCCCGTTCGCCTTTCCGGGTGCCTCAGCGGGGGTACCCGTTCAACTCAAAGGCAAGCAGTTGCCCAATGCTCCGCACTGGACGATGGCGTTCGGCAGTGAATATAGCGCCGACGTCACTGCAAGCTGGCGCGGCACGCTGCGCGCCGACTACTTCCATCAAGCTTCGAGCTATGCGCGGATCTACAATACGGTGGTCGATGAGATCAGGGGGTTCGACAACTTGAACCTGTCGCTGCGTCTGGCGTCGGAAAAGAGCGGGATCGACCTCCTCCTGTATGCGCGTAGCCTGCTCAGCCAGCAGGTGGCAACCGTGTACCAGGTTGGCGGCGAGGAAACCGGCGGATCCAGCATCATCTTCGGCAAGGAGCGGGAGAGTTACGGCCTGTCGATCACCAAGAAGTTCTGATCGCCAGCATCTGTGGCCCGACGGGAGCAGGAGCTGAGCGGATCAACCCTAGTCGGCAGCACCCAGCGTCCAACCGCCATCAATGGTGATTTGCTGGCCGGTGACGTAGTCGGAGGCCGGCGAGGCCAGGAACAGGGCCAGGCCTGCCATATCGGCCGGAAATCCCACGCGATGCATGGGGATGACCTTGCTCAGCTCAGCCTGGAGCCCCGGGTCCTTGGAATGGCCGCCGCCGATGTTGGTGACGAAGAATCCAGGCGCAATCGCGTTGACGGTGATGTCATAGGCGGCGAGCTCCAGGGCCACCTGGCGCATCAGGTGTGCGGCGCCGGCTTTCGCCACCGTGTAGGCGGCGCCAATGAGCGTCCCACACATGTACGCCGCTACCGAAGTCGTAATGATCATGCGTCCCGAGCGCTGCGGACGCATGATGCGGGCACCGGCACGCAGGGTGGCGAAAATGCCATTGAGATTCACGTCGATGACATGATTCCAGCGTTCGTCGGTGTAGCGCTCCAGCATGCCCTCGGGATTGCGCAAAGCCGCACTGCCCGCCGAGGCGCGCATGAAACCGGGCCCGGGATCGATGCCGGCATTCGCAAATACCACATCGAGCCTGCCATGCGCCGCGAGAGCGGCGTCGAAAGCCCGGTCGAGGGCGAGGTGGTCACACACATCCACGACCTCGCCGCGAACCCGCAGGCCAGCGGCTTTCAGGCGTCGCGTCTCGCTGTCGATGCCCTTGGGGTCCAGATCAAGGATCGTGACCTGTGCGCCGTTGGTGGCGAGCGCCTCGGCGTAGCCGAGCCCGATGCCGCTCGCACCACCTGTGACGATCACGCCGTAGTCCTTCACGGAGAACAACTGCTCAGCCTTCACAGCAGGATCATGCAGGCCGCGCAGCGCCCATTCGTTGCTCGCTGCACGGGCTCACCCAATGGGATGACCGGTGCCGCCTCAGGACCGGTGATGCACGGGCGCCAGGGCGTACACCGGCGTCGGGATCTTCTCCATGCGGGCCTTGAGCTGCAACGCCAGGAATTGCGAGTAATGGCGTGAGAGGTGCAGGTTGCCGCCGTGGATCCAGAAAGCTTCCTGGTGCGTGGGCTTCCACATGTTGCGCAGCTCGCCTTCCCACGGTCCCGGGTCGCCACGTGTATTGGAGCCGAGGCCCCAGACCTTGCCCACCTTGTCGCCGACGCTCTTGCCCAGTAGTTGTGTCACAAAGTGATCGGGTGTGCCGTACCCGGTCGCGAACACGATCAGGTCAGCCGCCAACTCCGTGCCATCGGTGAACACGATCGAGTGCTCGGTGATGCGCTCGATGCCCACCTTGCTCTTGAGCTTGACCCGGCCGTCAATGATGAGGTCGCTACCACCGGTGTCGATGTAATAGCCGCCGCCGACGCGCATGGCCTTCAGGTAAATGCCCGAGCCATCCTCGCCGAAATCGAGCAGAAATCCGACCTTCTCCAGCTTCGCATAGAAGTCGGCGTCGACCTGCTGGAGCTTCACGTACGCGGGAGCATGGAGCGATGGCAGCACCTTGTAAGGCGTGGACGCCATCAGCAGGTCCGCCTTGTCGGTCGTGATGCCGGCCTTCAGCGCGGTTTCCGAGTACAGGCTGTCGAGGGTCAGTGCGCCCAGTGACTGGCTGCGCCCGACAAGCGTCGAACCACGCTGCACCATCGTCACGTCGGCACCCTCTTCCCACAGCGCGACGCAGATATCGTGCCCTGAGCTGTTGGAGCCGACGACCACGGCCTTCTTGCCCTTGTAGCCTTCGGGGCCCATATGCGCGCTGCTGTGCTGCAGGACGCCCTTGAACTTGTCCATGCCGGGAATCGAGGGCATGTTGGGGAAACCCGAGCCGCCGGTGGCGAGCACCAACTGCTTGGGCCGCAGGGTCATCGGCTTGCCGTGGCGCACGACCTCGACGGCCCACTCCTGCTTCGATTCGTTGTAACGCGCAGCCTTGCACTCGGTGCTGCCCCAGTAATTGAGCTCCATGACTTTGGTGTACATCTCGAGCCAGTCGGCGATCTTGTCCTTCGCACTGAAGATCGGCCAATGCTCGGGAAACGGCAGGCACGGCAGGTGGTCGTACCACACCGGGTCGTGCAGACACAGGCTCTTGTAACGCTTGCGCCAGGAATCGCCCGGTCGCTCATTCTTCTCGACGATGATCGCCGGCACGTTCAGCCGCCGCAATCGTGCTGCGAGCGCGATGCCGCCTTGACCACCGCCCACGATCAGCACGTAGGGCTGGGCAGTGACGCCGAGTTCAGCTTCTTCCTGTTGGCGCTGCTCCAGCCAGGATTTGCTGCCGCGTTGCGCGACGTGCACCGTGCCGAACTCGCGCGTCGGACCCTTGTGTTCCTCGTGACCCTTCAGCTCAGTCATCGTCGTGAGCAGAGTCCAGGCCTTGCCGCCCTTCAGCCGCAGGTGGCCGTAGCCCCGCGCCACCGCGGTCTCAAAGCGAAACCAACCCTCGGTCACGCCGTCGACTTCTGACGCCTCGCCCTCGAGCTGCCAGGCCAAGGACTTGCCGGGAATCACCGCACCAGCAACCATCTGCTGGATCTTGTCCTTCCCCTCGGCGGTCGTGATGTTCCAGCTGAACGACACCAGGTCGCGCCAGTACCCATCGTCGGTGAAAAGTGCCGCAGCGCCGGCAGCGTCGCCGCGCCCGAGCGCTGCGGCGAGCGAAGCCAGCCACTTGGATGCCCGCTGCGACGGCGTTTCGGTGTTCACTGCCATGGTGCCGGTCCGCCTTTAGAGAAAGCTTCTTCCAAGGGTGATGCCGAAGGTCCGTGGCGCCAGCAGGCCGACGTAGGTCCCGTTCGAGCTGAGCGTGAGGTTCATGGCAACCTCTTTGTTGGTCAGGTTCGAACCCCAGAGCTTGATGTAGTAGCGCTTCTCCGGACCAATGAACTGCAGCGAGGCCGCCAGCAGGTTGAAGGCCGGCTGTTCAATTTCCATTCCCGGCGTAGTCGTGAATCCGCTGTTGTAGGACCACGTCGCTGACAGTTCATACGAGCTCTGGCCCGCGGGAATCGTCAAGGTCGGGACCAGCGACGCCGTGAATTTCGGCGCATCCGGCAATGGATTGCCCGTCGCAGAGCCCTGGGTATCGATGAAGCCGGCCGTGAGGGTATTTCCCGGAACGCCGAACACCTGCGGTATCAGGATGTCAGCCAGCGGAAAATCCGTGAACTCCGAGTGCAGCGACTCGAGGGTACCGCGGATCTTGAAATTCGCCACCGGCCGCAGCTCGAAATCGACGTCCACGCCGTAGGACTTGGCCGCCGGGCCGTTATAGATGAGTGGTGGACCCGCGGCCTGGAACTTCTGCACCTGGATGTTCTTGTACTTGTTGTAAAAGCCCGCCATGTTCAGGCGCGCCCGGTTGTCGAGGAAAGTCAGCTTGGAACCCAGCTCAAAGGTGTCGAGCTTCTCGTCGTCGTAAGGCGCGTTGTCCACGACCACGGGATTGTAGCCACCGGCCTTGACGCCATGGTTGAAGGACGCGTAGATCATGGCGTCCGCAGAGAGCTGCTGCGAGAGCGCCAGGCGCGCCGACACCGCGCTCTTCGAGAACGAATCGCTGACTGGGGGGGCCGGGAAGAACCCGCCCGTGCCAGTGGTGTTGCTGTAGCCCGCGAGCTCGTGGCTGTCATGCGAGTACCGGAGTCCTGCGGTCAGGGTGGTCGCCGAAGCGATCTTGAAATCCGCTTGGCCATAGCCGGCATAAGATTCCGAAGTGATCGTATCCTTGGTCTCCACCAGCAGCAGCTGCCCGATCGGGGGCGTGATCGGCGGCCCGGGAAGAACTGGTGCCAGCGCGCCCCAGTTGATGAACTGATGCGTGTCGTCAACCGCATGATAAAAGAAGGCGCCCAGGGTCCAGTTGACTCGACCCGAACCATTGGAGACCAGCTGCAGCTCGTCCGTGATCTGCTTGTTGTCGTTGTACCAATCCACCGTGAAGTAGTCGAGCGGCGTCTTGTCCGCGTCGAAGTGCAGGAGGTCAAATTGCGAACGGCGATACGCCAGCGCATTGCTGAGCGTGGCGTACCCGAAGTCGTGACTCAGGCGTGCCGACAGGCCATAAGCCTTGGTGTTGCTCTCCTGATCGCTGTTGCTGTTGACATCCCAGCCCGTGAGCGTCGAGGTGTAATACGTGCCCGGTGGCGGCAGTGAGCCCGGAGGAAGGAGGAATGGCGGCGGGCCGACATACGTGGTCAAGCCTGTTTCAGGGCGATAGGCGAAGGTGCCCGTCTCCTTGATCTTTTCGTAGTCGGCGACGATTTTCAGTTCTGTGGCATCACCGAACCGGATCTTCCACTTGTTGCGGGCGGTCAGGTTCAGGTCGGTCCTGTAGACGTCCTTTCCGGAGAGCTTGTTCGTGCCCCAACCGTTCCCCTGGTCACTGGCCGCGATCGCGAAATTAGTTGACACATCAGCACTCAACGGCGCGTTAAAGTAGGCGGAGCCACTGACTTTGCTGTAGTTGGCGTAACCGATTTCGCCTTCCGCCTCAGCCTTGCCGCTCGGATCCCACGTTGTAATCTGGACCAGGCCGCCGGTCGTATTGCGACCGAACAGCGTGCCTTGCGGCCCCTTGAGCACGTCAACCTGCTGCACGTAGCTCAACCCGAAAAGCGCCGGTGTCGTCGCGCCGATGTAGGTGCCATCGACGTATAGCGCGACCGAATTCTCGATACCAGGCGAACCGACCTGGCTGCCGATACCACGCAGGTGAGGCGACTGCATGCCGTTGTCGCCCGGGCCGATGAAGCCGGACACCAGGGTCGCGACATCCTGCACACTGTTGATGTTCGATCCTGCCAGATCCTGGATGGAAAGCGAGGTCACCGCGATCGGCACCTTCTGCAGGTCTTCCTGCCGCCGCTGTGCCGTGACGATCACTTCTTGGAGCGCGTCGTTTCCCGAGCTCGCTTTGGCAGCAGGCTCCGTCTGGGCGCTCGCCACCTGCATGGAACCCGCGATGGCTGTGACCGCAAAGGCCACCCACATGGATACAAACTTGTTCTTCACTGGCTCCCCCTGGCACTGACGCCGACTTGATCGGCGGTAATTGATATGACCATTGGCTTCAACGCAACAATGCGAACCCACTGGTAGCGGACGGCGTCCACCCTAGTGGCGTAATGGAGTATCGGGTGCGCCGCATCCCGGCTACACCACTCCCGAAGGGTGGGTGGCGCCGTAGCAACGCCTGCCACCGGAGCACTCCATAGGGCACCGCCCGAGGACCTTCAGTGCGGGTTCGCGGAAGGACCCGGATCCCGTGCGCCGGTTGGCTTTGCCCGCGCACGATGCAGCCGCAATGGCAGCATCGCGTAGCCCTGCGCCGCATTATTGATCAGGCGTTTAGGATTGCCCGCCTGGATCGAGTCCACTCGCGTGACCAGTGTCTCCAGAATGATTTCCAGTTCGAGCCGCGCCAGGTGAATGCCAAGGCAGGAATGAACGCCGTGTCCCCAGCCCAGGTGATCGCGCGGGTTGCGCTCGATGTCGAATCGATCGGGATCGGGATAGTGGCGCTCGTCCCGGTTGGCCGAGGCATTGAGCAGCCACACCCGTGATCCGGCTGGCAGCGTGCTCTGCGACAGCGCGAAGTCCTGAGCGCAATGCCGGGTAAAGCCACGCAGGGGCGAGGCAAGTCGCACGCACTCATTCACGACACCCGGAATCAGCGTCGGCCGGCTGCGGACGGCGTCCAAGGCGCCGGGTTCCGTTGCCATCCGATACAGCAACTCCCCGGTGGCAAGGATGGTGGTATCGAGCGAGGGCAAGGCATAGTCAAAGACCAGGTTACGCGCCGCCTGAACAGTGATCTCACCGCTCTCCGCCGCCAGGAACAGGCTGTCAGCCCAGCCCCCGGGCACCACGTCATCGTGAGTCAACTGCATCCCGTGCTCTACAAAATCCTGGATCGCCGGCAGCGCCGCAGACGTGCGCGCGCGATCCGCGGGACCGAAAGCATCAAAGATGGCTGAAGCCCACTGCATCAACTGCCTGTGGCTGACACCCTTGAGCCCTACCATGTCGGCCACGATCTTTACCGGTACGTGCGAGGCCAGCGTGGACATCGCTTCGAACTCACGACCATCCGCCATCGTGTCGACGATTACCGTCGCCTCGCGCTGGATCTGTGCGCGCAGCGACGCGAGCGCGGCGGGCATCAGCGGCTTCATCACCGTCCGCTTGAGTTGGTGATGAACCTCGCCATCAGTGGTGAGCGTGGAAACCGGGTCGGGCGAGTCGGCGGCATTCATCAGTTCGTTGACCGAGACGCCCTTGCCGCTGATCAGGGTATCCGCGGCACGCAGGCCCGCTTGCACATCCTTGAAGCG
>Ga0209583_10000052_pt1 | contig 36613 bp, 34 predicted proteins | sample Str014_FD_187201 | JGI IMG/M metagenome (GOLD analysis project Ga0209583, IMG submission 187201) | Freshwater sediment microbial communities in response to fracking from Pennsylvania, USA - Straight Creek_MetaG_SC_2014 (SPAdes) (version 2) | ecosystem: Environmental > Aquatic > Freshwater >... | reverse complement strand
CGCCGTTCTCGAACACGATGTCGGTGTCGGCCGCTTCGAGCAGATGCGCGGCGATCTTCTTGCCCTTGGCGATGATCTTGTCGACCGCCTTGACGATCGCCGTGCCGCCGACCGACAGCGAGCGGCTGCCGTAGGTGCCCATGCCGAACGGCACGCGGCCGGTGTCGCCGTGCACGATCTCGACGTTCTCGACCGGGATGCCGAGCTTGGCCGCCACCACCTGAGCGAAGGTCGTCTCGTGGCCCTGGCCGTGGCTGTGCGAGCCGGTGAACACGGTCACCGTGCCGGTCGGGTGCACGCGCACCTCGCCGGCCTCGAACAGCCCGGCGCGCGCACCGAGCGCACCGGCGATGTTCGACGGCGCCAGGCCGCAGGCCTCGATGTAGCAGCTGTAGCCGAGACCACGCTTCTTGCCCTTCGCCTCCGACGCGGCCTTGCGCGCCGGGTAGCCCGCCACATCGGCCATCTCGATCGCTTTCGCGAGGTGGGCTTCGTAGTCGCCGGTGTCGTAGGTCAGGCCGACCGGCGTCGCGTACGGAAACTCGGTGACGAAGTTCTGGCGGCGAATCGCGGCCGGGTCCATCTTCATGTCGCGTGCCGCCTGCTCGACGATGCGCTCGACCACGAAGGTGGCTTCGGGCCGGCCCGCGCCGCGGTAGGCGTCGACCGGCGCGGTGTTGGTGAACACCGCCTTGACCTCGGCGTAGATCGCCGGCGTCTTGTACTGGCCGGCGAGCAGCGTCGCGTACAGGATCGTCGGCACGCTGGAGGCGAAGGTCGACAGGTACGCGCCCATGTTCGCGATCGTCTTCACGCGCAGCGCGAGGAACATGCCCTTCGCGTCCATCGCGAGTTCGACCTTGGTCGCGTGATCGCGGCCGTGCGCATCGGTGAGGAACGCCTCGCTGCGGTCGGATGTCCACTTGATCGGCCGGCCCACGTGCTTGCTCGCCCAGACGAGCGCGGTCTCTTCGGCGTAGAGAAAGATCTTCGAGCCGAAGCCACCGCCGACATCGGGTGCGATCACGCGCACCTTCGACTCGGGCAGGCCGAGCACGAAGGCGCACATCAGCAGCCGCTCGACGTGCGGGTTCTGGTTCGCGACATAGAGCGTGTAGCTCTCGTCGTGCTTGGTGTAGCTCGCGTTCGCGGCGCGCGGCTCCATCGCGTTCGGGATCAGCCGGTTGTTGACGATGTCGAGCGTGCTGACGTGCGCGGCCGTCGCGAAGGCAGCGTCGACCGCCTCCTTGCTGCCGTGGCCCCAGTCGTAGCAGACGTTGTTCGCCACATCGTCGTGCACCGAGCCGGCATGGCCATCGGCCTTGGTGATGTCGATGACGGCGGGCAGTTCCTCGTAGTCGACCTCGATCAGCTCGGCGGCATCTTTCGCCTGCAGCAGCGTTTCGGCGACGACCATCGCGACCTGGTCACCCACGTGGCGCACCTTGCCCTGCGCCAGCACCGGGTGCGGCGGCTCCTTCATCGGCGAGCCGTCCTTGCTGTGGATCAGCCAGCCGCACGGCAGGCCACCGACCTTCGCATCGGCCAGATCCTGGCCGGTGAAGATGCGGACCACGCCGGGTGCGGCTTTGGCCGCTTCGAGGTTGATGGACTTGATGCGCGCATGCGCATGCGGCGAGCGCAGGAAGGCGGCGTAGGTCTGGCCGTGCATCACGACATCGTCGGTGTACTGGCCGGCGCCGGTCAGGAAGCGCGCGTCTTCGCGGCGCTTGATCGATTGGCCGATCGGGCCGAGGACGGAGGCGGGCGGGTTGGAGAGGTCGGTCATGGCGTGCTCCTCAAGCGGCCATGCTGGCTTTGGCACCAGACTGGCAGAACTGGATCGATTTGACGATGCCCTGGTAGCCGGTGCAGCGGCAGATGTTGCCGTCCAGCCCCTCGCGGATCTCGGCTTCGGTCGCCTTCGGGTGATCGGCCAGCAACTGCACCGCCGACATCACCATGCCCGGCGTGCAGAAACCGCACTGCAGCCCGTGGCACTCGCGGAAGGCCTCCTGCATCGGGTGCATTGTTCCGTTTTGGGCCAAGCCCTCGATCGTGGTGACCGTGCCGCCCTCGGCTTGTGCGGCCAGCATCGAGCACGACTTCACCGCCCGGCCGTTCAGGTGCACGGTACAGGCGCCGCACTGCGCGGTGTCGCAGCCCACGTGCGTGCCGGTGAGTTGAAGGTTCTCGCGCAGCAGCTGAACGAGCAGCGTTCGCGGGTCGACGTTGACGCTGACGGCCTTGCCGTTGACGGTCAAGGAAATGGGAACGGTCATGCTGGTCTCCTGTGGGATTCGCGGGATGGCTGGCGCTCGAACGACGCTTGAGCGATTGTTCGAGCACGCCATGCGCACGCACAGGCCGGGCTTTCCCTAGGAGGGCTTGCTCAGGCCGCGCAGCTCCTGAAACCGCAGAACCCTTCGTCGAAAGCCGGCAATCCGGCATCGCGCGCCTTCTCGTGGCGCAGCCGGCCGCGCGTGACGAACGCAGCGCCGCGCAGCACGCGGCGTGGTTCGGTACCGGCCTCTTCCGCCTGGCCGGGCGACGCGGCACTCGGCGCCCCGGGGTAGGGTCGCAGCGTGCCGGCCGTCCACTCGCGCACGTCGCCCCAGCGGAAGCCGCGCGTCGCGCCTTGCAGCGCGGCAGCCTCCCACTCGGCCTCGCCGGGCAGGCGCCGGCCGGCCCAGCGGCACCAGGCGTCGGCCTCGAACCAGCTCACGTGCATCGCCGGCTGGGCCAGCGGCACGCGCACGAGGCGGCCGAAACGCTGCTGCAGCACGCCCTGGCGCATCTGGTCGACGAAGCGCGGCGTGCGCCGACCCTGCCCTTGCTCGCTTCCCTGAACCCAGGCCCATCCGGCCTCGCTCCAGTGGCGGCGCTCGTCGTAGCCGCCGTCCTCGACGAACTCGCCGTACTGCGCCCAGGTGACCGCCTGCGAATCGATCTCGAACTCGGGCAGCGCGACTTCGTGCGCCCACTTTTCGCGGTCGGGCACGAAGCCGCCGGGCGCACTGCCGAGCGACAGGCGCGTGGCCGGGAACAGCAACGGCGGGCGAACCGGGCGGGTCGCGAGCGGGGCGCGCAGGCCGGTGTCGAAGCCGAGCGTTTGCGCGAGCACCGCGAAGCGCTCCACGCAGGCATCCTCACGCAGCAACGCGAGGCGGTAGAAGTACAGCGCGTCGTCGTCTTCTGCGGCGCCTTCGAGCAGCTCAAGCGTGGTTTCCAGGCTGTCGACGAGGTACTGGCGGATCGTCTGCAGATCGGCCATCGGCGCCGCGCCGGGCGACTCGAACAAGGCATCGGCTTCGGGCAGGATCGACGCGAGCTTGGGTCGTGTGGCGTCGCAGCGTTCGCCCCGCTGGCGCTGCACATTGCGCGCGATCCAGTACTCCTGGAACCAGCCGAGCCGGCCCAGTTCCCACTGCAGCGGCGCGGCGCCCACCGGCGCGCTCTCGAAAGCCGCCGCCCAGCGCAGGCTGTGGTTGCGCGCGTCCATCAGCGCGAGCGAGAGCAGCTCCTTGCCGGCACGGCGCATCTGCGCCGTGTCCACGTTCGCGATCTCCACACCTTGCACCGCCACTCCTGCGTCAAACCTTGCCGAAGATTGTCGCAGCGCTCAACGCGACAGGGCGCAAAAGCAGCATGTTGTCGACCATGCGAGATACTGTACACAACCACAGCTTCGCCGCACAATCCCGCCCATGCCGCGCCTGATCGCCCACCTCGACATGGACGCGTTCTACGCCTCCGTCGAGCTGCTGCGCTACCCCGACCTGCGCGGCCGTGCGGTCGTGATCGGCGGCGGGCGGCGCCACCAGCCTGTGGAGCGCGCCGACGGCACGCGCGAGTATTCGCTGCTGCGCAACTACACCGGCCGCGGCGTGATCACCACCAGCACCTACGAGGCGCGTGCGCTCGGCGTGTTCTCGGCGATGGGCACGATGAAGGCCGCCAAGCTCGCGCCCGACGCGGTGCTGTTGCCGGTCGACTTCGACCGGTACCGCCATTACTCGCGCTTGTTCAAGGCGGCGGTGCGCAGGGTCGCGCCGGTCGTCGAAGACCGCGGCATCGACGAGATCTACATCGACCTGACCGACCTCCCCGGCGCGCAGGCCGATGCCGGCCGCTCACTGGCCCGGCAGTTGAAGGACGCGGTCTTCGAAGCCACCGGCGGCCTCACCTGCTCGATCGGCGTGACGCCGAACAAGCTGCTCTCCAAACTCGCCTCCGAACTCGACAAGCCGAACGGCCTGACGCTGCTCGGCACCGAAGACATCCCCACCCGCATCTGGCCGCTGGCCGCGAAGAAGGTCAACGGCATCGGGCCGAAGGCGAACGAAAAGCTCGCGTCGGTCGGCCTTCACACGGTCGGCGACATCGCGGCAGCCGAGCCTGGCTGGTTGATCGAGCACTTCGGCAAGAGCTACGGCGCGTGGCTGCACGAAGCCTCGCACGGGCGCGACGAGCGGCCGGTCGTGACCTTCAGCGAGCCCAAATCGATCAGCCGCGAGACCACCTTCGAGCGTGACCTGCACGCCGTTCGCGACCGCGCCGCGCTCGGCCAGATCTTCACCGAGCTGTGCGTGCAACTCGCCGGCGACCTCGCTCGCAAGGGTTATGCGAGCCGCACGATCGGCGTGAAACTGCGCTTCGACGACTTCAAGATCGTCACCCGCGACCTGAGCCTGCCGGCACATACGCTGGACGCGAAGACGATCCGCCGCGCCGCCGGCGAGTGCCTGAAACGCGTCGACCTGAGCCGCCGCCTGCGCCTGCTCGGCGTGCGTGCCGGTGCGCTGGCAACGCTCACCGAGCTGGTCGCGCCGCTGCACACCGGCAGCGGCGCGGCCACGGTGCTCGCTGCGCGTGAGCCGCTCGCCAGCTACAACCTGCCGCTGTTCGACGCGCCCCCGCCGGCCTGATCGCGCCGGTTCGGCATCGGTTCGAAATCTGGCCGGGAAACACCCCGCTTTCACGCGGCTTCACGATGCGCCAGCTCACGTAACGTTACGTGCATGAAGACCAATCAATATCCACGTTCCCGCTTGGCGCTCGCCGCCGCATTGCTGGCTGCAGCTTCGGCCCATGCGCAGACGTTTTCGAGCGCTGATCGCAATGGCAAGCTGTTGTTAACCGGCGGCGTCACCAGCATCGACGGCGCCGCTGGCGGCGGCCTCACCCCCTGGGCCGTGATCGGCAGCTATGCGACCAGCGGCGAGATCGCTGCCACCGCCTTCATCACACGCGCGAAGACGCAGGACTACGGCTTGACGACCTTTGGCGCAGCCGTCGGCATCAATGACCGCGTCGAAGTCTCGCTCGCGCGCCAGGAGTTCAACGCCAGCGTCGTCGTGCCAGACACCACGCTGAAGCTCGACATCGTCGGCCTGAAGTTCAAACTCGCCGGCGACGCGGTGCTCGAGGCCGACACCTGGATGCCGCAGGTCGCGGCCGGCGTCGAGTTCAAGCGCGTGAACCCCGGAGCGGCGGTCGGCGGGGTGCTCGATTCGGTCTCGGCCAGGCGCGACGGTGTCGACTTCTACATCAGTGCGACCAAGCTGTTCCTCGCGCAAGGCATTCTCGTCAACGGCACGCTGCGTGCCACCAAGGCGAACCAGAACGGCCTGCTCGGCTTCGGCTCGTCGGACAACAACCGCTACGGCTTCGAGCCCGAAGTGTCCGTCGCCTACCTGCTGCGCAAGAACCTCGCGGTCGGCGCCGAGTACCGGGCCAAGCCGGACAACCTCGGCTTCGCCGGCGCCGCGTTCAAGGAGCAGGCCTGGAAAGATTTGTTCATCGCCTGGGCGCCGACCAAGAACGTCTCGCTGACCGCCGCCTATGTCGACCTCGGCAACATCGTGGGCCATGAGCGCCAGACCGGCGCCTACCTGTCGATCCAACTGGCGTACTGAATGGCGTACCGAACGCCGCCGGGCCTCACCCGGCGCGCCGTTACGATCGCGGGTGACGACCGAAACCGGAACCCGCCCATGCCCGTGATCACCCACATCGAAGACCTGCGCGTGCTCGCCCAGAAGCGCGTGCCGCGGATGTTCTACGACTATGCCGATTCGGGCTCGTGGACCGAAGGCACCTACCGCGCCAACGAGAGCGATTTCGCCAAGATCAAGCTGCGCCAGCGCGTCGCCGTCAACATGGAAGGCCGCACGCTGCGCACGCGGATGGCGGGCTTCGACAGCGCGATGCCGGTCGCGATCGCACCGACCGGCCTGACCGGCATGCAGCATGCCGACGGCGAGATGCTCGGCGCGATCGCCGCGAAGAAGTTCGGCATCCCGTTCACGCTGAGCACGATGAGCATCTGCTCGATCGAAGACATCGCGCAGGCCACGAACGCGCCCTTCTGGTTCCAGCTCTACTGGATGCGCGACCGCGATTTCATGGATCGCCTGATGGACCGCGCGAAGGCCGCCAACGTCAGCGCCTTGATGCTCACGCTCGACCTGCAGGTGCTCGGCCAGCGTCACAAGGACCTCAAGAACGGCCTGACGGCGCCGCCCAAGCCCACGCTCGCGAACATCCTCAACCTGATGACCAAGCCGCGCTGGTGCCTCGGCATGGCCGGCACCAAGCGCCACGGGTTCGGCAACCTGATCGGCCATGCCAAGGGCGTGAGCGACATGAGCTCGCTCAGCACCTGGACCAAGGAGCAGTTCGACCCCAAGCTCGACTGGAACGACGTCGAGTGGATCAAGAAGCGCTGGGGCGGCAAGCTGATCCTGAAGGGCATCATGGACGAGGAAGACGCGCGCCTCGCGGTCGAGAGCGGCGCCGATGCGATGGTGGTCTCGAACCACGGCGGGCGCCAACTCGACGGCGCGCCGTCGTCGATCGAAGCGCTGCCCGCGATCACGCAGGCTGTGGGCAAGATGATCGAGGTCTGGATGGACGGCGGCATCCGCTCCGGGCAGGACGTGCTGAAGGCCGTCGCGCTCGGCGCGAAGGGCACGCTGATCGGCCGCTCGTTCCTCTACGGCCTGGGCGCGATGGGCGAAGCGGGCGTGACGAAAGCGCTGGAGATCATCGCGAAGGAACTCGACATCACGATGGCCTTTTGCGGCCACACCGACATCCGTACCGTCGATCGCGGCATCCTGCTGCCCGGTACCGTGCCGGGCACCTCGCCCCGTTCAGTCGCGGGTTGAGCGCTTCGACGGTGAGGCGCTTCGGCCTCGACCTGCCGCTGGCGTGGCGCGTCTACGCAGCGTTCTTTCTCTACGCATTCGCGATGGGCGGGATCTTCCCGCGGCTGCCGGAGATCCAGCGCGGGTTGGGCGTGGCCGAAGGCGCGTTCGGGCTCGCGCTGATCGGTACCGCCGCTGGCACGATGGTCTCGCTCACCTTGTCCGGCCGCCTGCTGGAACGCATCGGCCATCGCCGCGCGCTGCTCGGGCTGACCGGCCTCGTGCCGGTCTTCTACGCGCTCGCGTCACATGCGAGCGGGCCGCTCGCGCTGTTCGGTCTGCTGGTGCCGGCCGGGCTGTGCATCGGCGCGGTCGAGATCATCGTCAACCTCGAGGCCGACCGGGTCGAGCACCAGACCGGCCGGCGCTTCATGAACCGCGCGCACGGCTTCTGGAGCGTGGGCTTCTTCGCGGCGGGGATGGTCGGCGCGGGGTTGTCGCAGCTCGGCGTCTCGCCGCAGCTGCACCTCGCGCTCGTCATGCCGATCGAATGGGCGGGCCTCGCGCTGCTGCTCGGCCGCTTCGAGGCCGCGCCGCACCGCGACACCCGCGCCGGCGCGCCGGCGGCCGCCCGCTTCGCACGGCCGACCTGGGGCGTGATGGCGCTGGTCGCGGTGGCGCTATCGGCCATGGTGCTCGAAGGCGCCGGCGCCGACTGGTCGGCCATCTACATGCGCGACGTGTTCGGCGCAGCACCGTTCATGGCCGGTCTCGCGGTCGCGGTCGGCGCCGGCGCGCAGGCGATCGCGCGCTTCTTCGCCGACCGCTTCGTCGAGAAGCACCAGCCGGTCGCGGTGGCGCGCGTGCTGCTCGGCGTACTGGGCCTGGGCACGCTGCTGGTGTTCGCAGCCCCGGCCGCCTGGGCGGCGATGATCGGCTTCGCACTGATGGGCGTGGGCACGAGCGCGATCTTTCCGCTCGCGATGTCGGCCGCCGCGCAGCGCACCGACCGCGCGCCGGCCACCAACGTGGCGGCGCTGGCGCAGTTCTCGTTCATCGCGTTCCTGCTCGGGCCGCCGCTGCTGGGCTACGTGGCCCAGGGCTTCGGCATCCGCTGGGCCTTCGGCGTCGGCCTGCCGCTGGTCGCGCTGAGCTTCGCGATGGCTGCGGCGTTGCGAATCCGCTAGGCGTACATTGAAGCCGACGACCGGAACAGTCGGAGGCCTCGATGACGCTGCAGCAGTTTCACGAACTCAAGCTCTGGCACCAGCGTCAAGGTGCGCGCCACCCGGTCGAGAAGGCGCTGTGGGACCTGGTGCTGACGATGTGGCTGATCGGTTGGGTCGGTGGCCCGACCGCGCTGATGCTGCATTCGGGCTGGGCCGAAGTGGCGTGCCTCGCAGCACTGTTTCTGCCCGGCCGGTATGTCGCCACACGGCGTCGCCTTCACGACACGCGCCGGCTGCGCTGCGATTGGATCGTCGCCCTGAAATGACAGCCCCTAGAGCTGCTGCGCCTCGAACGTGCTGCACTGATCGGGGCTGCCCGACTCGAAGCCCCGCTTGAACCAGCCGACGCGCTGCGCGCTCGTGCCGTGCGTGAAGCTCTCCGGCACGACCGTGCCGCGCGACTTGCGCTGCAGCGTGTCGTCACCGATCTGCGAGGCGGCGTTCAGCGCCGTCTCGATGTCGCCCTGTTCGAGGCGCCAGCCCTGCTCCGATTGCGAGCGCTTGGCCCACACGCCGGCGAAACAGTCGGCCTGCAGTTCGAGCCGCACGCTCATTGCATTGGCCTGCGCCTCGGTGCCGCGGCGGCGGGCGTTGTCGACCTTGTCGCTGATGCCCAGCAGGTTCTGCACGTGGTGGCCGACCTCGTGCGCGACCACGTAGGCCTGCGCGAACTGGCCCGGCGCGCCCAGCCGCTGCCTCATCACGTTGAAGAAGCTCATGTCCAGATAGACGATGCGGTCGGCCGGGCAATAGAAGGGGCCCATCGCCGCGTCGCCCTGCCCGCACGCGGTCGGGTAGCTGCCGCTGAACAGGCGAAGCTTCGGCGGCTGGTAGGTCTTGCCGCCTTCGCGGAACACATCGGTCCAGACCTGCTCGGTGCTGCGCAGCACCTGGCTGACGAACTTGGCCTCCGGGTCGTTGCCGGGTGGCTGATGGGCCGGGCCGGGTGCCGGGGCCCTCTGCACCACGGGCGCGCCGCCGCCGCTGAGCGCGCCCAGCAGGGTCAAGGGGTTGATGCCGAAAATCCAGCCGGCGATCAACGCGATCGCGATCGTGCCGATGCCGATGCCGCCCCCGCCGAACTGAAACCCGCCGCCGCCTCCTCCGCCACCACCGGAGCCGCGCACGTCTTCGACGTTCGAGCTTTCGTCCTGGCCGTCCATTCTCATGTCGTGTCTCCTGGCTTTCAGGTTTTGGGCAAGGTCACACCGCGCTGGCCCTGGTACTTGCCGCCGCGGTCCTTGTAGCTGGTTTCGCAGACCTCGTCGCTCTCGAAGAACAGCACCTGCGCGCAGCCCTCGCCAGCGTAGATCTTCGCCGGCAGCGGCGTGGTGTTGCTGAATTCGAGGGTCACGTAGCCTTCCCATTCGGGTTCGAAGGGCGTGACGTTGACGATGATCCCGCAGCGCGCATAGGTGCTCTTGCCCAGGCAGATCGTCAGCACGTTGCGCGGGATGCGGAAGTACTCGATCGTGCGCGCCAGCGCGAAGCTGTTCGGCGGGATCACGCACACGTCGGCGGCGATGTCGACGAAGCTCTTCTCGTCGAAGTTCTTCGGATCGACGACCGTGCTGTAAACGTTCGTGAACACCTTGAACTCGGGCGCGCAGCGGATGTCGTAGCCGTAGCTGCTGGTGCCGTAGCTGACGATGCGCTGGCCCTGCGCATCGGCGCGGATCTGGCCCGGCTCGAACGGCTCGATCATGCCGGTCGTCTCGGCCATGCGGCGGATCCATTTGTCGCTCTTGATGCTCATGCCTGCTGCTTCGTGCCGGTGCGAAAGATGCACGGATTGTAGGGATCGCTGGCGTCGGCGCCGGCCCCGGCCCGGCCGCGCACGTAGCGCACCGGCCGCGATTCGCCTACCATTGTTCGCAACTCGTCATCCCCTCGGAGATCCACGATGCGTGCTGCCATCGACCTGCTCAGCGGATACGCCCAGTACCACCGAGACCAGCGCAACATCCTCAGCCATTTCGTCGGCGTGCCGCTGATCGTGTTCGGGATCGGTGTCTTGCTGGCCCGGCCGGCGTTCGGCCTCGGCAGCCTGGCGCTGAGCCCCGCCTGGGTCGTGTTCGCCCTGACGGCCGCCTGGTACCTGACGCGCGGCAACCTGGCGCTGGGCATGGCGGTCAGCGCCGGCGTCGGCGCACTCCTGCTGGCAGCGCATCAAGTGGCCTATGGCGGCACGGCGGCCTGGCTCGCCTGGGGCGTGGGCGGGTTCGTGATCGGCTGGGTGATCCAGTTCGTCGGGCACTGGTACGAGGGACGCAAGCCGGCTTTCGTCGACGACATCATCGGCCTGCTGGTGGGCCCGATGTTCGTCACCGCCGAGGTGCTGTTCATGCTCGGCTGGAACAAGCCGCTGCTGGCCGAGATCGAGCGCCGCGCCGGGCCCACGGTGCTGCGCGACATGGCGCGCATCGCCTGAGGCTCGTTCAGCCGGCCCCGGCGTAAGCGAAGCGCGAGCCGCTCGCCAGCAGGAAGCCCGTCACCGCGGCGGCGTCGTTCAGGTCGAGCACCGGCAGCAAGGTCGGCTCGGGCAGTTCGGCTGCGCTGTCGGTGCAGATCGCGACGATGTGGCCATCACTCGGGTATTGAACCGGCTGATCGGTCGAGCCGCGCCAGATCTCGATCTTCGGCAGCGCGGCGCGCTTGAAGCCCTCGACCAGCACCCAGTCGCAATCACCGAGCTCGGCGATCAGGTCGTGCACCGTCGGGTCGGCGAGGGTCTCGAACTCGCGGATCTTGGCGAGGCGCCGGTCGGAGGCGATCACAACCTCGAACGCACCGGCCTGCCGATGCCGCCACGAATCCTTGCCTTCGTGGTCGATGTCGAACGCGTGGTGCGCGTGCTTGACCACCGACACGCTTTGACCGTGCCGCTTCAACTGGGCGATCAACTGCTCGACGAGCGTGGTCTTGCCCGAGCCGGAGAAGCCGCAAAAGCCGATCACATTCATGGCGAGGGTGGGCGTCGATGCATCGCAGGGCCGCGCAAAGGCGCGCGCCGGGAGTGTATGCGTGGCGCGCTGGCGTGCATGAACGCCACCCCAGATCCGTGCCCACGTGGCCGGCAGGCTCGTCTGGCTGGGCCCGTAGCCGGTGACTTCGAAGCGGCGAGACCTCAGGACCTGTGAGTGACTCGTTCACAGGTTCTCAGCTGCCCGAAACGGCTGCGATCACACCGCAGGCGATCCGGCCGCCGGAGTTGCCGGTCGGTTGGGTCTTGTAGTCGTCGGGCTGCGCGTGCACGACCACTGCCCGGCCGATCACGCCATCGGTCGCACCCGACAGCGTCACGCCCTCGATCGTGAAGGTGGCTTCGGCGTTGCCCACGGCATCGGCCTTCAGCGACGGCATGTCGCCGCCATGGTGGGCCATGCTTTGCGGGCCGTGCGGCTGCGCGGTCGGGTTGAAGTGGCCACCCGCGCTCATCGCATCGGGTGCCGAGCAGTCGCCCTTCTCGTGCACGTGGAAGCCGTGCTCCTGGTTCGGCTTCAGGCCGGTGACGCGAGCGACCACGCGGACGCCGCCGGGCAGTTGGCTGAAGAAGATCGTGCCGCCGACGGCGCTACCGCTCTTGGCCTGCAGCGGTGCCATGGCCCGCGGGGCGGTTGGCGTCGAGGGCCCCGGCGTCGAGCAGGCACTGAGACCGGCGGTCAGCAAGGCAGCGAAAAGGGCAGACGAGCGCTCGCGCTCGCGATTGGGATGTACTGCGTTCATGGAATCTCAAAAGAGGATTGATCACCGGCGGAGTTTCGCCTCATTCGATGACGCCCCGGGTAGGACGATTCCGCGACGACGCCGCGGCCGCTCCGCGCGCAGGCTTGGGCTTGCGGTAGTTCCACCACGGCAGCACCTGGCTCAGCGCCAGCACATCGCCGCAGCGTTCGGCCGCATGGCCGGGGATCGCCCCGAGTTCGGCGCGCCAGCCCTCTGACTGCAGCGCCGCGAGCAGGCTCAGCACGTGCGGATGCTTGAGGTGCGGCGCCAGCGTGACGAAGAAATACTGCTCCTGCGCCAGCGGCACGAAATGCAGGCCCCTTGCCTGCGCGGCGGGCAGGGTGCCGAACGCTGCATCGGCCCGGCCGCTCGCGACAGCCTCGGCCGCGGCCTGGTGCGAGCGCTCGCCGGACTCGAAGCCGTCGATGCCGGCGGACGCCACGCGCGCGGCGCCGAGCAGTTCCTCGAGCACGATGCGGGTGCCGCTGCCGCGCGGGCCGTTCGCGAAGCGCAGCCCCGGGCGACTCAGGTCGTGCACCGAGTCGATCCGCAGCGGGTTGTCGGCCGCAACGATCAGGCCCTGCGCGCGCCGCGCGAAGCCGATCAGCTTGTGGCGACCGGGCTTGAGCATGCTGCGGTAGGTGTCAGCTGTCGGCGAGCGCAGCTTGGAGGCCGTCAACGCATGGAATCCGGCGAGCAGGCAGCGCCCGTCGTTCAGCGCCGCGAGCGCGTCGACGCTGCCGGTGAACTCGATGTCGAGGTGCAGCTGCGGGCCGACCCGGTCGCGCAGCCGTGGCAAGGCCTCGTCGAAGCTCGCGAACAGCGTGACGACGCCGGCGCTGTCGTCGAACGCCAACGCGAACGCGCGTTCGAGCTCGCTGCGCAAGGCCTCGATCTGCGGCGCGAGCCGCGCCAGCGCGCGCCGTTCCGACCAGAGCAGTTTCTCGCCGAAAGGCGCGAGCACGGCGGGCTGCCCCTTGACCCACGACACGAGCGGCTGGCCGAGCTCGGCCTCCCAGCGCTTGAGCTCGCCCCATACGTGGCGGTAGGAGAACTCGAGCTTGCGCGCCGCGCCCGAGATCGAGCCGGTGGCGTGCACCGCGGCGAGCATCGCGATCAAGGGGTGGTGGAGCGGGCGGGAGGTGGCGCGCTCGGAGGCGAGCGTGTAGGCCAGTTGAACCTTATGCATGTGACTTCATATCGCGTTGCGCCGTTCGCGCCGTCGAAAATCCGGCGAGTATGAAAGATGTCGTCTGAGCGCCTTTGCCGAGAGCCTTCGCACCGCTGCGACACTGGTCCTCGACACCGATCCCGTGCTGTGGCGCACGGTGGGTCTGTCGCTCGCCGTCAGCCTCTCGGCGTGCGCGATTGCCGCGGGCTTCGGGTTGGCCTTCGGGGCGTGGCTTGCGGTGGCACGATTCCCCGGCCGACGCGTGCTGCTCGCGGTGCTGAACACGCTGCTCGCGCTGCCCTCGGTCGTGGTCGGGCTGGTGGTGTACCTGCTGCTCTCGCGCAGCGGGCCGCTCGGTTCCTGGGGCATCCTGTTCACGCCGAGCGCGATGGTGATCGCGCAGACGATCCTGGTGCTGCCGGTGATCGCCGCGCTCTCGCGCCAGCTCGTGCACGACAGCCTGCGCGACGGCGGCGATCAGCTGCGCTCGATGGGCGCGCGGCCGTTCACCACCGCCGTGCTGATGCTGTTGCACGAGCGCTGGGCGGTCGCGACGGTTGTGCTGACAGCGTTCGGGCGCGCGGTCTCGGAGGTCGGCGCGGTGATGATCGTCGGCGGCAACATCGACGGCGTCACGCGCGTGATCACGACCACGATCGCGCTGGAGACGAGCAAGGGCGATCTGCCGCTCGCGCTCGCGCTGGGCATCGTGCTGCTGGCGTTGGTCGGGCTGATCAACGCGGGCATCGCGGTCGCGCAACGTGCCCAAGGCGGCAACCCGGCGGCGGCGCGGTGAACACGATGCTAAGCCTGGACAACGCCAGCGTGCGGTACGGCAGCGTCGCCGCACTGAGCGACGCGAACCTGCGCATCGAGCGCGGCGATTTCGTCGCGCTGATCGGCGCCAACGGCTCGGGCAAGACGACGCTGCTGCAGGCGCTGCACGGCCTCGTCGCCCACACCGGCGTCCGCACGGTCGCGAAGGAAGCAGCCGCGCAGGTGATGGTGTTCCAGCGGCCGTTCATGCTGCGGCTTTCGGTCTGGAACAACCTGCGCGTCGCGCTCTGGCTCGCGGGTGCGCCGCCCGCCGAGCGCGCGGCGCGGGCCACCGAGGCACTGCACCGCGCCGGCCTGTTCGAGCTGCGCGGCCGGCAGGCGCGCGCGCTCTCGGGCGGCCAGCAGCAACGCCTCGCCCTCGCGCGCGCGTGGGCCACACGACCCGCGCTTCTGTTCCTAGACGAACCGACCGCCAACCTCGACCCTTCCGCCAAACGCGAGGTCGAGGCCATGCTCGCGCGCTTCAAGCTGGAGGGCATGACGCTGGTGATGAGCACCCACAACCTCGGCCAGGCCAAGCGCCTGGCCACGCGCGTGGTCTACCTCGACCGCGGGCGGATCCGCGCCGATCTGGCGACGGACGCTTTTTTCGCCCGTCACCTCGATGCGCGAACCGATTTGTTTCTCAAAGGAGAGTTGCCGTGGGACATGGAATGAAGCACTTCGCCGGCCGCCGCGCCGCCATCGCCTGGCTGCTTGCCGGCCTCGGCGCCGTCGCGTTGCCCGCGGCGGCGCAAGACAAGTTCATCGTGATGGCCTCGACCACGAGCACCGAGCAGTCGGGCCTGTTCCCGCACCTGCTGCCGGCGTTCAAGAAGGCCAGTGGCATCGACGTGCGGGTGGTCGCGGTCGGCACCGGGCAGGCGCTCGACATGGGTCGGCGCGGCGACGCCGACATCCTGTTCGTGCACGACACCGTGGCCGAGGAGAAGTTCGTCGCCGAGGGCTTCGGCCTGCCGCGCCGCGGCGTGATGTACAACGATTTCGTTCTGATCGGGCCGGCGAGCGATCCGGCCGGCGTGAAGGGTCGGGACATCGTCGCAGCACTTTCCAAGCTCGCCGCGTCGAACGCCGCCGCGCCTGTCGCATTCGTCTCGCGCGCCGACAAGAGCGGCACGCACGCGGCCGAACTGCGCTACTGGAAATCCGCAGGCATCGACGACCCCGCGGTGAAGGTCGCCGGCAAGCTGTTCGACTACCGCGCCTGCGGTTGCAGCATGGGCCCGGCGCTGAACATCGCGGCGAGCCTCGAGGCCTACGTGCTCGCCGACCGCGGCACCTGGCTGTCGTTCAAGAACCGCGGCAACCTCACGGTGCTGGTCGAGGGCGACAAGCGCTTGTTCAACCAGTACGGCGTGATCGTCGTGAACCCGGCCAGGCACCCGCAGACCAAGACCGCGCTCGCGCAGGCGTTTTCCGACTGGGTCGTCTCCGCCGACGGCCAGGCCACCATCGCGGCCTACAAGATCGGCGGCGAGCAGCTGTTCTTTCCGAACGCGGCGAGGTGAGGCGCAAGGGTCATGCGCAGCGAAATACACTCACCCGCATGATCGAGACGAAAGACATCACCGGCCTGATCCTGGCCGGCGGCCGCGGCAGCCGCATGGGCGGCGTCGACAAGGGCCTGCAGAACCACCGGGGTGTGCCGCTGGCGATGCATGCACTGCTGCGGCTTTCGCCGCAGGTCGGCGAGATCATGATCAACGCGAATCGCAACCTCGGCGCTTACGAGGCCATGGGCGTGCCGGTGTGGCCCGACACGCTCAGCGACTATGCCGGCCCGCTCGCGGGTTTCCTGACCGGGCTGGACCACTGCGAGACGCCCTATATCGTCACCGTGCCATGCGATTCGCCGCTGTTCCCGACCGACCTGGTCGCGCGGCTCGCGCAGGCGCTCGACGCGAACGATGCCGAAGTCGCGATGGCGGCGACGCTTGAAGACGGTGTCATGCAAGTCCAGCCGGTCTTCTGCCTGATGAAGAGCGAGGTGCTCGAAAGCCTGGTGCGCTTCACCCAGAGCGGCCAGCGCAAGATCGACAAGTGGACCGCCTCGCTTCGCTGCGTGGAGGTCGCATTCGACGACGCGCAGGCCTTCACCAACGCGAACACGCCCGACGAACTGAAGGCGCTGCCGCAACATGGCTGAGCCCCTCGACGCTGAACGCGAACTGTCGCCGTCGCTGCAGGAGATCGCCTCCTGCGTGAACGGCTACGACCCGAAGTCGCTGCCGGTCGCGCTTGCCGCGGAGTTCATCGCGCGGCTGGTGCCCAAGGTGCGTTCGGTCGAGATGCTCGCGCTGCGCTCGGCCCTCGGCCGTGTGCTGGCGCGCGACATCGTTTCCTCGTTCAACGTGCCGGCGCACGACAACTCGGCGATGGACGGCTTCGCGTTTCGCGGCAGCGATCTGGCGGCCGATGCCGACACGGTGCTGACCGTCGCGGGCAGCGCGTTCGCCGGTCATGCAGGCCAGGCCGATCTCGCGACAGCCGCTCCCGGCGAGTGCGTGCGCATCATGACCGGCGCGGTGATGCCGGCCGCGCTCGACACGGTCGTGCCGCAGGAGTTCTGCCAGGTCGACGGTGAACGGGTCACGATCCCCGCAGGCGTCGTTCGCACCGGTGACAACCGCCGCCTCAAGGGCGAAGACCTCGCGCAAGGCGACGCCGCGCTCGTCGCCGGGCGTGTGTTGCGGCCTGCCGATCTCGGCATGCTCGCCTCGCTCGGCCAGGCCGAGGTGCCGGTGTTCCGGCGCCTGCGCGTCGCGTTCTTCTCGACCGGCGACGAGCTGCGCTCGATCGGCGAAGACCTGCCGCCCGGCTGCGTCTACGACAGCAACCGCTACACGCTGTGGGGCATGCTCGCGCGGCTCGGCATCGAGATCCTCGACCTCGGCGTGGTGAAGGACGACCCCGCCGCCCTCGAAGCCACCTTCCGTGCCGCGGCGCGCGACGCCGATGCAGTGATCACCTCCGGCGGCGTCAGCGTCGGCGAGGCCGATCACACGAAGATGGTGATGGCCAAACTCGGCGACGTGCTGTTCTGGCGCATCGCGATGCGACCGGGCCGGCCGATGGCGATCGGGCGCATTTCAAACGACAAGGCCGCCGACGGCCACAGCGCGATCCTGTTCGGCCTGCCCGGCAACCCGGTCGCGGTGATGGTGACGTTCTACGCGCTGGTGCGCGACGCGCTGCTCGCGATGAGCGGCGCCCAGGCCCAGCCGATGCCGTTGCTGCGCGCCGCGAGCGTGGAGCCGATGCGCAAGAAGCCCGGCCGCACCGAGTACCAGCGCGGCATCGTGACGCGATCGGCCGACGGCGCCGGCTGGCAGGTGCGCATCACCGGCTCGCAGGGCTCGGGCATCCTGCGCAGCATGAGCGAGGCCAACGGCCTGGTCGTGCTGCACCACGCGCAAGGCAACGTGGCAGCCGGCGAACTGGTCGACGTGCTGCCGTTCGACGGCCTGGCCTGAGCGCCCGGCCGGCGGGCGGCGGTCAGGCCCCCTGCTTCGGCGCCGGCGCTTTGGCGCTGGTCGGCGCAGTGGCAGCGAGCGTGCGCTGCTCGCGCGATTCCTTCTTGTTTGCTTTCGCCCGCTTCTGCTTCTGGCGGCGAATGCCGCGATCCTTGTCTGCGCTCATGTGCGTCTCGTTCAGGTGGTGGGAAGGGCCTGTGTTGTACCACCGACGCGCGCGAGCTCGGGCTGCGAATCGAAACGGTCGAAGCCGCTGTAGCAGATGAAGTGCCGGTTCGTGGCGCGGCCGAAGAGTGCGAGGCCGAGCTGGTTCGCGAGCGCATGGCCCATCTGCGTGATGCCGCTGCGCGAGACCACGATGGGCACACCCATCTGCGCCGACTTGATCACCATCTCGCTGGTCAAGCGACCCGTCGTATAGAAAATCTTGTCTTCACCAGTCACGCCGTGCAGCCACATCCAGCCGGCGATCGTGTCGATCGCGTTGTGGCGGCCCACGTCTTCCACGAACATCAGCAGTTCGTCTTGCCGGAACAGCGCGCAGCCATGCACCGAGCCGGCCGATTTGTAGGTGCTCTCCTGAACGCGCATTGCATTGAGCAGGCCGTAGAGCGCCTGCTGGCTGATGCGTGCCGACGGTTCGTCGGCCGGCGGCAGGCGGATCGAATCGAGCTCGCCCATCAGGTCGCCGAACACCGTGCCCTGGCCGCAGCCGGTTGTCACGACGCGCTTGGCGGTCTTCTCGTCGAAGCGCTCGATGCCGGCGCGGGTGTTCACGGCGGCGGCCTGCACCTCCCAGTCGACGGTGATCGATTCGATGTCGGCGACGCTGTCGACCAGGCGCTGGTTGCGCAGGTAGCCGAGCACCAGCAGCTCGGGCGCGGCGCCCATCGTCATCAGCGTGACGAGCTCGCGCTTGTCGACGAAAACGGTCAGCGCGCGCTCGGCCGGGATCGAGATGCGCCGCATGGCGCCGAACTCGTCGAGCACGTCGACCTCGTGCATCAAGGGCGCCGAGGCGGCGGTGAGTCGGGGCGCGAGAATCATGCGCCGCCGTTGCCGGCCGACCCGTGAGCCGGCCGTTTCACGACGCGCCGGTTCCGTACCCCGCAGCGGCCCGCGGCACGCCCCCCGCCAGCACCTGTATGGCGCAGTACTTGAACTCCGGGATCTTGCCTACGGGATCGAGCGCCGCGTTCGTCATCATGTTCGCCGCCGCCTCGTAGTACGCGAACGGCACGAACACGGCACCGCGCGGCGTGCCGTCGTCGCGGCGCAGGTGCAGCGCGACCTCGCCGCGGCGCGAGCGCAGGGTGACGACGTCGCCCGGCTGCAGGCCCTTGTCGGCCAGATCGGCGCCGCTCATCGATGCCGTCGCCATCGGCTCCAGCGCATCGAGCACGCTGGCGCGGCGCGTCATGCTGCCGGTGTGCCAGTGTTCGAGCTGGCGGCCGGTGATCAGCACGAACGGGTACTCGGCATCGGGCCTCTCGTTGGCCGGGATGATGTCGGCCGGCACGAGCTTGACGCGGCCGTCGCCGGTCGGGAAGGTGTCGTCGAACACGATGGCCCGGCCGGGGTCGTCGGCGGTCAGGCAGGGATAGGTCACGCTGCCTTCGCGCTGCAGGCGCTCCCAGGTGATGCCGGCGATCGCGCCGTGCATGGCCTGGCGCATTTCTTCGTAGACCGATTCGGCACCGGAGTCTTCGCCTGCGTAACGCCAGTCGAGGCCGAGCCGCTGCGCGAGTTGCTGGATGATCCACAGGTCTTGCCGCGCATCGCCCGGCATGTCGAGCGCGCGCTTGCCGAGCTGCACCATGCGGTCGGTGTTGCTGACCGTGCCGCCCTTCTCGGGCCAGGCACTGGCAGGCAGCACCACGTCGGCGAGCCAGGCGGTCTCGGTCATGAAGATGTCCTGCACGACCAGGTGCTCGAGCGAGGCCAGCGCGTGGCGCGCGTGGTTCAGGTCGGGGTCGCTCATCGCGGGGTTCTCGCCCATGATGTACATGCCGCGCACCTTGTGCGGATCGGTGTCGGGCGCGAGCGCCTTGTGCATGATCTCGACGACGGTGTAGCCGGGCTTCGCATCGAGCTTGGTCTGCCAGAAATCCTCGAACCAGGCGTGAACGCCGGGGTTGTCGACGCGCTGGTAGTTCGGGAACATCATCGGGATCAACCCTGCGTCGCTCGCGCCCTGCACGTTGTTCTGGCCGCGCAGCGGGTGCAGGCCGGAGCCGGGCTTGCCGATCTGGCCGGTGACGCTGACCAGCGCGATCAGGCAGCGCGCGTTGTCGGTGCCATGCACGTGCTGGCTGATGCCCATGCCCCACAGGATCATCGCGCTCTTGGCAGTCGCGAACGCGCGCGCGACCTCGCGCAGCGTCTCGGCCGGGATGCCGCAGATCGGCGCCATCGCCTCGGGGCTGTAGCCGCGCACGTTTTCCTTCAAGGCCTCGAAGTTGTCGACGCGCTCGCGCACGAAGCGCTCGTCGACCAGGCCCTCTTCGATCACCGTGTGGATCAGCGCATTCAGCATCGCGACATCGGTGTCGGCGTTGAACTGCAGCGTGCGCCAGGCGTGGCGCGCGATGTCGGTGCGGCGCGGGTCGGCGAGCACGATCTTCGCGCCGCGCTGGGCGGCGTTCTTCATCCAGGTGGCCGCGACCGGGTGGTTCGCGGTGGGGTTCGAGCCGATCACGAAAATCAGCTCGGCATGCTCGACGTCGTTAACCGGGTTACTCACCGCGCCCGAGCCCACGCCCTCCAGCAGCGCCGCGACGCTCGACGCATGGCACAGCCGCGTGCAGTGGTCGACGTTGTTGCTGCCGAAGCCGATGCGCACCAGCTTCTGGAACAGGTATGCCTCTTCGTTGCTGCCCTTCGCGCTGCCGAAGCCGGCGAGCGACTTGGCGCCGAAGGTGTCTCGCAAACCGCGCAATGCGCCGCCCGACAGATCCAGCGCCTCCTCCCAGGTCGCTTCGCGGAACACGCTCGACCAATCGGCCGGGTTCGGTTCGTGGTCGGCATCCTTCGGCACGCCGACCTTGCGGATCAGCGGCTTGGTGAGACGCTGCGGGTGGCTCGCGTAGTCGAAACCGAAGCGGCCCTTGACGCACAGGCGGCTGTGGTTCGCCGGGCCGTCGCGGCCGTCGACGCTGATGATCTGGTTGTCGCGCACGTTGTAGGTCAGCAGACAGCCCACGCCGCAGAACGGGCAGACCGAATCGACCTTCTTGTCGACCACCTGGGTGCCGACGGCCGTCTTCGGCATCAGCGCGCCGGTCGGGCAGGCCTGCACACATTCGCCGCAGGCCACGCAGGTGCTCTCACCCATCTTGTCGTCGAGATCGAACACGATCTGCGCGTGCGAGCCGCGCATCGCCATGCCGATGACGTCGTTGACCTGCTCCTCGCGGCAGGCGCGCACGCAGCGGTTGCACTGGATGCAGCTGTCGAGGTTGACGGCCATCGCGGGGTGCGAGAGATCGGGTGCAGGTTGCTCGCGGCACAGTGCGCGCAACTCGGGGCGCACGGTCACGCCGGCCTGGGCCGCCCATTCGCTGAGCTCGCCGTGCGGCAGCGCGCCGGCATCGTCGACCCACTTGTGGCCTGTCTCGGGCAGGTCGGCGAGCAGCATCTCGAGCACCATCTGCTGGCTCTTTCTGGCGCGCGGGCTCGCGGTCTGCACCACCATCTTCGGCTGCACCGTGCGGCAGCAACTCGGCGCCAGCACGCGCTCGCCGTCGATCTCGACCATGCAGGCGCGGCAGTTGCCGTCGGGCCGATAGCCTTCCTTGAAACACAGGTGCGGGATCTCGATGCCCTCGCGCTTGGCGACGCTCAGGAGCGTCTCGCCATCCAGCGCGGTGACGGCCTTGCCGTCGAGCGTGAACTCGACTTGCGCGGCCTGCAGTTGGGCGAGTGCGATGGGTGCGTTCATTTCGAGCTTCCAATCTCGTGGGCGAAGTGCTTGACCACGCTGCGGATCGGGTTCGGCGCCGCCTGCCCGAGCCCGCAGATCGAAGCGTCGATCATCACCTGACTCAGGTCTTCGAGCGTGGTTCGGTCCCACTCGGCCGCGTCCATCAGCCGTGCCGCCTTGTCGGTGCCGACGCGGCACGGCGTGCACTGGCCGCAGCTCTCGTGCGCGAAGAACCGCATCATGTTCGAGGCGGCGTCGCGGGCTTTGTCCTTGTCGCTCAACACGATGACCGCGGCCGAGCCGATGAAGCAGCCGTGCGGTTGCAGCGTGTCGAAATCGAGCGGGATGTCGGCCATTGCCGCCGGCAGGATGCCGCCCGAGGCGCCGCCCGGCAGGTACCCGTACAGCGCGTGGCCTGCGGCCATGCCGCCGCAGTATTCGTCGACCAGTTCCCGCAGTGTGATGCCGGCCGGCGCGAGCTTGACGCCGGGCCGCGCCACGCGCCCGCTGACGCTGAAGCTGCGCAGCCCCTTGCGCCCGTTGCGCCCGAAGCTGGCGAACCAGGCCGGGCCGCGCTGGACGATGTCTCGCACCCAGTACAGCGTCTCGAAGTTGTGCTCCAGCGTCGGCCGACCGAACAGGCCGACCTGCGCGATGTACGGCGGCCGCAAGCGCGGCTCGCCGCGCTGGCCTTCGATGCTCTGGATCATCGCGGACTCTTCGCCGCAGATGTAGGCGCCCGCGCCGCGGCGCAGTTCGATGTGCGGCAGGCGGAAGCCCGCGGCAGCTTGCAGCTTCGCGAGTTCGGCGGTGAGCAGTTCGCGGCAGCCGTGGTATTCGTCGCGCAGGTAGACGTAGACCGCATCGATGCCGACGACGTGCGCGGCGATAAGCAGCCCTTCGAGAAACCGATGCGGGTCGCGTTCGAGGTAGGTGCGGTCCTTGAAGGTGCCGGGCTCGCCTTCGTCGATGTTGACCGCCATCAGGCGCGGTGCGGGTTGCTCACGCACGATGCGCCACTTGCGGCCGGCCGGAAAACCCGCGCCGCCGAGGCCGCGCAGGCCGGAGTCTTCGAGCGCCTTGATCAGGTCGTCGCCAGCGCGTTGGCCGCCGATGACTTCGGCCGCGAGCGCGTAACCACCAGCCGCGCGGTAGGTGTCGAAATCGACGACGGCCGGCGTCGCCTCGGCCTCGCGTTCGCTGACGCCGCGTTCGGCCAGCGCCGCCGGCTCGAAGGCGGCGCCGGGAATCGGCGCCGGATGCTGGATGCGCCCGGCGCGCACCGCCGCGACGACCGCGTCGACATCGGCACGCGGCACCGGGCATTGGTGCACGACCGCGACCGGTGCCTGCTCGCAGCGCCCGACGCAGGGTGCGGCGATCACCTCGATCTCGGTGCCCAGCAAAGCCGGCAAACGCGCGAGCAGGTCGCGCGCGCCGGCCATCTCGCAGCTCAGCCCGTCGCACACGCGCACGGTGAGCGCCGCCGGTGTTTCGCCCTCACCGAAGACCTGGAAGTGGTGATAGAAGGTCACGACCTCGTAGACCTCGGCCATCGGCACGCCGGTCTCGCGCGCAAGCGCGACGAGGTGGCGTTCGTGCAGGCCGAGGTGGGCGTCGTTCAGCAGATGCAGGTGTTCGATCAGTCGATCGCGCCGCCAACCGGCCGCAGGCTTCTCGCCGAGAAGTGCCCGCACCTCGGCGAGTGCCGCATCGTCCGTCTGCCGGCCCTTGAGCCGGCTCTTGCGCTTGATGCGCTCTCGCATCTCGTCGGTGGTGACCGAGGCCACCACCGACATGGACCTGATTGCTTCCTGCTGCTGAGTCATCGCTGCCCGCTCGTCATTTCATGTGCTCAATTGAAGAACTTGCCGACGTTCAGGAGCGTCTTGTAGACGCCCCAGGCCAGCGGGATGCCGACCGCGAGCCAAGCAAGCACGACCATCGCCGTCGAGGTCTGGCCGTTGCCGCTCGCCCCGGTGCCGACCTCGGAAGCCGAAGCACGCTCGTGCGCCAGGCGCTTTTCCTCGGCGAGTTCGGCATCTGTCATGAACCACTTGTCTGCCACCGGACGCACCAGCAGGTTGGCGATCAGCCCGACCACCAGCATGCCGACCAGGATATACATCGTCTGGTTGTAGACCTGCTCGCGCGGGATTCCCATGCCGAGTTGGTACTCGCGCATGTAGTTCACCACCACCGGCCCGAGGATGCCGGCCGTGGCCCAGGCCGTCAGCAGCCGGCCGTGGATCGCGCCCACCATCTGCGTGCCGAAAAGGTCGGCGAGGTACGCAGGCACGGTCGCAAAGCCGCCGCCATACATGCTCAGGATGATGCAGAACGCGGCCACGAACAGGAGCTTGCTGCCCGCGCCCGCGCTGCCCGGGATGCTGGCGTACAGGATGCCGCCCAGAACGAAGAAGACGACATAGGTGAGCTTGCGACCGAGCTTGTCGGACAAACTCGCCCAGAAGAATCGACCGCCGATGTTGAAAAGGCTGAGCAATGCGGTAAAGCCCGCAGCCACGCCGGCGATCGCCGCGAGCTGGGCCTTGTCGAGCTCGCCGAATTTCTTCGCGACGCCGATCAGGCCGCCACCGAACACTTCCTGCAGCATCGGGCTGGCCATGCCGATCACGCCGATGCCGGCCGAGACGTTCATGCACAGCACCAGCCACACCAGCCAGAACTGCGGGATGCCCCAGACCTTCTTCACGTGCACGTGGCGCTGCGTGATCATCACGTTCGCGTTCGGCGGCGGCGGGGTCCAGCCCGCGGGCTTCCAACCGGTGGCCGGGATGCGGTAGCCGAGTGCGCCGCCCATCATGAACACGAAGTAGACCAGCGCCATCACGACGAAGGTCGACATCACGCCGACATCGGTGGGCGATGCGAAGCGCTTCATCAGTTCGGCCGCGAGCGGCGAGCCGATCATCGCGCCGCCTCCGAAGCCCATGATCGCCATGCCGGTCGCCATGCCGCGCCGGTCGGGGAACCACTTGATCAGGGTCGAGACCGGCGAGATGTAGCCCAGGCCGAGCCCGATGCCACCGATGATCCCCGAGCCGACGATCATCAGCCAGAACTGGTGCAGGTAGATGCCGACCGCCGACAGCAGCATGCCGCCGCACCAACACACTGCCGAGACGACACCGGCCTTGCGCGGGCCGGCGCGCTCCAGCCAGCCGCCCCAGATCGCGGCCGAGACGCCGAGGAAGACGAAGAACAAGGTGTACATCCAGCCCAGCGTTGCGATCTTCCAGTCGCAGGTGGCGGTGAACAGTTCCTGAAAGAAGCCGACTTCGGGGCCGCACTTGATCGCGTCCTTGATGCCCAGTGCCTTCGACAGCGGCAGCCAAAAAACCGAGAACCCGTACGCCATGCCGATGCACAGGTGGATCGCCAGCGCCGCGGGGGGCACGATCCACCGATTGAAGCCGGGACCGGCGACGATTCGTTCCTTGTCCAGAAAGCCTGAGGCCATCATTTCTCCAACGTGTTGTTATGGCCGCGAGCGGCCTTTGAAGCGCAGTTCTCGATCCCACCGCTGCGGTCGCCGCGACTATCGCGGCCCGCGGATCGTACCGTCCAATTGATTCGCGAAACGAGCAGATTCGCACGCCGAATCTTGGGCAGTAGTTACCCGCAGTCCGGCGTCTCGATCGAGCGGGTTGCCATTGCGAACGCGAGCGCCGCAGCCAGCGCCCGCGCAGACCGCGCGTTCGTCGCGAACATGAAGCCGATCGCGGTGCGCACGTCGGGCGCCTGCAGCGGCAGCGCCTCCAGACCACGGTGGCCGCGCGCGAGTGCGAGCAGCGCACCGGGCACGACGCTGCACAGCTCGCCCTCGACCACGCTGAGCACGAGCGTGACGATCGAGTTGGTCTCGAGCGCCGGACGGATCTCGACGCCGGCCTCGCGGAACGCGGCATCGACGATGCTGCGGTTGTGCATGTCCGGTGTGAGCAGGCTGAGCGGCATCGCCGCCGCTTCGGCCCAGCCGATCGGCGCGCCGACACGCAGCGGCTCGCCCGCACCCAGCGCCGCGCGACGCAGCAGGTAGTAGCGTTCCTCGTACTGCGGCAGCGCGCTGAACTTCGTGCCCCGTTCGATATAGCCCAGGCCCATGTCAAGCGAAAGCCCTTCCAGCCCGGTTTCGATCTCGTGCGAGCTCAACGACCGAACCACCGGCTTGATGCCGGCATGGCGCGCCTGCAGCCGCGCAGCGAAGCGTGCCGCGAACGGCAGTGTCGACGGCACGGCGCCGATCGCAAGCGTGCCGCGCGGCGTGTCGGCACTGCTGTGCAGGTCCTGCTGCAGCAGTTCCTGCTCGCGCAGCAGCCGGTTCGCGCTGGCGAGCACGCGCTCGCCTTCCGGCGTGAGGCCCTCGTAGGTGCGGCCACGCCGAACGATGGCCACATCGAGCTCGGTCTCGAGCGCGCGCAACGCGTTCGACAGCGCCGGCTGCGTGATGTGGCACGCGCTCGCCGCGCGACCGAAGTGCCGATGCTGTTCGAGCGCCACCAGGTAGCGCATCGCATCGAGCAAATTCATGTCACGTGTCTTTGGAGATCGAGATCGTCGGGAACTTCGACGAAAAATCCTTCGCGCGTTGCGCGATCTTCAGGGCCACCTGCCGCGCGACCGACTTGTACAGGGCCGCGATCTCGCCGTCCGGCTCGCTCACCACGCTCGGCCGGCCGTTGTCGGCCTGCACGCGGATCGAAAGGTTGAGCGGCAGCGCGCCGAGGTAGTCCATCTCGTATTCGGCCGCCAGGCGTTTGCCGCCCTCCTCGCCGAAGATGTGCTCGACATGCCCGCACTGCTCGCACACGTGCACCGCCATGTTCTCGACGATGCCCAGGATCGGCACGCCGACCTTCTCGAACATCTTGATGCCCTTCTTCGCGTCGAGCAGTGCGATGTCTTGCGGCGTGGTCACGATCACCGCGCCGGTCAGCGGCACGCGCTGGCTCAGCGTGAGCTGGATGTCGCCGGTGCCGGGCGGCATGTCGACGATCAGGTAGTCGAGTTCGGCCCAGTTGGTCTGGCGCAGCAACTGCTCCAGCGCCTGCGTGGCCATCGGGCCGCGCCAGATCATCGGGTTGTCCTGCTCGACCAGGAAGCCGATCGACATGACCTGCACGCCGTGGTTCTCCATCGGCTCCATGGTCTTGCCGTCGGCGCTCTCGGGGCGGCCCTCGATGCCCATCATCATCGGCTGGCTCGGGCCGTAGATGTCGGCATCGAGGATGCCGACGGTCGCACCTTCGGCCGCGAGCGCGAGCGCAAGATTCACGGCCGTCGTGCTCTTGCCGACGCCGCCCTTGCCCGACGCGACCGCGACGATGTTCTTCACATTCGGCAGCAACTGCACGCCGCGCTGCACGGCGTGCGCTGTGATCTTGATCGAGAGGTTCGCGCTCACGTTCTGCACACCGTCCAGCGTGCGCACCGCCGAGATCAGCGCCTTGCGCAGCCCGTCGAGCTGGCTTTTCGCGGGGTAGCCGAGTTCGACGTCGAAGGCCACGTCGCCGCCTTCGATGCGCAGGTTCTTCAACTGGCGCGTCGAGACGAAATCGGTGCCGGTGTTCGGGTCGATGACGGTCTTGAGCGCGGCGAGAACGGCGGCGTCGGTGAGAGCGGGCATGGTGGCCTTGGTCGGAACGGGGCGGAAAACTTGACTCACGAGTCTAGCGGCACACCCGGGGGGCTTGCCGCGGTGCGGCGCAAAAGCGCGCAAGAATGATGGCCATGCAAAGACGCACCCTCCTCCGCACCACCGCCGCGCTGGCCGCGAGCAACTTCCTGTGGCCGCTTGCGAAAGCCACCGCACTGAAGCCGCTCGGCAAGCCACAGGCCTTCGACCTCGCCTGGCTCAAGGGCCAGGCCCGCACGCTCGCCGGCAAGCCCTACCAGGCGCCGACCCACACGCTGCCGCCTGCGATCGCCGCGCTGAATTGGGACCAGTACCAGGCGATCCGCTTCAAGCCCGAGCACGCGCTGTGGGCCGACGACAAGCTGCGCTTCAAGCTCGAACTCTTTCACCTCGGCCTCTTCTTCAAGCGGCCGGTGCAGATGTACGAGGTCGCGAACGGCCAGGCGCAGCAGCTCGCCTACGACCCTTCGATGTTCGACTACGGCAAGAGCGGCATCGACGGCAAGAAGCAGCCCGCCGACCTCGGTTTCGCGGGCTTTCGCTTCAAGTTCCACCTCGCGCCGGAGTTCGACATCGCCGCGTTCCTCGGCGCGAGCTACTTCCGCGCGACCAGCGGCACGCGGCAGTACGGCCTGTCGGCACGCGGCCTCGCGATCGACAGCGGCATGCCCCGCCCCGAGGAGTTCCCCGACTTCACCAGCTTCTGGTTCGAGCGCCCGGCGACCGACTCGAACACGCTGGTCGTGTATGCCCTGCTCGATTCACCGAGCATCTCCGGCGCCTACCGCTTCGCGATCACGCCGGGCGACACCACGCTGATGGACGTCGACCTCGCGCTCTACCCGCGCAAGGAGATCGAGCGCCTCGGCATCGCACCGTGCACGAGCATGTTCCAGGCGGGCGAGAACGACAGGCGCAAGGGCAACGACTGGCGGCCCGAGATCCACGACTCCGACGGCCTCTCGATCTACAACGGCGCCGGCGAGTGGCTGTGGCGCCCGCTGCGCAACCCGCTCAACGTGAGCTTCAACGCCTTCGCCGACAAGGGCCCGCGCGGCTTCGGCCTGCTGCAGCGCGACCACGACTTCGCCAACTACCAGGACGACGGCGTGTTCTACGACCGCCGCCCGAGCCTGTGGATCGAACCCAAGGGCGACTGGGGCGCCGGTGCGATCGACCTGATCGAGATCCCGACCGACAACGAGACCAACGACAACATCGTCGCGTTCTGGAACCCAGCGGCCAAGCCGCAGGCCGGGCAGGAGCTGCTGATCGGCTACAAGATGTTCTGGGGCCGCGATGCGCCGGCACAACCGCCGATGGCGCGCGCGGTGGCCACGCGCACCGGCATCGGCGGCATCGTCGGCAAGGACCGCAGCTACTTCTCGTGGCGCTTCGCGGTCGACTTCGCCGGCGGCAACTTCGCGCTGCTCGACCGCACGACCAAGGTCGAGGCGGTCGTAACCGCGACCAAGGGCCGCATCGAGACCACCTCGGCGCGCCCGCTGGACGCGATCAACGGCTGGCGCGCGATGTTCGACGTGGTGCCGGATGCGAAGAGCATGGAGCCGATCTCGCTACGGCTCTTTTTGCGCGCCGATGGCCAGCCGCTGACCGAGACCTGGATCTACGAGTACGCGCCGCCACCGTTGAACGAGCGAGCACTCCAATAGCTTGGCGATAGAAACCTAAAATGGCGGGCTCTCCTCGCCACCGGCGCTCCCCATGACCCGCAAGCTCTTCGTCACAACCGCCCTGCCCTACGCCAACGGCCCGTTCCACATCGGCCACATGATGGAGTACATCCAGGCCGACATCTGGGTGCGGTACCAACGGATGATCGGCAGCGAGGTGCATTTCGTCTGCGCCGACGACGCCCACGGCGCGCCGATCATGATCGCCGCCGAAAAGGCGGGCAAGACGCCGCAGGCCTTCGTGGCAGAGGTCGCGGCCGGGCGCAAGAAATACCTCGACGGCTTCGAGATCGCCTTCGACAACTGGCACTCGACCGACGCGCCCGAGAACCACGAGCTCGCGCAGGACATCTATCGCGCGCTGCGCAAACAGGGGCTGATCGCCGAGCGCACGATCGAGCAGTTCTACGACCCGGTGAAGGGCATGTTCCTGCCCGACCGCTACATCAAGGGCACCTGCCCGAAGTGCGGCACGCCGGATCAGTACGGCGACAACTGCGAGAACTGCGGCGCCGTCTACGCGCCCACCGACCTGAAGAACCCGTACTCGACGCTGAGCGGCGCGACGCCGGTGCTCAAGAGCAGCGAGCACTACTTCTTCCAGCTCTCGTCGCAACGATGCATCGACTTCTTGACCGAGTGGACGACCACACCGGGGCGCTTGCAGCCCGAGGTGCTGAACAAGATCAAGGAGTGGTTCGCCGTCGACGAGCACGGCCACGTCGGCCTGAACGACTGGGACATCAGCCGCGACGCGCCCTACTTCGGCATCGAGATTCCCGATGCACCCGGCAAGTACTTTTACGTGTGGCTCGACGCGCCGGTCGGCTACCTCGCGGCGCTGAAGAATCATTTGACCAAGATCGGCGTCGACTTCGATGCGTTCATGGCCGACTCCGATGTCGAGCAGATTCATTTCATCGGCAAGGACATCGTCACCTTCCACACGCTGTTCTGGCCGGCGATGCTGCACTTCAGCGGCCGCAAGGTTCCGAACCACATCTTCGTGCACGGCCACCTGCAGTTGAGCGGCGAGAAGATGAGCAAGAGCCGCGGCACCGGCATCTCGCCGCTGAAGTACCTCGAGCTCGGCATGAACCCGGAATGGCTGCGCTACTACATCGCCGCCAAGCTGAACGGGCGCGTCGAAGACCTCGATTTCAATCCCGACGACTTTCTGGCGCGGGTCAACAGCGATCTCGTCGGCAAGTACATCAACATCGCGAGCCGGGCGGCGGGGTTCCTGAGCAAGCGCTTCGGCGGACAGTTGGGTGACGGCACCGCAGAATTGACCTATCTCGTCGCCGAGATTAGGCAACCCGCGAAAGAGATCGCGCAGCTCTACTCCGAACGTGAATTCGGAAAGGCACTTCGACGCATCATGGAACTGGCCGATAAGGTCAACGCCTACTACGACACGCACGAACCATGGAAGCTCGCGAAGGGCGGCCCGGTCGAGCTGGCGCGCCTTCAGGCGATCTGTTCGCGAGTTCTTGAAAGCTTCAGGCTGCTGTCGATCTATCTGTCGCCGGTGCTGCCGTCGCTCAGCATCGAGGTTCAGAAATTCCTGAATGTACCGACGTTCACGTGGAAAGACGTCGACCGCGATCTGATTCACGAAGGTCACAAGATCAATGACTACAAGCACCTGATGCAGCGTGTCGACGCGACACAGCTCGAGGCGTTGCTCGAGCCCGCCATCGTCGAAGCCCCGCCGCCAGGCGGCGAAGCCATCGCGCCCGAGATCAAGGTCGACGATTTCGCGAAGATCGACCTGCGCATCGCGAAGATCGAGAACTGCGAAGCGGTCGAGGGTTCGACCAAACTGCTGCGGCTCACGCTCGATGTCGGCGAAGGAAAAACACGCAACGTGTTCAGCGGCATCGCATCGGCCTACCAACCCGCCGACCTGATCGGCAAATTCACCGTGATGGTCGCCAACCTCGCGCCGCGCAAGATGAAGTTCGGCGTCAGCGAAGGCATGGTGCTCGCCGCCTCGCATGCCGACGACAAGGCGGATACGGGCATCTACATCCTCGAACCCTGGCCCGGCGCGATGCCGGGCATGCGGGTACGGTAGGCCGGCGCGGCCCGCGATGTTGCCCGGCCTGCGTGGCTGGACCGACCTGCAGCGCACGCCGCTGAACAATCTGCGGCTGGGTGCGATGCTGGCGTTCGTCGCCGGCGCCACGAACGCCGGTGGCCTGCTGGCGGTCGGCCAATACACCTCGCACATGACCGGCATCGTCTCGGGCATGGCCGACCACCTCGTGCTCGGCGATGCGAAGCTGGTGCTGATCGCGTTCGCCTCGTTGGCTAGCTTCCTCGTCGGCGCAATGACCACCGCGGTGCTCGTGAACTGGGGGATGCGCCAGAGGCTGCACAGCGTCTACTCATTGCCGCTGCTGCTCGAAGCCGGCGCTTTGCTGCTGTTCGGTTTGCTGGGTGCGAGCCTGAACATGGCGACCGCCTTGCTGGTGCCGGTCACCGTGCTGCTGCTGTGCTTCCTGATGGGTGTTCAGAACGCGGTCATCAGCAAGATTTCGCGTGCGGAGATCCGCACAACGCACGTCACGGGCCTGATCACAGACCTCGGCATCGAACTGGGCAAGCTCGTCTACGTCAACAGGCGCCCCGGCGTGCCGCCCGTGCGTGCGAGCCGCGAACGGATGCGGATGCAAGGGCTGCTGATCGGCCTGTTTTTCGTCGGTGGCATCGCCGGCGCCCTGGGCTTTCAACTTGCCGGCTTCGTGGCGACCGTGCCGCTGGCGTTGATGCTGCTGACGGTCTCGTGGCGGCCGGTAATCGCAGATCTGCGACGCACCCCCATTCCGAGAACCTGACGCGGACGCGCGGCGCCCGGTCTACTTAGAGATCGTCGAACGCGTCACGGCCGGCTGGCCGGGCGCGGCCAGCAGGTAGATCCCGGGCAGGCCCGCGGTCTCGAACTTGCCGCTGACATTGGACTGCAGCACCGAATCGACGATCGCCATCGTGCCCGTCAGATCGTTGCTCACATCGAAGATCGCGCCGCCGCCCTCGCTTGCGGTGTTGTCGTGGATCGAGCTGCCACAGATGCTCAGGTCGGTGGTGTTGCCGTCCATGTAGATCGCGCCGCCGCCGCCACCGCCGCTGCCGGTCGCCTGGTTGTTCGTCATCAGGCTGTTGATCACGGCGAACGAAGCGCCCAGGCCGCTGAGCGCGCCGCCGTTCGAGCAGCTGCCGCCATAGCCTGCGGCACCGCCGAAGGTGCTGCCCACCACATACACCGGCGCCGCGGCCGATGGGCCGAACGCGCGCACCGCCGCGCCGCCCAGATCGGCCCCGTTCGCCTCGCAGCGGTTGCGGAAGAAGCGCGAGCCGACGATCTTCATGCGCCCGCCGCGAACGTAGATTGCGCCGCCGCCGTAGACCTCGCCCTGGCCGTAGTTCTGCGCGGTCGAGTCGCCGTCGACGAAAGTCAGGTTCTGCACCGTGGTCTGCGGCGTGTCCTGGATGTCGCAGCGCGAGCTGGTCCAGACCTGCGCCGGATCACAGGTGTTCTGGTACAGGATGCGCAAGGTGCCGCCGCCACTGAGCGTGACCTTGCCACCGCCATCGAGCACGACGTCGGGCTTGTCGTTGAAGACCTTCGCGGTCTTCGTCATCGTGATCGTGACCGGGTCGGGGCCGCAGTTGAAGGTCGTGATGCCGCCGGCTGCCACGGCCGCGACAACGGCATCGGAGGTACAGCTGGCTGCGCTGCCCGTGCCGACGACGTGATCGGGCGTGCTCGTCACGACCGCCTGCGCGGCGGCCGGCACGGCGCAGCTGCCGCCCACATACCCGGCCGCGGGCGCGCCGTCGGTCGGCGCGGGGCTCGCCACCAGTGCGGGCGCAGCTTCGCCCGTGACTGACGAAGCCGCGGCCGGGTCGCCACCACCGCCCCCGCAACCCGCGAGCAGGCCGCCGAACAAGGCAGCGAGGGAAACGAGGCGCAGCGAAGGCGCACGCATGAGCAGGGCAAGGTCGAGTGGCATGCAACGGTCGGAGTCGTCGAAGAGCGCGCAGCTTAGGCGCGGCAGCGCCGCTCCGTGTGAGCACTTGTAGACTGCCGGCCATGCAAGATCGAAGTGTTTCCGCCGCACCCCCGGTCGACATCGTGCGCGAGTTTCCCGACACGAGTTGGGCGACCGACAGCATCACGCGCGGCGTCGAAGCAGTGATCGAGAGCGGCGCGGTACTGAGCTTTCCGCAGCTCCCGTTCTCGTTGTCGCCGGACGAGCGCAGGTTCCTCGACCCGCGCTGGGCCGACGGCAAGGCCAAGAACATCTCGTTGCGCTGGGGTGACGGCCCGCAGCGCGGCGAGATGCGCGGTGCAGCCGGCGAAGCCGCCGATCTCGCCGCCCTGCGCGCGATGATCGTGCGCTATGCCGAGTGCAGCGAGGCGTTCGCGCTGCGACTGTTCCCGCATTACCGCGGCTTTCTCGAGCGCGGCAACACCTCGTTCCGCCCGGTCGACGTGGCGGGCCGCGAAACCAGCTGGCGCAAGGACGACACGCGGCTGCACATCGACGCGTTCCCGTCGAACCCGATGCACGGCACACGGCTGCTGCGCGTGTTCTGCAACGTCAACCCGAACGGCCGCCCGCGCGAATGGCGTGTCGGCGAGGATTTCGAGTCCCATGCGAAGCGCTACCTGCCGACGATCGCGCCGCCGCTGCCGGGCTCGGCCTGGCTGCTCGAGACCACCGGCATCACGAAGCGCCGCCGCACCGAATACGACCACCTGATGCTGCAGCTGCACGACCGCGCGAAGGCAGACGCCGAGTTCCAGCGCGCCAGCCCGCAAGCGCGTGTCGACTTCGCGCCGGGCACGACCTGGGTCGTGTTCAGCGACCAGGTGCTGCACGCCGCGATGGCCGGCCAGCACATGATGGAGCAGACCTTCTACCTCGATGCCGACCACCAGCAGCGCCCCGAGGCGTCGCCGCGCGGCGTGCTCGAGCGCTTGATGGGGCGCGAGCTTCGCTGACGGCGCCCTGCCTCTTTCAGCCGCCCTTCTTCCAGAACCGCTCGACCTTCGTGAACGCCTTCAGGTCGGGCGTCGCCGCATCGACCAAGACCTCGCGCCGCGCCGAGAGCCAACCCAGCGCGAACATCGCGCGCGGTTCGGTGGGCGCCTGCGCCGCGAATGCGTCGATCGCCATCATCACGTCGCTGACCGCGCCGAGCCGCTCCTGCAGCGCGCGCAAGGCCTTCAGGTAGCGGCGCACCTCGCGGCGCCCGAACAGCGAAGCGCTGAACTCCGCCGCATAGCGCAGCCGCTTGGCGCGCTTGCGCAGGCGGTGGCGTCGCTCGTCGTCGAGCATGGCGTAGCGCCTGGCATCGGCGACGATCTCGCGGTGCCAATGGTTCAGGCGCGCCGCCAGCTGCTCGCGCAAAGGCACCGCCTCGTCGGCGGCGGCGGTGGGCGCGACGATCTCGGGCTCGGCGTGCATCGCCTCCAGCAGATCGAGCAGCAGGGTCTGGCTGGCCGGCGCGCGCAGCCGTTCGGTCGACGCGGTGTCGGTGGCGACGGCGGCCGGTGGCAGCTCGTCGATCTGCAGGCCGGCGCCGCGCATCGCCGCGGCCAACTCGGCGCTGAATTCGCTGTCGATCACCGCCTGGTCGCGCGCGGCGCCGAGTTCGCGGAACAGCGCCGCCGCGCTGCCGCGCAGACTCGATGCGCCGCCTGCATCGGCCTGCTCACCCTCGCGCGCGAGCAGCGCGAGCGCACTGCGCAGGCGCCGCAGGCCGACGCGCAACTGGTGCACGTGTGCCGGCGTGTGATCGCCGGCGGCGATCTGGCTCGCGTTCACGAGGATCTGGTCGGCACAACTGCGCAGCACGGCTTGCCATGCGGCATGCGCGTGCATGTCGGCCGTGAGTTGCACCGGCGCCGCGAATCGCGCCGGCGCGGCCCGCTCGCCGCGCGCGAGCAGATCGCCGCGCTCGGCCTTGCTGCGCAGGTCGAGCCAGAGCCCGAAGCGCGGCAGCCAGTTGCGGGCGGTCGCGATCACGGCGCGCGGCGCGCCGGCGAGCAGCTCGATCTCGAGCTCGCTCACGTCGATCGACGCATCGCCGGCGACGATGCGGCCGCTGTCGAACGCAAGCTCGACGCGCCCAGCCGGGCGGCCCGGCGCGCGCACGAGCAACGCGCGGGTACGGCGGCGGATGTCGGTGCGGTAGAGCGTCTGCAGGGCCGCGCCGGGCGTGGCGGCGAGCAGCGCGGCGAGCCGATCGCCGGCCGGCGTGCCGGCATGCAGTGCCGGGTCGATCGCCGGCATGGCCGCCGCCGCGCCGCGCGGCACGTTGTGCTCGAGCCGGGTCATGCCGTCGTCGCCGGCGCCCTTGAGGGTCTGCACCCACTGCCGGCCTTCGCGGCGCAGGCGCAGCGCGAGGCGTGCCTGCGCCAAGGCGCGGTCGGCGGTGTCGTGGTAGGCGGCCTGCAGGCGCATGCGTGGGGTCGGCGCACGGCCCGCGACGGCGGTGTCGACCGCGGCGCGGCACACAGCCGGCACCTGAAGCTTCAGCTCGATTTCGTTCATGACAGTATCGTGACAAACTGCCTGCCCGAATTTGATGAAATCCGCCGACGGCCGTGCGATAACCTCGGGACTTTTGCCTGGGCCCTGTCGAACGTGGGATTTCTGGACGATCTGAAACGACAGGCCGATGCGGCCCGAGCGCAGCAAGGAACGAATGCCGACGCGCTCGCGCGCAGCACCGCGCTGACCGACGCAGCCTGCAACGGCGCATTCAAGTACCTCAGCACGCTGGCACAGCAGCTCAACGTGCTGCGCCCCCGGTCGAAGGTGACGTACCGGCTCGATCGTCGGCATCTCTTCGACCAGCTCCAGCTGATCGGCTTTCGTGCCGATGCGCGCCGCACGAAGCTGCGCGGCGAGGAGGTGTTCGACCACGTCGTCCTGCGCTGGAGCGTCACAAGCGGCCAGACCTTGGCGCTCACCAAGGACTTCCTGCCCGACATCGAACAGCTCGAGTCGCGCCTGCGCCAGGGTGGTGTGAAGTTCGACAGCGAATCCGTCCGGCACCCGGTCACGGCCAAGCTTCAGGAGATGCGTTATCGGTTCGTTGCCGACTTCGCCTGCAGCGCGCTGCTCACGCCCGACCACGACCGCGGCCGCCTGCGGTTCGAGCTCGTGAACCTGGACGGTTTCGAGAAGGTCACGGTGGAGTTCCCGGCATTCGAAATCGGCTCGACGCGGCTCGACGAACTGGCGCGCTGGATTCTCGGCGAGTCGAACGCGTTCCTGAAGGGCGGCAGCGCATTGCGACGCGTGGAAGCCTGAAGCGCGGCCCCGGTGCTTTGAAAGTGGTGGAAAGCCACGCATCGGCTGCCCGCTAAAATCGCCGTCTTCACTCTAGCGACCGCCTCGTGGCGTGCGCGCCCAAGCCGTCATGCCACTGTTCTGGAAAGCCTACAAGTCCGACGTCACCTCGTTCATCGAGGAACTCAAGGCCAACAAACCGACGTTGGAGGAAGAACAGCGCCACGGCCGCAACCTGCTCTGGGACAAGCGCATCGACCGCGATGCGCAGGCCGAGTACGTCGACGCGAAGGTGCCACAGCAGCCTTACGTGTACCAGACCAAGAACTGATGCGAGACCTCGCCGAACGAGCAGGCGAGCAGGCGAGCCCGGCCGTGATCGACAACGTCGAACGGCGGTCGGGCCCCGTTGTCGTCGACAACGTCGAAGGGCGGTCG
>Ga0209583_10000051_pt1 | contig 36735 bp, 34 predicted proteins | sample Str014_FD_187201 | JGI IMG/M metagenome (GOLD analysis project Ga0209583, IMG submission 187201) | Freshwater sediment microbial communities in response to fracking from Pennsylvania, USA - Straight Creek_MetaG_SC_2014 (SPAdes) (version 2) | ecosystem: Environmental > Aquatic > Freshwater >... | reverse complement strand
AACCAGCAGACGCGTCGGCAAATCGCTCATCAGCGAGAAAGCCTTGCGCACCATGGTGGTGCGCGCCACTTCGCCAAAGGTGCCGATATGCGGCAGGCCCGAGGGGCCGTAACCCGTTTCGAACAGCACAGATTCCTGCCCCGATTTTTCGACGCGCTTTAAAATCTTGCGCGCCTCCTCAAAAGGCCAGGCTTTCGATTCAAGGGCGGCAGTGCGAAGGGCAGGGGAAATCGTCATCAAATAGGGTTCCAGCGTAAGTTCCCGCCTCTTTAGGCAGTGGCTCTGCATGGGTCAATCTTATCTGGTTTATCCTCAATAAGCGGGGAGGATGAGAAAGCCAACTTGAATTCGGCCCCACCCCACCCCATCTGTTGCGCGGCATTGGAGGACGCTGACATGATTTTCATTCTCAATCTTCTGTGGTTCATCTTCGGCGGTTGGCTGGCGGGTTTGCTTTGGCTTCTCGCGGGCGTCATCATGGCCTGCACCATCGTTGGCCTACCTTGGGCGCGGGCCTGCTTCATGATCGCGCGTTATTCCTTCTGGCCCTATGGCTACGATATTGTCGCGCGGGATGCTTACTACGGCCGCGATGACATGGGCACAGGCACCTTGGGCACTATTGGTAACATCATCTGGTTTGTCTTTGCCGGTTGGTGGTTGGCGCTCAGCCACATCTCATTGGCCATTGGTCTGGCCTGCTCAATTATCGGTATTCCCTTTGCCTGGGCCCATGTGAAGCTGGCCATCGCTTCGCTCTTCCCCATTGGCAAGACGGTGGTTCCAGTGGATCACCTGCACATCTTGCCAAAGCAACTCACGCAAAATCAGCGGGCTTAAACCGGTAAGCCGTTGAGCAAAATTCACATACCACTTGGATCGCGCCATCTTTAATCATATCGGCGCGATCTTCGCTGGCAAAGTTGCGCAACATGCTTTCCACCGCCTCTGGTGAACAAGTGCAATGGCGGCTGATGGGGATGGCCGGATAAACCGTCACGCCATCTTCGTGGTAAAGCCGATAGAGCAGTTGCTCGGATGTGAGGCTGGGGTCCAGCAATTCATGATCTTCCACCGTGTCGAGCAGAAGCCGGGCTTTCACCCAATTATCGTCTTCTTTCATTTCGGGCGTCATGCCTTCAGGCGCATCGCCCATCTGTTCCGGCAAGGGTGAAACGCCGCCAACGCTCGGCAAGTGCTGCACCAGAATGGCCCCGGCGCGCCAATGCGTCAGTTTCTCGCCGCGTGCCAGCAAAGGCCCCGCCGCCACCCGCAATCGCGTGGGGATTTGTTCCGATTGCTGAAAATAAGTATGCGCCGCATCAGCCAAAGTGTTTTGCCCCAAGGGCACGATGCCTTGATAGCGCTCCATGTCTTGGCCTTGATCGACCGTCATTGCCAGATAGCCCTCGCCCAGAAGCTCTTTTTGTTTTGCATTGGGGTTTGCTGCCACACGATCTTTCACAAAAGACGCCATGCCCCGCACCTGCCCAGGTGAAACATAATCAGCAACAATCCGTGAGACAGGCCCATCTGTCTTCGTCTGTAAAATAAATTTGCCGTTGAATTTGAGCGCTGTGCCCAGCATCGCCGTCATCGCCACAGATTCCGCCACGAGTGCTGACACCGCATCTGGGTATTCATGCTTCGACACAATGTCATCAATCACCGGCCCTAAACGCACAATGCGCCCGCGCACGCCAAGCGGCTTGACCTCAAAAGGAATAACATGGTCTTCGTTGCTCATTTCCCAAAGCAGCTCAACAAAATCGCCTTCTGCGCATGCAAACGGTTTTCCGCTTCGTCGAACACCACAGACTGCGGCCCATCAAACACGCTGTCTGTCACCTCTTCATTGCGGTGCGCAGGCAAGTCATGCATGAAAATTGCACCATTGGCCGCATGTTGCATCAAGGCATCGTTCACTTGAAAGGCGCGCAATAAATTATGCCGGCTGGCCACGTCATCATTATGCATGGAAACCCAGGCATCGGTTATCACGCAATCCGCCATGTGGACCGCGTCTTGCGGCGAAGTTGTAATTTCCAAGTTGGCGTGATGCGCCTTTGCCCAATCCAAAACGGCTTGGCGCGGCAGAAGTTCGGGCGGGCAGCCGATCTTCATCGCACCACCCAAAACCCCGATCGCTTCAATCCAAGACGCACAGACATTATTGCCATCGCCAATCCAGGCCACGCGCTGCTTGTCAACGCGGCCCTTGTTTTCTTCCAGCGTCAGCACGTCTGTCATGATCTGGCACGGATGCGAAAAATTGGTGAGGCCATTGATCACGGGAATGGTTGCGGCAGAAGCAAACTCCAGCAGCGTTTCATGCTTGGCAGCGCGGATCATCACCGCATCAACATAGCGTGAGACCACTTTTGCCGTATCCGCAATGGTTTCGCCGCGGCCCAATTGCATTTCAGCACCCGAGACAGTGAACACTTCGCCACCCAATTGCCGGATGCCCATTTCAAATGAAAAACGCGTGCGCGTCGAGGGGCGCTCGAAAATCAATGCAATGGCTTTGCCCTTCAAAGGTTGATCCTTGTCGGGCTTGCCTTTGGCAAACTTGGCCCGCGCCTTCTTGCGCGAGGCGGCCTCGCTCAGCATCGCTCTGAGTTTGGCTTTGGAGAAATCCTTAATGTCGAGAAAATGCGGCATATTACGTCTTCTTTTCCAGTGCCGTACAGGCGGCATCTAACTTGGCGATGGCCTCGGCCACGTCCTCGTCATTCACAATGAGCGGCGGCAGCAGACGCACGACATTGTCGCCCGCACCAATCACTAGCAGTTTTTGATCCAATGCGGCTTTGACGAAATCCGTGTTGAGCACTTTCACTTTAAGCCCCATCATCAGACCAGAGCCACGCACCTCTTCGATCACATCGGGATGTGTATCCTTCAACCGTTCGAGGCTTTGCTTCATGTTGATCGACTGGCGGTTCACATTATCCAGAAAACCCTCGCCCAGCACCACATCAAGAACAGCATTGCCCACAGCCGTGGCTAAGGGATTGCCGCCAAAGGTGGAACCATGCGTGCCCGCCACCATGCCCGAGGCCGCAGCTTCTGTTGCCAGCACAGCACCCAAAGGAAAGCCGCCGCCAATGCCCTTGGCCACGGACATGATATCGGGCGTGATCCCTGCCCATTCATGGGCGAAAAGTTTTCCGGTGCGGCCCACACCGCATTGGATCTCATCAAATATCAACAGTAAGCCATGGGCGTCGCAAAGCGCCCGCAAACCTTTGAGGCACTGGCTTGGCACGTTGCGCAAACCACCTTCGCCTTGCACAGGTTCAATCATGATGGCGGCCGTCTGCGGGCCAATGGCGGCTTCCAAAGCCTTGTGATCACCAAACGCCACTTGATCAAAGCCTGCGGCCTTGGGGCCAAAGCCTTCGAGATATTTCTGCTGCCCGCCCGCCGCCAGCGTGGCCAGCGTGCGCCCATGAAAAGCACCTTCAAAGGTGATGATGTGAAATTTCTCTGCCTCGCCCTTGGCAGCAAAATGCTTGCGCGCCATTTTAATGGCAAGCTCATTAGCCTCAGCGCCAGAGTTGCAGAAAAATACTGTATCGGCAAAAGTGGAGTCAATCAGCCGCTGGGCCAGCTTCTCTTGCCCCGGCATTTGATAGAGATTGGATGTGTGCCAAATCTTATTTGCTTGTTCTGTCAGCGCCGCAATCAAATGCGGATGCGCATGGCCACAAGAGTTCACCGCCACACCAGCGCCAAAATCAAGGTATTCAGTGTCATCTTCAGTAAAGACGCGGGCACCTACGCCCCGCACAAAAGCAACAGGTGCGCGGGTGTAAGTCGGCAGAACAGCGTTGATCATGGAGCGCTCCAAAAACCAAAAGCGCCGACATGGAGGGTCAGCGCAATTAAAAGAGATATTTAGTCAAGCCACCTCACGGGGTCAATGGCAGCTTATGAACAGGTGAGTCAAAATAGCGCATGGTCCAAGGCCAAAAACGAGTCTTAAGTCATTGTTAACCATATGGGCGGGGCGAAAACTGGGGAAAACCATGCAAATCAAGCCTGATTTCCTTGTCACTCTTCCACTGCCCATAGTAGGGAATTTGTAAGGGCCTACGAAATGTAGCGCCATTTTCAGTGAAGCGTTGAGTTTGGGCGCGGATGCCGGGGCATCCGTGAAGCAAGAAGGATTCTGATATGACAGACGTTGCCGCAGCACCCGAAAAAGCCATGTGGACGGAAGACCGTGTGGGCACATTAAAACAGCTTTGGGCCGAAGGCCTGAGCGCCAGTCAGATCGCCGCAAGGTTGGGTCTGGGTGTGACGCGCAATGCTGTGATCGGCAAGGTGCACCGCCTCAATCTCTCGGGCCGCGCCACACAGCCGCGCAACACCGTGCCCCGCACCCAGCGTAAGACGCGCGAACCCTCCATTCCGGGCCGTTCACCTTCCATGCCGACAGCAGGCGCCAATGCGCTTAAACCTTTCCATCAATCCGCCCCGCGCCCCATGCCGCTGCCCGAACCGAAGCCCTTGCGTCTGGTTGACGCCGCCAAGGATGGACGCATCACGATTTTGCATCTCTCAGACAAAACCTGCAAATGGCCCATCGGCGATCCAACCCATGATGATTTCTGTTTCTGCGGCCACGGCCCACGTGATGGCTCACCCTATTGCGAATATCACGCCAGGATCGCCTATCAACCGCCACAGAGCCGGATGCGCCGGGCGGGGTGAGAGCGCCGCTCAGACTCCCCTGTAACTCTCCATCACCGCCCTGAGGCGGTGACCCAGCCCTCACATCAGCTGCCGCTTGATCTTCTCGTTGAATTCTTTGGTGAACACCCGCTTCTTGCCCTCAAAGGCATCGATCTTGCTCCACACGATCCAATGGGTTTTGGTGCAAGTCAACCTGCCGTAAGTTTCCGTCCGCACCTCCCAACGCCCGCGTTTGCGGCCTTCGGTCCAATGGGTTTCCATTCTCGCGGATAGGGGATCATCAGGCAGAACCGAATAATTCTCGCGGCCTAGGCTCCAAACCGTCAGCCCCAAATCCTTGATCACCTGCGTGCCGAAATCGTCAACGATTTCCAGCCGCGTTTCTCCGGTCTTTGGGTTAACCGTCATTTCGCGCCTGTTGGATGTGGGCTTCAACACTTTGATGTCCACGGGCTTTGCGGCCTCCGGCTCGCCAAATGTGACGAGATGCTGCGACACATATTTCTTGCGGATCGGCATGTTGAGTTCGCACACGCCAGCATAGACAGTAAGTTTCACCGACTCCGGTGCGGGCCACATCATCGGGAAGTAAGATGTCGAAATCGCAACCCGCAACCTGTGCCCGGCGGGCAGTTTATAAGCAATGTCATCAAGTTTGATCTTCATGCGATACCGCTGGCCCGGCACCAAAGCGGTGGGAGACCCGCGCGACACTCGCTGTGTCAGATTTTGCAAATGATAAGCGATGCGTGAAACTTCGCCCGTCGGCCAAACATCGTTGAGCCGCAAAGCGATGTGAGCAACAGGCTTGTCCACGCTGAATTCCAAATCAATTGTCGGCTGGCCGATAATGTCGATGTCTTCAGCAAGAGCAGGGCTGTCAAAGGTGATCGACTGGCTGTCATCCTTGGCCTGATCGCCCGCAAACTCCGGCCCCATCCAGATGATACAATATTCGCCACCGTCAAAACCCGTTGTCTGTTTTGACGAAATGGAAAGCGGAAACTCCGCTGCCTTTTCGCCCGCAATGCCTTTGTCGGTCAGGAACCACGTTTTGGTTTCGATATTGCCAAGGCCCCAATAGGTCTCGCCAATCCAACGGCCCTTGATTTCGGTCGGGAATGAACCCGGCCGCCAAGGCTCCATCACATAGACACGGTAATCTGGCTCAACTGTCACCTTGGTGTCGATATTCTTCAGATAGAAATCCCACCAGCGCAGCATTTCCTGCAGGAAGCCGATCTTGGGTTCTGGCATGGCGAAATGCGGATATTTATGCGCCCATGGCCCAATGATGGCTTTGCGCGGGCAGCGCAGGCCTTTCATCAAACGTGGCACGGCATTGGAATAAGCGTCATTCCATCCGCCCACCACCAAAGTGGCAGCGGTGATGGCCCCGAAATTTTCACACACCGACCCATGTTTCCAATAGTCGTCACGGTGTGGATGTTTCAGCCATGGGATGATGAGAAACGGCTCATTCTTCAGCCGCTCCATCCACATTTTTTTCCAGCGCGGGCCGACAATCTCTGGATCAGGCGGGCGCGAGCTATAGGCCAGCATGGTGGCGGCCCAGCCCAGGTTTTCATTGAGCAGCGTGCCGCCCTTATAATGAATATCATCTTCATAGCGATCATCGGTGGAGCAGATTGTCACGATGGCTTTCAGCGCGGGCGGCTGGCGTGCCGCCACTTGCAGCGCGTTGAAGCCGCCCCAGCTAATGCCGAACATGCCAACCTTGCCATCACACCACGTCTGCTTTGCCAGCCAGGCAATCACTTCCAGCGCGTCATCCTGCTCTTGGCTGGCATATTCATCTTCCATCAGGCCTTCGCTGTCACCGTTGCCGCGCATGTCCACACGGATCGCGGCATAGCCATGGCCAGCGAGATAGGGATGGGTGAGTGCATCGCGCACATGTGTGCCATCGGTTTTGCGATAAGGCAGATATTCCAGCAGCGCTGGCACGGGACTCTTGTCAGCATCCACAGGCAGCCACAGCCGCGCCGCCAGCTTCACGCCGTCTGAAAGCGGGATCCAAAGGTTCTTGATTTCTTTGGTTTTGCGGGGGAATTTGGAAACGGTTTTGAGAAGCATGAAGTGCTTATGCCGCAAAAGCCTTCACTGCCGCAACTATCGCCTTGAAACTTGTCCCCGCAGGCCTGCTCATATATCGCGCCCGCAGAAACGCATGAACCAAATCTGGCTCCTCGCGCACTTCAGCCTGAACCCCTGCCGCCTTCAGTCGTGCCGCATAATCGTAACAATCATCATGCAGCGGGTCATGCGCACAAGCGACAAGGAAAGCAGGCGGCAGGCCCGCAAAATTGGTTTCACGTAAAGGTGCCGCCAGCTTGTGGTCGTTGCCACAGTAGAGATTGCGATAAGTGATCACATCGCGCGTTGAAAGCCCCGGTGCATCGGCTTGCGAGATAAAGGATCCTCTGGTGGTATCGCCACCAAGGCCCGGATAAATCAACACTTGGCCTTTGATCTGTGTCAGGCCCAGATCGCGCGCTTTGAGACACAGTGCTGCCGCCAGATTTCCGCCCGCACTGTCGCCCGCCACAATGCACGGCCCCAAAGTTTGCAACACCGCCCAGCATTGGTCGAAGGCGATTGGGAAGGAATGTTCAGGTGCCAAAGCATATTCCACTGCGATGACTTCAATGCCGGCCTGATCGGCCAGATCGGCGCAGATGGAATCATGGCTGTCGAGCCCACCCACCACAAAGCCGCCACCATGCAGATAAAGCAGCTGCGCAGTGGCCGATGGTGCGGTGTAACAACGGCACAGCACATCATCCACTCTGAAATCAGCAACCTTCACGCGGACAGGCCGCACACCCGCAAAATGCTGGCAATATTTCGTATAAAAAGCCCGCTGCTCTGCAATGGTGAAGTTCATGGCATTGTCAGGATAAAGCCGCTCGCCTTCTTCCAGAAAGGCCCGAATGCCGGGGTCTTTGAGGAAGGCGTATTTGCTCATACAGAAATCGTCATCGCCGACAAGCGCAGCGCTTTCACATTCGCCGCATAATCTTTGCCTTTGAACAGCGATGAGCCCGCCACCAAAATATTGGCGCCGGCTTTGACAACAGCCCCCGCATTTTCAACGCCGATGCCGCCATCCACTTCAATATCAATATTGCGCCCGCCCACTAGTGCCCGAGCCTGGCGGATTTTCTCAAGCGTGGCCGGAATGAACGATTGCCCGCCAAAACCGGGGTTCACCGTCATGATCAAAATCAAATCCAACCGCTCAATCACATGTTCCAAAACTGAAACGGGCGTGGCAGGGTTCAGTGCCGCACCCGCCTTCTTGCCCAAAGCGCGAATGGCCTGAAGCGAGCGGTCCAAATGCACCCCCGCCTCGGCATGAACCGTGATCGTGTCAGCCCCCGCCGCCGCAAACTGCGCCAGATATGGATCAGCTGGAGAAATCATGAGGTGCGTATCAAACGGCGCTTTGGTGAGGGGCCGCAGCGACTGCATGATCGGCGCGCCAAAGCTGATGTTCGGCACAAAATGCCCATCCATCACATCAATATGCACCCAATCGGCACCGGCCTTGAGAACGTCAAGAACCTCTTGGCCCAATTTCGAAAAATCGGCGGCGAGGATGGAGGGAGCAATGATGAGGGGGCGAGTCATGAGGCTGTCTTAGCCCATTCACTCACCTGCGCAAAGCGGATGAGGGCCTTGTATCCTCCCCTTTGGGGGAGGTGGCCCGAAGGGCCGGAGGGGCCCTAGGGGTTGGAGCAAGTCTCCCCTCCGTCGGCTGCGCCGACACCTCCCCCGCAGGGGAGGATGAAGGGAGCACGTCTTAAATCAAGCTGGCAAAATGCACAGCCGTATCGCTCATGCGGTTTGAGAAGCCCCATTCATTGTCATACCAGGACAGGATCGACACGAAATTGCCGTCCATCACCTTGGTCTGGTCGAGATGGAAGATCGAGGAATGTGGATCGTGGTTGAAGTCTGACGACACATTCGGCTGGTTGGTGAAACCGAGAATGCCCTTCAGGTGGCCCTTTGAGGCGGCGATGATGGCTTCATTGATTTCCGCAACCGTGGTGGCGCGCTTGGCGATGAACTTCAAATCCACAACCGACACGTTAGGGGTCGGCACGCGGATGGAAATGCCGTCGAGCTTGCCCTTCAGTTCTGGCATGACGAGGCCAACGGCCTTGGCAGCACCAGTCGACGTTGGGATCATGCTCAAAGCCGCAGCGCGGGCGCGGTAGAGATCCTTGTGCATGGTGTCCAAAGTTGGCTGGTCACCAGTGTAAGAATGGATGGTGGTCATCATGCCTTTTTCGAGGCCAATCACATCATGCAAAACCTTCACAACGGGCACGAGGCAGTTGGTGGTGCATGATGCATTCGAGATCACCATGTCGTCCTTGGTGAGGGACATGTGGTTCACGCCGTAAACGATGGTCTTGTCCGCACCATCAGCCGGAGCCGACACAACCACACGCTTGGCGCCAGCGGTGAGATGAGCCGAAGCTTTTTCCTTGCTGGTGAAAATGCCGGTGCATTCCATGGCGATATCAACGCCCATTTCCTTCCAAGGCAGCTGCGAAGGGTCTTTCACGGCGGTAACCTTGAACTTCTCTGAGCCAACATTGATCATGTCGCCTTCCACGCGCACTTCATGCGGGAAGCGGCCATGCACCGAGTCAAAACGCAGCAAATGCGCATTAGTTTCCACCGGGCCCAGATCGTTGACAGCAACGACTTCAATGTCTTGGCGGCCTGATTCATGAATGGCGCGCAAGATATTGCGGCCGATGCGGCCGAAGCCATTGATTGCAACGCGAACTTTTTTGGCCATGTGGCACTCCTGTTATGAACTGAGGTTTGGCGGGCTTATAGCGCAGATTTATGACACGCCAAGCAGAATTTGAGGGGCGTACGTCAAGAAAACTCATCCTCCCCTTTTGGGGGAGGTGGCGCGAAGCGCCGGAGGGGTTCTAGGCACATGAGCAGGTCTCCCCTCCGTCGGCCTTGCCGACACCTCCCCCTCAGGGGAGGATGGATAGGGCTGCTTAAATTCGCCCCCGCTTCACCAACATTTGCACAACCTCCTCCGCCGCATCTTCTGGTGAACTGAGGCCCGTATCCACGCGCAACTCCGGCGCATCAGGCGCTTCATAGGGCGACGATATGCCGGTGAAGTTCTTCAACTCCCCGCGCCGGGCTTTCGCATAGAGACCCTTCACATCGCGCTTCTCGGCTTCTGCCAAAGTCGTATCCACGAAGATTTCCATGAACTCACCTTCGCCCAAAAGCTCGCGCGCCATTTGGCGTTCCGCTTTGAAGGGTGATATGAATGAGACGAGTGTGATCAAGCCAGCATCCGTCATCAGTTTTGCGACCTCGCCAACACGGCGAATGTTTTCAACGCGGTCTTGATCAGTGAAACCGAGATCGCGGTTCAAACCGTGGCGGACGTTATCGCCGTCGAGCAAATAAGTCAGACGGCCAAGGGCGTGAAGTTTTTTCTCGACGAGATTCGCAATGGTGGATTTACCTGCGCCAGACAAGCCGGTGAACCACAGCACAGTGGCCTTCTGATGCATCAACGCGGCGCGTGAAACCTTGTTCACATCCATCGCCTGCCAATGAATGTTGGCAGCACGACGTAAAGCGAAATTAATCAGACCCATGCCAACTGTGTTATTAGAAAAGCGGTCGATGATGATGAATGAGCCCAGCGATTTATTATCAGCGTAAGGTTCAAACGCCAGCGGGCCATTGAGTTCTAAATTGCACACGCCGATTTCATTCAGCGTCAAAGTTTCTGCCGCTTGCTTTTCCAGCGTGTTTACATTGGTTTTATATTTCAACTTGTCCAATGTGCCGGGCATGGTCTTGGTGGCAGATTTGATCAGATAGGCGCGGCCAGGCAGCATGGGTTCATCACCCATCCACAAAACCTGCACCTCAAACTGGTCGGATACTTCAACAGGCGCTTGCGCGGCGGTGATCACATCACCGCGTGAGGCATCAACTTCATCGGCAAGGGTGAGGGTGATGGCCTGCTCAGCTTGCGCCTCTGCCAAGTCACCATCTTGTGTAACGATGCGCGTGATGATGGAGGTTTTGCCCGATGGTAGAACTTTCACCTTATCGCCCGGCTTAACTGTGCCAGACGCAATCGTTCCAGCAAAGCCACGGAAGTTTTGATCAGGCCGGTTTACCCATTGCACGGGCATACGGAATGGCTTGGTCTTTGCATCATCACCAACAGGCACGGTTTCCAAATGTCCCATCAAGGTGGGGCCCTGATACCATTGCATGTTGGCCGAGCGTTCAATCATATTGTCGCCCATCAAAGCGGAAACTGGGATCACCTTGATGTCTGATGTGATGCCGAGCTCAGCGGCGAACTTGCGGTAATCCGTTTCGATCGTTTCAAATGTTTCGCGGGAGAAATTCACCAGATCCATCTTGTTGATGCACAACACGAGATGGCGAATACCCAGCAGCTTGCAGATGAATGAATGTCGGCGCGTTTGCGTGAGAACGCCCTTGCGCGCATCGATGAGGATGATGGCAAGTTCAGCAGTTGATGCGCCGGTTGCCATGTTGCGGGTATATTGTTCATGCCCCGGCGTATCCGCCACAATGAATTTGCGCCGTGCCGTGGTGAAGGCGCGGTAGGCCACATCAATGGTGATCCCCTGTTCACGCTCAGCTGAAAGTCCGTCAACCAGCAGAGCAAAATCCAAATTGCCGCCTTGTGTGCCGAGCTTTTTCGAGTCGGCTTCCAATGCCGCGAGTTGGTCTTCAAACAGCATTTTGGATTCGTAAAGTAACCGACCTATGAGTGTGGATTTACCATCATCAACTGAACCGCAGGTGATGAAGCGCAGTAAATCTTTCTGTTCCTGCTCAGCAAGGAAGGCGTCAACATCGCCGCCTTGGAATTCCACAAAACGGGTCATCAGAAATATCCCTCTTGCTTCTTCCTCTCCATCGATTGTGAAGCATCCTTGTCAATCACCCGGCCCTGGCGTTCTGACGATGTGGCCACCAACATTTCTTCAATAATATCATTGAGCGAAGCGGCTTCGCTCTCAATGGCACCCGTCAGCGGATAACAACCCAAGGTGCGGAAGCGGATTTTCTTCATCATGGGTTTCTCGCCCGCGTGCAGTTTCATGCGGTCATCATCCACCATGATCAGTTGGCCATCACGCTCCACAACGGGCCGCTCGGCTGCAAAATACAAAGGCACAATGGGGATTGCCTCGCGCGCAATATATTGCCAGATGTCCAGCTCCGTCCAATTTGAAAGCGGGAACACGCGGATGCTCTCGCCCTTGTTCTTGCGCGCATTATAAAGGTTCCACAATTCCGGGCGTTGTTGCTTCGGGTCCCAGCGGTGCTTGGTATCACGGAATGAAAAAATGCGTTCCTTGGCGCGGGATTTTTCTTCATCGCGCCGCGCCCCACCAAAGGCCGCATCAAACCCGTATTTGTCCAGTGCCTGCTTCAAGCCATCGGTCTTCATGATTTGGGTATGCAGCGCCGAGCCATGGTCAAACGGATTGATATTTTTCGCAATGCCTTCGGGATTGATGTGAACGATCAGTTCAAGCCCCAAGCGCCGCGCGGTTTCATCGCGCATCGCAATCATCTCTTGGAATTTCCACCGCGTATCTACATGCATCAGCGGAAACGGTGGCTTTGCCGGATAAAACGCCTTCATCGCCAGATGCAGCATCACGGCAGAATCCTTACCGACAGAATAAAGCATCACCGGTTTTTCACATTCAGCAGCCACTTCGCGGATGATGTGGATGGACTCAGCCTCAAGCTTTTGCAGATGGGTCAGACGATCGCTGGAAGTCTGTAATTGAGGGGCAGGGCGTTGTGCCGCCATCCAACCACGAACTTTGTCCATGGTCTTGGCCGAAGGGCTGCGGCCATCGCGCAAATCAAATACAAAATTAGGATCACCAAGGGCATTTTTGCCCAAAGCGCTAGGATCAACGGCGAAATTGGACAAAAACTGCTCAATTTCACCCAGAAAAATGGAGGTTGTGCTGCTCATAATAGGATATTACCTATTTTCTGAGCTTTGACAAGGTGGCTACCAGTGGCTATATTTGACTCATGCAAATCTCCGCCAAAGACGCCAAGAACAAGTTTTCAGAACTGCTAGACCGCACCGAAGCGGGAGAAACTGTGGTGGTCACCCGCCATGGCAAACCCGTGGCTGACATTGTTCCGCATGTACCGAAAAAAGGTGGGATCAATTTTGCGGCGCTTGATGCGATTAAAAAGGAACTCGGCGTTACCCATCTGGTAAGTTACATTGCGCCAGATTTTGATGATCCTCTCCCTGAGGACTTTCTCATCACGTCGACGACTGATCAGCAGTGATCCTCCTCGACACGCATATGGTTTTAGCTTTGCTGGGCCAGGTCGATTTGGTTTTGCCACAACAAACAGCAAATGAACTTCGCAGCACCTCAAATAAATATGTGAGCGTTGCAACAATCTGGGAACTTGCGATTAAATACCGTCTCAACAAATTGAAACTCGAATTTCCATTGAATGAATTGCCGCGGCACCTGATGCGCATTCAAACCGGCCTTCTGGATGTTTCCGTTGCCCACACCTTGGCCGACATTGGTCCTGAACCCATTACAAAAGATCCATTTGATCGCTTGCTCTTGGGTGTTTGCGCAACTGAGGCTATGAAGCTGCTCACCATAGACCGCGCGCTCATTGGCCATCCCTTGGCGTGGCGTGAAACATGAGGATTTCATTTTGAAAATTACAACATTGGTTGCGGCTTCGCTGTTGTTTTTCTCCTCTTCAGCTTTTGCCCAAGTCAAAATGTCTGGCGAGTTCACCGCCGCGCGCGTCTGCCCGGCGCTGCAATCAATTAAAAACGGCACCAACCCCGGCGATGTCTCGATTGAGCCGGGAACCGCCTATCATCTTCTCGGCAAGAACAAGGATGATGCCACCCATTATTGGATTGAAGTGCCCGGCGCCACGCCCTTTCAGCGCTGGGTCGCACTTGATTGCGGCACGGTTGATGGCGCCCAGGCCGTGGCACCTGCCCAAACACAAAAAGGCACAGCCGCAGGCAGCGCTGCCGTCAACACCCCCCAAGGCACTGTAAAGCCCAAGGCCCAATCGCGCGGCTTTGGTGGCAAGGCACCTTACTATGCCTTTGCGCTGTCATGGGAGCCCGCCTTCTGCGAGGCAATGCGCGACAAGGCCGAATGCCGCGCCGAAACCGCAAAGTCATTTGAAGCCACACATTTTACTTTACATGGCCTCTGGCCCCAGCCGCGCCGCAACCAGTTCTGTAATGTCGATCCGAAACTCTCAGCTTTGGATGATCAACACCAATGGGATGCGCTGCCAGAGCCCGAGCTTTCTCCCGCCACCCGCGCCGCCCTCAGCATCGCCATGCCCGGCACCATGTCGAATTTGCAGCGGCACGAATGGATCAAACACGGCACCTGCTATCCTGCCACCTCAGCCGAGCAATATTTCAAGGATGAGATGCGCTTGGCTGCCGATGTGAACAGTTCTTCTGTGCAAAAGCTCTTCGCCGACAACATCGGAAAGCAGATCACCGCTGAAGCCATCCGCGCCAAGTTTGATCAAAGCTTTGGCCCGGGGTCCGGCGCCCATGTGCAAGTTGAATGCGATAAACAAGGGCACCTCTCGGGGTTCACGCTCAATCTTCGTGGCGATATTCCCGGCGGTGCGACTTTGCCTTCTTTGCTGGCCTCGGGCGACGAGGCGCAGAACAAGTGTGAGAGCGGCTCGGTCGACGCGGTCAGGTGATCCCTGCCGCCAATTCCGCAATCCGCCGCGCCGCCTCTGCAATCTGGGCCTCGTCCACAGTCAGCGCCACGCGCAAATGGCCGGCACCAGCATCGCCAAAACTTTCGCCCGGCATGGTGACAACGCCTTTTTCACGCAGCAGCCTGAACGCAAATGCCTCGCCAGAAAGTCCGGTCTTGCGCACGTCGACCATCACAAACATGCCGCCTTCGGGCATGTGGGCAAAAACGCGGTTGCTGCCGCCAAGCCCATCAATCAAAGCTCTGGCGCGCGCCACATAAAGCGCTTGCATCAACTTCGTTTCAGCAAATTCATGCGACAGCGCAAAGGCCGTGGCATCCTGCAAAAACTGCGGTGAGCCAAACAGCAGCGTTTCCGAAACCGGAATAACCTTCGCGCAAAAATCTGCCGAAGCCGCAATCCATCCGCAACGAAAACCGGGCAGCGCGTGGGTTTTGGAAATAGATGAGCAGACGATCACCCGCTCTTCCAATTCCGGTTCAAAAAATGGCGAATAGAATTTGCCGCCTGCGTGGATCAGCGTGGCATAAACCTCATCCGACACAATCCACAAATCATGTTTCACCGCTAAAGCGGAAATACCCTTGATCTCGGTCTCAGTGAAAACAGCGCCCGTCGGATTGCTCGGTGAGTTCAACAAAATTGCCCGTGTCTTTTTTGTGATGGCTTTTTCCAGCAGTGCAAGGTCAGGGTGAAATCCGCGATCGGGATCAAGCTTGACCGGAACCGGAACACCACCGGGCGCTGAGACTACTGCTTCATAGGTGGCATAATAAGGATCAAACAAAATCACTTCATCGCCAAGTTCAAGGATGGAGAGAAAAGCAACGGCCAAGGCCGTCTGCGTTCCGGGCAGAAACAGAAATTGCTCTGGCGCAATCGCGCGGCCCGTCTGCTTGGTGTAATGCGCCGACAGGGCATCGAGCAACTGCGCCTCGCCATTGCCGCCTGAATATTTGGTGCGGCCCGCTTTCATGCTCTTGGCGGCCACATCCAATATGGCGACAGGCGGCGGCAAGTCCGGCTCGCCAATTGATAGAAAGATCACCTTGTCACCCGCAGCGCGGCGCTGCTTGCCCTCCATATGCACAGCCCATTTGTCCGAGCCCAAGCCTGCAACGCGATCAGTAATTTTGGCGTAACGCATGATAAAGATTTCCACCCAACGAAACAAAAAACAACAGCAATCCTTCTGTCGTCACCCCTGCGGTGGCAAGGGCCCAGCTAAACCACAATAGAGAGTGTTCAAAGCTGGATCCCCGCCTGCGCGGGAATGACGGCGTGGAGGGAACTTACATTAAAAACCGGCCAATCAACTCTCCACTTTCTCCAATGCCATGCGGCCAAGACTGACATAATCCGTCTTGCCGGAGCCTAAAAGCGGCAGTTTTTCAACTTGCACAATGGTCTTGGGAATCATCAGATCATTGGAGCCTTGGGCCTTCATCGCATCCCCAATCATCTTGCGATCAACCTTGACCAGCGTGGAGAACAAAACCAGCTGCTCGCCCTTTTTCTTGTCCGGCACAGAAACCACAGCTTGCGGAACATCAGGAAAAGCTTTCTGCAACATGATTTCAATGGAGGTGAGCGATACCATCTCGCCCGCAATCTTGGCAAAGCGCTTGGCCCGGCCCAGAATGGTGACGAAATGCAATTCATCGACACTCACAATGTCACCTGTGTCATACCAGCCACCAGGCGGCGCTTCGATGAAGCCAGGGTTGTCCGCGCGCAGATAGCCCAGCATGATGTTGGGCCCCTTCACAAAAAGCCGTCCGCCCGTCTCAATGCCGGGCACAGGTTCGATTCTGTATTGAATATCATCTAGCAACTGGCCCACCGAGCCAGAGCGATAATGCATCGGCGTATTGACCGCCAACACCGGCGAACACTCCGTGGCGCCATAGCCTTCAAAAATGCGCAACCCGAATTTCTCCATCCAAATGTCGCGCGTTTCCTGTTTCACGCGTTCAGCGCCAGCCACGACAAGGCGGATGCTGAAGAAGTCATAGGGATGGGCACTTTTTGCATAACCTGTAAGGAACGTATCCGTACCGAATATCACCGTGGCATTGGTATCATAAGCCAGCTCCGGCACAATTTTATAATGCAGTGGCGACGGATAAAGGAAACTCCGCACGCCCGAAAGCAACGGCAGCAAAAGCCCACCCAGCAAACCAAAAGCGTGAAATACAGGCAGCGCGTTAAAGACCAGATCATCCGGCGTAAACGCAATGCGCGCCGCCGCCTGTTGCCAATTGGCGTTGAGATTGCGGTGCGAAAGCACAACCCCTTTGGGAACGCCCTCAGAGCCGGAAGTGAACAGGATGACGGCTGGTGTATTAGGATCGCGTTCTGCATCACGCGAGGCGCTGATCGGGAAGAACTTTCCGAATAACCCGTAAGCCTTATCACCTGTACCAATTGTTTCACGCACGTCTTCCAAATAAACAATCTTACAATTGCGCGAAAGAATTTCAACGTCGCCTTGCATCTCGGCGGTCTCAATAAATTTGCGCGAGGTGATGATGGTGCGCACCTGCGAGGCCGTGCAGGCGGCAGACATGTTGATGGCCCCGGTGGAGAAATTCAGCATGGCGGGAACTTTTCCATGCGCCATCAATCCAAAGAATGTGAGCGCCACGGCATTGGCATTGGGCAACAACACGCCAACATTTTTATGCCCACCCGTCATCGCCGCCAATTTGCGGCCCAGCACGAGGCTGCCCATAATCAGCCTGCCATAAGACAAAGGCTGGCGATTGATATCTTCCATCATCATCCGGCCCTTACCATGGGTGAGGGAAGCATCAATCAAAGTTTGCCACAACGTGCGGTCAATATTTGATGTCTTGAACATCATATTGGCCATCACATCATAAAGTTTTTCAGACTGCGCTTGCCGCAAAGCCACGCCATGCAAATTTGCAGGCTGTTCAAATTTAACCGGAGGCAGGAACGTCAACGTGATCTTCGGAAACCAGCGCAAACGCAGCTTTCCACGCATCCGGCTGAAGGGAGAGAACAAAGCACCATCAACCCGCAAAGGCAGAATTTTTGCATCGGCCAGATTGGCAATCGTGGCCGGGCCTTCATAGACTTTCATCAAACCGCCCGTGGTGGTGAGGCGGCCTTCAGGAAAGATCACCACTTTCTGGTTCCGCTTGATACGCTTCACCAACTCGCGCAGTGACAGGGGATTGGTCGGATCAATGGGCACCATGTGATAGAGAAAGAACGCAGGCTTCACCCACCAGGCCTTGGCCATATAGGTGTTGATGGCAAAAGCTGCGCGCTCTGGCAGAAAGCACGAGAGCAGGGGGCCGTCCAGATAGCTGGTGTGATTGGCAACGATCAAAGCACGCTTGCCTGCGGCGTGATAATTCTCCATGCCCTTCACTTCCACGCGGTACAGCAGCGTCATCAATCCACGCGCAAAAGCGGCAAACAAAGTCTGCGGCATTTTGATGGTGAGATACCCAACCACAATAAGATTGGCAAAGCCTAACCACACATAAAGCCCATGCACGCTCAGGCCCGTTTTCAGCAAAGCCCCCGCCAGCAGCGAAGCCACCACCATAAAGATCGCATTGACGATATTGTTTGCTGCCACGATGCGCGCGCGGCGATAATAAGGCGTGCGCGCCTGCATCAAGGCAAACATCGGCACCACAAAAAGGCCAGAACAGAAAGCAATCGCCGCAAGATCAAACAGCGCGCGCAAACCCGAGAAATGCGTGAACAAAGTGCTGGGCGAAGCGGGTGCCGCCTCAGATCCAAAGCTGCTGAATTGAGTTGTGGCGAAGTAGAGGTCAAACGTGAAAAGACTGAGCAACAGCGCAGCCAGCGGCACAAACTTCAACGTGATCTTGCCGCCCAGCAACTTGTTGCAGAAAGCCGAACCCAACCCCGTGGCCACGCTGAACACCGCGAGAATGGCGGTGGCAGCACTCAAATCGGCATGCAGGCTTTCGGTTGTGTAGTTCTGAATTTGGGAAAGAAACACCACGCCCATGAACCAGAACCATGAAATGCCCAGCATCGAAAGCCAAACATCGCGCTTCTCCATGCCGTGTTTCACCACATCCCAAGTTTCAGTGACCAAATTCCAATTGATTTTCATATCGGGCGCGGCCGATGGCGCAGAGGGGATCAGCCACGCAGCGCCCCAGCCAATGACAGCAAGTCCAATCATAATGGCAGAAACAAAATGCTGGCCATAGTTACCCATGATGAAATAACTGCCAAACAACATGCCCAGCAGAATGGAAATGGCCGTGCCCGATTCAATCATGCCATTGCCACCCAGCAACTCATCCTTGGAGAGATGCTGCGGCAGGATCGAATATTTGATTGGCCCGAAGAAAGTGGATTGTGTGCCTGCAATAAACACGCAGAACATCTGGAGCCAGATGTTCTCAGTATAAAGCGAAAAGCTGGCCAAGGCGATGAGGCCAATCTCCACCATCTTGATGCGCCGCGCCACCACGGCCTTGTCAAATTTTTCAGCCAGCTGCCCGGCCAGCGCCGAGAATAGGAAGAACGGCAGAACCAAAAGCGCTGCCAAAATCGAATCGGCGCTCTTGGGGTCTTTCACCACATGCAAAAGCGGCCCGGAATAAAGCGTGGCCAAAGCCAAGCGGAAAGCGTTGTCATTAAATGCCCCGATCGCCTGTGCAACAAACAAGGGCAAGAAACGCCGTTTGCTCAAAAGTTCAAATTGACTGTGGCCAGACATCGCGTTTCCCAAATGTTTTATTGAGGGTTGCCATGGCGCAACTGTGACCGTCAAGCGCCCAGAATAGATGAGATGATAACGCGGGTTTCATCGTGATCGGCTGCAACAGCCCTCGCACCCGCCGCTGCAAGATTTCGCCGCCGCGTCGCGTCCTGGCTAAAGCCGATGAAATGCACATTGTTATTCAAGCCGGCTTTCACATCGCTCACATTGTCACCAATAAAAATAATCTGTCGCGGTGGCAAAGCTGTGGCCGCAATGGCGCGCGCCAGAATATCAGTTTTATGCCCGCCGCCATCAGCCCCGAAGGCCAGGCCAGTAACAGCTTGCCACAGTCCAACTTGGCCAAGCCGCAATTCCGCCGCGCGTTTAAAATTGGCTGTGGCAATGCCAAGCCGCACTTGCGGCGCGAACAACCGCAGCAGCTCTTTCGCCCCGGCAATGGGTTCTGAACGCAACTGCCCTTCCGCCAAAGCCGCTTCCAACAGGCGCAAATATTCATCCGCAATCTTTACGGCTTCAAGAGGCGCAAGTGAGTGCTGCGCCACAATCTCGCGCACAATATCTTCGTCATTGCGAATGCGATACGAATTCCAATCCCGCGAAAGCTGCGTCGCATCCAGCCGCGAAGCAAAGGGCTGAAAGAACAGTTCCTCTTCAGCTGACGTGAGATCAAGCAGCACACCATCAACATCAAAAATAACCGCCCAGTCTTTCACGCGGAAACCATAGCAGGCGTCATCTCGATAATCGTCGGCCCATCAGCTTTCAGCGCAGCCTTAATCGCCACATCCAAAGCCCTGAGCGTTGCTGGCTTCTCGGCGCGCGCGCCATAGGCCTTGGCCAGCATCTGGAAATCGGGGTTGAGCAATGTGACAGCATTGGGTTGAATGCCAGCTTCCACCATATTGTCGCGGATCTGCCCCAACGCATCATTGTTCCACAGCAAAATGGGCAATGATAATTTGTGCTCAACAGAAGTTCCGAGCTCATTCAATGTATATTGCAAACCATAATCGCCAGCCAGCGCCACAACAGGTTTAGCGCCCACGCCAAACTTAGCCCCAATAGCGGCAGGCAAGGCAAAACCCAAAGTGCCAAAGCCCACAGGGTGAATCCATGTGCGCGGTTCAAACATAGGGAACACTTCATTGCCAGCATAAGCCATCTGCGTCATGTCTGAAGCCACCACCGTTTCGCGCGGAAGCGCTTGGCGGATCACACCTAAAACCTTGCTCAGCATTTGCCGCAATGGAGCATCGCCGACGGCAGGTGCGGGTGGGGCCACTGCTTTGTGCGGTTTCACTAAGAGCGCCAGCTGCGTCATGCAATCTGCCGCATCGCCAAGAATGGCAATCTCTGCTGAATGAGGCCGCGCCAGCGCGGCGGGGTCAATATCAATGTGGATAAGATTTTCGGTGATGGCGAAATCCAAACTCCAGAAATCCGTTTCAGAAAGCTCTGTGCCCACTGCGAGAATGCAATCAGACTCTGCCAGAAATTTCTGCGTGGCCTCAAGGCTGAGGCGGTAACCCCACACGAGCGGGTGATCAGCTGGCACTGTGCCCTTGCCAGCCACAGTGGTAATGATCGGCGCTTGCAAAGCCTCTGCAATCCCAAGCGCCGCTTTGCCAAGACCTTGCGCGCCGCCACCCAGAATGAGGCAAGGCTTCTTGGCACCGTTCAACTTTGCCGCCGCGGCAGCAATTTGCGTATTCGTAGCCAGAGGCAAACAAGGCAAGCTCACGGCCTTCCATCCAGCCTCGCCCGCCGGCTTGGCCAAAACATCCAGCGGAATTTCCACATAGGCAGGCCTGGGCCGCGCACTTGAAAAACGAGCAAAAGATTCCGCCAGCCCATTCTGTACGTCTTGCGCAGTGTAAGCCCGCCTGGCAAATTGGGTGACAGACTTGGCCGCATCAAACTGTGAAATCATCTCGTGCAAGCGCCCGCGCCCCTGCGCCGAAAAACCCACATCCAAAGCCGTCGAAATCACCAGCACATTGGACGAGTCACTCCAAGCCTGTCCCAATGGCGTGAGAATATTCGTCACCCCCGGCCCGGAAATCGTAAAACAAACGCCGGGCTTTCCCGTGGCGCGGGCATAACCATCCGCCATAAAGCCTGCGCCCTGTTCATGGCGCGGCAGGATGTGCCTGATCTTTGAGCGCGGCAAAGCCCGGTACATCTCAATATTATGCACGCCCGGAATGCCAAAGATCGTATCAACGCCATAAGCCTCAAGCAGGCCCACCAAGGCCTCGCCGATCGAATGTTCCGCACGCTGTGTCATCGCTGCAATCTTTCAGGTTTTATATCGTCAATACAAGCGCCAATAAATCTATAACTAATTCTCGTCATCGCCCGCTTCAGGCGGGCGATCCACGGGAATTATCGCGCACCCACTTTGCGTGACGCAAATTCTTCGACCAAATTGACATTGGCATCAATGTGCTCATGCAGGTCTTGCCAACCCGGGTTCATGCTATTGATCAAGTTCAATTTCCACGCGCGCGGCCATTTCTTGAGCCGTTTCTCACGATGTATAGCTGAAAGCATTGAGGGATGGTGTTCATACCAAACCAAAACGTCCAAACCATACTGTTTGGAAAATCCGGAATTTAGGCCATTTTTATGTTCCCAGATGCGGTCATACAAAGCGCTGGTTACACCAATATAAAGCGTACCATTACGCTTGTTGGTGATGATATAGGCAGCTGGGCATAATTCCTCGCGCTTGGAATTGAACCTATTCAAAGTCGCGATTTTGTGCAACGGACGTTTCACTTTGGGTGGCCCGCCTAAAGCGGGCCATGACGTCCTGTTTAGATTCAAATCAACGGCGCTTGGCAATTCATAAATTTCGGCTAGTCTACTAACGATCGTCATCGACCGCTTCATGCGGGCGACCCATACAAGTTTTTGTCCGAATCTCTATTAACGAATGACAGATTGAAATGCCCAAATTCAACCAACCTTTATCCGGCCTGATCACCCCACGCTTTGGCGGCATTGCCACTTGGGGTCGCCTGCCGCATGTGCCATTGGATGAGGCCAAGGGCGTGGACATCGGCATTGTCGGCATTCCGTGGGATGGTGGCACCACCAACCGCCCCGGCCCGCGCCATGGCCCGCGCCAGATGCGCGATCAATCTTCCATGGTGCGCAAAATGCATCAAGTCACTCATGTCGTGCCATATGATCTGTGCAACGTTGCAGACCTCGGCGATTGCCCGGTCAACCCCGCCAACGTCGAAGACGCTTTGCAGCGCGTTGAAACCTATTTCAAGAAACTGGTGGCCAAAGGTATTCGCCCGCTTTCGATGGGCGGCGACCACCTTTCCTCGTTGCCCGTGCTGCGCGCACTGGGCGAGAAGAAGCCCGTGGGCATGATTCATTTTGATGCCCATACCGATTTATATGACAGCTATTTCGGCGGCTTTAAATACACCCATGGCACGCCTTTCCGCCGCGCCATCGAAGAGGGCGTTCTTGATCCCAAGCGCACCATTCAGATCGGCCTGCGCGGTTCGATGTATGACAATGATGATTTTGCCTATGGCGAAAAAATGGGCGTGCGTCTGGTGCGCATCGAAGAAACTATAGAAAAAGGCCCCAAGGCCATCATGGCCGAAGCCCGCAAGATTGTGGGCGAGGCTGAAACCTATGTAAGCTTTGACATTGATATGCTGGACCCCGTCTACGCGCCGGGCACCGGCACGCCAGAGATCGGCGGCTTTACAACCCGTGAAGCACAGGCCCTGTTGCGCGAACTGCGCGGTCTTAACCTTGTGGGTGCCGATGTGGTGGAAGTGTCGCCACCTTTCGATCCTTCAGGCCTGACAGCTTATGCGGGCGTGGTGATGATGTTCGAAATTCTGTGCAGCATGGCCGAAGCCGTGGCCAAGCGGCGCTAGACGCCCATGCCATGGGCGCGCGAAGCGCGAGCTTGTTCTTCGACAACTTTTTTGCGCGGAACCCCGGCGTGATCAGAAACACCATAAATCAGGGCTCGTTCAAAAGGGTGAAGCTCGTGATCACACAGGGCAATATCCCACAACATGCCAATCAGTGAAATGCGGTCTTCAATGCTGAGAAGCTCTGGCAGTTGTTTTGCGGCCTGTAGCAATTGATCAGGTGTCAGCGTTTCATTCAAGAAAGCGAGGGTTTGTGATTGGCTCAACATTTGGAATTGATAGCGTTGGCGCAGATGGCCATAAAACTGTTGCACTTCAATCGCCAGAACCTTGCCATCTGACGGGATCACAGAAGCCAGGATCGCAGCCACCAAAAAGCTCCGCTGTGTGGGTGTCAGCTTTGCAAAGCCGCCCGGCAGGCGCGTCATCTCAACAATTTTGGCCAGCTGTAGTTCGGTGCCACGCGCTGCCGGCGCGGGCTCAAGTCGCTTTTTCATTTTGCCCCAGTCCTTGACTCTTCACGATCGGCTGCGAAACAGGCTCTGCGTCGCAACTGATTTGAACTTTTGAGTCTACAGCAGAAAGGGCCCTATGTGTCGGTGAATTTTATACAACGTTTCCCATTCCTCAGCCTTCTCGTGCTGGGGGCTTCGTCGGCACTCTGTTTGGCCCCGGTGGACGCCTGGTGGATTTTATTCATCAACGTTCCACTGGCCCTCTCGATTTTGAAACGAGGTCTTGCGCAAAATCTTTATCGCAACTTTCTGTGGGGCTGGAGCTTCGGCTTTGGCTATTTTCTGGGCGCACTCCACTGGATTGGTTTTGCCTTTCTGGTCGATGCCGCCAATGACCTGTGGATGATGCCCATCGCCTTAGGTGGCCTTTGTGCTTTCTTGGCACTCTTCTGGGCAGCCGCTGTTGGGGCTGCACTGCAGATGGCCAAGCGCGGTCTGGCGCTGTGGCTGGCTGTGCCCATCTCTTTTTTTATTTTCGAACTCCTGCGCGGGCACCTGTTCACAGGCTTTCCCTGGGCGGTCTTCGGCCAAGCGGTGGATGGCATGGGCGGTGTGGCGCAACTCGCCTCACTGATCGGCATGAATGGTTTGACTTTGATGATCTGGCTTTGGGCCGCGTCCCTTTTCGCCATTGCCGTGCAGGAGCGACGCCAGCGACTCGTCGCTGTCTTGGTGCTTCTCACGCTACCGCTCAGTTATGCATGGGGTGAATGGAGGCTTGCCTCGCACCCGACGGAATATGTGCAAGGCGTGATGTTGCGCTTGGTTCAGCCTAATATTAACCAGAACGATAAATGGCGCGCCGGAAATGCCCGCGCTATTTTTGATCAGTTGCGGGCGCTGACGGCCGCACCGTCTTCAACCGGCCAGCCGATCACCCATATCATTTGGCCCGAATCCTCCATGCCATTCCTGATTGACGAAAGTGCCCAAGGCAGGGCCGAGTTGGCCCAGGCGCTGAAGCCCGGTCAAACCCTTCTGGCCGGGGCCGTGCGCCGATCTCGCGCCGAAGACTCCGCACAGTATTTCACCAGCATTCTCATCTTCAATGACAAGGCCGAAGTGCTCAGCCACTACGACAAGTGGCATCTCGTTCCGGGGGGCGAATTTCTGCCTTTGGCGTGGTTGTTGGAGCCTTTGGGTTTACGCAAAGTCGTAAACCTGCCCGAAAGCTTTACCAGCGGCCCCGGCCCCACCACCCTGTCCGTACCCGGCGCTGGTCTTGCCGGAATGTCGATTTGCTATGAAGCGATTTTTCCGGGCGCAGTGTCCGATCCCGCCAACCGCGCCAGCTGGTTGGTGAATGTCACCAATGATGGCTGGTTCGGAAATTCAGTGGGCCCCTACCAGCATTTGGCCCAGCTGCGTCTGCGCGCCATCGAGCTTGGTTTGCCTGTGGCCCGCGCTGCCAACACAGGCGTTTCTGCTGTTATTGATTCTTATGGCCGTTTGACCTTTCAATCGCAACTCGGCACAACTGGCGCGTTTGATCTCATGTTGCCGCAATCCGCAAAGCCGACATTTTTCGCCAAAGCGTCGTAATCTAAACGTTTTGTTGTCCTTGTTCTTGTTATTGATCTTGGACAAATTCTAAAAAGAATGTAAAGTTGCACAACTAATCCGATACTGCATCTTGCGCGTAGCAATAGTAGATCGAAATAAAATCCCCGTTTACTCAAGGGTCCTGGGCAAGTCTTGAGCAAGCTAAGAATTGAAACAGGCTGGGGGCATCGGTCTGAGGATATAAATGACACGTAGAGACCCCAACTACATCGACGTCCATGTCGGAGCAAGAATGCGAATGCGCCGCCAGCTGATCAATATGAGTCAGGAACGGCTTGGAGAATTGCTGGGCATCACATTCCAGCAAGTTCAGAAATACGAAAAAGGCTCAAACCGCATCAGCGCCAGCCGCCTCTTTTATTCCGCCAAAACGCTGGGTGTGCCAGTGCAGTTTTTCTTTGAAGGCTTGCCGGGGTCAGAAGATTCCGAGGGCCTGCGTGAAGCCAGGCCGGATGAATTCAGCGTGGCCATGATGTCAACTGAAGGTGTGCAATTGGCCAAGGCCTTCAAGGAAGCAGACTCTGTCACCAAGCGCAAACTGATCGCAAGCTTGGCGCGCTTGATTGTTGAATCCGAGAAATAACGCCAGCGCGATAAATCTTTCGACTTTTTAAAACACACGGCACCGCAGAAATGTGGTGCTGTTTGCTTTGGCGAAGGCTGAATCTCAGGTCTTGAATCCTTTAAAAATCGCTGTATGAGAGTGCCGGAAACGCATAAAGATATCTTTATGTAGAATATCAACCAGCCTTTCAGGGGGGCACCCATGGCGCGCAGCTCTTATCAATTCACAAGCGAATCCGTATCCGAAGGCCACCCCGACAAGGTGTGTGACCGCGTGTCCGACGAGATCGTGGACCTGTTCTTCCGCGAAGCCCTGGCCGAGAAGATGGACCCTTGGCGTGTACGTGTCGCCTGCGAAACTTTGGCCACCACCAACCGTATCGTCATCGCAGGCGAAGTGCGCGGGCCGCAATCCATCACCAAAGAAAAAATTATCGAAACGGCCCGCAAGGCCATCAGAGACATCGGCTACGAACAATCGGGCTTCCATTGGGAATCCGCCAATATCGAAGTTCTGCTGCACAACCAATCAGCCGATATTGCAGTTGGCGTAGATGACACAGCCAACAAAGAAGAAGGCGCCGGCGATCAAGGCATTATGTTCGGCTATGCCTGCGATGAAACGCCAGACCTCATGCCAGCCCCACTGTATTATGCCCAACGCATTCTGCAATTGCTCGCCGAAGCCCGTCACGCGGGTGAAAAGCGCTTGGGGCCAGATTCAAAGAGCCAAGTCACCGTTCAATACAAAAACGGCAAACCTGTTTCCGCCACGCAGATCGTCGTCTCACATCAGCATTTGGACGAGAGCATGACCTCAGCCGACGTGCGCGAACTGGTCGAACCCTATGTCCGCAAGGCTCTGCCCAAGGGTTGGATCAAGAAAGACACTGTGTGGCATGTCAACCCAACAGGCAAGTTCTTCATCGGCGGGCCCGATGGCGACTCAGGCCTTACCGGACGTAAAATCATTGTAGATACTTACGGCGGTGCAGCGCCCCACGGCGGTGGCGCTTTCTCGGGCAAAGACCCAACCAAGGTGGACCGTTCCGCCGCTTATGCCGCGCGCTATCTCGCCAAAAATGTCGTCGCCGCCGAGCTCGCCAAGAAATGCACCATCCAATTGTCTTACGCGATTGGCGTGGCCCAGCCTTTGTCAGTCTATGTCGAGACCCATGGCACGGGCAAAGTCGGCGATGCCAAAATCGAGAAAGCGCTGCGCAAGGTGATGGACCTCAGCCCTCGCGGCATCCGCACTCATCTTGATCTCAATCGCCCTATCTATGCCCGCACCTCGGCCTATGGCCACTTCGGCCGTAAACCCGAAAAAGACGGTGGCTTCTCCTGGGAGAAGACGGATCTGGTCAAGAAACTCAAAGCTGCGGTGAAGTGAAACCAACAGTTCCCAAATTTCAAATCTACGGGCGGCGCAAGGGGAAACCTTTGCGCCGTTTGCATGCCGACTTGATGCAAAATTTCTTGGCCCAAGTCGCGGTGAATATCACAGCGCCGCTGGCCGGCATGGGAGAACGTCGCATCCTCGAAATCGGCTTTGGCGGTGGTGAACATCTGGCCCATCAAGCGGCGCTCAATCCAGAGATCAGTTATATCGGCGCAGAACCCTTCCTCAACGGTGTGGCCAAACTGCTGGCGGAGCTTTCCGCGCGCGATCTCAAAAATGTCGCGGTTCACTATGGTGACGCGCGCCCTCTGCTCGAAGTGCTGCCGCCAGAAAGCTTCGAACGCATCTATCTGCTCTATCCAGACCCATGGCCCAAAGAACGCCAGAAGAAGCGCCGTTTTGTCAGCGCCGAAAATCTCGCGCATTTCGCTCGTGTGCTGAAACCCCGTGGCCAGTTCTGGTTTGCTTCCGACATCGATGATTATGTTGCCTGGACACGTGAACACGTGGCCGCCTCAAACCTCTTTGAAGAGCACGGCAGTGACCAGCAACCCTTTGAAAACTGGCTGCAAACCCGTTATGAAGCCAAAGCCCGCCGCGAAGGTCGAGGCTCGCACTATTTGCGGTTCATAAAGCGCTGAACCCATTTCCCCGCTGTTACAAATCTGTCATAGGAATGTCACATTCGAGCAAGTAGGGACGGTGCAATGGTAGGATTTTTGAAAAAGCTGATGCCACGCGAAGATAAGTTCTTCGATATGTTTGAGGCTCACGCAGTAAAATCTTTGTCGGCTGCGATGTCCCTGGCCGCAATCTTTGAAAACAATAAGACAATTGGACAGCATTGCGCCGCAGTGATGAAAACGGAAGATGAGGCCGATCACATCGCCACGCAGGTGAACGAAGGCTTGCGCAAAAGCTTCATCACACCATTCGATCGTGGCGATATTGGCAAACTGATCAATGACATGGACGACGCAGTCGATCAGATGAACAAAACTGCCAAGACTATTCTCTTATATGAAGTGAAATCCTTTGAACCCAACATGAAGATCATTGCGGATGAAGCAGTTCACATGGCCAAGCTTCTCACCGAGGCTTTGCCGCTGCTGCGGAACATTGGCAATAATGCCGCGCGCCTGCATACGCTCTGCGGCCAGATGATGGCCATTGAAGATGAGTCAGACCGCCACCATGAAAATGGTTTGAAAGCTTTGATCAAAGGCAAGGGCAAGAAAGACGCCATGGCCTTTATCATCTTTCAAGAACTTTATGGCCATTTGGAGAAAGTGGCCGACAAGCTCGAAGATGTGGCCCGCACAATTGACGGCATCGTCATTGAACACGTGTAGGGAACCCGCCACATGGATTTGAGCGCCTTCAGCGGCACGGTATTTTTCTTGATCCTCGTGGCCCTGGCCTTCGATTTCATGAATGGCATGCATGACTCTGCCAATGCCATTGCCACGGTGGTTTCGACGCGTGTCTTAAAGCCGGTGCAAGCGGTGCTTTGGGCTGGTCTTTTCAACTTCGCCGCTTATTTCATTTTTCAGGCCAGTGTGGCCAACACGATTGGCAAAGGGATCATTGCGCCAGATCTGGTGGATAATGCTGTGGTCTTCGGCGCTTTGGTGGGGGCCATAACGTGGAATGTGATCACGTGGCTGGCCGGCATTCCATCGTCATCGTCGCACGCACTTGTTGGGGGCATTGTCGGTGCAGGTGTAGCCAAGGGCGGCACGGGCGCCATTGTCTGGGGCGGGCTTTCGAAAACCATCTATGCCATTGTGCTTTCGCCGTTCACTGGGTTCATCATCGCTATCGTCTTGATGATCTTGGCCAGCTGGGCTTTCGCCAAGGCAAATCCCTCATGGGCTGACGGCATCTTCCGCAAATTGCAACTCGTTTCATCAGCACTTTATTCGCTGGGCCACGGCAGCAATGATGCGCAGAAGACGGCGGGTGTCATCGCCGTGCTGCTCTATTCAAACCATGTCTATAAGGAATTCACTGTTCCCAGCTGGGCGATATTCGCCTGTTATGTGACAATGGGTTTGGGCACCATGCTCGGTGGCTGGAGAATCGTTCACACCATGGGCTCAAAAATAACCAAGCTTTCGCCAATGCAGGGCGCCTGCGCCAATACGGCGGGCGCTATCACCTTGTTCATGGCGACAGGCTTGGGCATTCCCGTTTCAACCACACATACAATCACGGGCGCCATCATCGGCGCAGGGACAGCACGCCGCGCGTCCTCTGTGCGCTGGGGCCTTGCCTCCAGCATTGTTTGGGCATGGGTCATCACCATGCCCGCCGCAGCATTGATGTCAGCGATCTTTTATTGGCTGGCCCATTTCGTGTTGTGACGAAGAAGCGCCTTCATCAAATTGCCGCCTTGCCATATCGTCGGCATGGCAAAGGCGTTGACGTGTTGCTCATCACCTCGCGCGAAACCAAACGCTGGGTCGTCCCAAAAGGCTGGCCCATGGAAGGCAAGACAGATTGGGTCGCCGCCGCTGTTGAAGCCTTTGAAGAAGCGGGTCTCGAAGGCAACATCGGTGAACAATCGCTTGGCATCTATAATTACATTAAACGCAAAAAGTCTGGCGAAGTTGAATGCGAGGTCACTGTTTATCCGCTTGAAGTCAGCGAACTCTTGCGCAATTGGCCAGAACGTCATCAACGTAAGCGCAAGTGGTTTTCAGCAAGAGTGGCGGCCGACAAAGTAAACGAAGCTGGCCTCAAAGCGATCATCGAGGCCACCCTCACATAAAAGCACTTGCCAAAGTGATCCAATATGAAGTAATGTAACTTATAAAGTTACAAAAAGGAAAACCCATGAATAAAATGAAAATCATCTATTGGATCGCAACTGGCCTTCTCTGCCTTGGCTATTTGGGCGGCGCTGTCCTCTATACATTCGGCCATGATATGGTGGCGCAGATGTTCCCGCAGCTGGGCTATCCGGTCTATCTGACCTACCTTTTGCCCATCGTGAAAGTTTTGGGCCCCCTTGCCATCCTCTCGCGCTATTCTTTGGCATTGAGCGATTTGGCCTATGCTGGCATGTTCTATCATTTGCTGCTTGCGCTCTCAGCACACCTGACTTCCGGTGTTCCCGGCTGGCAGCCATCGCTCATCATGTTCCTTCTGGTCTTGGTGTCGTTCTTCACCCAAAACGCCGCACGTAAAACGCTATCACCCTATGCCGGAACGCGATTTGGAATAGCGGCTTAATCGGCCCTTGCCATAAGGTGATTTCGGGCCTATAGCGCTGCCAAGAATTCACTCACATACCGATCATCGGAAATGAGAGTGGGTCCCGAAAGGGACCCGCTTTTTTTGTATCTGCAAGGCACTGACTGGAAGATGACTGAGCAAAGATTAGCGCGAGAGACGGGCCCCGCCGCCCGAGTGGCAGGCTTGGCCGAGCCTGTGCTTGCCGATATGGGCTTCAGGCTTGTGCGCATCAAAACCTTTGGCACCACGGTGCAGATCATGGCCGAGCGCGCTGATGGCACGTTCACCATTGATGATTGCGAAAACTTCAGCCGCGCCTTCTCACCCATGCTCGATGTGGCCGACATCATCTCATCCAAATATCATTTGGAAATTTCTTCGCCCGGCATTGATCGCCCCTTGGTGCGCGCCGCAGATTTTGAAACCTGGGCCGGCCATGATGTGAAAATTGAAATGGCCATTCCCGTGGCAGGCCGCAAAAGATTCCGTGGCGAACTCGAAGGTTATCACGAAGGTGAAGTGCGCCTCTTCATCGATAATCCCGAAGGCGGCAAAGAGCGTTTACTCGTGGGCCTGCCTTTTGCCGATATTAATGAAGCCAATCTCGTTCTCACCGATCAGCTGATCGAAGCCGCCAAAGCCCGATTGCCAGCGCAAGCTTACGGCGATGGTGCTGAAATCGACGAAGACCAAATCAAAACCGAAGAGGAAAATCCCAATGGCTAACTCGCCTGTTTCCGCCAACCGCTTAGAGCTTCTGCAAATTGCCGATGCCGTGGCCCGCGAAAAGTCGATCGATAAAGCGATCGTTCTGGAAGCCATGGAAGAAGCCATCACCAAGGCCGCCAAGGCTCGTTATGGTCAGGAAAATGAAATCCGCGCCGAGATTGATTCAAAAACCGGCGAGACCCGCTTGAACCGCCTGCTGCAAGTTGTCGAAAAAGTTGAGGAAGATGCCAAGCAGATTTCACTGGTGGAAGCCACCAAGAAAAACCCGGCCGCCCAGGTGGGTGACTATATTGCCGAAGCCTTGCCACCCATCGAGTTTGGCCGTATCGCGGCCCAAAGTGCCAAACAAACCATCGTGCAAAAAGTCCGCGATGCTGAGCGCGAGCGCATGTATGACGAGTTCAAGGACCGTATCGGTGACATCATCTCCGGCCTCATCAAGCGCGTGGAATATGGCAATGTGATCGTTGATCTGGGGCGCGGCGAAGGCATCATCCGCCGCGATGAAACCCTGCCGCGCGAAACCCCAAGGCAGGGCGACCGTATTCGCGCCTATGTTTATGACGTGCGCCGCGAACAGCGCGGGCCGCAGATTTTCTTGTCCCGCACCCATCCGCAATTCATGGCCAAGTTGTTTGGTCAGGAAGTGCCCGAAATTTATGATGGCATTGTCGATGTGGTCTCAGTGGCGCGTGATCCCTCAAGCCGCGCCAAAATCGCCGTGCGTTCCAAGGACAGCTCGATTGATCCTGTGGGCGCTTGCGTGGGTATGCGCGGCAGCCGCGTTCAGGCCGTCGTCAATGAATTGCAAGGTGAAAAGATTGACATCATCCAATGGTCTCCTGATGTGGCCACATTTGTGGTCAATGCATTGGCACCTGCCGAAGTGGCCAAAGTCGTGCTCGATGAAGAAGCTGAACGCATTGAAGTTGTGGTGCCCGACGAGCAGCTCTCGTTGGCCATCGGTCGCCGTGGCCAGAACGTGCGCCTCGCCTCGCAGCTCACTGGCTGGGATATTGATATTATGACAGAAGCTGAAGAATCTGAACGTCGTCAGAAGGAATTTGCCACCCGCACCGCGCGCTTTGTGGCAGCTTTGGATGTTGACGAAACACTGGCCCAACTTTTGGCCTCGGAAGGCTTTGACAGAGTGGAGGAATTGACCATGGTTGACAAACACGAGATCGCCTCCATTGATGGTCTCGATGAAAACACCGCCGAGGAACTGCAAGCCCGCGCCGCTGCTTATTTGGAGCGTGAAAGCAAAGAGCTGGAAGACAAGCGCAAAGCTTTGGGCGTCACTGATGAGCTGAAAGGCTTTGAAGGCCTGACCCCGCAGATGCTGGTGGCTTTGGGTGAACACAAGATCAAGACACTGGAAGATCTGGCCGATTGCGCCACCGATGAGCTCGTCGGCTGGAACGAACGTAAAGGCGGCGAAACGGTCAAACACACCGGCGCGCTCTCAGGCCATGAAATTTCCAACGCGCAAGCCCAGGATATGATCATCAAGGCCCGCGTCAAACTTGGTTGGATCGAAGCGCCTGTTGAAGCCGCTGCCGAACCCCCGGCCGGGGAGGCCACCAACTGATTGGAAATTGAGGAAGCCTTGCCCGAGCGGACCTGTATCGTCACCCGGGAACAAAAGCCCGAAGACCAGCTGATCCGTTTTGTCATGGCACCAGACGGCGCGGTCGTGCCCGATTTGCAGCGCAAGCTGCCGGGCCGGGGCTGTTGGGTTTCCAAAAATCGCACAATCTTAGCCCAAGCCGTCAAGCGCAATGCCTTTGCCCGCGCCTTGGGCGAAGGCGCCAAAGCCGATCCCGCTCTGCCCGAATTGGTGGGAGCACTGATGCGCAAAGAGGCGGTGTCAGCACTGTCACTGTGCCGCAAGGCGGGGCTTGCCGTTTCGGGCTTCATGAAGGTTGAAGAAGCGCTGGGCAAGGGCCATGTGGTGGCTCTGCTGCACGCCAAGAGCGCTGCACCCGACGGCACCTCAAAACTGAACTGGAAATGTGGCCCCAACGCCGCAATTCTGGATTTGTTTTCGTCAGAAGAATTGAGCTTGGCTTTTGGCCGTGAAAATGTGGTACATGCCGCGCTGAACATGGGTGGCCAGAGCCAAAAGCTTCTGGCTTTGGCGCGTGGATTGGCGCAGTACGACGATGTGAAGACCGATGAAGTAAAGACTGAAGTTGCAAAGAATTAGGTAGGGTATGAGCGATACAAACGACACCAACGATAAATCAGGCAACCGCAATGCGGGTCACACCTTAAGCCTGAAGCGCCCTGCCATTGAGCAATCGCGGGTGAAGCAGAATTTTGCCCATGGCCGCACCAAGACGGTGGTGGTCGAAACCAAGCGTAAGCGCTTTGGTGAAGGCCCCACAACGCCAGCAGTTGAAGAAAAGCCGAAGTTCCAACCCCAAGCCAAAGTTGCTGATGCGCCAGCACCGCGCCCCAACCCACCGCCAACACCGCGCCCCGGCGTGGTGCTCCGAACGCTTTCGGCTGATGAGCGCGATGCGCGCGAACGCGCCTTGGCGGGATCGCGCGTCCGCGAGGCTGAAGAGCGCAAACGTCAAGAAGAAGATTCGGTGCGTCGTACCGCCCAAGAGGCCCACGACAAGATTGAGCGTGATGCCGCAGCCAAGCGCAAAGCCGAAGATGATCTGCGCCACCGCGCCGAAGAAGATGGCCGCCGCAAAGCCGAAGAGGCCGCCAAGAAACTCGCACCAAAAACCACGCTGCCCTCGCGCGATTCCGATGAAGAAGAAGCCCCGCGCCGCCCCAGTGGCGGCAGGCCGATGGGCCTGACGACAAAGCGCCAGGTGCAAATTCCTGTGCCTACCCGCACCAAAGCGGATATGGACAAGCGCCGTGGCAAGCTCACCCTCGAAAACGCGCTGACGGAAGAAGATGGCGAACGCGGCCGTTCCATCGCCGCCTTCCGCCGCCGCACCGAGCGTTTGAAAAAACAGGCCCAGGGCTTCACCAAGCCCACCGAAAAAGCCTCGCGCGAAATCATCATTCCTGAAACCATCACCATTCAGGAACTGGGCAACCGCATGGCCGAACGCGCCGTGGATATCATCCGCCTGCTGATGAAACAGGGCCAGATGCATACGATCAATGACGTGATCGATGCCGACACGGCCCAGATCATCGCCGAAGAAATGGGCCACAAGGTCAAGCGCGTATCCGAAACTGATGTGGTGGACAGCTTGGATGTGGGCGCCGACGCCGAAGAAAACATGGTGTCACGCCCACCCGTCGTTACCATCATGGGCCACGTCGATCACGGCAAGACGTCACTCTTGGATGCGATCCGCAAAACCAATGTGGTCTCCGGTGAAGCCGGCGGCATTACCCAGCACATCGGCGCTTACCAAGTGAAAACCACTTCGGGTCTTGTGACGTTTATCGATACGCCGGGCCACGAAGCCTTCACCTCGATGCGCGCCCGCGGTGCCAAAGCCACCGACATCGCCATTCTTGTGGTTGCAGCCGATGACGGCGTGATGCCGCAAACCATTGAATCGATCAATCATGCCAAGGCGGCGGGCGTTCCCATCATCATTGCCATCAACAAGATCGATAAGCCCTCAGCCAACCCCACGCGCGTGCGCACAGATTTGTTGCAGCATGAACTCGTTGTCGAAAGCATGGGCGGCGATGTGTTGGATGTGGAAGTATCCGCCACTAAAGGCACCAACCTCGACAAACTGCTTGAAACCATTTTGTTGCAGGCAGAAGTTCTCAATTTGCGCGCCAATCCGAACCGCGAAGCCTCAGGCCTTGTGGTCGAAGCCCAACTCGACAAAGGCCGTGGCCCGGTGGCCACCGTTCTCGTACAGCGCGGCACATTGAAGCTTGGCGATATTTTCGTGGCCGGTTCCGCCTGGGGCCGGGTACGCGCCTTGCTGGATGACAAGGGCCAACATGTGAAAGATGCGCCGCCATCCTTCCCGGTAGAAGTTCTGGGCCTCAATTCTGCGCCTGAAGCGGGCGATCGTTTCGACGTGGTGCCATCCGAAGCCCGCGCCCGCGAGATCACCGATTTCCGCGAAGGCCAGAAACGTGCCAAGCGCGGCTCAAGCTCAACCCGCGCCACGCTTGAAACCATGATGACGCAGATTGGCCAATCGGGCCGCAAGGAATTCCCGATTCTGGTCAAGGCCGACGTGCAAGGTTCTGCCGAAGCCATCGTTCAGGCGCTGGAAAAAATCGGCAACGAAGAGATCAAGGCCCGTGTCGTGCATTATGCCGTCGGCGGAATTTCGGAGAGTGACGTGTCGCTTGCTGCGGCGTCAGGTGCAGTGGTTCTGGGCTTCAATGTTCGCGCCAACAGTCAGGCCCGCGATGCAGGCCAGCAACAAGGCATTGAGATCCGCTATTACAACATCATCTATGATCTGGTGGATGATATTAAGCTCGCCATGGCCGGCAAACTCGCCCCCGAACTCAGAGAAACGTTCCTCGGCAACGCCAAGATTTTGGAAGTGTTCAACATTACCAAGGTGGGTAAGGTTGCGGGCTGTGTGGTGACCGAAGGCAACGTTCAACGTGGTGCCAAGGTTCGCCTGATCCGCGACAACGTTGTGGTCCACGAAGGCACACTCTCGACATTGAAGCGCTTCAAGGATGAAGTGAAGGAAGTGCAAAGCGGCCAGGAATGCGGCATGGCCTTCGAAAAATACGAAGACATGCGCGCCGGCGATGTGATCGAATGCTTCCGGGTCGAGAAGGTGGCACGGACGCTGGCGTGAAAGAAGCGAATAGTGAGTGGCGAATAGCGAATAGCGAATAGGGAAGAAGAGTCTTGCCTAGAACTATTTCAAGGTCGCCATTCGCTTGTGAGCTAGCGCAATGACCGCCGGCCTCTCCCACATCACCTTCATCACCCACGACCTAAACAAAATGTCGCGCATGATCATCGACGTACTCGGCGGCGAGGAAATCTATTCCAGTGACACCAGGCAATTCTCCATCTCGGCGGAAAAATTCTTCATGGTCGGTGATGTCTGGGTGGTGATCATGCATGGCGACAGCCTGCCATCGCGCACTTACAACCACGTTGCCTTCAAAACCGATGACACTGGCCTCGCCCGCGCCAAGCTCGCCATCGAAAAACTCGGCCTTGAAATGCGCGCTCCAAGACCGCGCATTGCAGGCGAAGGACAATCGCTCTATTTCTACACGCCGGACAATCACTTGCTTGAACTGCACACCGGCACGTTGGAAGAGCGGTTGCGCGTTTATACTTAGAGTTCACTCCCACGAGCGAGAGAGATCAAAGCAATGGGGCATGCCTCTAGCCCCCGGCTGCGGAAATTGAACTACTGCGAAGAAGATAAGGGCTTGCCGCGGTGCCGGTAACCTTCAGACCACGTTACCAAGGCTTGAAAACGAGCTGCTTTCAGGACTTCCTCTTCCGACAGATGCGGAAGTGCAAGGTGCAGCGCCTCATGGAGATAGGTTTCAAACTTCTCCCTGCCTTTCAGCCGGCTG
>Ga0209583_10000050_pt1 | contig 36901 bp, 37 predicted proteins | sample Str014_FD_187201 | JGI IMG/M metagenome (GOLD analysis project Ga0209583, IMG submission 187201) | Freshwater sediment microbial communities in response to fracking from Pennsylvania, USA - Straight Creek_MetaG_SC_2014 (SPAdes) (version 2) | ecosystem: Environmental > Aquatic > Freshwater >... | reverse complement strand
ACCTTGTCTTCGTTCGCGCCGGGCGCGAAGATGCACTGCCCGACGTGCTTGAACTGGAACGCGACCGAGCCTTCGGTGCCCATGTTGCCGCCGTACTTGCTGAAGATGTGGCGCACCTCGGCCACCGTGCGCACCCGGTTGTCGGTCATGGTGTCGACGATGATGGCCGCGCCGCCGATGCCGTAGCCCTCGTAGCGGATCTCCTCGTAGCTCACGCCCTCGAGGTTGCCGGTGGCCTTGTCGATGTTTTTCTTGACGGTGTCGGCGGGCATGTTGACCGCCTTGGCCTTCTCGACGGCCAGGCGCAGGCGCGGGTTCATCGCCAGGTCACCGCCGCCCTGGCGCGCGGCGACGGTGATTTCACGGATCACGCGGGTCCAGACCTTGCCCCGCTTTTCGTCCTGACGACCCTTGCGGTGCTGGATGTTGGCCCACTTGGAATGACCGGCCATGAGGCTCCCTTGATTGCTGCCCGATGGAAGGCGGCGCAGCGATGTTTGTTCGATAGACTCGAATTTTACTTGGGGCAAGCGCCCCGGCCTGGAGCACCCGATGGCAGAGCCGATCCTGATCGCGAGACACGACAAGACGGAGTGCTTCCTGCTGCCGGCGCTCGCCAACCGCCACGGCCTGATCACCGGCGCCACCGGCACCGGCAAGACGATCACGCTGCAAACACTGGCCGAGAACTTCAGCCGCCTCGGCGTGCCGGTCTTCATGGCCGACGTGAAAGGCGACCTGACCGGCATCACGCAGGCCGGCAAGGTCGGCGACAAGCTGGCCGCGGTACTGAAGGAACGCGGCATCGATCCCTCGCCCTCGGTCGCCTGCCCGGCCACGCTGTGGGACGTGTTCGGCAAGTCCGGTCACCCCGTGCGCGCCACCGTCAGCGACATGGGCCCCTTGCTGCTCTCGCGCATGCTGGCGCTGAACGAGATCCAGCAAGGCGTGCTGCAGCTCGTCTTCAAGATTGCCGACGACAACGGCCTGCTGCTGCTCGACCTGAAAGACCTGCGCGCAATGCTGCAGTACGTGGGCGACAACAGCAGCCAGTTCACGACCGAGTACGGCAACGTCAGCGCCGCCAGCATCGGCGCGATCCAGCGCGGCATCCTGCAGATCGACAGCCAGGGCGGCGACAAGTTCTTCGGCGAGCCGATGCTCAACCTCGCCGACTTCATGCAGACCGTCGATGGCAAAGGTGTGGTGAACATCCTCGCCGCCGATCAGCTGATGAACGCACCGCGCCTGTACGCGACCTTTCTGCTGTGGATGCTGAGCGAGCTGTTCGAGCAGCTGCCCGAAGTCGGCGACCTGGATCAACCGAAGCTGGTGTTCTTCTTCGACGAGGCGCACCTGCTGTTCAACGAGGCGCCGAAGGCGCTGGTCGAGCGCATCGAGCTGGTGGTGCGGCTGGTGCGCAGCAAGGGCGTCGGCGTGTACTTCGTGACGCAGAACCCGCTGGACATCCCTGACACGGTGCTCGCGCAACTCGGCAACCGTGTCCAGCACGCGCTGCGCGCCTTCACGCCGCGCGACCAGAAGGCCGTCAAGGCGGCGGCCAGCACGATGCGCGCGAACCCGGGTCTGGACATCGAGACCGCGATCACCGAACTCGCGGTCGGCGAGGCGCTGGTCAGCCTGCTCGACGAGAAAGGCCGGCCCAGCGTTACGCAGCGCGTGTTCGTGCTCCCGCCCGGCAGCCAGATCGGGCCGATCACAGCCGAGCAGCGCCAGGCGCTGATCGAAGGCTCGTTGGTTGCCGGCGTGTACGAGAAGGCGGTCGATCGCGAATCGGCCTACGAGAAGCTCAAGGGCCGGGCCGCGGCCGGCCCGGCCGGCCCGGCCGTGTCGACGGCACCACCGAGCACCACGCTGCCGCCGACCGGCACCGCGAGCCTGCCCGGCGGCCCTTCGGCAGCGGGCAACGAAGGTGGCGGCCTGCTCGGCGGCCTGAAAGACGTGCTGTTCGGCAGCACCGGCCCGCGCGGCGGCAAGCACGAGGGGCTGGCCGAGGCGGCGGCGCGTTCGGCCGTGCGCACGATCGGCTCGAGCGTCGGGCGCGAGATCATCCGCGGGGTGTTGGGGAGCATCCTCGGTGGGGGCAAGAAGCGATAGTCCGGAGACCGATCGCCGCCGATGCCCTTAGAACTTGGGAGCGGCGAGTTCCGCCTCGGTCTTCGACCGGCACTGCATCTTGAGCGATCCGAGAACCGCCTGGGCCTCGTTGAGCAAATCGCCTTCCAACTCGCCCGTCTGTCTATCGATGGACAAGCGGATCTCATTCAGCCGTTGCAAATCGGGATAGATCACCAGAATGGTGTTCGCGAACCACCCCGGCATCGCGACCACCCTGGTGCCATGCGCCGGCAGCCGGTAGATCATCGAGTACGTGGCGGGAGAGGGCACGTAGCTCAGGCGTTCACCCACCGGCAATACGTTCGAGCGCTGGATCAGCGCCATGCGGTTGTTGAAGCGAAGCGCGAAATCGGCATGGGCTTGCGCGCTTTGGCCGCCCGTCGTGAAGAGACCTTCGCACATCAGGTATCGGCTGAATTCCTGCGCCCGGCTGGCCGTCGTGCCACACATCGCGGCAGCCGCGAACACGAGCCACCGCGCCGTCCGAAGCAACCTGAACTCTGTTCGCTCGACTTTCATGGCTTTGTGACGGAGGCATCCCGCCGAGCGCCCTGAACGCCCAGTGTTCCTCCGGCGCCCAAGCCCCCCCTCACGACTTGGGCCTTGTAGTTGCGCACAGCCGGAACCAGTTTGTTGAACGCGTCGGCAAAGGCTTGCAACAGGACGGTGGAATCCGATGTCTTCGATTCGGAGTTGACCCCGACACCGCCCAACATCCTGCCGGTGGCGCCGAGCACGTTGGCTGCCATTGCGGTATTCGATCCCGAACCCTCGCCTTGAGCGACGCCAAGTTGTACCTTTGAGCGTACGTCGGACAGCACCAGTTGAACCTTGGCCTTCGTCGTGGATTGATTGGCACCGCCGGCACCCGCGATCCTCGAAAGAAATCCGAGATTGATTCCTCGCTTCTCTTCCACCCCGAGCGAGATGACCGATGACCGGAGAACGAAGTCGGCAGCCACCTCCTGCCCTGGCCCCATGTTGGAGTCGTCACGCATCTCATTGCCGGTCCGCGACCGGCGCTTTTCTTCTGTTGCAGCGGTTTCGGCCCCGCCACGATCGACGATCACAAAGCAGTTGGATTGCTGGATGAGCAGACGCAAAGCATCGAGCGACGCCGGGCCGCTGTCAGCCGGAGTTGCAGGCCTCTCGGAATTGCCCGGCAAGCTACGAACCAGGTTGCTCAATGCGATCAGGTTCGGGTTGACTCCCTCCGGGTTCTGCGCGGCCTGGGTGTCGTTCGTCCTGCCCATGCCATCTTGCAAACGGATGGTGCCCGTGGGCTCCGCACAAGTCTGCAATTGTGCGTCGCCTCCCACAGAGGTGCCTCCGCCAGCGGCGCCTGTCACGGCAGGCGGATCTGCGGCGAGCGCAATCGTCGAGGTCGCGGCCAGTACGATGCAAGTCGAGACGATGAACGCTGCGGTGCGAAAACCAACCGCTGTGCAGTTCGAACCCTTGCGCCCAGATGCAATGCTCATTCTTGAACTCCCTGCGTAGTCAAAAGCGTGCTGCTCGGATCGGATGTGCAAGCGTCACGGACGCTCGCAACGGGGCTGGCAGAACACGGAGTTGGCCGCCGAATTCTGTTTGTGTGAGGATGCAACGGGCATGCCAGCGCCGTCAAGTTGTCGTTGGAAGGAATGAAGCGCAATGAACCAGGGCACAGGAGGCTCGCCGTTGACGTGGCGCTGTGGCCGTTTCCTCAATCTTAGGGAGAGGCTTTACCGACTCCGACGGTGCAAGGGCGGCGGTTCGAATCAGAACCGCGTCGTCAGCTCGGTCAGCCAGTCGGGCGCGTGCTCGACGACCCAGGCCTCGGCGCGCTTGTCGCCGCCACTCAGGATCGCGAGCCCGGCCACCAGCAAGGCCAGGCCCAGCAGCCAGCGCCCGCGCTGCCCGAAAGCCAGCATCCGGCCACGCGTGCGGGTGAGCGCCTCGCGCGAGAGCGTGCCGATCACGAGCAGCGGCGTCGCCGCGCCGAGGCCGAACACCGCCATCAGCATCGCGATCTGGCCGAGGTCGCGGCCCTGCGAAGCGAGCGTGGAAGCGGCGCCGAGCGTCGGCCCGACGCAAGGGCTCCAGACGATGCCGAGCACGAGACCGACTGCGAACTGACCCGACCACCCGGCGCCGGTGATGCGCGCGAGCAGCCCGTCGCCCGAAGCGGCCAGGCCCGCTGTGGCGTTCGCGAATCGTGTTTGCAGCACCGGCACCAGCAGCACGAGACCGAAGCCGGCCAGCAACAACGCCGCGCCCATGCGCAGCACGCCCTGGTCGAGCCCGATCGAGGCACCGAGCGTGGCGATGAACAGCCCCACGAGTGTGAACGAGAGTGTGAGCCCCGCGGCCAGCGCGAGCGGCCCGAAGCGATGCCTCGATACCGCCGTCGCGATCAGGATCGGCAGCAGCGGCAGCACGCACGGCGACAAGGTGGACAGCAGGCCCGCGAGGTAGCCGAGCCCGAAGGTGACCGGGCCGAAGTCCATGCGGCCTCAGGCAGCGCGTTGCAGTGAACTCAGAGCGCCTTGTCGAACAGGTCGGCGATCGCGGCCTTCTGGGTCTGCCCGGTCGAGCGGCCGACCTCCTTGCCGTCCTTGAAGACCACGAAGGTGCTCTGCATCGTCACGCCGAGCTGCTTCTTCAGGCCTTCCTCGAAATCGAAGTCGGCGACGAACAGGGTCACCGGCTGCAGCTTCTTCTCTTTCAGCAAGCCCTGCACGATCGGCTTCTGCTGCTTGCAGGTCGGGCACCAGCTCGCGCTGAAGTCGACGATCACCGGCTTGCCCTGGGCCAGGGCGGCATCGAACTTGGCCTTGTCGAAAGGCACTTCGGCGGCGAAGGCGCTCAGCGCGGCGGCGCCGAGAACGAGCACGAGGATCAGTGAGCGAAACAGCTGACGCATGGCGAACTCCTTGTTTGATCGAACAGCCTAGCGCGGCCGCGCAGTGCGCGCGCCACGCGCTTCAGATGCCGGCGTACCACTCGTAGCCGTTGTCTTCCCAGTAGCCGCCCTTGCCATCGCGGATCTTGTCGAAGCTCTCGACCAGCTCGATGCGCATCAGGTACTTGGCGTGCTTGTAGCCGAGCTGACGCTCGATGCGCGCACGCAGCGGTGCGCCGTTGTTGACCGGCAGGGGCTGGTCGTTGAGCTCGTAGGCGAGCACGGTCTGCACGTGGTAGGCGTCGTCCATGTCGACGCTTTCGTAGTAGGTCGAGTCGCGTGCGTCGAGCGAAGCGCCGTCCATCGAATCCGCGCAGCGAAAGACGACGTACTTCGCACTCGGCAGCGGCCTGACCTGCTCGAGCAGGTGAGCGAGCTGCACACCCTTCCACTTGCCGATGCTGCTCCAGCCCTCGACGCAGTCGTGCCGCGTGATCTGGGTGCGCGAAGGCATCGCGCGCAGTTCGGCGAGCGAGAACGCGGCGGGCTTTTCGACCAGGCCGCCGACCTGCAGCTTCCAGGCCTTGAACTCGCCCTTGAGCAGCGCCTGGTACTCGGCATCCATCGGCACCAGCGTGCCGTTGGCCTTGAAGTGGGCGGCGACGTCGGCCTGGCCGAACTCCTGCGCCATCGCCTTGCGCCCGGTGACGAGCCGCTGCGCACCGTGGCTGAGGTGCTGCGCGCTCTTCAACGTGTCGACGAAGGCGGCGTTGTTCGAAAGCCGGTCGCAGCCAGCGAGCGAGACCGTGCCCACACCGGCGAGCGCGGCACGCAACGCAGTGCGCCGGCTCGGTGCGGCCTTCGGTCGGCCGCTCGAGATCGTCTTGCGGATCATGACTTCGCCCTCTCGTCGCTCGGCAGGCTGTACCAGCCCGTCACCATCGATCGGATCTGGTTCCAGGCCCCGTTGATCAGCACCTCGAACACGTGCACCAGCACGAACAGCAGCAAACCGGTCGCGGCGAGAAAGTGCAAGGTGCGCGCCGATTGGCGGCCACCGAGCAGTTCGACCCAGCCCGGGAAGACCGCCGCCAGCCGCGGCGACATCGCCATGCCGGCGAGGATCACCAGCGGCAGCAGCCCGAAGATCACCGCGAGGTAGGCCAGGTTCTGCAGCACGTTGTAGCGCTTCGCGGCCTCGCCGGTCTCGTGCCGGAACAGCAGGTGGTCCTTGATCGAATGGCCGATGCGGCGCAGTTCGGCGCGCGTGGGCAGCAGGTCGCGGCTCAGGTGGCCGCTGAAGATCGCGTAGGCCAGGTAGGCGATGCCGTTGATCACGAACAGCCAGGCGAAGAAGAAGTGCCAGTGGCGGCCCATCGAGAGCCACTGCGGGCCGGGGATCGTGGCCCAGGCGGGGAACGCACGCGCCGTCTGCGTACTCGCATCGCCGACCTTCGAGGCACCGAGCACGCCGTCGGTCGAGAAGCGGTGGCCGGCGATCGTCGTCACGCCGGTGATGCCGCCGCCGGCCTTGTTGAATGCGCCGATCGAGACCCACGGGTCGGCGAAGGTCGAATCCCTGCCCCAGTAGAGCGCCGGGTGGGCGTTGAAGATCTGCAGCCCGCTACCGAGCAGGATCGTCAGGCAGATCACGTTGATCCAATGCATCACGCGCACCGGCAGGCGGTGGCGGTAGATGCGGCGGGCGGCGGCAGAAGGTGTCATGGGCATCGGTCGCGGTGCGCCGCGGCGTTCTTACAGGTTCGGGTCATGGCATCGGCGTCATCTTGATCTCGGGGCGCAGCAGCACGCGCGCCTGCGACTTCAGATCGGTGACGATGCGGTTGGCGAAGAAGGCGTTCTGCGTATCGGGCTCGATCGCGGCGATCGCCAGGTTCGCGAGCGGCTGGTCCAGCCCGACGTAGAAAGCACCGGCCTGCACGTCGATCAACGCCGGCACGAGGTCGACCTTGACGAGCACGATGCCGCCGGCATCGGCGATGCTGCCGCGCACATCGCTGCGGGCGGCAGTCTCGCGTGCGGTTTCGGCGTAGGTTTCACCGCGCAGCGCGCCGGCTTCATCCAGGCGCTGCACCTGCACGCCCAGGGCCCGCATGCGCAGGGCCGCGTCGGCCTGATCGGCACCGAGCCAATAACCGCACGGGCGCACGCGACGCTTCACGGCCGCGAGCTCGAGCGCCGACTCCCACGCGACGTTGACGGTCTTGTCGGCGCCGGTTACGGGGTCGAGCATCAGCAGGTTGTATTCGCTCGGCGTGGTCGTGGCCTCCACGATGGTCTCGCCCTGGCAGGCTTTCGACGCGACCTCGGCGTCGACGAACCGGCGCAGCTTGACGAGATCATCGGCGCGTGCGGCGGCGCTCTGCAGCACGCTGGCGATCGCGGTTACGTGCGTGTGCACGCGGCGCAGCAGGTGGGCGCGGCCCAGGCCCACGCCACGTGTCTCGATCAGGAAGCTCACCGCATTGCGCAGGCCGTTGACATTGCGCCCGGTGTCGGGCTGCACGCCGCCCATCGAGACCTTCTTGTCGGCGATGTCGGTCGAGGTCGTGTAGTACCACTCGTGGCTCAGGCGCTGCGCATCGAGCGCGTGCAGCATGGGCTTGCGAAACCATTCCTCCGAGGCCTTGGTCACGAACGGCGGCAGGTTCGCCGTCATCGCGTACTGAACGAGCGCATCGAAGCGCTGCACCGCGCCGAACTTCTCGACGTAGCGGCCGAGCACCGAGAACTCGTGAGAGTCGACCACGACGATGGGGCTGAACTCGCGCACCAATTGCGCCTGGGCCTGCGCCTCGGGCGTGCGCAGCAGCAGGTGATCGCGGTTGGCGTCGATGCCGCTGGCGGTGACGCGCTTGTCGGCGGCCGCGCCGTCGGGGTTCGCGCGCGGCAGGATCACCACGTCGATGCGGTCGAGCAGCGCCGCCAGCTTGCCGCCGGCGAGCTCCTGTGCGATCACGATCAGGGCCTCGGCGCCGGCGGGCTCGTCGCCGTGCTGCTGGCCGATCAGCAGCACGGTCGGGCGCGGTGCCCGGGCGGTCGCTCCCGTGCTGGTCAGCGGCACCGGCGCGCGGCTGAACTGCAGCGCCTCGATCGGCACGCCGGTCTGCGAGCTGCCGACCTGCAACAGGCGGATCGTGGTGGCGTTCGCGCCGCCCTCGCCGTCACGCACCAGACCATGCACCAGCGTGCGCAGCTCGGCATTGCTGGTGAAGCCGGCATGGCCGGGCTCGAAGGCAGGCGTGCGGTACCCGACCGGCGGATCGGGAAAGCGCGCCGCCACGGCAGGGCTTTCGGCGGGCTGGGCAGACAGCGACGGCGCGGGCGCTGCCGCCGCCGGCGCCGAGGCCTGCGCGACCACGGCCGGCGCCGCCGCAGCCGGCCCTCTCGCCGGCGGCACCGGCCACGCCGGAAGCGGTGGCGCGCTGGTGCACGCGCACAGCGCCGCAACCGCGAGCCCGATGACCCCTTTCCACACCGACACCTGCATCCCTGTCTCCTGAAACCCTTGTCGACTCTGCGTCGTCATGGCGGGCCGCGCCTCAACTCCATCCGGCATCGACGACGAACTCCTGTGCGGTGATCATGCGCGCCGTGTCGGCGGCGAGGAACATCACCATGTACGCGATGTCGGCGCCGACGATGCGGCCGGGGATGCACTGGCTGCGCTCCAACTCGGCCTCGCCGGCCGCGTCGACCCACAGATCGACCTGGCGCTGCGTCATCACCCAGCCGGGCACGACGCAGTTCACGCGGATGGCGTCGCGCCCGAGCTCGCGCGCCAGGCTGCGCGTGAAGCCGCTCATCGCCGACTTCGCGGTCGCGTACACCGACAGCCCGAGCGTCTTGTTCTTCCAGCTGATCGAGCCGAGGTTGACGATCGCGCCGCCGCCGCGCTCGCGCATCGGGCCGACCACGGCCTGGCTCGCGAAGAAGTGCGGCCGCAGGTTCACCGCGATGCGCTCGTCGAAGAAGTCGGGCGTGATCGCCTCGAACGCATGCCGCTCGTCGTTCGCGACGTTGTTGACCAGCACCGACACACCACCGAGCCGCGCGATCAGCGTCGCCATCGCGGCCTGCAGCGCGGGCACGTCGGTCACGTCGCAAGCCTGGAAATGGGCGTTCGGCAGGCTGGCGGCGAGTGCGTGGCCGGCCTCGGCGTCGCGGTCGACGAACCCGACCGCGCAACCCTGCGCCGCGAAGCCGCGCACGATGTCGGCACCGATGCCGCTCGCCCCCCCCGTGACGATCACGCCCTGCCCATGCAGGCTGTGGAACTGCGCGCCGGCGAACTCGACCTGCGGCACATGGCCGTGGCGGGCCTCGTCGATCACCTGCGCTGCGGCGGTGGTGGCGCTGCCTGTCTCGACTGCATCTGTCATTGCGGTTCGCCTTCGTGGGGGCCGTGCGGGCCGATCGGGGTCGATGCATTCTGCAGCAGGCGGCTCGCGCGCACCGAGCGCCGTTTCGCGCCGTTTCCAGACGCTTCGTCGCGGCGGCGTGGCCGGTCGCGCCGCGGCTCGGCAAAGTGCGAGGCATCGGCGCAACGCGCCTCGTTGTTCAACACCTCACAGGAGCCGCGCCATGTTCATCGCCATCGTTCGACACACGCCGATCTGGGTCTGGGGGCTGCTTGCGATGCTGATCGCACTCGGCCTGTGGCAGACGCGCGACCGTGAGATGAGCCCGGCCCGGGTCACGACGCTGCCGCTGGTGATGCTCGCGCTCTCGCTGTCGGGCGTGCTCAACGCTTTCGCGCACAGCACGGTCGCCGTGGCGGGCTGGGCCGTCGGGCTCGCAGCAGCGCTGGCGCTCGGCCGCAAGTTGGTCGCGGTGCGCGGTGCGGCATGGTCACAGCAGGCCGGCAGGCTGTACGTGCCGGGCAGTTGGTTGCCGCTGGTGCTCATCGTCGGCTTGTTCTCTATCAAGTACCTTGTCGGCGCGAGCCTGGCCCTGCACCCCGCGCTCGCGACCGACACGGCCTTCACCGGCTCGGTCGGCCTCGCTTATGGCGCATTCAGCGGGCTGTTCCTGACGCGCGGCCTGTCGCTGCGGCACCTGGCAAAGCACCCGGGCCGCGCACTGGCGGCGTGACGTGAGGCTCGCCGCCCGCGGCGGTGCCGCAGAATCGACCCCGATGCCTACGATTGCCGCCGCGCCCGACTCCCGGGCCCAACGCCGCCAGCGCTTCCTTTTGCGCGGTGTGCGCAGCGCGGGCGTCGGGATCGTGATCGCGCTGGTGATCACCGGGGTCTTCGGCAGCGGCTTTTGGCCGAATCTGGTGCAGTCGATCTGCATCGCGACATGCTGCTGGTTCGCGACCGACCTCGGGCGCGTTCCGCTCGCACGCTGGGCGCATCGCAACGACCCGCCCGACGCGCCCGAGGCCGCGAGCCACTGGCCAGGTTGGCCGTTGATGCTGGTGGCGGTCGTGCTCGGCACGATCTTCGGTTTCAGCGTGGGCAACGCGATCGCCAACCTGATCCTCGGGCGCGATTTCGGCGGCTACTTTCGCGGCGACTGGCAGCAGATGCTGACGCTGCTGCTCGGCTCGCTCGTGCCCGGCACCGTCATCACCTACTGGTTCTACTCGCGCGAAACCATCGCCGGCAAAGAGGCGGCGATCCAGGACGCCAAGCGCCAGGCGGCCGAGCACCAGCTCAAGCTGCTCGAGTCCCAGCTCGAACCGCACATGCTGTTCAACACGCTCGCGAACCTGCGCGTGCTGATCGGCGTCGATCCGAAACGCGCCCAGGCGATGCTCGACCAGCTGATCGCCTTCCTGCGCGCCACGCTGGCCGGTTCACGCGCGGCGCGGCACCCGCTGCGCGCGGAGTTCGCACGGCTCGGCGACTACCTCGCGCTGATGCAGATCCGCATGGGCGAGCGGCTGCAGATGCGCTTCGAGCTGCCCGAGGCGCTCGCCGCACTGCCGGTGCCGCCGCTGCTGCTGCAACCGCTGGTCGAAAACTGCATCAAGCACGGCCTGGAGCCGGCGGTGGCGGGTGGCCGCATCGACGTGGTCGCCGCGCGCGATCGCGACGCGCTGGTGCTGACCGTGCGCGACACCGGCGCGGGGCTGTCGACGCCGTCGGTCGAGGGCACGAAGTTCGGCCTCGTGCAGGTGCGCGAGCGCCTCGCCGCGCTGTACGGCGAGCACGCAGCGTTGACTCTGCGGGCTGCGGCCGATGCCGAAGGCGGCACGATCGCGACGATTCGTTTGCCTCTGTCGGAAAGCGCATCGGAAGCGAAATGAGCGCCCCACCCACCGCACTGATCGCAGAAGACGAGCCGCTGCTCGCCGCCAACCTGCAGGCCGAACTCGCGCAACTGTGGCCGGCGCTGCGCATCGTCGCGAACGTGGGCCACGGCGCGGCGGCCGTCGAGCATGCCTTGGCGCTGAAGCCCGATGTGGTGTTCCTCGACATCCGCATGCCCGGCATGACCGGCCTGGAAGCCGCGCAGGCACTGAGCGAAGACTGGCCCGACGCTGCCCCGCTGCCGTTGATCGTGTTCGTCACGGCCTACGACCAGTACGCGCTGCAGGCGTTCGAACGCGCCGCGATCGACTATGTGCTGAAACCGGTGCAGACCGATCGCCTCGCGCAGACCTGCACGCGGCTGCAGGCCGCGCTGCAGGCGCGCGGCGAAGCGCTCGCCTCGTCCAACGCGCCTGCGCTCGACGTTGCATTGAGCCAACTGCGCCAGTTGCTCGCCGCACCCGGCATCGCCGCCGCCGCGAGCGCGGCGCCGCAATTGCTGAACGTGATCCAGGCCAGCGTGGGCGCGGCCATCCACATGGTGCCGGTCGCGGATGTGCTCTATTTCGAGGCCGCCGACAAGTACGTGCGCGTGATCACGGCCGAGCGCGAGTACCTGATCCGCACGTCGCTGCGCGAACTGCTGCCGCAACTCGACCCGCAGCGCTTCTGGCAGATCCACCGCGGCACGGTGGTGCGTGCCGACGCCATCTCAAGCGCGCTGCGCGACGAATCCGGCAAGGTGCATTTGAGTCTCCGCGGTCACCACGACAAGCTGATCGCCAGCCGGCTCTACGCACACCTGTTCAAGGCGATGTGACGATGCCGCGGCGCGCCGCGATCAGACGCGGTGCAACTGACCGCCTTCGAACTTGACGCGATCGCCGGCGCGCAGGTCGTCGATGCGCTGGAAGTCGAAATCGCGGATCGTGCCGTTGTCGAAGCGCACCTGCACGCGGAAGACTTCGCCGTTGCGCAGGCCGTTGCCTTCGATGGCGTTGCCGGCGATCGCCCCGCCGACCACGCCGGCACCGGTTGCCAGCGCACGGCCGGTGCCGCCGCCGAAGCGATTGCCCACCACGCCGCCGATGACTGCACCGAGGATCGCACCGGCGCCACTCGGGCGCTGCGCGACCTCGATCGTGCCGATGTTCTCGACGCGGCCATATTCGGCGTAGACCGGCACCGGGCGCTGGACCGGCTGCGGCGCGTAAACGACGCGTTCGCGTGCCGGCGCAACCACGCAGCCCGCGAGCGCGGCGAGCAGGGAGACGGCGGCGAGAGTGGAAACACGGCGGATGGACATGGCAAAACTCCTTCGGATCGGGTCAGGGCCACTGCAGCGTCGCCGCAGCCGGCCGTGGAAGCATTCTTTTACGCGCGCGCTGCCAGGGGTATCGGAGCGGCCGTCGAAATGGTGTAGGCCGAGGCGCACACGTTCGGCGTCAGCGAGCAGATCAACGGCGGCCGTTGCCCTCCCAGCGGCCATGGCCATGGCGCCAGCCGGGGTAGTAGCGCGGGTACCCCACGGGCACCGGCCGGTAGTACGCCGGCGCCGGGTAGTACGCGACCGGCGGCGCGACACGGTAGACCGGCACGGGCCTGTAGGCACCGACATGCCTCTGCGCGTCGTAGCCAGGCCCGTAGTAAGCAGGCCCGTAATGAGCAGGCCCGTAATTCGCGCGTCCGTAGTACGACGGCCCGCCCGACACCACCGTGCCGATGACCGGCCTGTTGACATTGACCGACCACGCCACGCCTGCATCGGCGCTGGTGGCGCCGAGCGCGCCTGCGCCGGTGACAGCGGCGAGAACCAGGGACTTGATCATCTTGCTTTCCTTCTTCGGGCCTGAAAGGGCGACCTCGGTAAGAACTCAAACGCTCGTCGGGGTTCCCCCGGATGACGCACCGGCGTCGAACAGAGGTAAAGAGACGTTGCTGGCAGAATCGCCTTCCCCTCCCAGCGCCCCGCCGCTGCAAGATCAGCCACCCATGACCGCACCCGCCGCACCTGCCGACAACGCACTCAAGCCCAGCAGCAACTTCCTGCGCCAGATCGTCGAGCGCGACCTGGCCGAGGGCACGTACGCGCAGCGGCGCTTCGCCGGCACGCCGGGCGATGCGGCACATCACGCAGCAGGCCAGCCCGACCCGGCCAAGGTCCGCACGCGCTTCCCGCCCGAGCCCAACGGCTACCTGCACATCGGCCACGCGAAGAGCATCACCCTGAACTTCGGACTGGCGGCCGAGTACGGCGGCGTGTGCCACCTGCGCTTCGACGACACCAACCCGGAGAAGGAAGAGCAGGAGTACGTCGACAGCATCCTCGATGCCGTCAAGTGGCTCGGCTTCGATTGGGAGTCGAACGGCACGAGCCACCTCTACTACGCCAGCAACTATTTCGACTTCATGTACCGCGCCGCCGAAGCGCTGATCGACGCCGGCCTGGCCTACGTCGACGAGCAGACCGCCGACCAGATGCGCGCCAACCGCGGCGACTTCGGGAACAAGGGCACCGACAGCCCGTTCCGCACCCGCACCCCCGCCGAGAACCTCGCGCGCTTTCGCGAGATGCGCGAAGGCAGCCTGCCCGATGGCGCGGCCGTGCTGCGCGCCAAGCTCGACATGGCGAGCCCCAACATCAACCTGCGCGACCCGGCCCTCTACCGCATCAAGCACGCCGAGCACCACAACACCGGCAACGCCTGGTGCATCTACCCGATGTACACCTACGCGCACCCGATCGAGGACGCGCTCGAAGGCATCACCCACAGCATCTGCACGCTCGAGTTCGAAGACCAGCGCCCGTGGTACGACTGGCTGCTGGACACGCTGTGCACGCTCGGCCTGCTGGCGCAACCGCGCCCGCATCAATACGAGTTCGCGCGGCTGAACGTGACCTACGTGATCACCAGCAAGCGCAAGCTGCGCCAACTCGTCGACGAGCACATCGTCGACGGCTGGGACGACCCGCGCATGCCCACGATCGTCGGCCTGCGCCGGCGCGGCTACACGCCCGAAGCGGTGCGCCTGATGTGCGAGCGTGCCGGCACCAGCAAGGCCGGGGGCTGGACCGATTACGCGAGCCTCGACATCGCACTGCGCGAAGACCTCGAAGGCAAAGTGCCGCGGGCGATGGCCGTGATAGCCCCGATCAAGCTGAAGCTCACGAACTGGGCCGAGCTGTTCGGCTCGAACGATTTTCGCGAGCCCTGCAGCGCACCGGCGAACCCGCACCGCCCCGAACTCGCACCGCGCACGTTCAGCCTCGGCAACGAGGTCTGGATCGAGCGCGACGATTTCGCCGAGGTGCCCGCGAAAGGCTTCTTTCGACTCTTTCCCGGCAACCGTGTGCGGCTCAAGTACGGCATGGTGATCGAGTGCACCGGCTGCGAGAAAGACGCGAGCGGCGCGATCACCGCGGTCACCGCGACCGTCGTGCCCGACACCAAGAGCGGCACGCCCGGCGCCGATGCCGTCAAGGTCAAGGGCACGATCACCTGGCTCGGCGTGCACGATGCCTTGCCGGCAGAGCTGCGCCTGTACGACCGCCTGTTCACCGAAGCCCAGCCCGACGCGGGCGGCAAGGACTTCAAGGCCGCGCTGAACCCGGCGAGCAAGCAGGTCGTGAACGGCTACATCGAGCCGTCACTCGCCAACGCGCAGCCAGACGACAAGTTCCAGTTCGAGCGCCACGGCTACTTCGTCGCCGACCGCGTCGATCACACTGCCGCGAGGCCGGTGATCAACCGGATCGCGGGCCTGAAGGATTCGTGGGCGAAATAGCGAGCGCGCGCCTGCGCTCTTCGAGCTTTTGCATCACCTGCTTCGCGAGGAACTGCAGCGTCTCGAGCTGCTTCGCGTCGAGTTCGCGGGGCTTCGTGTCGATCACGCAAAGCGTGCCCAACGCCTGCCCGCCGGCGCTGACCAGCGGGGCGCCGGCATAGAAGCGGATGTTCGGCTCACCGGTGACGAGCGGGTTGGTGGCGAAGCGCTCGTCCTGCGTCGCATCGGCGACGACGGTCACATCGCCGGGGCGGCGGATCGCGTGGGCGCAGAAGGAGAACTCGCGCGGTGACTCGCTGGCTTGCAGGCCGATGCGCGACTTGAACCACTGGCGGTTTTCGTCGATCAGCGAGATCAGCGCGATCGGCACGCCGCACACGCTCGCTGCCATGCGCGTCAGGTCGTCGTAGGCCTGCTCTTCAAGTGTGTCGAGGAGGCGGTAGCTATTAAGCTCGGCCTGCCGCGCCTTCTCGGCGCTGTCTTCGGTGCCCATTCGTTTCTCCCTGCTACGTCGGCGTTCAAACCGCCGCGGCGGAACCACCGATTGTAAGCAGCGCAGCTTTATTGGCCGGGGCCTGCTGCTCCCGCCGTCGCGGCGACCACCGTCGGGGTCGCCGGGGGGTCCAGCAACGCGAGTTGCGGGCTCTTCATCAGGCGCGCGTACTGGACGACCGACGTGCCGGCGTCGTACGGCAACTTCTGCCACGGGTTCGCGCCACGGGCGAGCAGGAACCCGACCATCTCGGTCTGGCTCGCCGCATAGGTGAGGAAGTTCGGCGTCAGCACGCGTGCGAGCGGCACCCATGGCAGCTGGTTGCCCTGCACCGGCGGCACGCGGTTCGCGAGCTCGGGCACGCGGCTGAGCCACCAGTCGAGCGCGGCCCATTGGCTGCTGCGCAGCGCGAGCTCGAAGCCGCGCGGTTGCACGCCGTCGTAGCTGCCCAGGCCCGCGCGCGCGGTCTGGCCGCGGGCCTCGAGCGCGCGCGAGAACGGCGTTCCGAGGTAGTCGGGGTGCAGCGCACCGAAGGGGCCGAACGAAACCGTGCCGGGGTCGAGATCGCCTTGCGCGAGCCAGGTGGCGAGCGGCGCATCGAGCCCGGCGCGCACGGCGCTCGGGCAGCTCAGCATGCGCACCACGTCGTGGTGGATCGCGCGCGCATCGACCTCGGCGAGCCAGCGCATCGCCTGCAGCACGGCGGCTGAGGCGGTCGAGAAGTCGGGGCAGTCCTGCCCGGGCGATGAAGCTTGCGCGAGCTCGATCAGCGGCGAACGAGCGCAGTCCTCCGGCGAGGCGCCTTTGTCGATGAACTCCGGCAGCGCCGGCCAGAAGCGCGGGTCGCCCACCGCGACCGCGAGGGCGCAGCCTTGCAGCTTGGAATTGCGCAGGTCGACCGCGAGCACGCTGCCGGGCACGAAGGCGCCGCAGCGCACGTTGAGTGCGCGCTGCACGCTGTCGAGGCGGTTGCAGGGCATGTCGTCGCCCTCGGTGGCCTTGGCGTGCAGGTGTTTGACGATCTCCCAGGTGACGCTGGTGTCGGTCGCGACGCCGGCCGCGCCGAGCAGCAGGCCGGTGGTGCCGCAGCCGCCGAGCAGCAGCATCGCGAGGCCGAGCAGGCAGGCCGTGGCCCGGTTCAAGAATCGATATCCAATCGCCTGCATCACCGCCCCGCTCCGTCTCGTCGCCACCTGCTCGTGGCCGCTGGGTTGCAATTCCCGGGCCGGTGTATCAGCCCGCGGAATGCGGCAGCGGCCGCTTCGGAGTGACGATCTTGGTCCATGCCGGGCGCCGCGATGCGCCGAGTCGCGCCGACATTCGGCCTCGCCGTAACGCCATGTATCGACCACGCGCGAAGCCGCCGGCGCATGCGGCATCATGCGTGCGCCCGATCCAATCCGCCTCTTGCCGCGCATCGACCGATGATTGCATTCACCTGCCGCCCTGCCTTCGCCCTCGCGCTGCTCGGCGCTTGCGCGGCGGCAGCCGCCACCGAGTTGCCCCAGCAGCGTCTCGGCCCCGGCGGCGTCGCGCGGGTCGCACTCGGCGCTTCGGCCGACGCGCCTCGCGCGAGCTTCAACGGCGTGCCGGTGATGGTGGTGCGCGTCGGTTCGCAATGGACCGCCGTGGTCGGCATCCCGCTCGCGACCCTGCCCGGCACGGCCCGCCTGACGCTGCAGCCTGCCGAGGGCGGCAGCGCCTCGCTGCCGTTCGCGATCGAGCCCTTCCGCTATGCCGAGCAGCGCCTGAAGGTCGCGCCGGGCCAGGTCGATCTGGCGCCGGACGACCTCGCGCGCTACGAACGCGAGAGCGCGCACCTCAAGCAGGTGACCGCGACCTTGAGCGACGCGTTGCCCGAAACCCTGCTGATGCGCGCGCCGGTGCCCGGGCGGCGATCGAGTTCGTTCGGCCTGCGCCGCGTGTTCAACGGCCAGTCGCGCAATCCGCACAGCGGCATGGACATCGCCGCAGCGCAAGGCACGCCGGTGCTCGTGCCCGCTGCGGGCCGCGTGATCGACACGGGCAACTACTTCTTCAACGGCAACACCGTCTGGCTCGACCATGGCGCCGGCCTGCTGACGATGTACTGCCACCTGTCGGCGATCGACGTGAAGGTGGGCGACATGCTGCCTGCCGGCGCCCGGCTCGGCGCGGTCGGCATGACCGGCCGCGCGACCGGTCCGCACCTGCACTGGTCGGTCAGCCTGAACCGGGCGATGGTCGACCCGGCGTTGTTCCTCGCGCCCGTGGCGGCAACGAAGAACTGAGCGCGGTCAGCGCCCCAGCGCCTGGTCGCGTTGCTGCTGTGCGGCCGCCGCGTCGATCGGCGAAACCGCCGGGCGCGGCGCTGGCAGCGGCAGGCCGAGGATGTCTGCGATGCCCGCCGCGAGACCCCGCTCGGAGGCCGGCGCATCGGGGGCGTCCGGCGCGGAGGCCGCATCGGACGGCACCTCGGGCGGGTCGCGCACGACCTGCGGGAACGTGGCCTTCGTGTCGATCAGCTTCGCCTTCTGGCCCTGCTGCATGAACGCGCCGACCAGGCGCAGTGCGTTGTGCCCGCCCTGGCCCCAGTAGTTGCTGCGGATCGTCACGCGCGGGTCGTTGAAGCCGACCCAGGCCCCGGCGACCAGCTTCGGGCTGATCAGCATGAACCAGCCGTCGGTGTTGTTCTGCGTCGTGCCGGTCTTGCCGGCCAAATCGCCCTTGATGCCCCACTCGCTGCGAATGGCCGCACCGGTGCCGGTCTGCACGACGCCGCGCATCACGTCGACGAGCTTCTCGATCACGGCCTGATCGAGCACACGCTCGGGTGGCGAATCGAAGCTCTGGAGCAGCTTGCCGCTGCGGTCGGCGATCTGCGTGATCATCAGCGGCGGTCGGCGCTCGCCGAGCGACGCCAGCGTGGCGTAGGCATTTCCCATCTCCAGCAGCGAAACCGGGCTCGTGCCGAGCGCGAGCGAGGGCACCATGTCGAGCTTGGAATCGCGCACGCCGGCGGCCTGTGCGAAGCTCGCCACCGCCTCGGCGCCGACCTCCTGCATCACCTGCGCGGTGATCGTGTTCTTCGACTGCACCAGGCCTTCGCGCATCGTCATCATCGCGCCGCTCGGCCCGCTGCCGTCGCTGGGCTGCCAGACGCCGCCATCGGCCAGCGCGATGTCGATCGCACCGTCGAGGTACTGGTGCTCGGTCGACATGCCGCGCTGCAAAGCGGCGCCGTAGACGAACGGCTTGAAGGTCGAGCCCGGCTGGCGCTTGGCCTGCGCCACGTGGTCGAATTGCTCGCGCGCGAAATCGGGGCTGCCGACCCAGGCGCGCACCGCGCCGGTGGTGGGGTCGATCGCGATGAAGCCGGCCGACAGGCGCGTCTTGTCGACGCGCAGCCTGCTCATCGTGTCGGCGTCGGCGAGCACGGTGGCGAGTGCCTGCACGTCGTTCTGGCCGGCCTGCCTCGCGAGGTGGAACTGCGGGGTGTCGCGCGCCATCTCGCGCAGCATGTCGGGGTGCTGGTTCCAGAAATACGCGAAGGGCACGGGGGGCTCGCCCTTGGTCTGCACAGCCGCCGGCTGGATGCGCGCGGCGCGTGGCCGCGCCTCGCTCCACTCCTCGCCGGCGATGCGCTGAAGCAATGCGCTCTGCTGCACGACCGCGTCCTGCGCGAAGCGCTGCAGCTTGGCGTCGAGCGTGGTGCGGATGACGAGGCCATCGGCGTCCAGATCGACATCGTGGGCGTCGGCCCAGTCGACCAGTAGCTCGCGCACGTGGGCGACGAAATGCCGCGCCTGGCCGATGTCGCCTTCCTCGGGCCGCTTGAAGTCGAGCACCAGCGGCAGTGCGCGCAGCTGATCGAACCGCGCCTGCTTCAGCATGCCGTGCTTGACCATCTGCGCGAGCACCACGTTGCGGCGCTCGCGCGCCCGCTCGGGGTTGCGCACCGGGTTGTAGCGATCGCTGCCCTTGAGCATGCCCACCAGCGTGGCGCACTGCGCGGTGTCGAGTTGCGCAGCGGGCTTGTCGAAATAGGTACGTGATGCCATCTCGAAACCGCGCACGTTGTAGAGGAACGGCGCGCTGTTCAGGTAGCTTTCGAGGATCTGCGGCTTGGTGCTGCTGCGCTCCATGCGCAACGCGGTGATCGCCTCGCGCAGCTTGCGGTTCAGGCTGGGCGCGTTGCCGATCTCCTGCGGGAAAAGGTTGCGCGCGAGTTGCTGCGTCAGCGTGGAGCCGCCCGCCATCTTGCCGTGTAGGATGCCCCAGGCCGAGCCGACGATGCGCGTCGGGTCGATGCCGTGGTGTGCGTAGAAGCGGTGGTCTTCGGTGGCGATCAGCGCGTCGACCAGATCCTTCGGCACGTCGTTCAGCGTCACCGGTGCCTGGTAGGCGGCCGAGAAGCGGCCGATCACCTCGCCGTCGCTGGAGAGGATCACGCTCGGCCGAAGCGCCTGCGCGCGCTGCAACTCCTCGACCTGCGGCGTGGTGTAGACCAGCACGCAGACGTAGACCGCCATCACCGCGGCGAACGCGCTGACGACGAGTGCCGAGCCCTGGGCGATGCGTTTGAGTCGATGCGGCCAGCGGTGCGGTGCGGCGGGCTGCGATGCTGTGGGGTCGTCGGGAAGCTGGGGCATGGGCGGACAAAAAGGTTGCAGGATCGTCGCACACGGGGCCGTGGCGCTGTGACAGGGTGTGGCGCGAGCGACGGTCGGCGCGGACCTACAGTTCAGGGCCGGCCAGCGGCGAGCCAGTGCGGCGCGGCTTTGTCGGAGAATCGCGCCCGGGGGCCGAGCTTTACCCGACTTTCGAATGGCGCCTGTCAGCGACCCCCGAAACCCATGCGTTGTTCCGCTGCCAGCCTGAACTTTTTTCCTGCCGCGCCACTCTGTACGCGGTTGTCACCTCAAGGACATCGAACGTGAACCGTCGCGATTTTTCTACCCAGCTCGCCGTCACCAGCCTCGGCGCCGTTGCCGCTTCCCTGTTCGCGGGCCCGGTCGCCGCGCAGGGTGCGCCCGCCGAGGGCAAGCAGTTCAAGAAGGTCGAGCCGCCGGTGCCGCCGAGCAACACGGGCAAGATCGAGGTGATCGAATTCTTCTCGTACGCCTGCCCGCACTGCAACGCCTTCGAGCCCACGGTCGAGGCCTGGGCCAAGCGCATGCCGGCCGACGTGGCCTTCGTTCGCGTGCCGGTGCCGTTCCTGATGAACGCCGAGAACTTCATGAAGACGTACTACTCGCTCGAGACGCTGGGGCAGGTCGATGCGATGCAGCGCAAGGTGTTCGCGGCGGTCCACGTCGACCACAACTACCTCGAGAAGCCGGCCGACATCGCGGCGCTGATGGCGAAGAACGGCATCGACGCCGCCAAGTTCAGCAGCGTCTTCAACTCGTTTTCGGTGGCCAGCAGCGTGACGCGTGCAAAGAAGCTTGCTGCCGCCTACAAGCTCGACGGCGTGCCGACGATCACCGTGCAGGGTCGCTGGTCGACCTCCCCCGGCGATGCGGGCGGCGCGGAGCAGGCGACGGCCGTCGGCGACTACCTGATCCAGCGCGCGCGCATCAAGGCCTGACCGGTCGCCTCACTGGCCGGCGCACCCTCAGCGCCGGCTCTTCGCCTTGCGCGAATCCAGCTCGGCGATCTGCGCCTTGAGCAGCAGCAGCAGCGTGCGCGCATTGGCCTCGCTGATGCTCAGGATCGACGAGGGCATGCCTTCGTCCTGCGGTGGTGCCACTTGCACCAGCGCGTCGAGTTGCATCCGGATCAGGCCGTTGCCGTTGGCCATGGCCTTGACCTTCTGAATCTCGATGTTCCAGGTCTTCATGCGAGCACCTCCAGTTCGTGTCGTTCTTCGCGTTCGTTGGTTGCCGGCGCCAGGCCGAGCATCTCGGCAACCAGACGCGGGTCGTTGACCGTGCGCACCGCCATGTAGGCCAGCTCGGCCTGCGGGTGGCGGCGGCGCAGATAGTTCAGCCATTGCTTGAGCCGGCCTGCCCGCGCCTTCGGTTCGATGTGGCCGCTGACGAGACGCCAGAACGCCGCGAGCAGCGGCTGCAGTTCGGCCCAGCCGAGTTCCGCGCGCGCGCCACGATCGGCAGCGACGATCGCCAGCGCCAGGCCGGGGTCGGCGACCATCCCGCGACCGAGCATCAGCGTGTCGCAGCCCGACACAGCGCGGCAGCGCAGCGCATCGGCAACGCGCCAGATCTCGCCGTTCGCGATCACCGGCACGTCGACCGCCTCGCGGATCTCGGCGATCCGTTCCCAGTACGCCGGCGGCCGGTAGCCATCTGCCTTGGTGCGCGCATGCACGACCAGTTCACCGGCACCGGCCGAGACGATCGCGTGGGCGCACTCGAGCGCCCGGTCGGCATCGTTGAAGCCCAGGCGCATCTTCGCGGAAACCGGCATCGCTGCCGGCACGGCGCGCCGCACCGCCGCGACAATGCGGTGCAGCGCCTGCGGGTCTTGCAGCAGCGCGGCGCCGCCGCCGTGGCGGTTCACGATCTTGGCCGGGCAACCGAAGTTGAGGTCGATGCCGGCCGGCTGCAGCCCGGCCAGACGGGCCGCGTTCTCGGCCAGGCAGACGGGGTCCGAGCCCATCAGCTGCACCCGAACCGGCACGCCGGCGCGGGTGCGGCTGCCATGGTTCAGCTCCGGCACCACGCGCAGGAACACGCGCTCGGGCAGCAGCGTGCCGGTGACGCGGATGAATTCGGCCACGCAGCGGTCCACGCCACCGGCGCGCGTCAGGATGTCGCGCAGCGTGAAGTCGAGCAGCCCTTCCATCGGGGCGAGCAGGATGGTCATGGATCGTGGTGGCGCGATGTGGCGGTGGCACGGACAAGCCGTGCCGACGTGGCCCGGTAGTGTAAGAACCCTCGCCCCCACCCGCGCCGGCCGATTCCGCTAGAGTCCCGCGGATCTGGTCTTCCCGGACGAATTCGCCATGAACCTCATCTATGTCGGCGACGCCATGTGCTCGTGGTGCTACGGCTTCGCAAAGCCGCTCGACGAGTTGCTCGCAGACCCGCGGGACGCCGCACCGCTGCAACTCGCCCTCGTGATGGGCGGGCTGCGCCCTTTCACGACCGAGACGATCGCGCCCGAACGGGCCGACGAACTCGCCGGTCACTGGCATCGGGTCGCCGAGGCCAGCGGGCAGCCGTTCGCGCAGGCACCGAACACCGCGTTGCACCTGCCCGGCTTCGTCTACGACACCGAGCCCGCCGCACGCGCGACCGTGACCGTACGCAGCCTGTGGCCACAGCATGTCTGGCGCTACTTCAAGGCGGTGCAGCACGCGTTCTATGCCGAGGGCCGCAACGTGACCGAACCCGGCGTGCTCGCCGACATCGCCGAATCGCTCGGCCTGCCGCGCGCCGATTTCGGCAAGGCCTTCGCGTCACAGAGCATGCGCGACGCGACGCTGCGAGACTTCCAGCAGTCTCAAGCCTGGGGCATCCGCGGCTTCCCGACGCTGGTGGCCGAACATGGTGACCACTTGCATCTGGTGGGCAGCGGTTTCATGCCGATCGCGGCCTTGCGTGAACGGCTCGCGAGTGCCACCACGCCGCACGATCACGCCCACTGAAACGCCTCCTTCGCATTTGGTGCAACGCAACAATTGAACACGCAGCGACAATCGGCGCCTTCATCATCGAGGGCATGCAAATGAACCGACTTCTCTGTGCCGGGGCCGCCGTGCTCGGCCTGTACGTGACGATCAGCGCTTCGGCGCAAGGCGACCTGATCGGCCTGAACGCCAAGGAAAAAGGCGCGGTCGTGACACCGAGCGGCCTCGTCTACAAGCCGATCCGCGAAGGCAATGGCGCGAGCCCTACCGCGGCCGATACCGTGAAGGTGCACTACCGCGGCACGTTCGCCGACGGCAGCGAGTTCGACAGTTCTTATTCGCGCAATTCGCCGGCGCAGTTCCCGCTCGGCGGCGTGATCCCGTGCTGGACCGAAGGCGTGCAGAAGATGAAGGTCGGCGGCAAGGCCAAACTCACCTGCCCGGCCGCCCTCGCCTACGGCGAACGGGGTGCCGGCGGGGGGAAGATCCCGCCGAACACCCCGCTGCAGTTCGAGGTCGAGTTGCTGGAAATCGCGAAGCGCTGATTCCCGGCACCGGGCCTATTGCTGCACGGTCAGCTGGTTGTCGACGCTGACCACGCCCTTGACGTTCTGCGCCAGCGTGGTTGCAGAATCGCGCGCTGCGGCTGTCGGGGCCGTGCCCTTCAGCGCGACCTTGCCGTTCGCGGTGTCGACGTCGATCTTCAGCGCACTGAGGCTCGAGTCTTTCGCGAGTTCGGCCTTGACGCTGGTCGTGATCATCGCGTCGTCGATCTTGTCGCCCATTTTCGAGCCGGCGTTGGCGGCGTCGTTGCCCAATTCCTTGGCCTTCTGCTCGGCCGAGGCGACGGCGTCGCTCGTGGCGCTCTTCGCGTTCTGCTGATCGGTCTTGCTGCAGCCCACCAGTGCCATCGAGGCGACCAGTGCGCCGATCGTCGTCAAGCTCAGGATTCGTTGATTCATCTCATGCTCCTCTTGCATCGCCGGGCTGCCCGGCGGGTTCATGGCCCTGCGCGGCGTACCGCGCAAGGAAGTGATGCAACGATAGGAGTCGAGACGGGGCGATGGAATCGGGCGCCTGGCGATTCGGCTGTCGGACGATGCCCACAGCCTGCCCAAAGCATTCGCTGGCGGCGGGCCGAGCCCTCAATGCGAATGGCTGAGCCGAACGCAGGGGTGGGCGTACTCCCGACCGACCACGGCGCGGGCATACAGGTAGTTGTCGCGCGCCCGCTCGCTGAGCGAGTCCATCGAGACCTGGCCTTTCTCATCGCACGGGAAGCACAGCGCCCTGCCCTCGTGGAACAGCGACTGGAAGCGGATTTCGTGGGAAGCTACCTGGGAAGAAGCGTTCATCGAGCGGCACTCCTGTTCAACAGAGCGTCGCCGACGACGAGCCGACGCTTGAGTCAGTATCGGCACCGATGCAAACGGCCGCTGTCGGGCGCTGTCGCTGCAGCGTGTCAGCGAAACGCCATGCGCGACGTCGGCGGTGCGGGCATCGGCCCGCGATAATCACGGATGACCCGTACCGATCCCTCCGCCGCCAAGCCTGCCGCCGGCGCTTCGTTCTCGACGCTGCCGCTCGCGCCGTCGCAACTCGCCAACCTCGTCACGCTCGGCTACCTCGCGATGACACCTGTGCAGGCCGCGAGCCTGCCGCTCGCACTCGCCGGCAACGACCTGATCGTGCAGGCGCAGACCGGCAGCGGCAAGACCGCCGCGTTCGCGCTCGCGCTGCTGTCGAAGCTGAAACTCGAGGGCCAGACCCAACCCTTCGCGGTGCAGGCGCTGGTGCTGTGCCCGACCCGCGAACTCGCCGACCAAGTCACGACCGAGGTCCGCCGCCTGGCGCGCAGCGAAGACAACGTGAAGACGCTCACGCTGTGCGGCGGCGTGCCGCTGCGCAACCAGACCGAGAGCCTCAAGCACGGCGCGCACGTGGTCGTCGGCACGCCGGGGCGCGTGCTCGATCACCTCGACCGTGGCGCGCTGACGCTGGATGCGCTGCACACGCTGGTGCTCGACGAAGCCGATCGCATGCTCGACATGGGGTTCTTCGACGACATCGCGCGCGTCGCCAAGTCGTGCCCCAAGAACCGGCAGACGCTGCTGTTCTCGGCGACCTACCCGGAAGGCATCGCGCAGCTCGCACAACAGTTCCTGCGCTCGCCGAATCAGGTGAAGGTGCGCTCGCAGGTCGACGCGGCCCAGATCGAGCAGCGCTTCTACGAGGTGAAGGAAACCGAGCGACTGCACGCGGTCGCGCTGCTGCTCCAGCACTTTCGCCCGGCGAGCACGATCGCCTTCTGCAACACCAAGCAGCAGTGTCGCGACCTCGCCGACGTGCTGCGCGCGCAGGGCTTCAAAGCGCTGGCGCTGCACGGCGAACTGGAGCAGCGCGAGCGCGACCAGGTGCTGGTGCAGTTCGCGAACCGCAGCTGCTCGGTGCTGGTCGCGACCGACGTGGCCGCGCGCGGCCTCGACATCGCCCAACTCGAGGCGGTGATCAACGTCGACACCACGCCCGATGCGCAGCTCCACATCCACCGCATCGGCCGCACCGGCCGCGCCGATGCGAAGGGCCTCGCGCTGAGCCTGGCGAGCCTCGACGAGATGGGCAGCGTCGGCAAGATCGAACTGGTGCAGGGCGCGGAGGTGGCCTGGCACCCGCTCGCCGAACTCACGCCGGCGCCGGGTGGGCGCTTGCTGCCGCCGATGGTCACGCTGCAGATCGTCGGCGGGCGCAAGGAGAAGATCCGCCCCGGCGACGTGCTGGGCGCGCTCACCGGCGAAGGCGGCTTCGCGGCGAGCCAGATCGGCAAGATCAACGTCAACGAGTTCTCGACCTACGTGGCGGTCGACCGGCAGATCGCCGAGCAAGCGCTGAACGCCTTGTCGGCGGGCAAGGTGAAGGGCAAGAAGGTCAAGGTGCGGCGGGTGCAGGAGTAGCCGGCAGGACTAGCACCGTGCCGACGCTGCGGCGGGGCACGCGCCTACACCCGCGCAGCCGCTCGCACGTGAGAGTCGTCGGCATGAAACCCAAACCCACCGTTTTCCTCGTCGCGGCCGCTGCCGCCCTCGTCGTTCTCACCGGTTGCGGCGAAATGGCGGGCTTGCCGATCTCTGCCGGTACCGGCCCGAACCCGACGCTGCCCGCGCCGAACAAGACGCTGTTGCCGACCGTCAACATCGCCCCCGCCCAGGGCTGGGCCGAAGGCGCCAAACCCGTGGCTGCGGCCGGCACGCAGGTCAACGCGTTCGCCACCGGCCTCGATCACCCGCGCTGGCTGTACGTGTTGCCGAACGGCGACGTGCTGGTCGCCGAGACGAACGCGCCCCCGAAGCCGGACGACGCCAAGGGCATCCGCGGCTGGGTCATGGGCCTGGTGATGAAACGTGCCGGTGCCGGGCCGAAGAGCGCCGACCGCATCACGCTGCTGCGCGACACCTCCGGCAACGGCGTGGCGGACACCCGCACGGTGTTCCTCGAAGGCCTCACCTCGCCTTTCGGCATGACGCTGGTCGGCAACGACTTGTACGTCGCCAACTCGAACGGCATCGTCCGCTACGACTACACACCCGGTGCGACGCGCATCACCTCGCCCGGCCACAACGTGGTCGACCTGCCGGCCGGCACGATCAACCACCACTGGACCAAGAACGTGATCGCCAGCCAAGACGGGGCGACGCTCTACGCCACCGTAGGTTCGAACAGCAACGTCGGCGAGAACGGCATGGTCGCCGAAGAGGGCCGCGCTGCGATCTGGCAGATCGACCCGAAGACCGGCGCGCACCGCATCTTCGCCAGCGGCATCCGCAACCCGAACGGCATGGCTTTCGAGCCGTCCACCGGCGCGCTCTGGACGGTCGTGAACGAACGCGACGAGATCGGCAGCGACCTCGTGCCCGATTACCTCACTTCGGTGCGCGACGGCGGCTTCTACGGTTGGCCCTACAGCTACTACGGCCAGCACGTGGACACCCGCGTCGAGCCGCCGCGACCCGATCTGGTGGCCAAGGCGATCGCGCCAGACTACGCGCTCGGCCCGCATACCGCCTCGCTCGGCCTCGCATCGTCCAAAGGCACGAGCCTGCCGCCGCGCTTCGCGAGCGGCATGTTCGTCGGCCAGCACGGTTCGTGGAACCGCAAGCCGCACAGTGGCTACAAGGTGATCTTCGTGCCCTTCGTATCGGGCAAGCCGAGCGGCGAGCCGATCGACGTGCTCACGGGCTTTCTGACCGAAGACGGCAAGGCCAGCGGCCGGCCGGTCGGCGTGGCACTGGACGCGAAGGGCGCGCTGCTGGTCGCCGACGACGTGGGCAACGTGATCTGGCGCGTCAGCGCGGCGCGCTGAAGCGTCAGGCGTGCGGGGTGCGGGCGACCACGAAGTGGTAGGCCGCGCCACCGCCGACCGCCGACGCGAACGTGCCCCACGCCATGTCGACGACCGTCATCATCACGGTGTAGCCACGCAAGGTCGCGAGGTTGGTGAGGTCGTAGACGCCGAACGCCGCGAGGCCGAGCACCGCACTGCGCAGAACCGCTTCGCCGAGGCTTGCCGAGGGCGTCAGGGCCAGGTAGACGACCGCCAGCGGAAAGCCGAAGTAGTAGAGCGCCGCCGGCACGACGCGAACCGAGTCGGTCATCAGCGCGCCGAGTTGCTCCTGATAGAAACTCTTCATGAGCCAGCCGAGCCAGACGCCGTCGAGCGCTCCCATCACGACGAACGCGACCGCGTAGGCAGCGAGAAACTGGAACAACGTGAGGCGTGGGTCCGACATGCTTGCGAGCTCCTGATTGCAGAACGGCCATCACACCACAACGCGCGCTGGCGCGCTGTAGGCAATCATCCTGCCGCGGCGATGTGAGAATCCGCGCGCACCGCTTCACGAACCCGAATGACGACACCCACGCCCGCATCATCTCCACCCCACCGCACGCTGCAGCTGGTCGCGCTGATGGAGGCCGTCAAGGGCGGCATCGTGTTCGGGGCCGGGTTCGGTTTGCTGTCGCTGCTGCACCGCGATGTCCGCCGCATCGCCGAGTCGCTGGTGACGCGGCTGCACATCGACCCCGAGAACCACTTCGCCGGCATCTTCCTGAACGCGGCGACGCATCTCACCGATGCCCGGCTGTGGGGTTTCGCGGCACTCGCCGTGGCCTATTCGGCGCTGCGCTGGACCGAAGCCTGGGGCCTGTGGTTCAACCGCCGCTGGGCCTCGTGGCTCGGCGCGGCCAGCGGCGCGATCTACGTGCCGGTCGAGGTCTACGAGCTGTGGCACAAGCCAGGGCTGATCAAGGCTGCCACGCTGGTGCTCAACGTGGCCGTGGTCGCCTACCTGGTCTGGACGCTGCGCCAAGGCCGCGCCGCGCACGCCGCACCTTAGCCTGCGGCGAGTTCCGGCTCGGCTTCGTCGTCTTCCTCGCCGAGAAAGCCACCGCTCTGGTGCGCCCACAGCCGCGCGTACAAGCCGCCTTGCGCGAGCAGGCTGCGGTGATCGCCCTGCTCGACGATGCGGCCCTGGTCGAGCACGATCAGGCGGTCCATCGCGGCGATGGTCGACAGGCGGTGCGCGATCGCGACCACGGTCTTGCCCTCCATCAGCCGATACAGGCTCGCCTGGATCGCCGCCTCGACCTCCGAATCGAGCGCGCTGGTGGCCTCGTCGAGAAGCAGGATCGGCGCATCTTTCAGCATCACGCGTGCGATCGCGATGCGCTGGCGCTGGCCGCCGCTGAGCTTGACGCCACGCTCGCCCACGTGCGCGTCGTAGCCGGTGCGGCCGTTCGGGTCGGTCAGGCCGAGGATGAACTCGTGCGCCTCGGCGCGTTTCGCGGCGACGGTCATCTGCTCGTCGCTCGCGTCGGGGCGGCCGTACAGGATGTTGTCGCGCACCGAGCGATGCAGCAAGGAGGTGTCCTGCGTGACCATGCCGACCTGTGCGCGCAGGCTGTCCTGCGTGGCGCGCGCGATGTCGTGGCCGTCGATCAGCACGCTTCCCTGCTCGACGTCGTACAGGCGCAGCAAGAGGTTCACGATCGTGCTCTTGCCGGCGCCCGAACGGCCGACCAGCCCGACCTTCTCGCCGGGGCGGATGTGCAGCGAGAGCTCGTCGATCACGCGCTTGATGCCACCGTAGGCGAAGCTCACCTTGTCGAAGCGCACGTCGCCACGGCTCACCCGCAGCGGCTTCGCGTCGGCCGCGTCGACCACGGCGTGCGGCCGGCTCAGCGTGTTGATGCCGTCCTGCACCGTGCCGATGTGTTCGAACAGCGACGCCATCTCCCACATCACCCAGTGCGAGATGCCGTTCAGTCGCAGCGCCATCGCGGTCGCGGCGGCGAGCGCACCCACGCCGACCTGCCCCTGCGTCCACAGCCAGAGCGCCGCGCCGGTCGTGCTCGCGATCAGGACCATGCTGAGCAACTGGTTCACGACCTCGAACCCGGTCACGAGCCGCATCTGCGCCTGAACGGTGACAAGGAACTCCTGCATCGCCGAACGCGCGTAGCCGGCCTCGCGTTTCGAGTGCGAGAAGAGCTTCACGGTCGCGATGTTGGTGTAGGCATCGGTGATGCGCCCGGTCATCATCGAGCGCGCATCCGCCTGCGCCTTCGCGACCTTGCCCAGGCGCGGCACGAAGTACCACAGCGCCGCGCAATACATCAGCAGCCAGAGGCTGAAGGGCAGCAGCAGCCACCGGTCGAAGCTGCCGAGCATCGCCATGATGGTGACGAAGTAGATCACCACGAACACCATCAGATCGGCCAGGATCATCCAGGCATCGCGCACGGCGAGGGCGGTCTGCATCACCTTGGTCGAGATGCGGCCGGCGAACTCATCCTGGTAGAAATGCATGCTCTGCGCGAGCATCAGCCGGTGAAAGTTCCAGCGCAGCATCATCGGGAAGTTGCCGGCCATCGCCTGCTGCTTCAGCAGCGACTGCAAGCCCACGAGCAGGATGCTGGCGGCCAGGACCACGCTGAGCAGGATCAGGTGCGGCCCCTGATCGCCCCACAAGCGCGCCGGCGTGGTGGCACCGAGCCAATCGACCACCCGGCCGAGGAACGCGAACAGCAACGCCTCGAACGCGCCGATGACGGCGGTGCACAGCGTCATCGCGATCAAGTACGGGCGCAGGCCACGCGTGCAGGCCCAAAGGAACGGGAAGAAGCGCTTCGGGGGCGGCGTGGGCTCGGCTTCCGGGTAAGGCTGCACGAGCTTCTCGAAGAACTGGAACACGCGGGGTCTCCGGTGGGGGTTCAGAGCAAGGGGCGAGAGGTTAGCCGATCCGGTGATATCACTGTGCGGGGTGCATAAGGCACCACCGTGGTGCAAAGAGGTGAGGGCAGCACGACGGCGGTGCCGTCTTCGACACAGTTGCCCCTACATCGTGCGTTGACTAGGGTTTTCCCTCATACTTTGGTCTTCATCAACTCCAAAGACCATCATGTTTTCCGTCCTCCAGTCGATCAAGAACCTGTTCAACGTGTCGGCCACCCCGGCCCAGGATCGCGACGACCAGTACCTGGCCGAATCTTCAGACATCTACGACCTCGAGCGCCGCATGCGACAGGTCGACTCCGGCCGCCACAACCTCTACGCGATCGGCTCCTACGGCATCTTCATGCGCTGAGCTTGCACGGCTGGTCTTCACACATCGCCATCGCGATGACATGAAACGAGACATGCCGATACCCCGGTGAAAGGACGCCGCGCCGACGCGCCGGCACGATCAGCCTGTGCTCGAAACACAGAGCTCATCCCTCTCTCACCCAAGGAATCGACATGAAAAGCTGGATCAAACGAAGCCTCGCCGCCGCTCTCGGCGCCGCTGTCATCATCGGCCTCACGGCCTGTGGTGGCCACCAGGGCGGTTGGAACAACAACATGAGCCCGGCCGACTCCGCCCAGATGCGCGAGCGCATGCTCGAGCGCGCGGGCAAGGAGCTCAAGCTCGACGACGCGCAGAAACAGCGTCTCGCCGTGCTCGCCGACAAGCTGCGCGATGCGCGCACCGCGGTGATGGGCACGACCGACCCCCGTGCCGAGATGCAAGCGCTGATCGCCGGCCCGAAGTTCGACCGCGCCGGCGCGCAGACCCTGGTCGAAGCCAAGACCGCCGCGGCGCGCGCCAAGAGCCCCGAGGTGATCGCCGCGGCCGCCGACTTCTTCGACAGCCTTCGGCCCGAACAGCAGCAGCAGGTGCGCGACTTCATGAACAAGCGCCACGGCCGCGGGGCCCGCAAGCCCTGAGCTGACGGGGCACAGGCGAGAATCCGCCGATGCGCCGCATCCTGCTGATCGACGACGACGCGCTGCTCGCCGCGCCGCTCGCCACCTTCTTCGGCCGCTTCGAGTTCAGCCTCGACGCGGCCGTCCGGCCGAGCGAGGGGCTCGCGATGCTGCGTGCCGGCGCCTACGACGCCGCGATCCTCGACGTGATGCTGCCCGAGATGGACGGCTTCGAGCTCTGCCGCACGATCCGCCGCGAGAGCGACGTTCCGATCATCATGCTGACCGCCCGCGGCGACGTAATGGACCGCGTGGTGGGTCTAGAGATCGGCGCCGACGACTACCTGCCCAAACCGTTCGAACCGCGCGAGTTGCTCGCGCGCCTGCAGACCGTGCTTCGCCGTGCGCGTGCCCCATCGACCGCCAGCGCGAAGCGGATGAGTTTCGACGGCTTGCAGATCGACCTCGAACGCCGCCAGGTCGAGTGCGCCGGCATTCCTGTCGAACTCACCAGCACCGAGTTCGATCTGCTCACGCTGCTCGCCGGCGAGCCGAACAAGGTGTTCAACCGCGACGAGATCCTGAACCGGCTGCGCGGCATCGAGGCCGAGTTGCACACCCGCGCGGTCGACATCCTGATCAGCCGCCTGCGAAAGAAGCTCGAACCGCTGGACATGATCAAGACCTTGCGCAACGCCGGCTACACCTTCGCCGGCGCACGCGTGTGAGCTCGCGCTTGCCGGCCTGGCGTGCGATGCGGCACTCGCTGCGCGCGCGGCTCACCCTGCTGTTCCTCCTGCTGGCCATCGCGATGACGCTGACCTTCGTCAGCGGCATGCAGGCGCTGATGCGATCGGGCTGGCAGGAGATCGCGCGGCCGCTGATCGCGAACTACGTCGACCGGCTCACCGCCGAGATCGGGACGCCGCCGGACGTGGCGAAGGCACAGGCGCTGACCCGCAGCCTGCCGATCCGCATCCGCATCGAGGGGCCGGTGGTGAACTGGTCGTCGCGCAACGGTGCGGTCGAAGAGGTGCGGCGTGACCGCCATCACCGCGACGCCGCACGCGACATCGATCGCCCGCCCAACCCCTGGCGGCCGACACGGTTGCTCGCCGACGGCCACCGCATCAGCTTCGGCCTGGCCAGCCTGCCACGCGACGACACCGCCGACGACGCCCCGGAAGACCGCCCTCGCCTGATCGGCTGGGCCACGTTGCTGGCGATGCTCGTGCTGGTCGCGCTCGCCTACACGCGAGTGCGCGCGCTGCTGCGGCCGATCGACGAGATCCGCGCCGGAGCGATCCGCTACGGCTCGGGTGATTTTTCGCGCCCGATACCGGCCAGCGGCCACGGCGAACTCGGCGAACTCGCGCAACGGGTCAACGGCATGGCGGACGGCCTGCACGGCCTGCTCGACGCGAAACGCCAGTTGCTCCTGGCGATCAGCCACGAGCTGCGTTCGCCGCTGACCCGCGCGCGGCTCAACGCCGAACTGGTCGGTGAAGGCGGCGCCCGCGACGCCCTGCTGCACGACCTGGCCGAGATGCGCGACCTGATCATCGACCTGCTCGAGAGCGAGCGCCTCGCGGGCGGCCATGCGGCGCTGCAGACCGAACCCGTCGACCTGAACGCGCTCGTGCGCGATGTGGTCTCGGCCCAGTTCGCGACGCGCGGCCTCGGGCTCGCACTCGATCCGGCCCTGCCGGCGGCGGCACTCGACCCGACCCGGCTGCGGATGCTGCTGCGCAACCTGATCGACAACGCGCTGAGGCACAGCGCCGATGCACCCGCAGCGCCGATCGTCACGACCACGTTCGGTGCCGATGCGCTGACGCTGACGGTGCGCGACCATGGCCCGGGGGTAGACGAAGCACAGCTGCCGTTGCTCGCCCAGGCCTTCTACCGCCCCGACAGCGCACGCGAACGCGCGACCGGTGGCGTGGGACTCGGGCTGTACCTGTGCCGGCTCGTCGCGCAGGCGCACGGTGGGTCGCTGAGCCTGAGCAACGCCCATCCAGGGTTGCAGGTCGAGCTGCGCCTGCCGCGCTGAGGGCGGCAATGGCGCGCACTACTTCTTGCGCGTCTTCTCCCAGTCCTGCAGCGCCGCCAACGTGTTCGTCACGTGCTTCGACGGGTTCAGGCTCTGGTAGCTGTAGATGATCGAGCGGTCGGGCGTGATCACGTAGGACACGCGGTTGGCGTAGTCCGGCATGAGCATCATCGCCGCGTCGTACGACTTGATCACCGACTTGTTGGCATCGGAGGCAACCGGAAACTTGCCCTGGCAGGCCTGGGTCGAGAACTTGAGCTGCGTGCCGATGTCGTCGGTCGAGACGCCGATCACCGTGGCGCCCAACGCACTGAATTTTTCGGTTGCCTCGGCGAACTCATGGGCCTCGGCCGAGCAGCCGGAGGTGAACGCCGCGGGAAAAAAGTACAGCACCACCGGCCCCTTCGCCAGCGACTCGGCGAGCGAGAACTTGTACTCCTTGCCGGCCAATGCGGCAGGCGCGGTGAAGTCGGGCGCCTTGTCGCCGATGTCGAGCGCGGCCCAGGCGCTGCCGGCCGTCATCACGGTGATCGAACCCAACACCGCCAGCATGATCTTCTTCATCGTTCACTCCTTGAGATCGCGCGATCTTGCCAGAAGCGCTCCGGCCCGGTGCCTTACGAGGAATCGCCACGACCGGATGCAGCGGTGCGCGCAGGCGGCACCCACCAGGTCGCGTGCGGTCGCGAGTGATCGCGTCGATATGATGCGCCGGCATCGAAGCAAGCGCGCCGCGGCGCCGCGTGCCATCCATTCGGAGACTTCATGTTCGACTACATCGTCATCGGCGGCGGCTCGGCCGGCTGCGTGCTCGCGGCGCGCCTGAGCGAGGACGCGAACGTCAGCGTCTGCCTGCTCGAGGCCGGCCCGGCCGACAAGAGCGTGCTGATCCACTGCCCGGCCGGGCTCGCGCTGCTCGCGCAGACGCACCAGGCGAACTGGGCCTTCGAGACCGTGCCGCAGCCCGGCCTGAACGGCCGCCGCGGCTACCAGCCGCGCGGCAAGGTGCTGGGTGGCTCGAGCTCGGTCAACGCGATGTGCTACATCCGCGGCCCGCGCGAAGATTACGACCGCTGGGCCGCCGAGGGCGCACCGGGCTGGGGCTTCGACGACCTGCTGCCCTACTTCAAGAAGTCGGAGCACAACGAGCGCGGCGCCGACGCGTACCACGGCAGCGGCGGCCCGCTGAACGTGATGGACCTGCCGCAACCGAACCGCTTCGGCCCGGTGTTCGTCGAAGCGGCAGTGCAGGCCGGCTTCGCGAAGAACGCCGACTTCAACGGCGTGGCGCAAGAGGGCGTCGGCATGTACCAGGTGACGCACAAGAACGGCGAGCGCTGCAGCGCCGCCAAGGCCTACCTCACGCCCAACCTCGGTCGGAAGAACCTGACCGTGATGACCGGAGCGCACACCACGCGCATCCTGATGGAGGGCCGGCGCGCTGTCGGCATCGAGGTGCGCGTGGGCGGTGCACTGCGGCAGCTGAAGGCCGCGCGCGAGGTGCTGCTCAGTGCCGGCGCACTGCAATCGCCGCAGATCCTGATGCTGTCGGGCATCGGCCCGGGCGCCGAACTGCAGAGGCACGGCATCGCGGTCGTGCACGCGCTCGACGGCGTGGGCGCCAACCTGCACGACCACGTCGACGTGGTGCAGGTCGTCGACACGCCAGGGCTGACCGAGCTGTTCGGTCTCTCGCTGCCGGGTGCCGTCAACGTGATCCGCGGCATCTTCGAGTGGCGCAACTCGCGGCGCGGCATCCTGACGACGAACTTCGCCGAAGCCGGCGGGTTCATCAAGAGCGCACCGACCGAGCCGCTGCCCGATCTGCAGCTGCATTTCGTGATCGGCAAGCTGATCGATCACGGCCGCAAACCGAGCTTCGGGCACGGCTACTCGTGCCACGTGTGCCTGCTGCGCCCGCAGAGCCGGGGCTCGCTGAAGCTCGCGAGCGCAGACCCGTTCGCGTCACCGCTGATCGACCCGAACTTTCTCGCCGAGCCCGAAGACATGGAACGCCTGCTGCGCGGTTTCAAGCTGACGCGCCACATCCTGCAGCAGCCCGCGCTGGCCGGCTACCGCGGCCGCGAGTTGCCGGCCTCGGCGGGGTCGCAGACGGATGCGCAGATCGAGCGGTTCATCCGCGGCCATGCCGACACGATCTATCACCCGGTCGGCACCTGCCGCATGGGTCACGCGGCGACCGATGTCGTCGACACCGAACTGCGCGTGCACGGCGTGCAGGGCTTGCGCGTGGTCGATGCGTCGATCATGCCGCGCATCGTGGGCGGCAACACGAACGCAACGGTGATCGCGATCGCCGAGAAGGCGGCCGATTTGATCAAGGCATCGGCCTGAGGCCTTCGTGCTTGGGGCGAGAATGGCGGCAACCCATTGCCCCAGGAGTTCCCCCGCATGAAAACCAAAGCCGCAGTCGCCTGGAAGGCCGGCGCCCCGCTCACGATCGAGACCGTCGACCTGCAGGGCCCGCGCGCCGGCGAGGTGCTGATCGAAGTCAAGGCCACAGGCATCTGCCACACGGATTACTACACGCTCTCGGGCGCCGACCCGGAAGGGCTGTTCCCGGCGATCCTCGGGCACGAGGGCGCGGGCATCGTCGTCGACGTCGGCCCGGGCGTGACCACGCTCAAGAAGGACGACCACGTCATCCCGCTCTACACGCCCGAATGCCGACAGTGCAAGTTCTGCCTGTCGCGCAAGACCAACCTGTGCCAGTTGATCCGCGGCACGCAGGGCAAGGGCCTGATGCCGGACGCGACCTCGCGCTTCAGCCTCGACGGCAAGCCGATCCTGCACTACATGGGCACGAGCACCTTCAGCAACTACATCGTCGTGCCCGAGATCGCGGTGGCGAAGGTGCGCAGCGATGCGCCGTTCGACACCATCTGCTACATCGGCTGCGGCGTGACCACCGGCATCGGCGCGGTGCTGTTCAGCGCGAAGGTCGAGGCCGGCGCGAACGTGGTCGTGTTCGGCCTCGGCGGGATCGGGCTGAACGTGATCCAGGGCGCGAAGATGGTCGGAGCCGACAAGATCATCGGCGTCGACCTGAACCCCGAGCGCGAGGCGATGGCCCGCCGGTTCGGCATGACGCACTTCATCAACCCGAAAGAACTCGAAAAGCGCGCCGAGAACGTGGTGGATGCGATCGTCCAACTGACCGACGGCGGCGCCGATTACAGCTTCGAGTGCGTCGGCAACACCAAGCTGATGCGCCAGGCGCTGGAGTGCACGCACAAGGGCTGGGGCCGCAGCCTGATCATCGGGGTGGCCGAGGCCGGCGCCGAGATCAGCACACGCCCGTTCCAGCTCGTCACCGGCCGCAAATGGGAAGGCTCGGCCTTCGGCGGCGCGCGCGGCCGCACCGACGTGCCGAAGATCGTCGACTGGTACATGGAGGGCAAGATCAACATCGACGACCTGATCACGCACCGC
>Ga0209583_10000049_pt1 | contig 36962 bp, 39 predicted proteins | sample Str014_FD_187201 | JGI IMG/M metagenome (GOLD analysis project Ga0209583, IMG submission 187201) | Freshwater sediment microbial communities in response to fracking from Pennsylvania, USA - Straight Creek_MetaG_SC_2014 (SPAdes) (version 2) | ecosystem: Environmental > Aquatic > Freshwater >... | reverse complement strand
GAGATGGCAACGAACAGGCCTGTCACGATCACACCCATCAACATGGCGCCCACGGCGGAGAAGGCTTGTGCCTTGCCTGCAATCGCGTCGATCACAAAGAAGACAACGATGGGCGAGAACACGGGCAGCATCGAAGGTAAAATCATTTCCTTGATGGCAGCGCGCGTCAGCAAGTCCACCGCCCTTGCATAATCAGGCTTCGAGGTGCCCTTCATGATGCCGGGGTTTTCTTTGAACTGGCGGCGCACCTCCACCACCACAGCTTGTGCGGCGCGGCCAACCGCCGTCATCGACATGCCGCCGAAGAGATAAGGTAACAAACCGCCGAACAGCAAACCCACCACCACGTAAGGCGATGAGAGATCGAAGGTGACGTTGACGTTTTCAAAGAACGAGCCGGGCGAAGCGTGCGCGGCAAAGAACTTCAAGTCTTGCGTATAGGCGGCGAACAGCACGAGCGCACCCAGACCAGCCGAACCAATGGCATAGCCTTTGGTGACGGCTTTGGTGGTGTTGCCCACAGCATCCAGTGCGTCGGTGTTGTGGCGCACTTCTTTCGGAAGGCCCGCCATTTCCGCAATGCCGCCCGCGTTGTCGGTGACGGGGCCAAAGGCATCAAGCGCCACGATCATGCCAGCCAGCGCCAACATGGTGGTGACAGCAACCGCAATGCCGAAGAGACCAGCGAGGTTGAAGGTCACTAAGATGCCCGCGATGATGATCAGCGCTGGCACAGCCGTTGCTTCCATCGAAACGGCAAGGCCTTGGATGACGTTGGTGCCGTGGCCAGTGATCGAGGCTTCGGCGATGGAGTTCACTGGGCGTTTGCCCGTGGCGGTATAGTATTCAGTGATCCACACGATAGCACCGGTGATCACCAAGCCTGCAACGCCACACCAGAACAAGCTCATCGGTGTGAAGCCGCCGAGATCAACAGACATGCTGCCGAAGATGTAAGACATCACCGGATAGAGAACGGCCAGTGACAGAAGGCCAGTAGCAATCACGCCCTTATACAAAGCGCCCATGATCGACCCACTGCCAAGGCGCACAAAAAACGTGCCGATGATCGAAGTGATCACACAAGCCCCGCCAATGGCCAGAGGCAAAACCATGCCCGCCAATTTCATGGCATCAGGCAAAACGATGGCTGCAAGAACCATTGTCGCAACCGTGGTGACGACGTAAGTTTCAAACAGGTCAGCGGCCATGCCGGCGCAATCGCCCACATTGTCGCCGACGTTATCAGCAATGGTGGCCGGGTTGCGCGGATCATCCTCCGGGATGCCCGCTTCAACTTTACCGACCATGTCGCCGCCCACGTCGGCACCCTTGGTGAAAATGCCGCCGCCGAGACGGGCGAAAATGGAAATCAATGACGCACCAAAGGAGAGAGCAACCAGCGCATCAATCACGGTGCGTGAGGTCGGGTCCATATGCAGCGAACCCGTGAGGAAGCCAAAATACAAAGTCACGCCCAAAAGGCCAAGACCAGCAACGAGCAGGCCAGTGATGGCACCCGCTTTGAAAGCGAGATCCAAACCGCCAGCTAAAGTCTTGGTCGCAGCTTGCGCCACACGCACATTGGCGCGCACCGAAACATTCATGCCGATGAAGCCAGCTGCGCCCGAAAGAATTGCACCAATGGCAAAGCCAATGGCCGAGAATTTGCCCAAGAGGAAAAGTGCGATGAAAAAGATCACCACGCCGACAATGGCGATCGTGGTATATTGCCGTTTCAAATAGGCCTGCGCACCTTCACGCACCAGGCCTGAAATTTCCTGCATACGGGCCGAGCCCGCGTCCTGAGCCATCAGCCCGCGATAAGTTATAATGCCGTAGACCAGTGACAGGCAGCCTGCCAGCGCGATCAGCCATAAAGTGGAGTTCATGATTCTTCCTCAAATGTTTGTGTTGAGATCCGGAACCCTGAGAGATGGCCGCGATGGAATCACGCTTCACTGCGCCGATGCCGGAAGATCAGGCACCTATGACAAATTTTAGCCACAGTTGCAACGGGATTTGAGGGGAAGTGGATGATGCAAATGAGGGGCGCATGGCAGAAAACTGAGGGGAATGTGGAAAGCTCAAACGCTTGAGGGCTTGGCCAAATCAAAACTTTTGTTTTAAGATTTAAAGATGATAGCTTTCCAACCCAAGCTCAATATCTTGCCTGCATCTCAGCGCAAAGTCTGGGCCGAGCTTGCGCAGATTCCCTCCACCTTCACGCTCTATGGAGGAACAGCCATCGCTCTGCATGTGGGGCACCGTCAATCGGTCGATTTCGATTTTTTCTGTTGGCAAAATTTTACCCCACTCGATCTTGCTTCATCGCTGCCATTTCTAAAAGGTGGAACAGTTTTACAGGGCGAACCGAACACCTTGACGATGTTGATTGATCGTGGCGGGCCAGTGAAGATTTCATTTTTCGGTGTGCCTAAGCTCAAACATATTCTGCCTCCTCTGATTGCACCTGGAAACAAAATGCAAATCGCTTCACTGCTCGATCTCGCAGGAACCAAGGTTGCAGTCGTGCAGCAACGCGCCGAAGCGAAAGACTATATTGACATCGACACTATTATAAGTGCCACTAAAGTGAGCTTACCTCACGCTTTGGCTGCGGCGTTAATTATTTATGGTCCGGTCTTTTCGCCGCAAAATGCTCTAAAGGCGCTCACTTATTTTGATGAACCGCAATTGCAATCTCTTCCGAATGAATTGAAGCGAAGGCTGGTAAAAGCAGTACTGTCGGTTGATCTCTCTCACCTGCCCAAAATAGAAGATCAGGAAAATCCATGACCAAATTACCCGACACGAGAGAATTTCGCGAATTGGCCGCGCGGGTGGTTTGGTTTGAGCCGCCAGAAGTGGCTCTGCAAGATGGAACGCGCTTTATGGCCTATGCTTTTCGCTATGCAACCCATGAGGACATGAAAACGCTGCGCAAGGAATTGAAGGATGATGATTTACGCAAAGCACTGGCGCAAGCCCCGCCCGGCATTATTGATCCACGTTCATGGAGCTATTGGCATGCTGTAATAGGCAAGTTCCCACCGCCGCCGATGCCGAAGCGAGCGTTCAATGAAGTGCCACTTTAGTTCCGTCGATCCAAATACCGTAATTCCACAAGTTGCCTTCACCACCTCAGCAATCGGCACTCCGCCATCACCCCGCTCCCCTGAAAGTGAATTGCGGTGATCGCCCATTTCGCGCAATAACCCATCAGCACGGAGGCGCATACCCATGTCACGCAAACTTATTCTTACTGCCATCATTGCCGCAAGCATCTGCTTTGTGGCGGGCAATGCCTTCTGGTATCTGGCCTCGCCTTTGTGGATCAACCGCGTGGTGGCCGAGGCTTTGCCGGTGGAGCTGCAAATGAAAACCGCAGCCACAGGAGAATTTCATAACGCCGATAGTGTGCATCACGGCAAGGGTGTAGCGACGATTTTTAAAAATGCTTCCGGCACTAAAGTTTTGCGCTTCACTAATTTTGAAGCCCCCAACGGCCCTGATCTTAAAGTCTGGCTGGTGAAAGCCGCAAACCTCAAGTCATCAGCCGATGTCAAAGCCAGCGCTTGGGTGGCGCTCGGCCCTCTCAAAGGCAATATTGGTGACCAGAATTATGTGATCCCCAATGAGGTCAATCTCGCTGACTATAGGTCGGTGGTGGTCTGGTGCGAACAATTCGGTGTGTTGTTTTCCGCCGCCGATCTGAAACCAGGAAGCTAAACAGCAACCCGTCTTGCCCGCACCCAAATCACCGCCAACATCAAGCCAGCAATCGGCACCACCGTTAGCGCGACGCTTGCCCAGCCGAAGTGGCTCAGCATCTGCCCGCTGCTGGCAGAAGCAATCGCCACCATCAAGGATATTGCGAAATTATTGGCGCCTTGCACTTTGGCGCGTTCGGATGGTCGATAGGTTGCGGTGAGCATGGTGGTGCCGCCAATGAAGCCGAAGTTCCAGCCGAGGCCCAACAACACAAGCGCCACGGCGAAATTCGTAAACGTAATACCCGCCAAGGCCGTCGCCCCGGCCGCGACCAATATGCCCAAGCCCAGGCTGGTAATTAAATTCGCGCCATAACGCTTAATCAATACGCCCGTGAAAAAGCTTGGCACAAACATGGCCAGCACATGCCATTGAATCACCCAAAATGAATCGCTCTTATCAAAGCCGCAGATTTCCATCGCCACCGGGGCTGCCGTCATCATTAAATTCATCAAGGCGTAAGACGAGATACCCGCCACCATGGCGATCACCAGTTGCGGTTGGCGCAACAATTCGGGCCATGATCTTTGCGGTCCTTGAATTTCAGCTTGCGTGGGCTTGGGTAATTTCAAAATTGAAAACAGCAAAAGCCCACCGCAGGCCAAGACCGAGGCAGCCACATAAGAGCCTGCGTAAGTGAAGGGCATGAATAAATCCGCCGAAAACTTCGCTGTCATCGTGCCGACAATGGCCGCCAAGACGCCACCTGTCAGCACCCATGAAATCGCAATCGATTTATCTTCCGGTCGCGCCACTTCGGAGGCGGCAAAACTGTGAAAGCTGCTCGTGGCTTGGTATGTGCCTTGCAACAAACAGCCTGCGATGAACAGCCAGAAATTATTTTGATAAATCGCATAGGCCGAAATCAATGCGCCCACAGCGCTCGTAGCCGCGCCCGCTGCGAAAACCGGAATACGGCCCAAGCGGCCCATCAGCATCGAAACCGGAATGGTGGCCAACATGGAACCCACCACATAGGCGGTGAGCGGAAGTGTCGCGAAGCTCTTGTTGGTGGCCAGTGTCAGGCCCACCAGCCCGCCCGTTGCAAACAGGATGATCACACAGCTTCCGTAAAGCGCTTGGGCAATCGCCAGTAGAAGAATTCTATTGCGCGGGTTGTCGAGGCTCACGCTTTGAATTCGTCTGGGCGGCGGGCGCGGGCCAGGGCGTTCAACACAGCATTGGCCAGTGCGGGTTCATCCTTGTCGAAGAAGGCCGAGGCCACATTGACATATTCATTGATCGCCACTTTGGCGGGAACGTTTTCTTTAAACATAATTTCAAATGCGCCGGCCCGCAGCACCGCACGCAAAATTGCGTTGACGCGGTGCACGGGCCATTCTTTGTCGAGATGATTGTCAAGCGTTGGGTCAATCAAGGCCTGTTCACGCACAGCACCTTCGACCACTTCACGCAGGTGTTTGTAATCTGCCTCGCCGCATTGACCATTATCGAAATCTTCGCCCGTCACGCGGGAGGAAAATTGCGCCAAGGTTTCGCCCAGATCACTCGCCGCCAAATCCATTTGATAAAGTGCCTGCACCGCGCCCAAGCGGGCTGCGGATTTTGCAACGGGGGATCTGCGAGGGGCTTTCATGCTGTGGCCTTAGCTGTGCCACTGCCCCCTTGCAAGGGCGGCCCGCACATACTATCCCTGCGCCGCTGGAATAATCCGGTAAACTCAGGGCGGGGTGAAAGTCCCCACCGGCGGTATAGCCCGCGAGCGCGTCCTTCGGGATGGTCAGCAGATCAGGTGTAACTCCTGGGCCGACGGTTAAAGTCCGGATGAAAGAGGAAAAGGTGTCGGGTATACGCTCGGCGCCCTGCCGATTTTGCGCAAGCAAAACGGCTACGTCCTGATTCATGTTGCCGACAAAGCTTTGCTTTGCGGCTCAATGAAAGGACGACACAACATGGATCAGATTACCCAAACTAAAAACCCCATTTCAGGGGCAACATTTATGGTAGGCGCAGGCCTTGCCTTCGCCATCATCAATGTCATCACGCAAACAGTAACCGGCGACCCAAAATTTGGTGGCCTTGGATTTAAACCAACATCTGATGCCTTCTGGCAGTATTTTATTGGCCTGATCGTATCCCTGCCCTTTATCTGGCAATATGGGCTGGGTGCGCTCAAAACTGATCAGCCCATTCTTCATCTCATTCGCGTGCTGGTTTCTGCCATCGGCGTCATTGCTTTTGTTTTCGGTCTTTCACATGGCGTTCAAATCTGGCAGGTGATTGCTTTGGTGATGACATCACCCTTCTTCATCTTGCTGGGTGCTAAATTTTTCCTTGGCGAGAATGTTGGGGCCGACCGTTGGTTCGCTGCCGCTTTGGGCTTTGCAGGCGCCATGGTGGTGTTACAGCCTTGGTCATCAGGCTTCAATGTCTGGTCACTCGCACCGATTGCTGCTGCTGTCTTGTGGGGTGCGGCTTCGCTGATGACCAAGAAGCTCACTGCAACGGAAAAGCCCGAAACCATCACCATGTGGCTGCTCATTGGTATTGCGGCTTGGAACTTCTTGTTCTCAATGTCGGCTGGCTTTGAAGTGCCACAGGGCAATGTGCTGTGGTATTTACTCGCAGGCGGGGTCATTCAGTTCATCGCGCAATGGTGCCTCACCAAAGCTTATTCCAAGGCCGATGCATCCTTCTTGCAACCGTTTGATGATCTGCGCTTGCCCTTCAATGTGCTGGCTGGTTTCCTGGCGTTCCATTATTTGCCAGACGGCGATTTATGGGTTGGCATCGCCATGATTATGGCAGCTTCGGCATTCTTGCTGTGGCGGAATAATCAAGCCAGCATAGTTACGGCTTAAAACTCCAACAACCTCCTTGGATAACCGAGGAGGTATTTTTCTTACGCCGCAGGTTTCAACGCATCTAAAACAGCTTGCGGGTTGCGGCCAATCACAGTGAGATAGGCCCGCGCCGCCGCATCAGGTTCTTTGCGGCCTTGCTCCCAATCGCGCAAAGTGCCAAGTGGAATTCGGAATTTTTCAGCGAATTCTTCTTGGGAAAGCTTCATAATACGTCGGAAAATAACTGTGCGCGGTGTACGTTTCATCCGCTTCATGGATTCTTCTGTGAGGGGCAGAGCATCGGGATCAGACAAAGCCGCTGCATGACGTTCGTCTGGCGTCATGGCATCTGCCCTGCTCCAATCGTGAACATATTCATCTTTATTTTTGCTCATGATATTGCCTGCTTTCATATGGTTCAGTGAAGCGCGCTGAGATTATCCGACGCCGATCTTGGCGGTAGGTAAAAATTACAAATAGGAGCCGATTTGCGACCATACCGATGGCTTGAGAACGCTCTTCGCCATAACTTTCGCTTTCGTCCAACTGCTCGGCTCCCCAAAAGTCAAAAAAGACAAATCGAGCGGATTCAAATCGCACACCGTGTTTGCGCCAATTCGCTTCGGCCTTGCGGTCATCCCACTCAAAATCGCCGTGGTCCATCGCTACTGCTTAGCAGTAGTCGTGTGTAAAAGCAATAGACCTATGTTTTGTCTTCCTCACTGCTCAGTTCCCCCAGTAAATTCTCAAAATCCTTGGCCTCGCGGAAATTACGATAGACGCTGGCAAAGCGCACATAGGCCACGTCGTCGAGGCTTTTCAGGCCGTCCATTACGAGCTGGCCGATTTGTTCTGATTTGATTTCGTTCTCGCCCAGGCTTTCGAGCTGGCGGACGATTCCGGAGATCATGCGCTCGACGCGCTCAGCTTCCACGGGGCGCTTGCGCAGCGCAACTTGTACTGAGCGGGCAAGCTTGTCGCGATCAAACAGGTTGCGCCTGCCGTTGCGCTTGATCACCGAAAGCTCGCGCAGTTGCACACGCTCGAATGTTGTGAACCTACCGCCGCAATCCGGGCAGGCGCGGCGTCGCCTGATCGCTGCGCCATCTTCGGAGGCGCGGCTATCTTTCACTTGCGTATCGCCATTGCTGCAAAAGGGACAACGCATCTGGCACTCCTTAAGCGTAGATCGGGAATTTTTTGGTCAGCGCCAAAACTTTCTGCTTCACGGCTTTCTCGATCTTACCATTGCCCTCTTCGCCATGGTGGGCAAGGCCGTCGAGCACTTCGGTGATCAGCTGGCCGATGTGGCGGAATTCCGCCTCGCCAAAGCCACGCGATGTGCCAGCAGGTGATCCTAGGCGAATGCCGGAGGTGAGCACGAAAGACGCGGTGTCAAAGGGAATTGAGTTCTTGTTGCAGGTGATAAAGGCGCGGCCCAACGCTTGTTCGGCGGCTTTGCCCGTGATGTTTTTCTTGCGGAGATCAACCACCATCAAATGCGTGTCCGTGCCGCCTGTGGTAATATCGCAACCACCTTCGATCATGGTCTCAGCCAGAGCCCTAGCGTTTTTTACCACTTGATGTGCGTATTTCTTGAACGCTGGTTTCAAAGCCTCACCAAAGGCCACGGCCTTGGCCGCAATCACATGTTCGAGCGGACCACCGATGATGCCGGGGAATATCGCAGAGTTGAATTTCTTACCCAGCGCTTCATCGCGCGACAAAATCATGCCACCGCGTGGGCCACGCAGCGTCTTGTGCGTGGTCGTGGTCACCACATGAGCGTGGTCCAAGGGATTGGCGTGAGCACCGCCCGCGACGAGGCCTGCGAAGTGGGCCATATCCACCATCAGATATGCACCAACTGAATCGGCAATTTCGCGGAAGCGTTTGAAGTCGATGGTGCGGGGATAGGCGGAGCCGCCGGCGATGATGAGTTTTGGGCGTTCCAGCACAGCTTGTGCGGCCACGGCATCGTAATTGATTTGGTGATTATCTTCGCGCACTTTGTAGGAGACGACCTTGAACCATTTGCCGGATTGGTTGACCGGTGACCCGTGCGTCAAATGTCCGCCACAGGCCAAATCCAGGCCCATGAATGTGTCCCCGGGCTGGAGCAATGCAAAGAACACGCCCTGGTTGGCCGTGGCGCCAGAGTGTGGCTGCACATTTGCATAGGTGGCCCCGAAAAGTTCTTTGGCCCGGTCAATGGCCAGTTGTTCAGACACGTCAACATATTGGCAGCCGCCATAGTAACGCTTGCCGGGATAGCCCTCGGCATATTTATTGGTCATCACGCTGCCCTGGGCTTCCAGCACTGCGCGTGAGACGATGTTTTCAGACGCGATCAGCTCAATTTCGTTCTGCTGGCGCAGAAGTTCAGACTTGATGGCGCGGGCGATCTTCGGGTCAGCCTTGGCCAGTTTGTCTTTAAAGAATCCGGGGTACAATGGCTGGGCTTTGCCGCGCTTGACTTTCGTCTTTGATTTTGCGGTTTTCTTCACTGCTTTCTTGACCATCAGAATCCCCATATGAATGAAGCCTGTCTATACAGGCTTCAAATCAGGCGTAAAGATCAGAAAATGCCGCGCCTAAGGGGCCGTCTCAGGGGGTCTTGGGCGCGTCTGGAGCCTTGGGGGCTGCGGGCTTGCAGCCGCTGGGCATACCAGATCCGGTGGCGATACAATCCAGCTTTTTCTTGACGAGTTTCTTCTTCATCGGTTTGGCATCCGCCGGAGTCTTACCAGCCTTGGCTTGGTCTTTCTTCAGCTTTTTATGCTTTTTGTCCTTGGGGTGCTTGGCGTCTGCGGCTTGCTGTTTGTAATAAGCGGCCCAATTAAACAGGCCCTTGGGCTTGCCATTGGCGGCCAGTTCCACGCCGGCAGATTTGCCCTTGGCGCTTGCCGCGTTGGCAATCAGGCCTTGGCCAAATGGCTTCTGGCCCGGTGGTGTGGCAAAGAGCGAGGTCTGCTTGAAGCCCGCATGGCTGCCAAAAAAGCCATTACCATCGGCCTCAGCGGCATCAATGGGCAATTGGCGTGGCAGTGGCTTTAAGACAAAACGCTTGCCGTCCGGGCTCATCTCACCCACGGGCATGGGTTGGCCCACGGTAAAGCCAGAGCCATCCATCTGATAAATATCGTTGCGGAACGCCACCGTGCCGCCGGTTGTGGGCCAGGCCGTGAGATAGGCCACGCGCAGTTGCGGTGCAGTGGTCAGCGGCACATCCAGGCGCTCCAGCGTTTGGGCCATAGACGCGATTTTACTGTTGTCGAAACCGCCCTGCCCGTTCAACACCCATTCTACCAGATCCGGCATTTTTTGAACGCGGATACAGCCTGATGAATAAAAACGATTGTTATAATTGAACATCTGCTTTTCGGGCGTGTCGTGGAGATAAATGCCAAAGGGGCTTTGGAATTCAATTTTGGCGGTGGCCATGGCGTTTTCGGGGCCTGGCTCCTGACGGAACAAATAATTGTCGGGCACCAGGGTTTTGAAATCCAGTTTCTTCGGGTCCATTTCGGGGCCAGTCGGGCCGCCTTGCAGTATCTTGATATTCAGTTTCGTGAGATAGTCTGTGTTGGATTGGAGTTTGGGCAGAATGTCACGCTCAACAATCGACACAGGCGCATTCCAATAGGGGTTGAATTTCACCGTGGCGAGCGGCGTCATCACCACCGGTGTGGGGCGTGCAGGCCTGCCCACAATCACATTGTGGCGCGCATAGACACGGCCGCCCGAAACGGTTTCCAACTGCTGGGCCGGAATATTGACGATGAGGTAACGCTCTCCCAAGCCCTGCTCATAAGTAGCAAGGCGCGGCACGTTGGCGGCAATGGTGGCCAAGCGCTTGTCGGCAGGCACGTTAAGCTCGGCAATCGTGGCCGCATCCACTTTACCAGTGGGGGCAAGTCCATGGTTGCGTTGGAAACGATTGATGCCGGCCATCGTTGCACTGGTGAAAATGTCAGCAAATTGGCCTTGTGTGCCCTCAACGCGCAGATAGCCCTCAAGATAAAGGCGCTTGTTCAAAGTGGCGATGTTCGGGCCCTTGTCGCCCTTTTTATAAGTGCCACCTGCAACAGCCGGAAATCCGCCCTGCGCAATAATCGTCGCATATCTGGCTTGGGCCTCTTGCAGCAGCCGATCACCGTTAGATTGCACAAAGGGCATCTGGTTCTGGCCCTCAACGATCTCTGTGGCCGTGGTCGGCGTGCCTGTGGGCTTGATCGGAGCTTCAACCTTCTGGGCGGGCGCAAGGATACTGCCTTGGCCGAACGCTTGGGCCTGGGCTGCCATAGATTGCGACACCGCAAAACCAATCAGACCTGTGGTCAAGCCAAGCATCGCCCAATATCGCTTATTCAAACTATTCCGCATGTCTTGCCTCTGTACCTTCCACGTTGACCCCGTAGCAAAGAATACGCGTGGGGTCAAAGCCACGCTGATGCCGCAGGAATCACATTTTCAGGCTCATTAAAAGCGCGATTTGGTCAAAATTGTGCCGTGAAGCATTTTGGCCACAGGGTGATTGGGTTCACGGTCACTGCAACTTCAATTGGTAGGACAATCTAGCAGCTCAACTTCATTTCATTTTGCGCGCAATCTTACCTGAATCCGCATCCATGGCCTGCAATACAGTTGCCACGACGCCGTTTTTATCTAGCCCCGCATTGGCATACATCACTTCAGGTTTGGCCTGTTGGGTGAATTCATCGGGCAGCGTGAGCGTACGGATTTTGAGGCCGCAGTCGAGTAAACCCAGTTTCGCCAAAGCATGAAGCACTTGCGCGCCAAAACCTCCGGTGGAGCCTTCTTCCAGGGTGATCAACATTTCATGATTGCTGGCCAGTTGCTTGATCAACTCCATATCCAGCGGCTTGGCGAAACGCGCATCGGCCACGGTGGTGGAAAGCCTCATGCCATCTAACTCTTCAGCCGCAGCCAAAGCTTCTTGCAGGCGCGTGCCAAAGCATAGAAGCGCAATGCGATTTCCCTGTTTCACCACGCGGCCTTTGCCGATTTCTAAAAAGCTGCCGCGCTCAGGGAGATCAACGCCCACACCATCGCCGCGCGGATAACGAAACGAGATTGGCCCCTCGTCATAATCCGCTGCTGTGCGCACCATGTGTTTGAGCTCAGCCTCATCGGACGCTGCCATCACCACGATATTTGGTAGATTGGCCAAATAGGCCACATCGAAAGCGCCGCAATGGGTTGGGCCGTCGGCGCCGACAAAGCCGGCGCGATCAATGGGAAAGCGCACGGGCAATTTTTGGATGGCCACATCATGCACCACTTGATCATAGGCGCGTTGCAGAAAGCTGGAATAAATCGCCACAAAAGGCTTCATGCCCTCAGTGGCAAGACCTGCTGCAAAAGTCACAGCATGTTGCTCGGCGATGCCCACATCAAAGCAGCGCTTGGGGAACAGCTCTGCAAACTGGTCAAGCCCCGTGCCTGAGGGCATGGCGGCGGTGATTGCCACAATGCGGTCATCGCGCCTTGCTTCCTCCACTAAAGCATTGCCGAAAACTTTTGTGAAAGACGGCGCATTGGAAGCCACTTTGACTTGCTCGCCGGTGACCACATTGAATTTATTGACACCATGATAATTGTCACTTGCGCCTTCGGCAGGCGCATAGCCTTTGCCTTTTTTGGTGATGGCATGGATCAAGACTGGCCCAGTGGCATTGTCGCGCACATTGCGCAAGACTGCCAGCAAGGTTGAGAGGTCATGTCCATCAATCGGGCCGATGTGATAAAAGCCCAGTTCTTCAAACATGGTGCCGCCGGTCACAAAGCCACGCGCATGACCCACGGCGCGTTTAATCGCAGCGTCGGCTTTGCGGCCCAGTGAGGCACTGATTTTTTTGCCCAGGCTGCGCGCGTCATAGTAGGTTTTACCCGTCGCCAGTTTGGCGAGATATTTGCTGAGCGCGCCCGATGGCGGGGCAATTGACATGTCATTGTCATTGAGCACAACAATCAGCCGCGAACCTAAAGCGCCAGCGTTGTTCAGGGCTTCAAAGGCCATGCCCGCCGACATGGCGCCATCACCAATCACGGCAATGACATTGCGCTTTTCATCTTTCAGATCCCGCGCCACAGCCATGCCGAGGCCCGCAGAGATTGAGGTTGAAGAATGGGCTGCACCGAAGGGATCATATTCACTTTCCAAACGCCGGGTGAAACCCGAAAGCCCACCTTCCTGGCGGATGGTTTTGAACCGCTCACGCCGGCCCGTGAGCAATTTATGTGGATAGGCCTGATGGCCCACATCCCAGATCAGACGGTCATGCGGTGTGTTAAAAACATGGTGGATGGCGATGGTGAGTTCCACCACACCAAGGCCTGCGCCCAAGTGGCCGCCAGTTTTGGAGACTTGCTCAACCAGATCGGTGCGAAGTTCCGCCGCGACCTGAGGCAAATCAGAATCTGGAACTTTACGCAAATCGGCGGGCGTGCTGATGGTGTCGAGCAAAGGTGTTGATGACAAGATGGATCTCCCCCAAACTCCCTAGCATGAGAATTTTGGATGAGCAAAATTATGTTAAGCGAGGTTGACACTTTCCACGGCGCAATAAAATTGCTCAAAGCCAAGCTTTGGAATTTCTCTTACAGGAATTACGGTAACCGCGCATTCAACTCAAATCCCGGTAGATTATTCCCGCGCCGCACTCATCGCGTAAAACCCCTTCCACGCAACGTCGTCTTCGTTGGCTTGCAAGACTTGTTGAATGGAAAAAGGAAATTTGGAGCCAATGGTGGAGTGTGGCGAGAGATAGCCGACCCACCGCGCGCTGTGTGGAAGCCCAGATTATCGGCTTAAAGAACAATAAGCCGCACTGGGGTGCAAGGAAGATCAGAGAATTGCTGGTGCGAAGATTGGCCAGCGTCATATCGGCGGAGGCATCACGAATCACCCACACCTGCGCCGGAATTCTCACGGAACAAGCGACAGGTTTTTAGAGCGCAGAATTGAATGCACTGTCACTGAAACCAGAATTGAATGCACTGTCACTGAAACACATTCTATTATAATTAAATGCACTGTCACCGAATTACCAGCACTGTTATCGGAATTACTGTCACCGAATTAACTACTGCGCGTGTCGACGCCGGCTTCGGCCAGTGCAACCACAAACCTCAACAGAAAAAGTGGCGGAAACGAAGGGATTCGAACCCTTGATACGTCTTACAACGTATGACGATTTAGCAAACCGTTGCCTTCAGCCACTCGGCCACGTTTCCGCAATTGGAAGATGATACACAGACGGAAAGAATGGCGCCCGCCGCGTAACGTCCGCGTCCTTTGCCTTGATTTGGCGCGGCTGGCAAGCGCTGAGATCAGCGCCAGCGCCACGCCCTGCCCAAACACCCTGCGGCGTAATAGCCGACTAAATTACTCGGTTTTTATTTGACAGCGGTTTTTCCAGCTTTTATCAGACACGGATGAAGAAAAATTCGCTTGCCCCCCTCCTCCTCGCTGCCGCAGTTGCCGCCCTTTGCGTCAGCAGCGCAAAAGCCGCTGGCGTGGTCAATATCTATTCCTACCGCCAGCCGGAATTGATCCAGCCCCTGCTTGATCTTTTCACCAAGAAGACAGGCATTGCCACCCGCATGATCTATGCTGATAAAGGTTTGGTGGAACGCTTAGGCCAGGAAGGGCCATTAAGCCCGGCGGATTTATTGCTCACCGCCGATGTGGGCCGCTTGGCCGATGCCACATCCAAAGGTTTGGGCCAGCCGGTGATTGACGCTTCTATCACCAGCAAAATTCCACCAAATCTGCGCAGCCCCGACAATCAGTGGTTCGGCCTGACGCTGCGCGGACGCGTCGTTTACGCATCCCAAACCCGCGTGGCACAAAACGCGATTTCCTATGAAGACCTGGCCGACCCGAAGTGGAAAGGCAAGATTTGCACGAGGCCTGGCGACCATCCCTATAACCTGGGCCTCATTGCCAGCATGATTGGCGCGCGCGGCCGTGATGCGACAAAGGCTTGGCTCACAGGCCTCAAAGCCAATCTCGCCATCAAACCCTCGGGCACTGACAGAAGCCAAGCCCAGAGCATTTTTGCCGGCGAATGTGACTTGGCCTTGGGCAATACCTATTACGTGGGTCTGATGGCTACCAACGATAAAGAGCCCGAACAAAAAGACTGGGCCAAGGCCATCAAGATCATTTTTCCAAACTCGCCTCAGATGAGCACCAATGTGAATATCTCGGGGATGCTTCTGACCAAAGCCGCACCTGACAAAGACAACGCGATACAGCTGATGGAATTTCTCGCCAGCGACGAAGCCCAGGTGGCCTATGCGGCTTTGAACTTTGAATATCCCGCCAACCCGGCCGTTCCTCCCGCCCCCATCGTCGCATCCTGGGGCACTTTACCGCGTGATCACATCAATTTAGGCGACATCGCCAAATATCAGAAAGACGCTGCCGATTTGGTGGATGAGACCGGCTTCAACAATTAAGTTTTTTTGGGCGCAAACTTGTTGTAAGCTTGTGCTTGGTTAACGAAATCTTCGTGTGTTTGGCGGAATCTAGGAACATTCGGGGTGAGGAGAGTTAAAGATGCGTAGGGTTTTAATTTTGACAGCGATCTGCGCTGTGGTTGGGTTTGTGACGCCGGCTTTGGCTTTTGACACATTCATTCCGCTGGGCATGGGCTATTCCACCCAGGACGGCAGTCTCTCAGGCCTCACAGCGCAAGAGCGCAACACCATCAATCAAGCAGACATCTACGAAACTGATATTTATCAGCGCCAGCTGCGCGCCCGCCAGAACGACAGCCGCATGCAACGCTTCAGCAGCGACCGCAATTCCAACGGAACTGATTTCAGCGTTGATTATTGATCGGGCTTTAATGCAGCGTGATCAAGGCGCGCGCTTGACGTTGGGCCTCTGCGATTTCGCCAGCAGACATTTCCAGTGCCAATTCACACCGATAAGCCCGCGCGGCAACATTGCCCTTCATTGCTGAAATATTGAACCACTTGTGTGCTTCAATCAAATTCTTTTCAACGCCGTGGCCCAAACAATAGTTAAGGCCCAGTTCGAGAATATCTTCGGCCTTGGCTGCCATCGCGTCAAAACCTGTAATGTCTGAAATTTGCTTCATATGATCACCCATCCTGTTGCGGCCCGTTTTTATTTTTATGAGCCGTGCGGTGAAATCTGCCAGCCATTCGCGAACGCCGGGTTAAAGGCCAAGCTTAAGAAGGCCTGAATGTAAAAATACTCTGCCAAAATATAGACAACAAGATCAACGGCTTGCCAATTTTTTATCAGGTATTAAGCAAACTTTCTTCGAGCTTTCTTCATCACGTTGCACTGAATCAGGGCCCGGGCACGGCCAACGTAATGGCAATCGGCAAATGATCCGACCCCGCCGCAGGCCCGGCGCGTTCACGATCCAGCGCACGAATGCCGACACTGGTGAATATGTGATCAATGGACAATTGCGGCAACCCGCGATCTGCGGGCCAGCTCGGCAAATTGGTCTGCCGGGTGAGGCCCAACGTCACAGCAAAGCTCTGGGTGACGCGCGAAAAAGGCGTGGCATTAAAATCACCCATCACCAGCAAAGGCCCATGGACGCTCTCCAGAAAGCGCGCCAACGCTGCCACCTGCACCATCTGTGCCCGCGCAAATGGAAAACGCGCTGTGTGGGTACCTATTACATAAAGCCCATTGTATTCCGGCCCCAGCGTTGCCGTCACATAGGCGGGTCCGGTCCACAATCCACGGCTTGAAGTCTGAGCGAAGGGATGTTTGGAAATGATCGCCTCGTCACATTCCGGCTTATCCCAGCACGTAACTTGATAGGGCCATTGCGATTTGAGCGCATCTAAAGCGGCTCGATTGTTCGGCACAAACTCAACCAACGTTGCGATGTCAGGATCGAGTTGGCGAATAATGTCCGCCACTGCAGAATTATCCACGTGATCACCATGCACATTAAATTGCGCCACCCGCAAACGCTTCTCGCCAGCCAGCAAAGCACTTTCAGGCCCGCCCGTCGCAAACGAGGGCCATAACCCGTAAAGCGCTACAAAAGCGACAAGCAGGATACCGCTGCACAGGCTTTTATAACGCGGCGCAAAAACGCCAAGCGCACAAGCAGCCGCGAGCAGCGCAAACTGCACCGAGAATTGCGAGAACACGTCAAAACGCACCCAGAGCACACCCAACCGCCCGAGGAACAAGCCGAACAGACCTAGGCCAAAGCCGATTGTGGCCCCGCTCCAATCGCGGTGCCTGCGATGCGGTGCACCGGGATTTGCAATTGGTGGCAGGTCACTCGCCGATTTAGATATAGGGTTTAACACCACGACGAGCCTTGCGCGTTAAATGAGCCTGCTCTCCATTGGCAGCAGAGCCTCGGGTGTAGCAAAGCCCGGCAATTCTTCAATCTTCTTCTTCCAGGCCATGACAGTAGGATAATGCGAAAGATCGATATTGGCCTCGGACGCATAGCGCAGCACGCCGTAAATGCCGATATCCGCCACGGTAACTTTCTTGCCCACAATCCATTCAGATTTTGCCAACTCATGGTCCAAGACCGCAAGGGCGGCGCGCGCCTCCGTATCATACATAATGCGCGTTTCATCGCCGAACTGGCGCTGGCCCCGCGCCTTGGCCCGAAGCCGCAAGACCGGAACCGCAAGCTTGTCCCACTGCCAGAACAGCCATTCACGTATGCGTTGCTTTTCAACGGGGTGCTTTGAATTGAATTTGTCGAGCGCATCCGCGAGATAAAGCAGGATGGCAGCCGATTGCACCACCATCATTTGGCCATCCCGCAAAACAGGCACTTGCCCATAGCGGTTCTTCACCAGAAAATCGGCCTGCTTATGTGCACCCTCGCGCAAATTCACATGGATATATGAAAATGGGTGCCGCGCTAGCGACAGGGCCAAAGCCGTTGTATAGGTGGGCGCCGACGTGGCACTGCCATAAAGCGTGAAGCGTTGCTTCTCCTTGGGGCTTGCCGCCTTCTCGTGCCGCACCGGAGCCCTAGCCACGGGCTTTGCCGCAACAGGCTTCTTGGCAGGCACCTTGAATTTCACTTTTGCCCGCGCAGCGGTCTTCGCCATGGGACAATTCTCCTAATATACCGTGTACTGATGATCAGCACACGGAGTATAGCTGAGCTGCTGCACTTTGTGAAATATTTAATAAAAGATTGGTTTTACTGGTTAATTCCAAGCTTTTGACGCAGAATAGCGTTGACCGCCGCTGGGTTGGCTTTGCCACCAGTGGTCTTCATCACCTGGCCCACAAACCAGCCGAGCAGCGCGGGTTTGGCTTGAGCGGCGGCCACTTTATCAGGGTTCTGGCCGATGATTTCATCGACCGCCTTTTCGATGGCACCGAGATCCGTCACCTGGACCATCCCACGCGCCTGAACGATCTCAGCGGGGTTGCCGCCTTCCGTCCACAGGATTTCAAACACGTCCTTGGCGATTTTGCCGGAAATGGTGCCGTTGGAAATGAGATCGACCAGCCCGCCCAGCTGCGCGGCAGAAACGGGAGAAGTCTCGACGGACTTCCCTTCCTTGTTCAGGCGGCCAAACAATTCATTGATCACCCAATTGGCTGAATGCTTGCCGTCGCGGCCCTTGGCCACGGCCTCATAAAACGCCGCTGAGTTTTGTTCGGCCACCAAAACCGAAGCGTCATAGGAAGATAGGCCATAGCTCGCAACAAACCGCGCCTTCTTGTCATCCGGCAATTCCGGCAGGCTGGATTTGATTTCGGCAATCTTCTCGGGGTCCAGCTTTAGCGGCAGCAAATCCGGGTCTGGAAAATAGCGATAATCATGCGCCTCTTCCTTGGAGCGCATCGACCGCGTTTCGCCCTTCTTGGCATCATATAGACGGGTTTCCTGATCGATCTTGCCGCCATCTTCCAAAACGCCAATCTGGCGGCGCGCTTCAAATTCTATGGCCTGTCCCATGAAGCGGATGGAATTCACGTTCTTGATTTCGCAGCGCGTGCCGAAGGCATCGCCGGGCTTGCGTACCGAAACATTCACGTCCGCACGCATCGAGCCCTGCTCCATGTTGCCATCACAGGTGCCGAGATAGCGCATGATTTGGCGCAGCTTGGTGACATAGGCCTTGGCCTCATCAGCCGAACGCATGTCGGGCTTCGATACAATCTCCATCAGCGCGCAGCCCGAGCGATTGAGATCAACATAACTCATATTGGGGTGCTGGTCGTGCAATGATTTACCCGCGTCCTGTTCCAAGTGCAGCCGCTCCACGCCGACGTCGATCGACTTGCCGACATCAAGATCAACCGTGACCACCCCCTCGCCCACGATGGGCTGCTTATATTGCGAAATCTGATAGCCCTGCGGCAAATCGGGATAGAAATAATTCTTCCTGTCAAACACAGAAAACTCATTGATCTGCGCCTTGAGGCCCAGCCCTGTACGCACCGCTTGTTCAATGCAGAACTCATTGATCACAGGCAACATCCCGGGCATGGCCGCATCGACGAAAGACACATGATCATTGGGATCGCCGCCAAATTCAGCCGAAGCCCCGGAAAACAACTTCGACTTGGAAAGCACCTGGGCATGAACTTCAAGCCCAATGATGATCTCCCAATCCCCCGTGGCTCCTTTGATCCAATCAGTCTTGTCGGCAATGCGCTTGGCGGAATCCATATTACACCTTGTTTTGGCTGCGAGATAGTCGGTTCAGCAAAGCCAATCAAGCCACCTTGGGCATCAGCTCGCGCAAAAGCTTCTGCTGCATGGCTCTGCCGAAATCAAGTATGTTGCGCGCCGGTTCGATGAATGCTCCATCCCCGCCAATAACCTCACGGCGGTAGTAGAGCTCAAGCAATTCCGATCCGCTAATAATCGGCAGCCCATTGATAACAACGCCGCGCCGCAAGGCCAACGCCCGTGCGGTAGCAACGTCACCATTGTCATTTTCCTCGCCATCGCCGGAAACATCGATAACGCGGCGTTCCGCACGCAGCGGGAAGGCCGCCAACAACGCCGTCGAATACAAGAGCGACGCGGCCAAGCCTGTGCCGCCGGGCGTCGAATCGCGCAGCGCCGTCTCGACCAACCGCGCCACCACTTCGACGTCTGATGCCGTGGACAGCAGTTTCCAAGGAACCGAAACAGACTGCTTATTTGATGTCGACCACTGAACAAGAGAAATTGCGACCCGCTTCGATGCACCTGCAGTGATCGCCGTCAACACCGCTTTCTGGCGCAGCGCCGCTGCAATACCATCCATCTGCAATCTGAAATCGCCCGCATCGACGCTGCTAGAGCAGTCAACCGCCAATACGAGAGCAACATCAACATCAGCCATGTCGGCCTCCAAAGAGGCCCACTATAGTCCGCAGAGCGAACGAGTCTATGCCGCCTCCGCCTCGGTCGGTATCATGCCCAGCGCTGAGAGATAAACATCCAACAGCGCCTCTTCTTCCATCCGCTCGGAAATCTCCTTTTTGCGGAGCGAAATCACTTTGCGCAAAATCTTGATGTCATAGCCATTGCCCTTGGCCTCGGCGTAAACTTCCTTGATATCGGCGGCGATTACTTTCTTTTCTTCTTCCAGCCGTTCAATACGTTCGACAATGGCTTTGAGTTGGCCTTCGGCAAAGCTGGTTTTGGTTTTGGTCGCCACGTGAAAAACTCCAGATAATCAATGTGAGGGTTTGGTGAGGGGCGTCGCGTCGCCCGTTTGGTATTTGGCTTTCCACTCTTCCTGCTTCATGCCGTAAATATGTTCGCGTGCTTCTGGCCGTGTGACCTCAAGGCCCTTGGCTTGGGCTGCTTCCTCATACCAATTGGAAAGGCAGTTGCGGCAGAAGCCTGCAAGGTTCATCAAATCAAGGTTCTGCACATCCGTGCGCGCCCGCAAATGCTCAACCAGCCTGCGGAATGCCGCTGCCTCAAGTTCGGTCTGGTCTTTGGGGTCTGGTTTCATCAGGCTTACATAGGACCTCCGAGCCATTCCGCCAATGGCAAAGCCCGAAGCCCTGCCCGCTCATCCACAGTTTAACGCGGCAAGCGAATGCGCGAGAATGACCCAGAACCCTTGTCGCATCGGCCAGAATCCCTTAGTGAGAGGTCTGAGGGGCGATTTGCCCTATTTTGGCTACATTGGCTTTGGAGAGTGTTGGGGCATGAAACGCAATGTGATGGCATTTGGCCTGGGCATCCTGCTCATGGGGGCAATGTCTCTGCCCGCCAAAGCAGATTTGAAATTGTGTAACAACACCACCAGTACCGTTCAGATCGCCGTCGGCTATAAAGACAAGGAAGGCTGGGCCTCGGAAGGCTGGTGGACAGCCAAGCCTCAAGCCTGCATCAATCTGCTCAAAGGCTCATTGATTGCCCGCTTTTATTACGTTTATGCCGTAGACCGCGACAAAGGCGGCTCTTGGGGCGGCAAGGCGATGATTTGCATGAAAGACAAGATCTTCACCATCCGCGGCATCGACCATTGCACAGAACGGGGCTATCAACAGCAAGGCTTCTTTGAAGTTGATACTGGCGAAAAAACCGATTGGACAATTTCCCTCAGCGGTGACAAGCAGGCCCCAGCAGTTAATGGTGTCGCGACACCGCCTGCAACTGATCCGACAAAACCGGCGGATCCCGCCAAACCCGCCACCACAACACCATAAGGCATTCCATTGCGCAGAAATCGAAAAGTCAAAATTCTGGCCACCCTCGGCCCGGCATCCGCGACCCGTGAGATGATTGAGAAATTGTTTGTGGCCGGTGTGGATGTGTTCCGCATCAACATGAGCCACACCAGCCATGCGCTGTTGAAAGAACTTCATGGCCATATTCGCGCCATCGAAGAAAAGGTGAAGCGGCCGATTGGAATTCTCGCCGATTTGCAAGGGCCAAAAATTCGCATCGGCACTTTTGTCGAAAAAGAAGTGAAGATCAAATCCGGCGACACATTCATCTTTGACTCAAACCCAGAGCCCGGCGATGCCACTCGCGTTTTCCTGCCGCACCCTGAAATTTTTGCAGGTGCCAAAATTGGTGATAACTTACTGTTGAATGATGGCCGCCTGCGCGTCCAGATCGTCAAGGCAGCACCTGAGCGTTTGGATACCACTGTGATCTATGGCGGCACATTGTCGAACCGCAAAGGCGTCAACTTGCCAGATACGCTTCTGCCCATTCCGGCCCTCACCGAAAAGGATCGGCTGGACCTCGAAGCCGCAGCGTCGCTGGGGGTGGATTGGATTGCGCTTTCCTTTGTGCAACGCGCCGAGGACGTGGCCGAAGCCCAACGCCTCGTCAAAGGCCGCGCCGGCGTCATGGCAAAAATTGAAAAGCCCTCAGCCCTGCCCGTGCTCGACGACATACTGAAAATCAGCGATGGCATCATGGTGGCCCGCGGTGACTTAGGCGTGGAACTGCCGCTCGAAACCGTGCCGTCCAAACAAAAGCACATCACCCGCGCAGCCCGGCGCTATGGCAAGCCTGTCGTCGTTGCAACGCAAATGTTGGAATCAATGATCACCGAGCCAGTGCCAACGCGCGCTGAAGTCTCAGACGTGGCCACAGCCGTGTATGAAGGTGCAGATGCCGTCATGCTTTCAGCTGAAAGCGCCTCAGGTGCCTGGCCCGAAAAAGCTGTGCAGACGATGGACAGAATCGCCCAATCTGCCGAAGGCGATACCTATTATCAAGGCATCGTCCACGCCCAGCGCAATGACACTGAACACACCACAGCTGATGCGATTTCCGTAGCCGCCCGCACCATTGCTGAAACACTGAATGTGCCGGCCATTGTTTGCTACACGGGCAAAGGCTTTACCGGCGCACGCGTTGCCCGCGAACGTCCCTCAATGCCCATTCTGGCTTTAACCCCCATCGTGGCCACGGCACGGCGCATGACACTGACCTGGGGACTTCACCCCCTTGTTGTGGCCGATGCAAAATCGCTCGATGAAATGATGAGCCAGGCGGGTGAATTGGCCTACAAGGAAGAATTCGCCAAACCCGGCGAGAAAATCTTGATCACGGCCGGTGTACCCATCGGCAATCCGGGCACCACCAACTTGCTGCGTGTGGCCATCTTAGGCCCCGGCGGCAAGGGCGTTTAACCCTCAATCTTGGCGCGGGGGTAAAAGTTCCCGCCCAAATCCACGGATCAAATAAACGGTGATGGCAAGCAAGACGGCAAAAAGCCCCATCATGCCCCAATCGCCCTGCACAAATTCAAATCCGTTGGCCCCATGTTTCTGCCAAAGGAACACGCCAATCACCAAGACCAACAATCCCGCCAGCGCCATGCAAACATAGCGCACCATCATGATAATCAATTTCAGGAGCGGAGACATTTCAGACATTGTACACTCCAATGAAGCGGGGCATGGTGTGCGGGCATAGGCTCATGAAAACAAATGTCCAAATCCAAAATTGATCGCAAAACTTTAAAACCCGCCACAAAGCTTGCCAGTGCGGGCCGCGAATTTGCCGAACATGGCATGGTGAACCCGGCCATCTATCGCGCATCCACCATCACCTTCCCTGACATGGCAACATTGAAGAGCGCCAAGCAACCCTATATCTATGGTCGGCGTGGAACACCGACTTCACGCGCCATCGAAACCGCCATTGCAGAACTTGAAGGCGGCTTTGATTGCAGAGTGGCACCATCAGGCGTGGCCGCCATTACCACAACCATGTTGGCCTTTTTGAAACCCGGAGATCATGTTCTGGTCACCGATGCCGTCTATGGCAACACGCGCGACCTATGCAACACATTGCTGGCCAGGCTTGGCGTTGAAATCACCTATTATGACCCGGTGATCGGCGAAAAGCTCCGTACACTGATTAAATCCAATACCAAAATGGTCTATCTCGAAAGCCCCGGCTCCCAGACAATGGAAGTGCAAGACGTACCCTTGCTGGCGCGCATCGCCCACGAGGCAGGCGCCATCGCTGTTCTCGATAACACCTGGAGCGGGGGATATTATTTCAACGCCTTCGCGCACGGCTGCGACATTTCCATTCAAGCCGCCACCAAATACATCACTGGCCATTCTGATTGCATGTTTGGCTCTGTCGTTTGCAATGAAACGACCTGGCCTCGCTTCCAAGAAGCCTATGGACTGATGGGCCTTTTTGCTGGGCCTGATGATATGTATCTTGCTTTGCGCGGCCTGCGCACCCTCGATCTCCGGCTAGAACGCCATATGAAATCGGCTCTGGTGATCGCCGAATGGCTGCGCGAGCAGCCCGAAGTTGAAACTGTTTTATATCCTGCCTTAAGCAATGCGCCGGGCCATGCTCTGTGGAAACGTGATTTCACCGGTGCATCGGGCTTGTTTTCAATCATCTTGAAACCCACCACGAACAAATCGGTTGCGGCCATGTTGGATGATATGGACCTGTTCAGCATGGGCTATTCTTGGGGCGGATTTGAAAGCCTCATTCTGCCAATCCAACCGATCAGAGTTGCATCAAGCTGGGCTGCAAATGGCCCCGCTTTGCGCCTGCAAATCGGGCTTGAACATCCTGATGATTTGATTGCCGATCTGGCGCGCGGTTTTAAACGGCTTAACGCAGCCACTTGAACTTTCTCGAAAACACCCAATCTTGAGGCCAAGGAGAATTCCATGCCTGCCATGAAAAAACTTGCCCTCTGCCTTGGCCTGATCGGCGGACTAGCCATCGCGAGTTCGACCATTGCCCAAGCGGCAGATGACCCGGAGCTGATTTTCAAAAAGAATACAGTGTTTCATCTCCTGTCGCCCGATGCCAAGCTTGCCACCTATGTGATTGATGATCCGCAGATCGATGGTGTGGCCTGTTATTTCACCATCCCAGAGCAAGGCGGATGGACGGGCTGGGCCGGATTTGCCACCCAACGCTCTGAAACGTCGATTGCCTGCCGCCAGGTCGGCCCCGTCAAAATCAATGCCAAATTTGCCCAAGGCGTAGATATTTACGAGCAACGCCGCAGCCTTTTTTTCAAGACCATGCACATCGTGCGCGGCTGTGATCCCAAGCGCAACGTTCTGGTTTACATGAGTTACACCGATAAGCTGATTGACGGTTCACCGCAGAACTCAACCTCGACTGTGCCACTGATGCCATGGGGGGCGGATGCCGCACCAAAATGTGGCGATTTTCTAACGCCCTGATAGGGGCGCGAGCGGGAGGAACCGGAATTCCTCCCGCATCAACGTGTTTTATTTGACGTCAATCGTGGTCCACATGCCGTCCATATAGTGGCCAGCCACATTGCAATACAGCAAATATTTTCCAGGCTTCAGATCGAGCGTGAGCGAACCGCTCTTGCCGGGGTCCAGCTCGGACACTTCGCCAAGATGCGTTGAATCCTCTTCCTTCACTTTGAAGGCAGCATCATCATAGGGCATCACTTGGTTTTCGTCTTTGACCGGAGCGACAATCAACTCGTGAATCATGGTTTTTGAGTAATTTGTCACATTGAAAGTCACCTTGCCGCGCACTGCTTGGCGATTGGCAACCTTGATGCTCATCACTGCTTTTGTCATGTCGCCATGAAGGCCCATGCCAAGGCCTAGATTTTTGCTCATATCCACACCGTCAGCCGTATCTTCGAGTTTGACACTAATCGTTGATCCGGCAAGCGCCATGGTCGGCGAAAGCAAGAATAGCGCAGCAAAGCAGATCTTTTTGAAATAAGTCATGGTGCACTCCTGAGTTAGACCTCTCGGTCAATAGCGCCCCCGTTCCACAGATGTGGGTTTACAATGATGTGAATTCAATCACCCCCGACTGCACAGAATTGTCGCATGTGATCGCAGTTTAAAAATGGCGACCCCGGCATGATTCGAACATGCGACCGACGGATTAGAAATCCGTTGCTCTAGTCCAGCTGAGCTACGGGGTCTGATGCGCTAAACTAGCGGGTGGCGCTCAATGCGTCCAGTTGGTGGTGCGGCCGAACTTGAAATTGTCGGAATAACTCTTCTTCTGCATTCGCACCGGCGCTTCTGCTTGCACCATATAAGCAATGCCATTGCGCTTGGCGTAATCTTCCGCTTCTGCACACGTCTCAAAGCGCAGCTGCACTTGTGTGGACGTATCACCCGAAGTCCAGCCCATCAACGGATCCGCCGAGGGCCTTGTCTCACGCACAAATTCCAGAAACCATTCCTTGCCGACACCCTTGCCAGATTGCATGGCGCTGCGGGCGGGTTTGTAAATGCGTGCGGTCATTTCAGCCTCGTCATTAGGCGAAGGATGGTCGGGGCGGCGGGATTCGAACTCGCGACCCCCTGCGCCCAAGGCAGGTGCGCTACCAGACTGCGCTACGCCCCGACACCTTCGTATGCCCGCCTGATAACCAGAATAAACTGAAAGAGCAACAGCGGAATTTGCCCTTAAAACTCTTCGCTCCGAGCTGCCTTCCACAGCAGCCACTGCTTGCGCAACTGGCTGAGATCACAACCGCGCGCCAAAACCCCGGTCCCGCGCTGATGGGCCTTGCGGAGATAGGCCTCAGCCAGCGTCACATGCAAAAAAGCTGGCGCAACTTCGGGCTTGATCGTCCAGCGCACACGCTTCATTTGGTCCAAGCGATCCTGCGCTTTGGCCCGGAGCTCGCCCAAAACTACCGCAAGGCCAGCGTCATTCTCCGGTGCGCCCAGCGCGTCTACCTGCACCTGCCGCTGGGCCAACATATCCTGGGGCAGAAAACACTGCTTCAACCGCTGCGCCCTTGGCAGATCGTTCAATATACGCCCGATGCCATAGCCAACCCCGGCAAGCCCGGCAGCTTCTGCACACTCCAGCGCCACATCACGGTTCAAAATCATCGCCGCCATTTGGATCAAAGCCGAGGCCGTTTCCCCCAAATAGGCTTCAAGATCAAAAAGACTGGGCATGGGGTCGGAATAGAAATCAAACTGATGCGCCTTAGCGAGGTTGATCACGGCATGTCTGGGAATATCGCCCACTTTGATCGCAAGACCCAAAGCCTTGGCCACGGGATGGGCTTGTGCGTCACCATGATAAATCCCATCAATCGTATCAAGCCACCATTGCAATCTGATCTCTGCCAAATGCGGCTCACTCACTTGGCCCGCAATGCGGCTGACTTCAACGCTGAACGCATAGAGGGCTAAAAGATGTGGTCGTTTTTCGGTCGGCGCAAACAGGCTGGCAAGATAACGATCTGGATCATATTGCCGAACCAGCGCCTGAATCTCGTCCATCACGGCACCATAAGAAAAGCCGCAGCAATCCGGCGCTGGTCTCCCAGCATCAGATTATAGGTATGAACGGCGGCAGATGTCGTCATTGCGTCCGCACTGATTCCGAGTTTCATAAACCGTGCCGCAGCACCGGCCTCAAGCTGCTTGAAGGAAACGCCTGTGCCCAGCAAAAAGAAATCAATTTCGTCACTGGCTGCAAAGACGACAGAAAAATCCTTGCCATCCCACGCCCGCATACCCGTCGGCAGAACCAACAAATGGCCTTTGTGCGAATGATCGCCAAAGCGAAAACCACCATCGCCAAAGGAAGCGATCGGGCGGCGCTCGGGCAGGAACTTCATCCGCCCCGCTTCACGCGCTTGGCATCTCTGGCCGAAACTTCACGCTTGGTGCCCAGCAAAATGAGAACGGGCGACGCAATGAAAATCGACGAATAGGTGCCCACCACAACGCCCCAGATCATCGCAAAGGAAAAGCCGTGAATAACGTCGCCACCAAAAAGATAAAGCGCCAGCAAGGCCATTAAAGTCGCAAGCGAGGTCAGGATCGTACGCGGCAAAACCGAGTTGATCGAGAAATCGATCAGGTCAGCCAAGCCCATTAATTTATAGCGCCGCAGGAATTCGCGGATACGGTCAAACACCACCACGGTGTCGTTGAGGGAATAACCAATAATCGTCAAAATCGCTGCGACAATCGAAAGATTGAATTCAAGACCGATCAAACTGAACAGCCCGATCGACAGTGTTGTATCATGCAAAAGCGACAGCACGGCACCCACAGCAAACTGCCATTCAAACCGAACCCATAAGTAAAACAACACAAACAAAATCGACAGCATGACAGCGCCTGTGGCGTTCTGTGTATATTCAGACGACACCGTGCCGCCAACTGAGTTGGCCGAACGCTTTTCAAATCCCGGGCCCAAAGCCTCCAAAACTTTCTTCTGCGTCAGCTGGCCATCCTGGTCGCCCGCTTGTGAAGCCACCTTGATCAAAACGTCGTTGCCCGTGCCCATCTGCTGCAAGTCCACCTTGCCTACGCCGATATTATTCAGCGTCGTGCGCAGCGCATCGAGATGCACAGTCTGCTGCGAACGCATCTGCATTTCGGTGCCACCTTTAAAGTCAATGCCGTAGTTAAGGCCTTTGACCACAAACAAAGCAATCGAGAGCGCGCAGAGAATGCCCGACACGAAAAAGCCAAAGCGTGATAGGCGCATAAAGGGATATTTCGTATCATCCGGAATAAGGCGAACAGGTTTCCAACGCATCAGAGGTTAATCTCCTTGGGCCGATAGCGTTTCACCCAAGTGGCAACGATCAGGCGTGTAAGTGCAAAGGCAGTAAACATGGTGGTGAGAATGCCGACACCCAATGTAATGGCAAAGCCGCGCACCGGCCCGGTGCCCATGCCGAAAAGAATGAAGGCCACAATCAGTGTGGTGACGTTGGCGTCGGTCACCGTGTTGAGCGCGGCCTTAAAGCCCGTTTCAATCGCCGAGATTGGTGTTTTGCCATGACGCCATTCTTCACGAATGCGCTCATAGATCAGCACATTTGAGTCAACCGCCATGCCCAGCGTGAGCACAATGCCCGCAATGCCCGGCAGCGTGAGTGTAAAGCCGAAGAGCGACATCACACCCACCAGCATGATCAAGTTAATCACCAGGGCAAAATCTGCGATGATGCCAAAGAAGCCGTAGGGCAAAAGAATAAACAGCATCACGAAAATTAATCCGGCGATAGATGCATAAAGCCCGGCCTTGATCGAGTCAGCGCCCAAGCTTGGGCCGACGGTGGCTTCTTCCTCGATCGCCAGTTTTGCGGGCAAGGCGCCTGACTTCAACGTAATCGCAAGGTTGTTGGTTTCGTCCACCGAGAAGCGCCCGGAGATTTGTCCTGAGCCACCGAGAATGGGTTCATTGATATTCGGGTCGCTTTGCACCACGCCGTCGAGCAGGATGGCGAAAGGTTTGCCAACATTATTGGCCGTCAACGTGCCGAACCGCACAGCACCTTTCTGATTGAATTTGAAACTCACCACAGGCGAGTTGTTCTGGTCAAAACTGGCCTGTGCATCGGTCAAATCCGCGCCGTCAACGGTGGCCAAGCCCGCCGTCTGGACCCAAAGCTGCGGCAATGATTTAAGTTCAGCATCCGTCAGTGATTCAACTTTTGGATCCGTCTTCTTTTTTGTGGCCAAGAGCGATGCCACGTCTTCTTTACGTGGGTAGGCCGCGCAATCTGGTGGCGGCAAGGCTCCGGCAGCGGCGGGTTGTTCTGCACAAACCAATTGGAATGTCAGTTTCGCGGTGGATCCGAGCAACGTCTTCACGCGTTCAGGGTCTTGCAAACCAGGAATCTGAATGGAAATCCGGTCCTTGCCCTGCTGTTGAATTGAAGACTCCGTTGTGCCCAAACCATTGAGGCGCAATTCGAGAACGTGAATCGCCTGTTTCAAAGCACTGGCCATCTTGGCGTCAAGGCCCCGCGCTTCGATCACAAAGGAAAATTGCTGGCCATTTTGGTTCAGCGCAAACAGATTGACTGTTGTGCCGACGGACAAAATGCCCGAATCCAAGGGCTGAAGCAAAGCATTCAGACCCGTCTTGGCCTTATCTAAATCCTCGGGCTTGGTGATGGAGACCGTAACACCATTTTCGGCCTTGCCCAGTCCACTGAACAGGATTTTGCCTTCGCGCAGCTTGGCGCGAATATCGCCCAGCAACTGCTGCTGAACTTTTTCGGTAAAATCCTTGTTGTCAACTTTCATCAGGATGTTGGAGCCGCCCTGCAAATCAAGTCCAAGCGTCATCGGATGCAGGCCAAGCTTGTTTTTCCACACTTCCTGTGTGTGCAACGGCAGGATATTGGGAACAGCAAGAAACAGGCCAATCAGAACTGCGCCCAGAATGCTGAGGATCTTCCAGCGGGAATAATGAAACATGAGGTCAGGCTTTCTTGTCGGAAGCCTTCAAGGGCTCACCCTTGGCGCGCACATCAGAAAGGCCCTGTCGCAACACCCGCACCTGCACTTTATCGCCCACTTCAACGAGCAACTCATTGTCATCGACAACTTTCACCACTTTGCCGATGAGGCCGCCGTGGGTGACAACCGTATCGCCGCGCGCAACTTTCGACAAAAGCGATTGATGCTCTTTCTGCTTTTGCTGTTGTGGGCGGATCATAAAAAAATAAAACACAACCACAACACCGAGCATCGGTGCAATCATGCCGAAAAGATCAATGGGGCCCGGACCAGTGGCGGCCTGTGCAAAAGCTTGGGTAATAAACATTAAATCTCCCGATGGCCCGCGAGGTCGCGCTGCCCAATCAAAACTTGCGCGGAATATAGCGATGGATTAGGCCATTGCAACCATTCGCTTCAGGTTTTTCCGGAATGTCTAAAACGAAAGAATTGGCCCAGTTACAAGCAATTGCCGAGGCTTTGGCCCGGTTGGCCCCCGCCGCTGTGCCAGCCCCCGCCTTTGCCAAGGCCGAAGCTTTCGTGTGGAACGGGCCTTTGGCGGGCCTCAGCCCCGTGGCCAAAGTCAACCGTGTCGATATTGATTTGCTCAAAGGCGTAGATCAACCCAAAGCGACTCTGCTGGAGAATACGCGGCGTTTTGCCAAAGGCTTGCCTGCCAACAATGCCTTGCTCTGGGGCGCGCGCGGCATGGGCAAATCCTCACTGGTCAAAGCCGCCCATGCCAATGTGGCTCGCGAAGCCAAAGCGCTCAAAGTGGTGGAAATCCACCGCGAAGATATTTCAACTTTGCCGCAGCTGATGGCTCAATTGCGCAAAGCCCCAAAATTCCGCTTCATTGTATTCTGTGACGACCTTTCATTTGATGCCGATGACACAAGTTATAAATCCCTGAAAGCCGCACTTGATGGCGGCCTCGAGGGCCGACCCGACAATGTGATCTTCTATGCCACATCAAACCGTCGCCACCTTTTGCCGCGCGATATGATTGAGAATGAACGCTCGACCGCCATCTCGCCATCCGAAGCGGTGCAAGAGAAAGTCTCGCTGTCCGACAGGTTCGGGCTCTGGCTTGGCTTTCACCATTGTTCGCAGGAAGATTATTTCGCCATGGTACATGCCTATGCCAAGCACTTTGGCCTGAAGCTCAAGTCGAATGAACTGGAACACGCAGCCAATGAATGGTCGGTGACACGCGGTGCCCGCTCAGGCCGCGTGGCGTGGCAATTTATTCAAGACTTGGCCGGAAAACGGGGTGTGCCACTGCATACATAGCGCCAAATAGGCGACTCATTTAGCATGGCCGCATGAACAGCCGCATTTTGATCTGCCTACTGACGATTATGGCCAATTGCGTCGGTCCTCCCCTGCTGCAAGCGCAATCAACACAAGTCCCCGTCCACCCGCTGGACGCACTCACCGCCGATGAAATCGCCCAAACCGTCAAACTGCTGAAGGACGCGGGCGATGCCGATCAAGACACCGTCTATCCCGCCATCACCTTAAAACCCGCCACCAAAGAGGCAATGCGCGGCTGGAAACCGGGAACGCCTTTCACCCGGGCGGCTTTTGTAATTTTACGCAAGGGTCTCGTCACGGCAGAAGCCGTCGTTGATCTCAGCGCCGATAAGGTCGTGACATTTACCCCAAAGCCCGGCGCACAGCCTTCAATCATGGATTATGAATGGATCAAAGCGCGCGATGCCTTCATGGCCGACAAGCGCTTCAGCGCCGCCATCAGCAAACGCAATCTTTCAGTCAAAAACGTTTTCTGCACGCCAAATTCAGCAGGCACTTTTCCGGGCGACGGCTTGGAGGCAAAACGCATTTTAAAGATTCCATGCTTCACCGCATTGGAAGCCGCAAGCCCGCAAGCGGCCCGGCCGATCGAAGGCCTGATGGGCATTGTTGATTCTGACTCTGGCCAAGTGCTGGATGTTGTGGACCGCGAACCCGTGCCCATGCCCCCGATGCCGCAAGGCTATGGCATGACCCTGCCCCAGCCCGGTCCCATAATGAAGCCCGTGGCCATCATGGCCCCGCAGGGCAGCAACATTCAACTCTCCGGCAACCTTGAAGTGAAATGGGCCGATTGGTCGATGCATGTGAGGCCCGACAAGCGCGCCGGCGTGATCCTCAATCTCATTCGCTTTGCCGATAGCGCCAAGACCCGCGACATTGCTTACCAAATGAACATCGCCGAAATGTTTGTGCCCTATATGGACCCAGATCCCACCTGGTCTTATCGCACGTTTATGGATGCCGGTGAGTTTGGTCTGGGCTATATGATCTCGACTTTGAAGCCCGGCGTCGATTGCCCCGAAGCGTCTTACTTCATCGACCTCACCTTCCCCAATGACGTGGGCGGAACCTATACGCGCCCCAAGGCCCTCTGCATCTTCGAACGCGCCACCGGAGACCCGGCATGGCGGCATTATTCGCCCGGCGCGAAGCAAGTGACAGGCATCGCCCAAAGCGAAATGGTGATCCGCCACATCCCCACCCTCGGCAACTATGACTACGTGGTGGATTATGTTTTCACACCGCAAGGCAATATCACTTTACGTGTTGGGGCCACGGGCTTTGATGCGATCAAAACCATCACAGCAAAAACCATGACAGATCAAGGTGCTGAGGAGGCCAGCCGCTATGGCACTTTAATTGCGCCCTATACGATGGCCCCCAATCATGATCATTATTTTTCCTTCCGTTTAGATCTCGATGTCGATGGCCCCAAGAACGCCTTGGTGCGTGACACTGTTGTGCCCAGCAAAATCGCCGATCCAAAAACGCGAACATCGCTCTGGACCTTGAAAACCGATCGCTATGCGGCAGAAGGCCCGATTGCCGAAAACCATATGAGTGCGGGCGAGGCTTGGCGGGTGATCAACCCCGATGAAAAAACCGGCCTTGGCTATAACCCCAGCTATTGGCTTGAAACCCATCACCAAGCGACATCAGCTTTGGACGCCGCTGATCCACCGCAACACCGCGCGGGCTTCACCACCTATTCTCTCTGGGCCACACATTATGCCGAGGGCGAAGATTGGTCCGCGGGGCTTTACCCAAATCTTTCGACAAAGGATGAAGGCTTGCCCGCTTTTGTGGCGCAAAAGCGTTCGATTAATAATGAAGATCTTGTTCTCTGGTACACAATGGGTTTTCGCCATGCGCCACGCCCGGAAGATTTCCCCATCCTGCCAACCTTCTGGCATGAGGTGACACTACGTCCCGCTTTTTTCTTTGACAGAGACCCGTCGATGACCTTCAATCCCGGTCTCATTTCAACCGCACCCAAAAATTGAAGGCTAACCCATGAAACTTTATGGTGATCTTCTCTCCCCCTTCGTGCGCATGTCGATGGTGACAGCGCTTGAAGCCGGTTTGGCTTTACGCGTGCAACTGGTCAGTGCGGTTTTGAAGCCCCATGAAGTCAACGCCGCGTTGGAAAAGCTTTCACCCATCGGCAAAGTTCCAATCCTTAAAACCGATCACGGCCACGCACTTTATGACAGCCGGGTGATCATGGAGTATTTCTGTCACGTCGCGGGCAATAAGTCGTTGCTGCCCGATGAAGGCAACAAACATTTCCGCGTGTTGACGTTGCAGGCGCTGGCCCAGGGCTTGGGCGATGCAGCCGTATCTCTGCGTTATGAAACAGCAACACGGCCCGCTGCCAACCATTGGCCGGACTATGCCGCGCGCCAACAAGCCCGCATCAAAGCCTGCATGAATGAAATGGAAACAAATTGGCATGAGCTTTTGGGTGAAGTGAACCTGGGCGCCATCGCCACAGCAGCTGTTCTGGCCTATATCGACATTCGAGGCCTCAGCCCCGATTGGCGGCAGGGTCGCCCACAACTTGCGGCATTTGCCGAAACCTTCGCAATCCGCGAAAGCATGAAACACACGGAACCCAGAACCTGATGGTGGATTTTCCTGTCATCATCTCAGGTGCTGGTCCCGCTGGCTTGGCGGCAGCGGCCCTCTTGGCGCAAGAAGGCGTGAAAGTCTCCCTCATCGCCCCCGCACAGACAGCGCCAGACCCACGCACTACGGCTTTAATGCAGCCCGCCATGCAGCTGCTCAAATATCTGAGCATCTGGCCGGGCGCGATTTCAGCGCACTGTGCGCCGCTGAAACGCCTGCACATGATCGACGACACCGGAAAGCTGATAGCAGCACCAGCAATCGAATTTGCCGCGCAAGAATTAGGCCTTGAGGAATTTGGCTGGAATGTACCTTTGTCCCTCCTCATCCCAGCACTCCACCAACGCGCCATAGCTTTGGGTGTGACCTTCATCACCGCAAAAGCTAAATCTGCCACTGCAAGTGAAAATGAAATTCTGGTCGAAACTGATGATGGTCAAAACTATAGCGCAAAACTTCTGTTGGCCGCAGATGGCGCGGCCTCACCCTTACGCCAAGCCTTAGGCTTTGCCACAGAGACCAGGAAGTTTGACCAATCCGCTCTGGTCACAACGTTTGACCACACCGTCAGCCATGAATTCACCTCGACAGAGTGGCACAAGCAAGATGGCCCCTTCACCACGGTGCCCTTGCCCGGCAAGCGCTCATCACTGGTGTGGATGGCCAAGCCTGCGCGCATCACCGCTTTGTCGCAACTTACCGAGCGTGAGCTCTGCACCGAAATCCAACTGGAAAACCATGGGACATTGGGCAAAGTTTCCAATCTCACAGCACGAAAAACTTTCGCCATGCAATTGCAGAGCGCCACGGCGCTGGCCAAATCGCGCTGCTTTCTGGTGGGCGAAGCGGCCCACGCACTGCCGCCCATCGGCGCACAAGGCTTGAACTTATCGCTTCGTGATGTAGCCACCGCAGCTGATCTCATCGTCGGGGCGGCCGACCCCGGCGATGCCGCACTCTGCGCTGAATATGACAAGCTGCGCCGCACTGACATCGCCCCGCGCTTGCAGGTGACAGGCCTGCTGAATGACAGCCTTCTTTCAGAATTTCCGGCAATGCATCTCGCGCGCGCCGCAAGCCTCGCCGCCGTAGCAAAGATCCCCGCATTGCGAACTCTCGCCCTGCGCCAAGGTTTGGGAACGGCCTCAACCCTGCCCTTTGCCATGCGCGGCTGAATCACTTGCATTACACATCACTTCTTGGCATTTTTAGCTGATGAACATCCGCAACGCCGCCAAATTCCAGATCGGACAAATCGTCCGCCACCGCATGTTTGCCTTTCGCGGTGTGATTTTTGATGTTGATCCCGTGTTCAGCAATACTGAGGAATGGTGGAATTCGATCCCCGCCGAAGTGCGCCCCAGCCGCGACCAGCCGTTTTATCATCTGCTGGCCGAGAATGATGATACGGAATATGTTGCCTATGTCTCTGAGCAGAACCTGCTGGTGGATGACAGTGCCGAACCCGTGCGCCACCCGCAAGTGGGCGATTATTTCAACGGCTTCGACAAAGCGCAAAAACTTTACAAGTTGAAACCAAGGCGCACCCATTGACATGAGCATAAGCGAAAAGAAGCAAGCCCTGATTTTCTGGGGCGGTTGGGAAGGCCACACGCCTGAACGCTCCGGAAATATCGTGCGCGAAATGTTGGAGCGCAATGGCTTTGATGTGCGCATGGTTCAAGGCACTGCTGTGCTCAGCGAACCGGGCCTCGAGAACTACAATCTCATCGTTCCGATGATCACCATGGCCACGATTGAGAAAGAAGAAGTGGCAGCACTATGTGACGCGGTGCGCTGCGGCGTGGGTCTCGGTGGATTTCACGGCCTGATGTGTGATGCCTTCCGCAATGAAACTGAATATCAATTCATGACCGGCGGCCAATGGGTGTCCCATCCCGGCAACATGATTGATTACCGCGTCAACATCACAAAGTTAGATGACCCGATCACCCACGGTATTGACGATTTCAATTACACGTCTGAACAATATTACATGCATTACGATCCCGCTGTTGAAATCCTCGCCACCACAACATTTGACGGCACACATTGCGAATTCATCAAAGGCGTGGTGATGCCCGTCATCTGGAAAAAACGCTACGGCAAAGCCCGTGTATTTTATTCTGCACTCGGCCACACAGCAGATGAATTCGCTGTGACCCAGATGAAAACGATTGTCGAGCGCGGCTTGCTCTGGGCAGCGCGCTAGCCGATGTGATCAATCAAATCTTCGGCCATCAGCGTCCGGCGCTGCACCTTGTTGGCAGCCTCACCATGCAGCCAAGCACCGACGCAGGCCGCATCGAATGCAGCCACACCTTGCGCCAGAAGCCCCGTAATGATCCCAGCCAAGACATCGCCCGAACCTGCCGTGGCGAGTTTCGCAGGTGCGTTGGTATTGACCACGGCCCGGCCATCCGGTGCGGCAACCACGGTATCAGGCCCCTTGAGCAACACGACCGCACCACTCAGGGCCGCCGCCGCTCGGGCGCGATCAAACTTATTATCAGAGTGAGGAACTAGTGAACTGAAAAGACGTGAAAATTCCCCCTCATGCGGCGTTAGAACCACGGATATGTCAGCGCGCCTTTTGATCGCCTCAAACAACGCCTCTGGTGCATCGGCAAAGGCAGTCAGCGCATCGGCATCCAGCACCAGCGCAGGCCCTTTGCGCAGCGCCAATAAAACCGTTCGGCGCAAGTCTTCCGAAACTCCGGCCCCGGGCCCGATGCAAAATGCCCGCAATCGCTGATCGTGAAGCAAGGCACGCAACTCATCTAGGTGTGAAACAGGTTTCAGCATGATCGATGAAACCCGTGCCGCGTGAATGTGCAAAGCCGCTGGCGTGCCCGCCAAACTCACCAGCCCAGAACCCACCCGGGCCGCCGCCATCGCCGCCAAACGCGACGCGCCCGTGGCAAATTCCGGTCCGCTCCATACCAAGGCATGGCCACGCGTAAATTTATGATCTTCAACCCCAGGCTCGGGCAAATGCGGCGCAGCATTCTCAAAAAGCTGCGGCTTGATCTCGGTGAGCACACCGGCAGGAATGCCAATATCAGCCACCACCATCTCGCCACACAGCGCCCGCCCCGGCTGCAATACGTGGCCGGGCTTCTTGCGGAAAAACGTGACGGTAAGATCAGCCCCCGCGCAAGCACCGCGCTTTTGCCCTGAAAGGCCATCAAGACCCGAAGGCACATCAATGGCGACAACGGGAACGCCTGCGC
>Ga0209583_10000048_pt1 | contig 37023 bp, 28 predicted proteins | sample Str014_FD_187201 | JGI IMG/M metagenome (GOLD analysis project Ga0209583, IMG submission 187201) | Freshwater sediment microbial communities in response to fracking from Pennsylvania, USA - Straight Creek_MetaG_SC_2014 (SPAdes) (version 2) | ecosystem: Environmental > Aquatic > Freshwater >... | reverse complement strand
GAACTGAGCATCCCGTTCTCGACCCAGAACAAGCTGCTGGCGCGGCTCGCGCCGATGTACCGCGACATCATCACGCGCTGACACGGCCACGCCGCCATGGAAAACGGCTGCCGAGGCAGCCGTTTTTTTATCGATCAACGAACGCCGGTCACTTCGCCGGGCCGATCGTGATCCAGGCCCATTCGAGCCAGTTGTCGGCACGGTGCACGACCTCGACGTTCGAGCGCACAGCCCACGGAATGAACTGACGGTGCAGCGGGATGTGGTGCACCTGCTCGTTGTGTTCCTTGATCGCGGCCTTGATCAGCGCCTCGCGCTTGACAGGGTCGGCCTCCCTACTCGACTGCGCGGCGAGCTGGTCCATCTTGGGGTTGTTGACCTGACCGTAGTTGAACTGACCAATCGCTCCGTCACGAGTGCGGTAGATCGGTGTCAGCGTACCTTCAGCGTCGGTCGATGGACCACCCCAGCCGAGCATGTACGCCGAAGTGTCGAGCTTGCCGAGCTTGGCGAAGTAGATCGAACGCGGCATCGCGTTGACGCGCACCTTCATGCCGATCTTCGACCACATCGACGCCAGCGTTTTGCAAATCTCCTCGTCGTTTATATAGCGGTCGTTCGGGCAGTCGAGTGTGAACTCAAACCCATCCGGATATCCGGCCGAAACGAGCAGCTTCTTGGAAGCGTCGACGTCGAATGGCAAGCGCTTCTCGAGCGTGGGGTCGTTGAACGTGGCGATCGGCGATGGAATCGTTGCACCCGTCGGGGCGGCTTGACCGCGCATCAACTTGGTCTTGATCGCTTCTTCATCGACCGCCTGGTACAACGCCTGTCGCACGCGCTGGTCCTTAAATGGATTTTTGCCCTTCACGCTGCTGTAGAGCAGTTCGTCGCGGCCTTGGTCCATGCCGATAAAGACGATCCGGTTTTCGCGTCCCTCGACCACCTTCAACCCCGGCGTGCTGCGCAGCCTTGGCATATCGGTCGGTGGCGGATCGAGCACTACGTCGATTTCACCAGAGATGATCGCCGCGACGCGCGTCGCACTGTTCTTGATGGGCGAGTAGATGACGTCCTGAACGTTGCCTTGGGGCTTGCCCCACCAGCCGGGATACCGCTTGTAAACGGTCTTCACGTCGGGCGCACGCGACACAACTGTGAATGGGCCGGTGCCGTTCTCGTTCATCGCCGCGTAGCTCTGTTCACCGGCATTGAAGTCCTGCGGCTTGGCCACGTTGTTCTTCTCACTCCATGCCTTGCTCACGATGAAGATCGTATTTGCATGCTCAAGAAAAACCGGATCGAATTGCTTCAGGTTGAACTCGACTGTCAGGTTGTCGACCTTCTTCGGTTCACCCATCGCGCCGGCGTACGCTTTTAGGTCGGAACCGTCTTGCTTGGCTCGGTTGACCGAGAAGACGACATCGTCAGCAGTCATAACAGTGCCGTCGTGGAACTTGACGTTGGGCCGCAGCTTCATGCGCCACTGCAACGGACCAGTCTGCTGCCACTCGGTCGCGAGCATTGGAACGAAGCCCAACTGCTTGTCGCGTCCCGTAAGCGTCTCGTAGACCTGCCCGTTTAGCGAATTGGTGAGCGACTCGTTACGAGAATGCGGATCGAGCGTCTGCAGGTCGCCTTGCGTTGACCAGCGCAGCGTCTGCGCCTGCGCCGTGGCTGCCCAGAAGCCCAGGCCAACTCCAAGCGACACGGCAGCGGCGAGGCTCGCCGCCGAAGAAGCACGTTTCATCTCTCTGGCTCCGGCAAATTGGAAAACCGGCAGTTTAGGGCCGGCGCACCGCGCGACAGGGGCAGGGAAAACCTGCCCGCCGCACCGTCGCCGCTGAGCAAGTTTCAGGCCGAAGCGGCAGGCCGCGGCGCATAGCCTTCTTCGGCGAGCGCGGCGCCGAACGGCGCCGCGGCCTTGGCGGAGCCGATCCGAACGCGCTTCGAGGCGAGGTCGATCTCGACCGTGGCGGCCGGGTCGATCTGCTGCACCGTGCGCGTGACGGTCTTGACGCAATGGCCGCAGGTCATGGCCGGGAGGTTGAATTCGATCATCGTGAACCGCCTGGTGTGGGAGTTCGAGAAGTATCAACCTTGCCACGATGTCAAGGTCAAGCGGTGTGGACAATGCGCGGCAGTTGACCTTGCCATCGTGTCAAGGTTCAGACTCTCTCCATGAACCATTCCACCACCCTGCCGCCGACCGTGCTGCGGATCGACGGCATGACCTGCGCGTCTTGCAGCGCCCGCGTCGAGCGCGCACTGCTGAAGGTGCCGGGCGTGCAAAGCGCCACGGTGAACCTCGCGACCGAACACGCCGAAGTGATCGGTGCGGTCGGCATGCCCGCCTTGCTGAAAGCCGTGCACGACGCCGGCTACGCGGCGCACGATCTGCCGGCTGCCGAACCCGAGGCGCCGGCACCGCCCGCGAGCGCGTGGCCGGCCGTGCTCGCCGCGCTGCTGTCGGCGCCGTTGCTGCTGCCGATGCTGCTTTCACCGTTCGCCGCCGACGGGCACGCCTGGATGCCGAACGGCTGGCTGCAGCTCGCGCTCGCCACGCCGGTGCAGTTCGTGCTCGGCGCGCGCTTCTACCGCGCCGGCTGGCGCGCCCTGCGCAGCGGCAGCGCCAACATGGACGTGCTGGTCGCGCTCGGCACCTCGGCCGCGTATGGCCTGAGCCTCGTGCAGCTGCTGCACGGCGATGCGATGTCGCACCTGTACTTCGAATCGGCCGCCGTCGTGATCACGCTGGTGCTGCTGGGCAAATGGCTCGAGGCCCGCGCGAAGCGGCAGACCACCGACGCGATCCGCGCGCTCAACGCCCTGCGGCCGGCCACCGCGCGCGTGCGCCGCGACGGCGTCGACCGCGACCTGCCGATCGGCGAGCTCGCCGTCGGCGACACCGTCGTCGTGCGCCCCGGCGAGCGCCTGCCGGCCGACGGCGTCGTGCTCGAAGGCGCCAGCCACGTCGACGAATCGCTGCTCACCGGCGAAAGCCTGCCGCTGGCGAAGCAGGCGGGCGATGCGGTCACCGGCGGCGCCGTCAACGGCGAAGGCCTGCTGCTCGTGCGCGCCAGGGCGATCGGCGCCGAGGCGGCGCTCGCCCGCATCGTGCGGCTGGTCGAGAGCGCGCAGGCGGGCAAGGCGCCGATCCAGCGGCTGGTCGACCGGCTCAGCGCGGTGTTCGTGCCGGTGGTGCTCGGTCTGGCGCTGATCACGCTGCTCGGCTGGGGCCTGGCTGCCGGCGACTGGACGACCGCGTTGATCAACGCGGTGTCGGTGCTCGTGATCGCTTGTCCGTGCGCGCTCGGCCTGGCCACGCCGGCCGCGATCATGGTCGGCACCGGTGCGGCCGCGCGCCTGGGCATCCTGATCCGCGATGCGCAGGCGCTGGAACTCGCCCATTCGCTGCGCACGGTCGCGTTCGACAAGACCGGCACGCTGACCGAAGGCCGGCCGACCTTGGTCGCCGCCGAGCCCGCAGCCGGCGCCGGCTTGAACCGCGAAACGCTGATCGCACTCGCCGCGAGCCTGCAGTCGGGCAGCGAGCATCCGTTGGCGCACGCGGTGTTGGCCGCCGCGACGGCACCGGTCGAGCCCGCGCGAAACCTGCGCGCCCTGCCCGGCCGCGGCGTCGAAGGCTGCGTCGGCGAGCGCACGCTGCAGCTCGGCAGCGCGCGCCTGATGCGCGAACTCGGCATCGACGAGGCCGAGGGTCGGATCCTGGACGCGCAGGCCGCGCCCTTTCGCGCCGCCGGCCAGACGGTGTCGTGGCTCGCGCAGACGCGACCCGACGGCGGCGCGGCGCAGCTGCTGGGGCTGCTCGCGTTCGGCGATGCGGTCAAGCCCGGCGCGCCCGCCGCGCTCGCCGAGCTGCACCGGCTCGGGCTGCGCACGCTGATGCTCAGCGGCGATTCGCGCGCCGCGGCCGAGGCGGTCGCGCACGGTCTCGGCATCGACGACGTGCGCGCCGAGGTGTTGCCCGGCGACAAGGCCGCGGTGATCGAGTCGCTGAAGTCGCAGGGCGCGGTCGCGATGGTCGGCGACGGCATCAACGACGCGCCGGCGCTGGCGGCGGCCGATGTCGGCATCGCGATGGCGGCCGGCTTGCCGGGCCGGCCCGGCCAAGGCAGCGGCAACGATGTCGCGATGCAGGCAGCCGGCATCACCTTGCTGCGCGGCGACCTGGCGCTCGTCGCCCGTGCGATTTTGATCTCGCGCGCCACCCACGCGAAAATTCGTCAGGGCCTCTTCTGGGCGCTGGCCTACAACGTGATCGGCATCCCGCTGGCGATGTTCGGGCAACTGAGCCCGGTGGTCGCCGGGGCGGCGATGGCGCTGTCGAGCGTGAGCGTGCTGGGCAATGCGCTGCAGTTGCGGCGCGCGATCGAGAAGGGAAACAGGCGATGAACATCGGCGAAGCCTCGAACCGGTCGGCCGTGTCGGCCAAGATGATCCGCCACTACGAGAGCCTCGGCCTGCTGCCGAAGGTGGCGCGCAGCGAGGGCGGCTACCGGCAGTACGACGACGCGGCCGTGCACTCGCTGAGCTTCATTCGGCGTGCGCGCGACCTCGGCTTCGGCACCGGCGAGATCGCGAACCTCCTCGCGCTGTGGCGCAATCGCAAGCGCGCGAGCAGCCAGGTCAAGCGCATCGCCCTCGAACACGCGGCCGACCTGCAACGCCGTATCGAGGCGATGCAGGCGATGCAGCGCACCCTCGAACACCTGGCCCTTTGCTGTGCCGGCGATTCGCGGCCGGAGTGCCCGATCCTCGACGACCTGGCCGGTGGGCACGCATGACCGGGCCGGCGCCGATCGGCCTGCAGCGTCAGTCACAGGCTGTCGGTGCAGCGCACGCAAACAACGAAGCCGCTGGATCGCAGCGGCTTCGGATGGGTTGAGATCGCTCAGCGCCAGCGTGACTGCGGCACGGTCTTCAACTCACTGGGGAGCGTGGCGAAGTAACTGGCGAGGATCTTCGCCTCGGCGTGCGTGAACGGGCGGGCCATGCCCATCATGATCGCGTTGTTGCGGCCGACCAGCGGGTTCTTGTCGGTCTGGTACTCGCGCAGCGCCACGTAGAGGTAGTCGCCGTGCTGGCCGGCCAGCTTCGGGTAGCTCGGGTCGACCGGCGCGCTGAAATTCGCACCGTGGCATGCGGCGCAGTTGCCCTTGGCGAGCAGTGCGGCCACGTCGGCCGGCACCGAACCGGTCAACGCGGCAGGTACCGGATCGACCTTCGCCTCGGTCGAGTAGAAGGCGGCCAGATCGGCCATGTCCTGTTCGGTCAGCGAGGTGGCGACGCCGCGCATCGTCGGGTGCTTGCGGTCGCCCTTCTTGTACTGCGCCAGCGCCGAGGTGATGTACTTCGCGTTCTGGCCCGCGATCTTCGGCACGCGGTAGACCTCGGGGAAGCTCGCCTTGTAATCGGGGATGCCGTGGCAGCCGATGCACATCGCCGCCTTCTTTTCGCCGGCCTTGGCATCGCCCTTGACCTCGCCGGCCTTGGCATCCTGCGCCGATGCGTTCAGCGGCAGGCCCAGCGTGCCCAGCAGGGCCACCAGCGAAATCATGGACATCATCGAACGGACGAGATTTTTCATGGCTACAGCGCGCGGTGTTTTCGACGAATTTGCGGTCAAGCCGACGATTATAGGGGTCGACTTATACTGGCCCGACACCTCCAAACCACATCCGCGCCACACCCTCGCGGCACCTGCGCAATGAAGTTCCAAGGCTCCGAAAACTACGTCGCCACGCCCGACCTGATGCTGGCCGTGAACGCCGCAGCCACGCTGAAACGCCCGCTGCTGATCAAGGGCGAGCCCGGCACCGGCAAGACGATGCTGGCCGAAGAGGTGGCGCAGGCGCTGAACATGCCGCTGCTGCAGTGGCACATCAAGTCGACCACGAAGGCGCAGCAAGGCCTGTACGAGTACGACGCGGTGAGCCGGCTGCGCGACAGCCAGCTGGCGGGTTCGGAAGGCAGCGAGAAGGTCAAGGACATCAGCAACTACATCGTCAAGGGCGTGCTGTGGCAGGCCTTCACCGCCGAGCAGCCGGTGGTGCTGCTGATAGACGAGATCGACAAGGCCGACATCGAGTTTCCGAACGACCTGCTGCGCGAGATCGACCGGATGGAGTTCTACGTCTACGAGACACGCGAGCTGGTGAAGGCCAAGCACCGGCCGCTGGTGTTCATCACCTCGAACAACGAGAAGGAACTGCCCGACGCGTTCCTGCGCCGCTGCTTCTTCCACTACATCAAGTTCCCGGATGCCGAGACGATGAAGAGCATCGTCGGCGTGCATTTCCCGAACCTCAAGAAAGAGCTGCTCTCGGCCGCGCTGAAGAATTTCTACGACGTGCGCAACCTGCCCGGCCTGAAGAAGAAGCCGAGCACGTCGGAGCTGCTCGACTGGCTCAAGCTGCTGCTGGCCGAAGACATCCCGCTCGAGGTGCTGCAAAGCAAGGACGAGAAGGTCGCCGTGCCGCCGCTGGTCGGCGCGCTGCTGAAGAACGAGCAGGACGTGTCGCTGTTCGAGAAGCTCGTGTTCATGCAACGCAACAACCGTTGAAAGCGCCGCTGACCATGGCGGCCTGGCCTTCGCCGACGCGCTTGCAAAGCGCGCACTGCGCACTCGAACCGCTCGCACCCGAGCACCACGACGCACTCGTCGCCGCCGCGCGTGACGGCGAACTCTGGAAGCTCTGGTACACCGCGATCCCCGGCCCGGAGGGCATGCGCACCGAGATCGCACGCCGGCTCGATCTGCAGACGAAAGGCTCGATGCTCCCTTTCACCACCCTGGACGCGAGCGGCAAGGTCGTCGGCATGACGACCTACATGAACATCGATGCGCTGAACAAGCGCGTCGAGATCGGCTCGACCTGGACGGCCGCGAGCATGCAGCGCGGCCCGTTCAACACGGAATGCAAGCTGCTGCTGCTCGGCCACGCCTTCGAGGAGTTGGGCTGCATCGCGGTCGAGTTCCGCACCCACTTCTTCAACCAGCAGAGCAGGCGCGCGATCGAGCGCCTGGGCGCCAGGCTCGACGGCATCCTGCGCAACCACCAGCGTGCGAGCAACGGCACGCTGCGCGACACCTGCGTCTACAGCATCCTCGAATCCGAGTGGCCGACGGTGAAGGCGCACCTGCGCTGGCAGCTCGAGAAGCCGCGCGACAAACCTCGCCACGCGTAGCCGGCACGCTCCGCAACATGCCGGCGACCCGCTGCCTGAACTGCGACGCCCTGCTGCCTGATCTGGCGATCTTCTGCCCGGCGTGCAGCCAGCGCGCCGACACCGCGCCGCTGTCGATCGGCGACATGCTGCGCGAGCTGATGCACGCCTTCGTCAACGTAGAGCGCGGGCCGCTGGCGATGCTGCGCTCGCTCGCCACGCGCCCGGGTCACATGGCGCGCGACTACGTCGAGGGCCGGCGCCGGCGCTACTACGGGCCGTTCGCGACGCTGGTCACGCTGGTCGGCGTCGCCGCGCTGGTCGTCGGCCTGTCGGGCTACCGGATGCTCGCGCAAGACGGCTACGACCCGGGCCTGACCGACCTGCTGCAAAGGCATTTCAACCTGCTGTTGTTGCTGCAGTTGCCGGTGCTCGGCCTGGTCTGCGCGGTCGTGTTCCGCTCGGCACGGCTCACCTTGCCCGAGCATCTGGTGCTCGTCGCATACGCATTGAGCTTTCGCACGATCGTCTTGATCGCGAGCGTTCCGTTCGTGATGGCCCTGAACACGAATGCCACGCCGACGGCGATCGAGGTGGCGGGCTTCTGGGTCGCCTGGTACCTGTACTTCGCCTGGGCGGCGTCGCAGTTCTATCCGGGCCGGGCGGGCGTCAACATGCTCAAGGGCCTGGCTGTCGCCGCGCTCGGCCACGCCGCGCTGGTCGGGCTCGTGCGACTCGGCGCGATCTCCTACGAATGGGCGGCGCGCTTGGGGGCCACGTCCTGAATGCACGCGAGAACCCCGATCGATCCCGGCCCTGTCACACCCCAACCCACACCCGCACCCACACCATGACCGACAAGAAGAAGCTCCTGACCGTCGACGAACTCTGGCAATTCGAGCGCGTCGGCGGCCTCTCGCTCGCGCCCGATGGCGCGCAGGCCGTGTGCTCGGTCAGCAGCTACTCGATGAACGAGAACAAGGCGCACGCGAGCCTGTGGCTGCTCTCCACCTTCGGCGGCGCCGCGCGGCGGCTGACGAATTGCGGCGAGAAAGACGGCCAGCCCGCGTGGTCGCCCACGGGTGAGCAGATCGCCTTCGTCGCCAAGCGCGAGCAGCAAGGCAAGAAAGACGATTCGCCGCAGCTCTACCTGATCGCGCCCGACGGCGGCGAGGCCCGCCGCGCGAGCGATTTCGCACCCGGCATCGAGGCCTTCAAATGGTTTCCCGATGGCAAGCGCATCGCGTTCGTCGCCTGGGTCTGGCCCGAACTGCGGGGCGCGAAGGCACAGGCGAAGAAATTCAAGGAGTTCAAGGACCGCAAGGCCAGTGGCTACGCGACCAGCGAGGCGCAGTACCGCTTCTGGGACGCGAACCTGCCGATGGGCCGCGTTGCGCACCTGCACATGCTCGAGCTCGCGAGCGGCCGCGTCAGCGACCTGTTCGAGGGCACGCCGTACGAGCTTGCGCGTGCGAGCCCGAACGCGGATGCGTTCGACATCTCGCCCGACGGCCGCCACATCGTGTTCGCGTTCGACCCGCAGCCCGACAAGCGCATCGAGAACCGCAAGGCGCTGGTCGAGTTGCAGCTGCGCTCGGGCAAGTTCTCGGCGCTGACGAACGACCCCGACTGGGACTTCGACATGCCGCGGTACGACCCCCAAGGCGGCCACATCGCGATGACCGCGGCCCACACCGGCAAGAAGCACACGATGCCGAACCACGCCGCCTGCCTCCAGCGCGGCGGCCACTGGCAGTTGCTCAGCGATGCCTGGGATCACTCGGTCGACGGCGCGCTGCGCTGGGCCGACGACGCGAGCGCCCTCTACTTGACCGCGCAGGACCGCGGCCGCAGCCACCTCTACCGCTTCGCGATCGCGAGCCGCAGCGCGAGTATGGTCGCGCAGGGCGGCTGGGTGCAGGGTTTCGACGTGGCCGGCGACGTCATCGCGAGCGTCGCCGATTCGCTGATGCACCCGGCGCGCGTGCACGCGGTGCGCGCGGGCCAGGCGCCGCTGCGCCTCGAGAGCTTCAACGATGCCTTGCTCGCCGGCCTGCGCCTCGGCGAGGTCGAAGAGATCAGCATCGAAGGTGCGCTCGGCGAGCCGATCCAGATGTGGCTGACCTACCCGCCGCGCTTCGACCGCAAGAAGAAACATGCCGTGCTGCACAGCATCCACGGCGGCCCGCACGCCGCCGCCGGCGACACCTTCCACTACCGCTGGAACACGCACGCGTTCGCGGCGCAGGGCTATGTGGTGGCCTGCGTCAACTACCACGGCTCGTCGGGCTTCGGCCACGCGTTCCTCGACAGCATCACGCATGACTGGGGCCGGCTCGAATTGCAGGACGTCGAGGCCGGCACCGACTGGTTGCTGAAGCAGCCCTGGGCCGATCGGCAACGTGTGTTCGCGACCGGCGGCAGCTACGGCGGCTTCATGGTCGCGTGGATGAACGGCCACGTGAAGCCGGGCCGCTACCAGGCCTACGTTTGCCACGCGGGCTGCTTCGACTGGCAGGCGATGTTCAGCGACGACGCCTACACCTGGCACGCGAAAGAACTCGGCGCCTGGTACTGGGAAGACCCCGCCAAGGTGCGCTCGCAGAGCCCGAGCGCGTACGTGTCGGCGATGCAGACGCCGACGCTCGTGATCCACGGCGCGCTGGACTACCGCGTGCCCGATCAACAAGGCCTGGCCTACTACAACACGCTGAAGGCCAAGGGCGTGGATGCGCGGCTGCTGTGGTTCCCCGACGAGAACCACTGGATCCTGAAGCCGCGCAACTCGAAACTCTGGTACGGCGAGTTCTTCGACTGGTTGAAGTCGCACGATCGTTTGCCGAAGGGCGCCGGGAGCCGCCGGCGCCCTTCATCGGAGCGCTGACATCGCACGGTTCAACGCTGGGTGAGCGACTGCTCCAGAAAGTCCACGAACGCGCGCAGCCTCACCGAGTGCTGGTGTCGTTGCGGGTAGACGGCGAAGATGTCCGCGTCGGGCGTTTCGTACTGGGCCAGGACCTGCACCAATTTGCCCGACTTGAGGTGGCGCGCCACATCCCACTCGGCACGCATCACGATGCCGTGGCCGTCGAGTGCCCAGTTGACGGCGATTTCGCCGTCGTTCGTGGCGAGGTTGCCGCGCACCTTGACGACCTCGACCTGGCGGTTCCTGCCGCGCCCGCTGCTCAGCCGCATGACGCCGTAGGCCTCGTCGCCCTGGCGGATGCCGATGCAGTTGTGGGCGGCGAGATCGTTGGGCGTCTTGGGCAGCCCGCGGCGTGCGAGGTACGCAGGTGAGGCACACAGGAGCCGCCGGTTCGATGCCAGGCGCCGGGCGATCACCCGTGCGTCGGGCGGCGCACCGAAACGAATGCAGACGTCGAACGCGTCCTCGGTCATCAGCGGCGGGTTGACCGACAACTGCAACTGGATCTCGACCAACGGATACTGCCGCACGAAGCGCGCGATGACAGGCGCGATCGCGCTGCGGCCGAAACCCAGCGTGGCATTGACGCGGAGCAGGCCTTTCGGCGTCACCTTGCCTTTGCCGAGCAACTGTTGCAGGTCGTTGATCTCGGCCAGGATGCGGCGTGCGTGCTCCAGATAGAGCTCGCCTTCGGGCGTGGTGCTCATGCGCCGGGTCGTGCGGATCATCAGCGCCACGCCGGCCCGCTGCTCCATCTGCGTGAGCCGCTTGCTGACCGCCGAGGTGGTCAAGCCGAGATCGCGCGCCGCGGCGCTCAGGCTGCCAGCCGTCACGAGGCTCGAGAAAAAGCCGAAATCGGCCGCTTGGATGTCCGTTTCCATGACGATCGATTGTTGCCTGCGAGGAAACACTGGTTTGAATTCTGCCGCATGCGCGGCATCGCGGCGGATCCTACATTGAGCTTACCGAGAACTCGCCAGCGCCCCACGGCCGATCTGCGCGGCCGGTGATTCGCAGCTGCGAGCAAGACCAAGAACAGATCGACTGGAGACAACGTGGAAGCTGGATTGAACTATCCGAACCGGTGGACGATCTCGTCGCTGCGGCACGCCGTTCGGGCCTTGTCGCGAGCCCGTGAATTGAGCGTGCTGCTGGCGCTGTTGCTGGTCAGTGCGGGGATCGCCCTGGCCACGCCCTACTTCCTGACGACCGACAACCTGATGGGCGTGTTCAGGGCGTTCTCGACCACCGCGATCATGTCGATCGGCATGGTGATGGTGATCATCACCGGCGGCATCGATCTGTCCGTCGGCTCGGTCATGGGGCTGTCGGGGCTGGTGACCGCGCTCGCGTTCCAGGCCCATCTGCCGACCTTCGTCAGCGTGGCCTGCGGGCTGGGCGTCGGCGTGGCGTTCGGGCTCGTCAACGGGCTGCTCGTGACCGCCGCGCGGCTCCCGCCCTTCATCGCCACGCTCGGCACGCTGAGCATCGGGCGTGGCCTGATGTACATCATCACCAAAGGTGTTCCGGTGACGCCCGAGACGCCGGAGGCGTTCAGCGCCATCGGGCAGGGCTACCTCGGCGCCGTGCCCGCGCCGGTGGTGATCATGGTCGTGTTCGCGGTCGGCTTCTCGGTGATCATGTCGTTCACGACCTTCGGGCGCCACGTGTATGCCACCGGCGGCAACGAACATGCCGCCTGGCTGAGCGGCGTGGACACGGCCCGCGTGAAGCTGATCGTCTACACCTTGTCGGGCGCGATCTCGTCGGTGGCCGGCATCGTGGCGTTCTCGCGCTACCTGTCGGCCGAGCCGGCGTCGGGGTTCGGCGTCGAGCTCGACGTCATCGCCGCGGCCGCGATCGGTGGCGCGAGCCTGGCGGGCGGCGTCGGCAGCGTGCAGGGCACCGTGATCGGCGCGGCACTCACCGGGATCATCGCCAACGGCGTGGTCCTGATGAACATCAACACCTACGCTCAGCAGGCCATCACGGGCGCCGTGATCCTGATCGCCGTGAGCATCGACGTCTGGCGACATGCCAGAAGGGGGCACTGACAGCAGAAAGCCGACCCGACGCCCCCCTTTGAACGAATCGATTGACGTACGAACGAAAACCTACATTCCCAGGAGACAACATGAAAGCACTCGTGCCCCTGCTCGGCGTTGCCGCGCTCGCCATTCCGCTGACATTCGCCGTTCACTCGTTCGCCGACGCGAAGGACGTGAAGGAATTGAAGATCGCCGTCGTGCCGAAGGTCGCCGTGCCCTTCTTCGACGATTGCAATACCGGCGCCGCGAAGGCCGCCACCGCGCTCGGCGTGCAGTACCAGTGGGTCGTGCCGCAGAACACGCAGGGCTCGACGCAAGTCCGCATCATCGAGGACCTGATCGCCAAGAAGGTCGACGGCATCGCGATCTCGGTGAACGAGCCGAAATCGGTCGAGGCGGTCATCAAGAAGGCCGTGGCCAGCGGCATCAAGGTCCTGACCTTCGACTCCGACTCCCCCAAGAGCGACCGCTCGATGTACATCGGCACGATCAACAGCGCCGCCGGCGAGACGATGGGCGAGTCGATGGCCAAGGCGATCGGCGGCAACGGTGAGGTGGCGATCCTCACCGGACAGCTCGGTGCGGTGAACCTGAACGAGCGCATCGACGGCATCAAGAAGTCGCTGGCCAAGTACCCGGGCGTGAAGGTCGTCGCCACCGAAGGCACCGAAGACGATCTGGCCAAGGCGGTCTCGACCACCGAATCGATCTTCCGCGCGCACCCCGCGCTCAAGGGCATCTTCGGCGTCAGCCAGGTCGGCGGCCCGGCGGTCTCGAAGGTGATGGCGACCAAGGAGTTCGGCAGCAAGAAGGGCGCGGTCAAGGTCTTCGCGTTCGACGACCTGCCCGACACCGTCAAGGGCGTGAAGGAGGGCTACATCCAGGGGATCATGGTTCAGCGCCCGGTGACGATGGGCAAGCTCTCGGTCGAGCACCTGGTCGATCAGATCACCGGCAAGGAAACCGCGCCCAAGAATGTCGACACCGGGGTGAACGTGGTGACTGCCGACAACCTCGGCTCGTACACCAAGTAGGCGCCTCGGCGCCGGTTCGGCGCCTCTGGCGGCCCCGCCCTTTCCGGAGCCTCGTGTGCAGAGCTATCTTCAAGTCAAGAACGTTTCCAAGACCTTCACGGGCGTGAAGGCCCTGGACCGTGTCAGCCTCGACGTGGCGCGCGGCGAGGTGCTCGCCGTGGCCGGCGAGAACGGTGCCGGCAAGAGCACATTGATGAAGATCATGACCGGCGTCTACCAACCCGATGCCGGCGGCGAGATCTGGATCGACGGGGTGCAGGTGGCTCACCTGTCCGGCACGGCCCACGCGCGGCAGCTCGGTGTCTGCATCATCTACCAGGAGCTTTCGGTCGTCGACAACCTCAGCATCGCCGACAACATCTTCCTGAGCCGCGAGCGCGCCAATCGGCTCGGCTTCCTGCGCCGGCGCGAGATGCACGAGGCCACCCGGGCACTGCTCGCCACGCTCGGCCTGCAGCTCGACCCGGCCACGCGCGTCGGCGACCTGAGCGTGGGGCAAAAGCAGATGGTGGAGATCGCCAAGGCGCTGTCCACCGATTCGCGCATCCTGATCATGGACGAGCCCACGGCCTCGCTCAGCCACCACGAGGCGACGGTGCTGAAGCGCACGATCCGCAAGCTGCGCGCCGACGGCATCGGCATCATCTACATCTCGCACCGGCTCGAGGAAATCTTCGACCTGGCCGACCGCGTGACGGTGCTTCGCGACGGCACCAGCGTGGCCACGCTGCCGATCGGGCAGCTCGATCGATCGCGCCTCGTGCGGCTGATGGTCGACCGCGAACATGCCGATCTCTACGGCGCTTACCGATGCCACGCGACGACCCGGGTCGCGCTCGAAGCGAAAGGCCTCACGCAGAAGCGCGAGAGCGCGCAGGGCGCCAAGGTGCGCGATTGCAGTTTCCGCGTCCACGAGGGCGAGATCGTCGGCTTCTTCGGCTTGATCGGCGCCGGGCGCACGGAGTTGATGGAGATGGTCTTCGGCCTGCGCCCGCACCACGGCACGATCGAGATCGGCGGCCGAAAGGTCGACATCCGCAACCCGCGCGCGGCCATCGCGAGCGGCCTCGGCTTCGTCACCGAAGACCGCAAGAAGGACGGCCTGGTGCTGGGCATGAACATCCGCGAGAACTTCAGCCTGACCCACCTCGACGACTATGCCCACCTGCGCTTCGTCAACCGTCGATCGGAGACCTCGGGCTGCAAGACCTTCTTCGACCGGCTCGGCATCCGGGCCCGTTCGGTCGAACAGACCTCGGGCGACCTGAGCGGCGGCAACCAGCAGAAGGTGGTGATCGCGAAATGGGTCGCGCGGGCGCCCAAGGTGCTGATCGTCGACGAGCCCACGCGCGGCATCGACATCGCCGCCAAGGCCGACGTTCACCGCCTGCTGCAAGAGCTCGCGTCACGCGGCATGGCCGTCATCGTCGTCTCGTCCGACCTGCCCGAGGTGCTGGCGATCAGCGACCGCGTGATCGTCGTGCGCAGCGGCACCATCGTGGCCGAGTTGGGCCGCGAACAGGCCGACCAGCACAGCGTGATGGAAGCCGCCGCGGCCTGAGCGTCATTCCCTTCCCGACAGGCATCTTCTCAACCAAGGAACCCCATGAAAACCGTCGTCGTCGTCCACACCGGGCCCGCCACCGTGCAGCCGATCAAGGACCAGTTCGCCCGCATCCTGCCCGATGTCCGCGTCGTCAACATCATGGACGACAGCCTGCTCCCCGACGTGATGGCCGCCGGCCACCTGACCGACGCCGTCGGCGGCCGCATCGACGCCTACATGCGGATGGGCGAGCAGATGGGCGCCGTGGCCCTGCTCAACGCCTGCTCTTCCGTGGGCGAAGCGGCGAGCGCGGCGCGCGCCAGCGTCTCGATCCCGATCGTCAAGATCGACGAGGTGATGGCCGAGCGGGCGGTAGCGGCCGGCCCGAGGATCGGCGTGGTCGCCACGGTGCGCACGACGCTCGAACCCACCGTCCGCCTGATCCGCGCGAAGGCGGCGATCGCCGAACGGCCGATCGACATCACCGAGGCGGTGGCGGCCGGCGCCTACGAGGCCCTGCTCGACGGCGAGGCGGCCCTGCACGACGAGATCGTCAAGGAGACCGTGCAGTCGCTCGCCGGCAAGGTCGACGTGATCGTGCTGGCGCAGGTCTCGATGGCGCGGCTGATCCCCACGCTCACCGGCATGACCGTGCCCGTGCTGTGCTCGCCGCAAAGCGGTGTCGAAGCCGTGCGCGCGGCCCTGGCTTAACCCCGATCCCTTCAACGAAAGAGCAGACATGGCAAAGAACATCATCGTCACCGGCGGCAGCGGCATGGCCGGCAAGTGGGTCGTGAAGGACCTGCTCGCACAAGGCCACCGCGTGCTCAACCTCGACCGCACCGTGCTGCCCGATTCGGCCGCACGCACCGTCGTCACCGACCTGACCGACGCCGGCCAGGTCTTCAACGCGCTGTGCAGCACCACGGTGAAGCACGAGTTCAGCGAGTCGATCAAGCCCGAGCCGATCGACGCGATCATCCATTTCGCGGCGATCCCGCGGATCATGACCCACCCCGACAACGAGGTCTTCCGCATCAACGTGATGTCGACCTACAACGTGCTCGACGCGGCGTCGAAATACGGCATCAAGAAGGTCGTGATCGCCTCCAGCGAAACGACCTACGGCATCGTCTTCGCCGACCACTACCGCATGCCCGCGTACCTGCCGCTCGACGAGGAATACCCGGTCGATCCGATGGACAGCTACGCGATGTCGAAGGTGATCAACGAAGCCACCGCCAAGGCCTTCCATGCCCGCACCGGCGCCGACATCTACTGCCTGCGCATCGGCAACGTGATCGACCCGGTCGACTACGCGAAGTTTCCCGAGTACTTCAAGGACCCGGGCTTTCGCCGCCGCATCATGTGGAGCTACATCGATGCCCGCGACCTGGCCACCGCCGCGCGGCTCGCGGTGGACACCGACGGTCTCGGGTTCGAGGTGATGAACGTCGCCGCCGACGATGTTTCGTCCGATCTGCCGACGGCCGAACTGCTGCAGCGCTTCTACCCCGGCGTGCCGCTGAAGAAGAAGCTCGGCGAGTTCGAGACCTTGCTGAGCAACGAGAAGATCAAGCGCCTGCTCGGCTTCAGGCAGCAGCACGACTGGCGCAGCCACGTCGGCTGACCCGGGAACGCAGATGCGCACCCACCGTATCGCCGCCATCCCCGGCGATGGCATCGGCCCCGAAGTGATCGCCGCGGGCCTCGAAGTGCTGGTGGCCTGCGCCGCCAGCGACGGCGGTTTTCGCGTCGAGGTCGAGCACTTCGACTGGAACTCCGACAACTACCTTCGACGCGGTCACTACATCCCCGAGGGCGGCATCGATCGGCTCAAGTCGTTCGACGCGATCTTCTTCGGCGCGGTGGGCAGCCTCGACGTGGCCGACCACGTCTCGCTGTGGGGCCTGCGCCTGCCGATCGCGCAAGGCCTGGACCAATACGCCAACGTGCGGCCGGCGCGCCTGCTGCCGGGCGTGACGAGCCCGCTGCGCGCGGGCGATGCGGTCGACTGGGTCATCGTGCGCGAGAACTCCGAGGGCGAATACGCAGGCCACGGCGGGCGCGCCCACCGCGGGCTGCCGATCGAGGTCGGCACCGAGACGGCGGTATTCACACGGGCCGGCGTCGAGCGCATCCACCGCTTCGCGTTCGAACTCGCGCGGCAGCGGCCGCGCAAGCTGCTCACGCTCGTGACCAAGTCGAACGCGCAGCGCTTCGGCATGGTCATGTGGGACGAGATCTTCTTCGAGGTGGCGCGCGACTTTCCCGATGTCAAGACCGACCGCGAGTTGGTCGATGCCGCCACCACGCGCATGGTGCTCAAGCCCGGATCGATCGACGTGATGGTCGCGACCAACCTGCACGCCGACATCCTCAGCGACCTGGCCGCGGCGCTCTCTGGAAGCCTGGGCATCGGCGCAACGGCCAACCTCAACCCGGAGCGCCGTTTCCCGTCGATGTTCGAGCCGATCCACGGCTCCGCGTTCGACATCGCGGGGCGCGGCATCGCCAACCCGATCGCGACCTTCTGGACGGCGGCGATGATGCTCGAGCACCTCGGCGAAACGACCTGCGCGCGCCGCCTGATGGCGGCGATCGAGGCGACCACCGGCGCCGGCATCCACACGCCCGACCTCGGCGGCCAGGCGACCACGCGCGCCGTCACCGCCGCGGTGTGCGACGCGCTGCGCCGCTGAGCGCGCGCACGACGCGCGGAAGATCGGATCGCCAGGCCATGCGCCAACCCGTGCTCGGCTGCATCGCCGACGACTTCACCGGCGCGACCGATCTGGCCAGCAACCTGGTGCGCGCCGGCATGCGCACCGTGCAGACGATCGGTGTGCCCGACGACGCCTTGCACGGCGACGCCGACGCCGTGGTCGTGGCGCTGAAGACCCGCACGATCGCGCCGGCCGATGCGGTGACCGCATCGCTCGCCGCACTGCGCTGGCTGCGATCGCGAGGCGCCGAGCAGATCTATTTCAAATACTGCTCGACCTTCGATTCGACACCCGCAGGCAACATCGGCCCGGTGATCGATGCACTGCTCGACGAGCTCCATGGCCCCGGCGAAGGCTTCACGATCGCGTGCCCTGCCTTCCCCGAGAACCGACGCACCGTGTTCAAGGGCCATCTGTTCGTCGGCGACCAGCTGTTGAGCGACAGCGGCATGCGCGACCATCCGTTGACGCCCATGACCGACGCCAACCTCGTGCGCGTGCTGCAAGCGCAAAGCCGGCGCCGGGTCGGCCTGGTGGCGCACGACACGGTGGCGCTGGGCGCGCAAGCGATCAGCGCGCGCTTCGCCGCGCTGGCAGCCACGGGCATTCGGATCGCCGTGCTGGATGCGGTTTCCGACGACGACCTGATGCACATCGGCCGCGCCATGGACGGCATGCCCCTCGTCACCGCCGGCTCCGGCGTGGCGATCGGCCTGCCACAGAACTGGCGCGCCCGAGGCCGGCTGAGCACCGACGCCGCTGCCGATGCGCTGCCCGCAGCCTCCGGGCTGCAGGCCGTGATCGCAGGCAGCTGCTCGGAGGCGACGCGCGGCCAGGTCGCCCACTTCCGGCAAAGCGGGCTGCCGAGTTTTGCGATCGACGCGATGGCGGTCGCGGCCGGTGAAGACGTCGTCACCCGCGTGCTCGAATGGGCCGTGCCGAGGCTGGCCGATTCGCCGGTGCTGATCTACGCGACGGCCGAGCCCGACGCCGTGCGCGCCGCGCAGGCGCGATGGGCCGGCGAGCGCGGCAGCGCCGGTTCGGGCGTGGGCGAATTGATCGAGCAGGCCTTGTCGCGCATCGCGGCCCGGTTGGTCGATGCCGGCGTGCGGCAGTTGGTGGTGGCGGGCGGAGAGACCTCGGGCGCGGTGGTGCAGGCCCTCGGCGTCAGGCAGATGGCGATCGGCGCACCGATCGACCCCGGCGTGCCATGGACGGCGGCGCAATCGCCGCTCGCCGGCGGCGTGCCGATGCACATCGCGTTGAAATCGGGCAATTTCGGCACGGCCGATTTCTTCACCAGGGCCTTCGAGCGCCTGGCCATGCCGAGATGACGGCTACGGGCTGTCAGGCGAAACGCCGGCCGCGCTGAATCGTCTGCGACGGCGCTTCGCCGAAGCGCTGGCGGTAGCGCGCGGCGAAGTGCCCGAGGTGCAGGAAGCCGTAGCGCAGCGCCACGTCGGTCACCTTCACGGCGCGGGCAGCGGCATCGTCGCAACCGGCCTGCAGTTCGCTGCGCACGAGATCGAGCCGCACGTCGCGCAGGAACACCATCGGGCTCATGCCGGTGTGGCGCTGGAAGGCCATCTGCAACGAGCGCGCACTCACGCCCACGTGCATGCAGGCATCGGCCAGCGTGATCGGCGAATCGGCATGCGCGCGCATGTACTCCTGCGTGCGCCGCACGATGCGCGGCACGACACTCGTGCGGCCGGGCTCGCTGGCTTCGTGCGCGGCGAGCCGCGCGGAGTGGTTGTGGCGCAGTGACAGCAACACGCTGGTGAGCAGGTGGTTCTCGGCCTGCTCGGCGAGCAGCCCGCGGTCGAGCGGGCCGGCGTCGAGCATGGACCGCAGGTGGGCGACGAAGCCGACCACGCCCTGGGCCGACGGCGCCGACAGATCGGCGCCGAGCTCGAACACCAGCGGCTCGCGCACCGGTGCCTGCAGCAGCGCCTCGAGCCGCGCCTGCATCGCCTCGCGACCCATCTTGACGATGAGCTGCGGGCTGTCGTCGTGCCAGCGCATGCTGAGCGGTTCGGTAGGCGACGGCAACGAGGCCAGCAGCGGGTGCGATTCGACCTGCTGCCCGCCGCAGCGCACCGAGGCACCGCCGCGCAACGGGATCTGCAGCAGATAGAAGTCGCGCAGGCAGCCGGGCTCGATGCGCACGGCGGCGCCGTACTGCACGTAGTTGAGGCTCGCATCGCGGTGCAGCGGAGCGTTGTGGTGGCAGGCATCGAGCGCCATGCCGCGGTGCAGCGGCGACAACTCGTGCGGGCAGAAGATGCGCGCGACGAAATCGCGTGCCTCGTCGACATCGCGGCTCTCGAACAGACGGTAGCTCGCCAGCGGCAAGGGCGGGGGCGTGTACGGTCTGGCGAGGGCGATGTCCATGTCGTCGAACCTTGTCATGGCGAATCCGGCTGTGGCGCAGCTTAGCGGTTCGGGCCGAAGCAAGCAGCAAGCCCGCGCGACCCGCCGTGAAAAAAGATGCGCTGGTGGGACTGAACCCGCGCCGCCGGGACGGCTGCCGGCACACGGGCGACACAAAGTCGAGCCTCGAATTCGTCGCCCACCACCCCACGGCCCGCCCTCGGTGCCACGACCCCGGAGCCCGCATGCACCCGACTCTTCGCCCTGCCCTCGCCCTCGCGTTGGCGACACTTGCCGCCGCCGGCAACGCTGCCGAAGGCGGCGGCTCCACCTACGCCGGCGGGGTCGAGAACTTCCTCACCGGCGCGGTGCCGCCACCGGGCTTCTACCTGTTGGGCTACGGCGAGTACTTCAGCGCGACCAAGTTGAAGGACAACGCCGGCAACGACGCACCCGTGCCGCCCGACTTCAAGGTGCGCGCCGCGGCGGCCGTCTTCCGCGGCATCTGGGTGTCGCCCTACAGCGTGCTCGGCGGCAGCTTCATCGCCGAGGCGATCGCGCCGCTGGTCGATCTGCAGGTCACCGCCGGTGGGCAAAGCGAACACAAGCGCGGCCTGAGCGACCTGACGCTCGGCGCCGGCATCGCCTTCCACCACTCGCCTGCGTTGCACAGCGCGGTCGCGCTCGACGTGGTCTTCCCGACCGCGCGCTACGACGCCAACGCGCTCGCCAACCTGGGCCGCAACTACCTGTCGTTCCAGCCGCTCTACACGATGAGCCTGGTCGACCCGGGCGGCCTGAACGCCGACTTCAAGGCCGCGCTCACGCTGAACCGGAAGAACAAGGACACGCAATACAAGTCGGGCAACGAAATCTTCGTCGACTACTCGGCCGGCTGGGGCCTGGGCAACGGCTGGGTGCTGGGCTTGGGCGGCTACCTGCGCCGTCAGTTCAGCGACGACGAACTGAAGGGCAACAGCCTGCCAAACAGCCGCGCCCGCGCGTTCGCGATCGGCCCTTCGCTGGCCTACAACAACGGCAAGGGCTGGTTCGTCACCGCCAAGTGGCAGGACGAAAGCTCTGTGCGCAACACGCTGCAGGGCTCGGCCTTCTGGGTCAAGGCCGTGATCCCGTTCTGATCGCTCGACACGACAGTCCCACGTCGCTCCACACGAAGGAAACCAACATGACCACAGGATTCGAATCGCTAGCAGGCAAGAGCGCCATCGTCACCGGTGGCGCCACGCTGATCGGTGCCGGCGTGGTGCGCGCACTGCACGGCGCGGGCGTCAAGGTGATGGTCGCCGACATCGACGCGGCCGGCGGCGAGGCGCTGGCTGCCGAACTCGGCGAGGGCGTCGTCTTCCGCCGCACCGACATCACCGACGACGCACAGGTCGAGGCCTGCGTCGCCGATGCCGCCGCGCGCCACGGCGGCGTGCACCTGCTCGTCAACCTCGCCTGCTCGTACCTCGACGACGGCATCGGTTCGCCGCGCGTCGACTGGCTCAGCTCGCTGAACGTCAACGTGGTCAGCGCCGTGATGATGTTGAAAGCGGTGCGCCCGCATTTCGCCCGGGCCGGCGGGGGCGCCGTCGTCAACTTCACCAGCATCTCGTCCGGCGTGGCGCAGACCGGGCGCTGGCTCTACCCCGTGGGCAAGGCCGCGCTGCTGCAGCTCACGCGCAACATGGCGCTGGACCTGGCGGGCGAGAACGTGCGCGTCAACAGCGTCTCGCCCGGCTGGACCTGGTCGGCCGTGATGAACCAGCTCAGCGGCGGCGACCGCGCGAAGACCGATCGCGTGGCCGCGCCCTTCCACATGTTGAAGCGCGTGGGCGATCCGCAGGAGGTGGCGAACGTCGTGCTCTTCCTGTGTTCCGACCTCGCGAGCTTCGTGACCGGCGCCGACTACGCGGTCGACGGCGGCTACTCGGCGATGGGCCCCGAATCGAGCGAGCCCGCCATTCCCAAACTGATGGCCTGAGGCCGCAGGAGCACACCACCATGATCAAGACCGTGGGCATCGTCGGAGCCGGGTTCGCCGGCCTTTCCACCGCCAAGGTGCTGAAGTCGTTCGGCTTCGAGGTCACCGTGTTCGAGAAGGAGGCCGACGTCGGCGGCGTCTGGTCGGCCTCGCGCCGCTACCCGGGCCTGACGACGCAGAACCCGCGCACGACCTATGCGTTGTCGGACTTTCCGATGCCGGCCGACTACCCCGAGTGGCCTTCGGGCGAGCAGGTGCAGGCCTACCTTCAGGCGTACGCCGAGAAGTTCGGCATCGCCGACGACATCGTGCTGAACACGCGCGTCGACGCGGCCGTGCTCGACGAGGCCGCAGGCCAATGGACCGTCACCGCCGGCAACGCGACGCGCCGGTTCGACTACCTCGTCGTCTGCAACGGCATCTTCAGCGAGCCCGCGGTGCCTGCGTTCGCGGGTGCCGATGCGTTCGTCGCGGCCGGTGGGCGCGTGTGCCACACGAGCGAGTTCACGCGGCTCGAGGATGCGCGCGGCAAGCACGTGCTGGTGGTGGGCTACGGCAAATCGTCGTGCGACGTGGCCAGCGCCACGGTCGGCACGAGTCGCAGCACCACGGTGCTGGCGCGCAACCTGATCTGGAAGATCCCGAAGAAGTTCGGCAACGTGCTGAACTTCAAGTTCCTGCTGCTCACGCGCATGGGCGAGGCGCTGTTCAAGTACATCGAACTCAAGGGCGTCGAGAAATTCATGCACGGCGCGGGCAAGCCGATCCGCGACTCGATGCTGGGCAGCGTGCAGTCGGTCGTCACGCGCCAGCTCAAGCTGAACCAGCTCGGCCTGCACCCCGGCACCAAGCTGGAAACGATCGCGCGCAGCACCGTGAGCCTGGTCACCGATGGCTTCTACGAGAAGATCGCCGCCGGCCGGCTGGCCTTTCGCAAAGGTGCCGCGATCGCACGGCTCGAGCCCGGGCGGGCCGTGCTGAACGACGGCGATGCCGTGCCCGCCGACATCGTCGTCTGCGGCACCGGCTGGCACCAGCGCGTGCCGTTCCTCAGCCCCGCGGTGATGGCGCGCGTGACCGACGAGCGCGGCAACTTCCGCCTGTACCGCTCGATCCTGCCCGTGGCGATGCCGCGCCTCGCGTTCAACGGCTACAACTCGTCGTTCTTCAGCCAGCTCAATTGCGAGATCGGCGCGCTGTGGCTGGCCGATCTGCTGAAAGGCGGCCTCGATCTGCCGCCGGCGGCGCAGCAACTCACGACCATCGACAAGCGCCTGGCCTGGATGGAAGAGCGCACCGACGGCAAGCATTCGAAGGGCACCAACATCATCCCGTTCTCGGTCCACAACATCGACGAGCTGCTGCACGACATGAACCTGCCGCTCGGCGCGTTCACGCGCTTCAAGCAGTGGCTGGCCCCGGTCGACCCGGCCGACTATGCTGTGGTCACGAAGCGGCTGCTGCGGCGCCACCGCGACGCGGCGCCTGCACTGGTACCCGCCCGACAACCCACTTGAAAGAACCCCGATGCCACACACCACGATCGAGATGAACGCCGCCGACGGCAGCGGCCAGTTCAGCGGCTACCTCGCACTGCCCGCCTCGGGCGGCGGGCCCGGCCTGGTGATCGCGCAGGAGATCTTCGGCGTCAACGCCAACATGCGCGCCGTGGCCGACGCCTTTGCCGAGGAAGGCTACGTCGCGCTGGTGCCCGACCTGTTCTGGCGCCAGCAACCGGGCATCGAACTCGGCGACGGGCCGGGCGACATGCCCAAGGCCTTCGGCCACTACCAGGCCTTCGACGAAGCCAAGGGCGTGGACGACCTGCAGACCGCGATCACCGCGTTGCGTGCCCGGCCCGAGGTGGCAGCCGGCAAGAGCGGCGCCAAGGTGGGGGTGTTGGGCTTCTGCCTCGGCGGCAAGCTCGCCTACCTCGCGGCCTGCCGCACCGATGCCGACGTGGCCGTGGGCTACTACGGCGTGGGCATCGAAGCCGCGCTCGGCGAGGCCGACCACGTCAAGTGCCCGCTGCTGCTGCACATCGCCGAGCTCGACAAGTTCTGCCCGCCGCCGGCGCGTGCCGCGATCGTCGAGGGTCTGCAGGGGCGCGCGGGGGTCACGCTGCAGATCTACCCCGGCGTCGACCACGCGTTCGCCCGCCGCGGCGGCGACCACTACCACCGCCCTTCGGCGCTGATGGCGCACGAGCGCAGCATCGCGACGCTGAAGTCGGCGATCGGCCCGCACTTCGACCTCTCGGCGTTGTGGGACAAGCATTGCGAGTACGAGTTCGCGACGCGCAATGTCGACGACACGATGGCCACGATGGTGGCCGAGCCCTACGTGAACCACATCCCGACCATGACCGGCGGCGTGGGCTACAAGAACCTGCACGGCTTCTACACCGATCACTTCGTCAACAGCAACCCGCCCGACACCGCGCTCGTGCCGATCTCGCGCACCGTGGGCGCCACGCAGGTGGTCGACGAGATGCTCTTCAGCTTCACCCACACCACCGAGATTCCGTGGATGCTGCCGGGGGTCGCACCTACCGGCAAACGCGTGGAAGTGCCGCTGCTGGCCGTCGTCAAGTTCCGCGGCGACAAGCTCTACCACGAGCACATCTACTGGGACCAGGCCAGCGTGCTGGTGCAGGTGGGCCTGATCGATGCGAGCCTGCTGCCGGTGGCCGGCATCGAGGCCGCGCGCAAGCTGCTCGACGAGAGCCTGCCCTCCAACGGGCTGATGAACCGGCGCTGACAGGCCGCGCCGGGATCGTCCGGCGGCGCAGCGAATCGGGGATGCACACAGCGCGGTGCGGGGCATCGCGCCCGAGCGCCCGGTGCCGGCGCGTGCCGGGCTATGCTCGGGCCCTCGCCCGCATGCGCTCCCGCGCGGGCACGACGCCGCCCGCGGCCCCGCCACCATGCTGATCAACTTCTTCTTCACGCTGCGCGCCGCCAAGCTCAAGGTCTCGGTGAAGGAGTACCTGATGCTGCTCGAAGCCATCAAGGGCGGCGTGATGGACGCCGACGAGTTCGACCCGAGCGGCCCGACCGTCGACAAGTTCTACTACCTCGCCCGCACCTCGCTCGTGAAGGACGAGGCCAACTTCGACAAGTTCGACCGCGCCTTCGCCGCCTACTTCAAGGGCGTCGAGATGCTGACCGACTTCACGCAGGAAGTGCCGCTCGACTGGCTGCAGAAGAAGCTCGAACTCGAGCTCAGCGCCGAAGAAAAAGCGGCGATCGAGAAGATGGGCTGGGACGAGCTGATGGAAACGCTGAAGAAGCGTTTCGAGGAGCAGAAGAAGCGCCACGAAGGCGGCAACAAGATGATCGGTACCGGCGGCACGAGCCCGTTCGGCGCCTACGGCTACAACCCGCAGGGCATTCGCATCGGGCAGGACAAGAGCCGCAACGAGAGCGCGGTCAAGGTCTGGGACCAGCGCCAGTTCAAGGACTACGACGACAGCCTCGAACTCGGCACGCGCAACATCAAGGTCGCACTGCGCCGCCTGCGTCGATTTGCGCGCGAAGGTTCGGCCGAGGAACTCGACCTCGACGACACCATCCGCAGCACCGCCGCGAACGCCGGCTGGCTCGACATCAAGATGGTTCCCGAGCGCCACAACAAGGTGAAGGTGCTGCTGCTGATGGACGTGGGCGGCACGATGGACGAGCACATCCACCGCGTGGAAGAAATCTTCAGTGCCGCGAAGAGCGAGTTCAAGCACCTGGAGTTCTACTACTTCCACAACTGCGTCTACGACTTCATGTGGAAGAACAACCGGCGTCGGTACAGCGAGAAGTTCCCGACCATGGACATCATCCGCAAGTACAACAAGGACTACAAGCTGATCTTCGTCGGCGACGCGACGATGAGCCCCTACGAGATCCTGCAGCCCGGCGGCAGCGTCGAATACAACAACGAGGAGCCGGGCGCCGAATGGCTCGCGCGGCTCACGCAGGCCTTCCCTAAGTTCGCCTGGATCAACCCCGAGCCGCAAGGCGTGTGGGGCTATCGGCAAAGCATCGCGGTGATCCAGCAGTTGATGAACCAGCGCATGTTTCCGCTCACGCTCGCCGGGCTGGAAGGGGCCATGCGCTTGCTGTCGAAATGAGGTTGCCGTGGCGCGCGGTCGCGTCGATGTTTCTCGCGATCGCGCTCGGCGGCTGTGCGAACCTGCCGTTCTTCGGGAACCGCGATGACGCGGCCAAGACAGCGGCAGCGGCCGCCGAAGAAGAGAAGGTCGCGCTGTACGAATTCGATGTCGAAGCCGATGCGCCGCTGAAGCAATTGCTGCAGGACAACCTCGACCTGCCACGCTTCCAGAAGGCCGCCAAGAGCGATGCGATCAGCGGCCCCGAACTCGGCCGGCTGGTCGCGGCGGCGCCGGCGCAGGCCAAGTCGCTGCTCGAGACCGAGGGCTATTTCGACGCCGAGGTCACCGTCGGGCAGACCGCGGGCGCGAACGGCCTGCCGCGCATCGTGATGAAGGTCGTGCCCGGGCCACGCGTGACGATCGGCAGCGTGAAGCTCGATGCGGCCAGCCCACTCGCCGCCCGCACACCGACCCGCGGCGATTCGCGCACCGACCGCCTGCAGCGCATGCGCGAAGACTGGTCGCTCAAACCCGGCCAGCCGTTTCGCCAATCCGCCTGGAGCAGCGCCAAGACCGCCGCGCTCGGCGAGCTGCGCGCCGACGGCTACCCGAAGGCCGACTGGCAATCGACGAAAGCCCGCATCGACGCGACGGCCGAGTCCGCCGCGCTGGAACTCTCGGTCGAGGGCGGCGCGCTGTACCGCCTCGGGCCGACGCGGGTGGAGGGCATCCAGCGCTACGACGAAGCCTCGGTGCGGCGCATGTCGACCTTCCAGCCCGGCTCGGTCTACAGCGAGAAAGCCCTGCTCGACTACCAGGAGCGCCTGCTCAAGGTAGGCCTGTTCGAAGGCGCTTCGGTCGAGGTCGATGTGGAAAACGGGCCGCCCGAGGCCGCGCCGGTGATCGTCAAGCTCAAGGAGCTGCCACAGCAGCAGGCCACGTTCGGACTCGGCTTCAGCGCCAACACCGGGCCGCGCGCCTCGGTCGATCACTACGACCGCAAGGTGTTCGGCTGGCCCTACATCGCGCACAGCACGCTGACCTTCGGCCCGAACCTGAAGTCGATCGGCACCGAGCTGAATTCGTACCCGTTCGAAGACCTCAAACGCAATCTGTTCGCGGTGAACATCGAACAGCTGAAGGCCTCCGGCGAGACGCGCAACTCAGCCACCTTGCGGGCCGGCCGCTCGCAGGACACGGGCGATTACCAGCGCCAGTACTACGGCGAGCTCTCGCACACGAAGGTCTCGAACGCGGAACTCGAGACCACCAGCAGCGCCGTCGCCGGGCACTACCAGTGGCTGCGCCGCAGCGTCGACAACGTGCTGCTGCCGACGGTGGGCACGGTGCTCGCGCTGCAGGGCGCGGCCGGCTACGGCTCCGGTCTGGAGACACGCAGCGATCTGCCCGGCCAGGAGGAACGGGCCAAGGGGCCGTTCGTGCGCGCGTATGCGCGGCTGAACGCGTTCAAGCCGGTCGGCACCTGGGCGTTGAACGGCCGCCTCGAACTCGGGCAGGTGTTCACCGCGAGCCGCATCAGCGTGCCCGATCTGCTGCTGTTCCGCGCCGGTGGCGACAACTCCGTGCGCGGCTACGGCTATCGCACGCTCGGGCCGACGGTGAACGGCGCGGTGGTCGGCGGGCGGGTCACGCTGACCGGCAGCGTCGAGGCCGAGCACCCGTTTGTGCGTTCGGTGCCGGCGCTGCTCGGCGCGGTGTTCGTCGACGCCGGCGACGCGGCCGACAAGTGGGGCGAGCTCAAGCCGGTGTTCGGTTACGGCGTGGGCGTGCACTTTCGCAGCCCGGTCGGCCTGCTGCGGCTCGATCTCGCCTATGGCCAGGCGGTGCAACAGGTGCGGCTGCACCTGAGCGTCGGCGTGCAGTTCTAGCGGCGTGCATCGATGACCGAAGCGATCGTTCCCGAAACCACGCCCTCGTCGCCGGCGCGCAGGCCCTCGCACCCGTGGCGCTGGGTCGGCGGCGTGGTCGCGCTCGTCGTGCTGCTGATCGCGATCGGGGCCGGCTTGATCGCCTGGGCGTTGACGACGACCGGCGGCACGGCCTGGGTGCTGGGCCGTGCGCCGGGCGTGACCGTGGTCGCGCCGAAGGGCGCGTTGATCGGCGATTTCTCGGCCGAGCGGCTCGACGCCGCCTTGCCCGGCACCGGCACGCTGCGGCTCGAACAACCGGCCTGGCAGGGCCTGCGCCTGGCGCGCGGCGATCAGGGCCGATGGGCGCTGGTCGTGATCCAGCGGCTGCATGTCGATCGGGTCACGTTCACGCCGAGCCCGGCGCCCGCGCCGGCCAAGAAGGAACCGCTCGCCGCGCCGCGGTCGTTGCGCTTGCCGGTCGAGGTGATCGTGCGCGACGCCAGCGTCGGCGAGTTTCGCTACGGCGCGGCCGACGCCGTGCCGGTGCGCGACCTGCACCTCGCGCTGCACCTCGGCGCCGAGGGCGGCGCGCTGCATCGCTTCGACGCGCTCGCCGCCCGCTACGACAAGATCGGCGCGAACGGCTCGGCGCAAATCGCCGCCGATCCGCCGTTCGCGGTGAGCGCGCGGCTCGGGCTCGGCGCGGCCGAATCCGTGCCCGCCTTCCGGGCCGGTCTCGCCGCGGCCGGGCCGCTCGCGAAACTCGATGTCGCCGCGACGGTGCAGGTGGAGACGAGCGCGACGCACGGCGCGCAATCGGCCGATCTGAGCGCCGTCGTCCTGCCGTTCGCGGCGTGGCCGCTCGGCAGCCTGCAGGCCACCACCAGCGCGCTCGACCTCTCGGCGTTTTCGAGCGCCGCGCCGGCCACCTCGCTGAGCGGGCGCGCGGTGATCGCGACCAGCGGCTTCGACACGCCCGCGCAGGTCACGCTCGATCTCGCGAACGCGCGCGCAGGGCGCATCGGCGAGGGCTTGCTGCCGGTACGCCGCATCGGCGCGGAACTGCGCGCCCGGCCCGACGACCCGAAGGTGCTCGAGATCCAGTCGCTCAACGTCGACCTCGGCTCGGAAAGCCTTCCCGGCGGCAGCCTGAGCGGCAACGGGCGATGGGCACCGGCACGCGCCACGCTCGACATCACGATGAACAAGGTGAAGCCGACCGCGCTCGATGCGCGCGCACCGCAGACCACGCTCGACGGCACGGTGCAGGTCGTCGGCACCGGGCTCTCCGGTGGGGCCGAAGCGGCCGCGGTCGACGTGATCGCGCGGATCACCGGACAACTGCTCGACCCCGCACTGCCCCGCGCGGCGCCGCGCAGCGCAGGCCTGCGACTCGACGCGCACGCCTCGTCGCTGGCGATCGATCTGCGTACCTTCGAGGCGCGGCTCGGTCAGGCCGCCGCCAGGCTCTCGGGCAAGTTGACCCGCACGAAAGCCGATGCGCCATGGCGGGCCGCGGGCCAGCTCGCGGTGGCCGATTTCGACCCCGCGCCGTGGTGGCCCGGCGCCAGCGGCCTGGCGCGCGGACGCAACGAACTCAACGCGAAGGGCAGCTTCGACCTGGTGCTGCCGACGGCCGCGGGCGCATCGATATACGACGTGCTCAACGCGACCCGCGGCAAGGCGAACGTCTCGATCGACCACAGCCTGCTCGCGGGCGTGCCGCTCGAAGGCCAGGTGGCATTCGTCAACAACGACGGACGCGCCCAGCCCAAGATCGAGTTCACCGCCGCCGGCAACCGCGTGAGTGCGGAAGGCAAGGTCGCAGCCAAAGGCAGCGCAGGCGATCAATGGCAGTTGACGATCGATGCGCCGCAGCTCGACCGGCTGGCACCGCTGCTGGCGCCGGCCGGCTCGGCCACCGCCAAGCCCGCGCTCGGCGGCGCGGTGAAGGCGCAGGCCCGGGTCGACGGCCGCTGGCCCGACCTGACGAGCGACGGCGAGCTGAACGCCGACGCCGTTCGCTACGGCGACCTCACGCTGCGCCGTGCCGAAGGCCGCTGGCATCTCGCCAGCGCCGACAACGCGAAGGTCGACGCGACGCTCGCGGTCGACGACCTGACCACCGCCGGCCGCACGATCCAGCAGGCCCGCGCCAAGCTCGAAGGCACGGCGCGCGCGCACGACGCCACGCTGCGCATCGAATCGCAGGCGCTGCCGCCGGCGTGGGTGGATTCGCTGGTCTCGACGGCGGCGGCCAACAGCATCGTGGCCACGCCTTCGACGCCGGCCGCGAGCGCTGCCGCATCGCAACCGGCATCGGGCCGCAGCGAAGTCGTGCTGTCCGCCAACGGTGGTCTGGTCGACGCCGACGGCCAGCGGCTCGCCGGCTGGCGCGGCCGCATCCGCGAGCTCGCGGCGCGCAGCATCGAAGGCCCGCGCCGCACCTGGCTGCAGGCGCGCGACGTGAACGGCAGCGTGGTCTGGGGCGGCCAGGCGCTGCGGGTGCAGGTGGAACCCGGCCGCGCCGAGGCGCTCGGCGCCACGCTGCGCTGGAGCCGCGTCGGCTACCAGGGCGCAAGCGCGGCATCGCCGGCGAAGCTCGACGTGCAAGCGGTCATCGACCCGATCGCGATCACACCGATCCTGCAGCAGTTGCAGCCCGGCTTCGGCTGGAGCGGCGACCTGTTCATTGGCGCGCGCATCGACGTGACCAGTGCCCCCGGGCCGGCGTTGCCGGCCGTCCCCCGCGGGGATTTGAGTGGCCCGGCAATGCCGGATCCACTCAAGAGCACACCCGCGATCCATGCCGACATCGTCGTAGAGCGCGCCCGCGGTGATCTTGCGATCACGCAGGAGTACGGCACGCAGAAGCTCGGTCTGACCGAACTGCGCGCCGGCCTCGTCGCCGACAACGGCTTGTGGCGCGCGACGGCGCGGGTCGTCGGCAGCAGTTTCGGCACCGCATCGGCCGACGTGACCGCGCGGGCTGCGAGCGGCACCTCCTGGCCCGATTCCAACACGCCGATCGGCGGCACGCTCGACCTGGCGCTCTCCGACCTCGGCGCGCTCAGCAGCTGGATCCCCGCCGGCTGGCGCCTCGGCGGTGCGCTGCGCGCGAACGCCACGATCGGCGGCAAACTCGGCGCGCCGACCTACACCGGCCGCCTCGAGGGCTCGCAGCTCTCGGCCCGCAACTTTTTGCAGGGCGTGAACGTGACCGATGGCGAACTGCGGCTCGCGCTGAACGGCGACACCGCGCGCATCGAGAAGTTCACCGCGCAGGGCGGCAAGGGCACGCTCTCGCTGACCGGCAGCGCGAACCTCGGCGCCGCGCCGACAGCCGACCTGCGCATCCTGGCCGACAAGTTCCAGTTGCTCGGCCGGGTCGACCGGCGCATCGTCGCCAGCGGTGCCGCCACGGTGCGGCTCGACGCGAAGGCGGTCGGCCTCCGCGGCCAGTTCAAGGTCGACGAAGGGCTGGTCGACTTCACGCGTTCGGATGCGCCCACGCTCGGCGCCGACGTGGAAGTGGTGCGCCGCCCGCGCGGTGCGCCCTCGCCCACCGACGAAACCAAGGCGCTCGCCGCCACGCCGGTCGAGCCCGCGGTGGGGCGCCAGGTGAACCTCGACCTGCGGATCGATGTCGGCGAGCAGTTGCGCATCCGCGGCCGAGGGCTCGATGCGAGCCTGCGCGGCGAGATTCACATCACCTCGCCGGAGGGTCGCATCGCGGTCGACGGGTCGATCCGCGCTGTCGACGGCACCTACCAGGCCTACGGCCAGAAGCTCGCCATCAACCGGGCGATCATCAGCTTCGTCGGCCCGCTCGACAACCCGCGCCTGGACATCGAGGCGACCCGCCCCGACCTCGACGTGCGCGTCGGCGTGATCGTCAGCGGCACGGTGCTGAGCCCGCGCGTGCGCCTGTTCTCCGAGCCCGACATGACGGATGTCGACAAGCTCAGCTGGCTCGTGCTGGGCAAGGCGAGCACCGCGGCGGGCGGCAACGAGACGGCGCTGCTGCAGCGCGCCGCGCTCGGCCTGCTCTCGGGCGAAGGGCCGGGCGTGACCGACCGCCTGACCAAGGCGCTCGGCCTCGACGACCTCTCGGTGCGAGCCGGCGACACCGGCGTCAAGGACACCATCGTCAGCGTCGGCAAGCAGATCTCGAAACGCTGGTACGTGGGCTACGAACAAGGGCTGAACTCGACCACCGGCAGCTGGCAGCTGATCTATAGACTCGCCCAGCGCTTCACGGTGAAGGCCCAGGCCGGCGGCGACAATGCCGTCGACGTGAACTGGACGCTGCGCTGGAAGTGAGCCGCCTTCGTTAAACTCTGCGCCCGCACCGACCCTCGCCGTAGTTCAATGGATAGAACGGCCGCCTCCTAAGCGGCAAATACAGGTTCGATTCCTGTCGGCGGGACCAATGAGCTGTCACGCGAGGACACTCGAGCGAGTTGCGACGATCGTGTCGAGAGTCGCCCCCATGTCGCTTTGGCGCTCACGGAACGAACACCGGACGCTGCCCTGCACGGCATTGGCTGGGTGTCATTCCGCGATGGCGGCGCATGGCGTTGGCCAGGTGCTGCTGGTTGGCGAAGCCGCAGGCGAACGCCACGTCTGCCAGACGTTGTTTCGATTTCCGCAGCAGCCCGATCGCGCGTTCGACTCTCAGCGCGAGCACGAACTGATGCGGCGACTGCCCGGTCTGTTCACGGTAGATCGCGGCGAAGCGGTTGGGCGGCAGCCCCGCCTGCCTCGCCAGATCGGCCACCAGGATCTTTTCGGTCAGGTGCTCCAGAACGTATTCGCGCAACGCCGATAGCACGGTCGAAGTCAGCGGGTGCGGCGAAGTCGAAGCATGCTGCAGACAGCGCGCGAATCGCACGAGGAGCAGCCGAGCCAGACTGTCCGCTGCATCCGTGTTGAGCAGGCTGGAGTAGTCGAGTTCGTGCGCGAGCTCATCGGCCAACTGTCGCATGCCGGGTGCCGAGGCATTGAAAATCGGCCCGGTCTGAAAGAGCGATGATGCAGCCTCGGAGGGGTCTTCGAACGCCTCGCGGTGGAAGTAGATGGTCAAGTGCCGGCTTGGCGACGACTTCCGCCATGACATCGGCGCCCCTGCGGGTGCCAGAAAAATCGAATAGCGCTCTGCTTCGAAAGTGCGTTGCCTTTCGCCGTCGACGCCTCCCGTGACACTGGCGCGCGTCAGGTTGATCGACATGCGGGAAACCGGCAGCGCCGGCACGTGCAGATCGTAGGGCGGTGAAACGTAGATGGCGGCGCAGACCGCCGCGTGATCGGTGTCACGCATCAATGCGGCGAGCTCCGAGCCTCCCGCGGCGCCGAGCATGCGTCGGTACTCGGCAACGCCGCTGCGAACACCCGATCGCGAGCCGGATTGGGCATGTGGCACTTTGATCGTTGTTGACATCCGGTTCCTCCGTCGAGCGTGCAAAAACCTGCCGATCGAGCATGCGCAAGACGCAATCTCTTGCAAGACACGACGCGCATCCACATGCGCAAATCGGACTTGCCTGAGCCAGCGTCGACAAGCAGGGCGGGTCGATGCTCGGTCAGTCGCATGAAGCGGTTCGAGATTTCAAGAAATTGCGCAGGGCGGACTGCTTGGCCCCTTGTCACATAGCCTTTGGAGGTAGACGAACATGAAGAACCAAACCAGGAAGCGGCTGGCGCTGGCTGCTTGTCTCTCGCTGTTTTGCGGGGCGGCATTTTCCGATCGCGATGCAGATCGCGGCGACAGCGCCTCGCAACTGCGCAGCTTCATTGATCGGCAGGTCGGCGGTATCGACAAGCTGAAGGTTCCGGCGACGAATGCCGACATCCCGGTGCCGCCCGGCAAGCCAAGCGAGCCGGATCGCTACCAGACCACGGAGGCCAAACGCTTCCTCGGAAAGATGCTGTTTCACGATCCGGTGCGGACCGCGCGGATCAACATCAACACAGGCGTGCCGGCCGATCTGCCCGCGGGGACCGCGTTCGGCGGAACGCTGACGGTCTCCGACAACAACGTGCAGGCGATCGTGAATGCGACCAAGCAAACAGGATCGTGCGGCACCTGCCACTTCGGCGAAGCGGCCACGAAGGCCGGCCAGCAGCTCAACCTCCACGTCGGCGCGGAGGGCCGCGGCTATACCGACGAGAACGGCAAGTTCGTCGTTCGCCGTCGGACTCAAGACATCCTCGTCAAGAAGCGCTCGGCGCCCATTTTTGCCGGCGACACGCTGGTCGACGCGCTGCCGACGCTGACCGACATCGACACCATCCTCGGCAAGCGCGTCGTGACCACACCGGCCGCCTTTGCCCACGCACCGATGCCGAGCCAGCTGCTCGCCACCGGCCGGCTCGACGAGTTGGACAGCGTGGCGCGCATGTCCATGTCGGTGATCGGTTTCGCGTTCAACAACCGCTTGCTCTTCGGCGGGTTCGCTGGAGAGCCTGCGACCACGATCGGCGCCCTCAACCCGTTCGACGACCCGGCGGGAGAAAACATCACGCTGCTGCTTCTCGACGCCCACCGCATGATCGACCAGCAGGTGCCGGCGCTGACCGATCCCAAGCACAACGGGCGCTTCATCAAGGTGTTCCAGGACGCCTTCCCGAAGGAGGCCGCCGATTACGCCGCGACGGGTGACGTGACGAAGCTCGTGAACAACGTGACCGTGCTGCGCGCGACGGCAACCTTCCTGCGCACGGTGGTCACCCGGAACACGCCGTTCGACCGATTCGTCGCCGGCGATGACCGCGCGCTGAGCGCCAGCCAACAGCGGGGCGCGCGGCTGTTCTTCGCGAAGGCCACCGAAGGCGGCGCCGGGTGCGCGAGCTGCCACAGTGGGCCGATGTTCAACAAGCAGGCGAATGACCCCGACGTCGCCGGCATCGGTGCCTTCGTCGAACAGAACTTCATCAACGTCGGCATCGGCGACCACCCGGTTCAGGCGCTGAATGCGCAGGCCAGGGGCCGACTCGATACCACCCGGCTCGGCAAGGACGGCTTTCCCTATCACGCGGAAGACACAGGGCGGCAAGAGATCACCGGCAATGCCGACCACGCCTTCAAGTTCCGAAGCCTGACGCTGCGCCAGCTCAAGGACGGGGGAAACTTCTTCCACAACGCCTCATTCAACAAGCTCCGGGACGTGGTCGAATATTTCAACGCCGGTGTTCCCCAGGACCCCACCGCCGGAGCCGCCGGGACCCTGGACACCCGCTTCACCAACCCGCGTGGACCGGGCTCGCAATGGGGCTTGGGTCTTTCCGCGAAACAAGTGGACGACCTCACCGACTTCCTGGAGTACGGGCTGTACGACCCCGCATTCGTGAAGTTCGACCCACGGTCGACGACCGATGCGTTCCAGCCGCACGAGCGCGATCTCACCTACTCGAAGTACCGCCCGGATCTCGCCGCCCTGGGCGCCAAGGATGGCTTCTTGCTCAGCGGTCTGGCCATCAACAACAACGATCCCTTGTCCCGGCGCGACCAGGGACTCGAGTTCCTCGACGTGACGGGGCAGGCCCATGTCGCTCTGGACCGGTCCGAATCCGACACGCCAGGCCGCCAGTCGCACACCATCACGATCACCAACAACAGCACCAAGGTGATCGACACGCACCTGCTTGTCGTGGCGCGAGGCTTGTCGGCCGGCGCCAGGCTGGAGAACGCCAGCGGAACCACGACGACGGGCGATCCGTACTTGCGGGTGTTCTTGCCCGAAGGAGTTCTGCAACCCGGCAAGACCATCGAGCTCTCGCTGAAGTTCAGTCTCGATCGCGAGAGCCCTCGACCAGGTCAGCCGCGAGCCCCGCAGGTTCGCTACACCCTCGGCTTGCTCTCCGGGCAGGGCAAGCCCTGATGGTCTCGGCTCGGCCGTACCGCGCCGGCCGCCGAGGTCAAGGCATGGCTCATCGCGGAGCCGAGCCCTCGATCTTGAACGCGCGGCCGATTCGTTTCAGAGATTCGGCGCTGTCCCACTCTTGCGCACCGTAGACCTTGTCGACCACACGCCCGCCTGCATCGACGAGGACGGTCAGCGGCAGGCGCTTGGCACCGAGCATGGTTTCCAGTTGCAGTTGACCGTCGATGTAGTGGTTGATCGTGGCGTTGGACCGGTTGAGCCAGGCCGCGGCCCGGTCTTCGTAGTCGTCGGTCGAGATGCCGATGACCGTGAAATGCCTGCCGCCGTCGCGCCATGCGAGTCGTTCCAGGGAGGCCATCTCCTGGCGGCACGGTTCGCACCAACTGGCCCACACGTTGATGACCAGCGGCTTGCCGCGAAAGGTCGACAGGCGCCGCGCCGGGCCGTTGAGCCCGCGCATCGTCGCATCGCCGAGGGTCTGCCCGAGGCCGACCTCGGCCGGCGCCGCGGCGAACGCAGGTACAGACGTGCCCAGCAGGCAAAGCGACACCAGCCACGACCCGGCCTTGAGTCGGCGCTGGCGGTGCCGGAGCCGAGCGGCCTGGATCATCTGGCGCCGTACTTCGTTTCGAACTCGATGCCGACCTTCTGCAGCAGCGGGGTCGGCAGCACGCCGCCAGCGCAGACGATGACGACGTCGTTCGGCACTTCCTCTTCACCTTGCTTGCTCGAGATCTGCAGACTCTTCTGCTGGATCGTCAGCACCTTCGAACCCAGCATCACCCTGATGCGCCCGGCCTGCTCCTGTTCGCCGAGCCGCTGCCTGTTCTTGGCCTTGACGCGCGCGAACGCGTCGCCTCGGTACGAGAGCAGGACGGTCGTTCCTTCCTGCTCCGAGACGGCGATGGCCGCTTCGAGGGCGCTGTCGCCTCCGCCGACCACCGCCACCGCCATGTTGCGGTATTGCTCGGCATCGATCAGGCGGTAGACGACCTTGGACGACTCCTCGCCGGGCACGTCCAGCTTGCGCGGCGACCCGCGGCGACCGATGGCCAGCAGCACGGATCGCGCCGGGTACTTGCCCTTCGAGGTGTGCACGACGAAGGTGCCATCGGCCTTGCGCTCGACATCGTCCATGCGCTCGAGAAAGGACAGTTCCAGCCCGGTCTTGGCGACGACCCCCTGCCAGAACTCGAGCAGCCGCTCCTTCTGGATCTCGCCCATCTTGATCGAGCCCACGAGCGCCAGTTTGACCGGCGCGGTCATCGCGATCTTGTTGCGCGGGTAGTGGTAGACCGAGCCACCGAGAGACGCCTCTTGCTCGATCAGCTTG
>Ga0209583_10000047_pt1 | contig 37556 bp, 34 predicted proteins | sample Str014_FD_187201 | JGI IMG/M metagenome (GOLD analysis project Ga0209583, IMG submission 187201) | Freshwater sediment microbial communities in response to fracking from Pennsylvania, USA - Straight Creek_MetaG_SC_2014 (SPAdes) (version 2) | ecosystem: Environmental > Aquatic > Freshwater >... | reverse complement strand
TTCGGCCTCGTCCGCGTGGCCGCGCTCGGCGAGCAGGTTGCCCAGGTTCGAGTGGATCTCGGCAGAGTTCGGGCGCAGCGCGAGTGCGCGGCGCTGGTGTGGCTCGGCTTCGTCGAACCGCTTCAGCGACTGCAGCAGCAGGCCGAGGTTGGTGTGCGCGGATGCATCGTTCGGCGCGAGTTCGAGCGCGACGCGATAGTGGCGCTCGGCTTCGTCGGGCCGCTTCGAGGCGGCGAGCAACACGCCGAAGTTCGAGTGTGCGACCGCGTTCGTCGGGTCGAGCGCGAGGCAGCGCCGATAGTGCGCCTCGGCCGCCTGCGCGCGCCCGGTTTCGGCGAGCAGCAGTGCGAGATTGGCGTGCGCGACGACGTGCTCGGCGTCGAGTGCGAGCGCATCCTCGTAGCAGCCTTCGGCCTGGGCGTGGCGGCGCTGGCCGGCGAGCAGCGCGCCGAGGTTGGCGAGGGCGTCGGCGGTGTCGGCCGGGGTGGTCGATCGCGTGATCGCCTGATGCCAGAGCGGCTCGGCCACCTCCGCCAGGCCCGCGTCCTGCGCTGCGTGAGCCGCCAGTGCGCAGGCGGTGGCCACGCGTGCGGGCGGCGTGCGCTCGGCGGTCAGCACCTGGTTCGACAGGGCCAGCGCCGCGCGCGCGTCGCCTTGCGCGAGCAGCGCTTCGATCTGCTGCAACGCCGCCACGCAGGCCTCGTCGTCGCTCATCGCAGCCTCAGCCGGTGCTCGCCGCGAAGCAGACCGCGCGCTGCGGGTCGAAGCCGAAATGCACCGCCTCGCCGACGCGAAGGTCGGCGAACTGCCCGGTCTGCGGCAGCGCGATGCGGAACTCGAGCTGCGTCTCGGCCTCGCGCATTAGCACCGCGGAGTTCGCGCCGTCGAACAGCAGGCTCTCGACACGCGCTGCGAAGCGCGGGTGCGCCGCCGGCAGCGCGTTCGGTTCGCGCGCCAGACCGATGACCTCGGGCCGCACGAAGGCCTCGACCGCATCGCCGACCTTGACCGCGCCGCTGCGCCGCGCGAACAGGTACAGGCCCTGCGGCGTGACGAGCTCGACCGCATCGCCGACGACATCGGAGGCGTGGCCGATCACGCGGTTGTTGGCGCCGACGAAGCCCGCGACGAACGGTGTGCCGGGTTCGTAGTAGAGCTGCTGCGGGGTGCCGATCTGCTCGAAGCGCCCCGCGTTCATCACGGCGACGTGGTCCGACAGGACCAACGCTTCCGACTGGTCGTGCGTGATGTAGACGAAGGTGGTGCCGAACGCCGCCTGCAGCTGCTTCAGCTCGATCTTCATGTGCTCGCGCAGCTTCAGGTCGAGCGCGCCGAGCGGTTCGTCGAGCAGCAGCAACGTCGGTTCGAGGACGAGGCTGCGTGCGATCGCGACGCGCTGCTTCTGGCCGCCCGAGAGCTGGTCGATGCGCTTGGCGCCCGCACCCGCGAGGCCCACGCGTTCGAGCATCGCGCCGACCTTCTGCGCGATCAGCGCCTTCGGCACCGATCGCCGCGCCAGGCCGTAGCCGACGTTCTCGTCGACCGACATCATCGGGAACAGCGCGAGGTGCTGGAACACCATGTTCACCGGCCGCCGATTCGGCGCGACGTTCGCCATCGCCTGCCCGCCGATGCGGATCTCGCCGGCATCGGGCGCGACGAAGCCGGCGATCAGCCGCAGCAGCGTGGTCTTGCCGCAGCCCGAGGGCCCGAGGATCGAGAAGAAGCTGCCGCGCTCGACGGCGAAGGAAAGATCGTCGACGGCCTTGTGGGTGCCGTAGTGTTTGGCGACCCGGACGGCTTCCAGGTCGAGTGGCACGACGATTTCGCTGTCGGGGTTACGCATGGGTCGACTCGCGCGGCCAGACGCGCTCCGAACGCGAAACGCACACGAACACTAGTTCGCCGCCTTGACCCGATCCAGCACTTTTCCTTCGATCTCTTCGATGCCCGCCGGCACCGCCGGATACCAGCGCACGTTCTTCAACGCCGCCTCGGGGAAGCTCGCCGCGAACTGCGATTTCAGCTTCGCATCCATGAACTTGTCCGCGCCCGCAGACGCCGTGAAGTTGCCTGCCGAAGCCGCGACCTTCGCGGCGATCTCCGGGCGCATGTTGAAGTTGATCCACGCATAGGCCGCCGCATCGGCACGGCCTTTCGCAGGCAGCGCGAAGGTGTCGATCCAGCCCATCGCGCCGGCCTTCGGGGCGACGAACTGGATGTCGGCGTTCTCGCCGTTGAGCTTCCAGCCGCCGGTGTCCCACATCATCGCGCCGACGATCTCGCCGCTGCGCATGCCGTTCAGCAACTGGTCCTTGTTGTCCCAGAACAGCTTCAGGTTGCCCTTGCAACTGGCGAGCGTCTTGCCCACCTCAATCATCAGCGCGGTGTAGGCCGGTGGGTCGTTGTAGAGCGCGAACGGGTCCTTGCCGGAGGCGAACGCGAAGGCCAGCAGCGTCGGCCGCTTCAGGCGCACGGCGGTCTTGCCCTTCACGTCGGCGCGGCACAGGTCGGGGTAGTCGGCCATCTTGGTCGCCTTGGTGTTCACCACCAGCCCATCGGTGCCCCAGATGTGCGGCAGGCCGTAGACCTTGCCGGCGAGCGTGGTGTTCTTCTTCGTCGCGTCGAGCATCGCCGGGATGAACAGCTCGGTCTTGATCTTCGAGAGGTCCATCGGCTTGTAGATGCCGAACTCCTGCTGCGGGCCGGTGATGCGGTCTTGCGAGGGTTGCGCGAGGTCGAAGCCCGCACCGCCGGTGGCGCGCAGTTTCGAGATCATTTCCTCGTTGTTCGAGAGCGTGATCTCGACATCGATGCCGGTCTCTTTCTTGAACTGCGCGACCACTTCGGCGGGCACGTAGTCGGCCCAGGTGATCAGCCGCAGCTTGCTGTCTTGCGCGAGGGCGGGAGCGGCCAGCAAGACGCTGAAGGCGGCCCCCAGCGCGAACCTGAACTTGGTGGCAGATGCGAGCTTCATGCGGGCCTCCTGGGGCGGGGAACGTCGGGTGCGCGAAGCATACCCGGCCCGGCAGGCAGGCCGCCGCCACGGCGGCGAGCGGTGTCTTCAGGCCGAGCGGTCGACGTTGTCGCCGAGCACCGGCGCGGAAGGAAAGGTCGGTTTCTGCTTCGCGGTCGACTCGAGCTGCTGCGACAAACGGCTCAGCCACGGGAAACGCGGCGGCGCCGGCGTGGCGGGCATGGGCTCTTCATTGGTCGACGACGCGGCCTGGCCCGCGCCGCCCGAACGCGCCGGCGCGCTCGGCGCGGCGGTGGGCGAGACACCGGTGGTCGAATTCGGCACGCGGCCGGCTTCGTTGATGCTGGGGATGCTCATGAAGCGCTCCTTCCTCCCGCCAACCAAAAGCGGGTTCTTGAAGCGCTATCGGCAGCGCGCCGAAAAGCTTGAGGGCCGATCGCGAAAAAAGACGTCGAAAGACCCGGTTGTTTCGTGGATCGAGGTCGGGTCAACCGAGCGAGAGCAGCTTCCCTCGCTTCTGGGTCAGGTCGATGAAGCGCTGCAACGCGCGCAGCGCGGTCGCATCGGCGCGCACGAACTCGCAGCCCAGGCGCACACCGCGCGAATCGGCGTTCAGCGAGGTGACGTGTTGCAGCCGCAGGTTGACGTGGAACCGGGTGTCGGCATCGAGATCGATCTGCACCTGGTTCATCACGCCGCCGAGTTGCATGGCCGGCACGTCGTCGGGCAGGAAGAGGGCGCAGCCGCCGATGCTCACGTCGAGCACGCGCAGCGAGAGCTGCATTTCGGCGATGTCGGTGTGGCGCACGCGGGCCACCGGCGTGGCGCGCAGCAGCGGCCGCACACGGTAGGCGCTGCGCCGCTGGAAGCGGAACAGCTCGCGCGGGTAGTTGCAGTTCAGCACGCTGGCGCGCGGGCCGTGCACGAGCACGAGGTTGCCGGCGTCGAACTGCAGCTTCACGCTGTCGAGGTAGCCGACGACGATGACATCGTCGGATTCGAGGATCGCATGCAGCGCCGGGTCGCTCGGGTCGACGCTCAGGCCGAGCGTGCCGCGCTCGGCGTCGGTCGTCCAGACGGTCGCGCTGACGACGCTGCCGTCGCTGGCGTTGAGGTTGAGCTGCACGCTGCCGTCGCAGAGCTGGCGCAGCATCGCTCCGATCTCGCGCGGCGAGTCGAGGCGAAATTCGTCCAGACCGCCGGGTGCAGCACCCAGCGCGTCCAGAGGCATCGGCATCGTTTCCATCCTGGTCGGACCTCAGCCGCCGCCGGGCCGCCCCAAGGCGGCTGAGCGCCCCCTCGGGGGGCAGGAACGAAGTGACGTGGGGGTCGACATGACTAGTGGACCGTTTTCGGGCGCGCGGCGAGCAGGTCGTCGAGCTGGTCGAGCCAGGGCTCGGCGAGCTGGCGGATCTCGGCGTCGTTGACCAGGATGCGCTGCATGATGCGCGACTTGAACTGCACTTCTTCGCTGTCGAGCGGCTTGCCGGCGGCGATCTGCTTCAGCTGCGAGATCAGCAGCGCGCAGGCGCCTTCCAGCTTCAGGACCAGGTCCCAGTTGCCGGTGCGGGCGGCTTCGAGCATGTCCTGGCTCGCTTTTTCGATCGCCTGGTAGTACTGGAGCAGGGTGCTTGCCATGGCATCTCTCGATTGATGGGCGGTGTACGGGATTTGGTGTTGCATTGCGGTCGTCTCAGGCGCCGGCGTTCTCGGTGTGGTCGGCGATCGCGAGCCAGCCGGTGCGCAGCGGCTCGATCAGCCTGACGCATTCGTCGAGCGCGCCTTCGTCGTTGTTCAGGTTCGCCTGGGTCAGGCGCAGGTTGACGTAGGTGTAGAGGTTGCGCAGATCGGCTGCCAGCGGGCCGCCGGCATCGAGGTTGAGCGATGCCGAAAGCCCTTCGTCGACGATGCGCACCGCACGGCCGATGGCCTTGCCCTTGGCGGGGATGTCGCGGCTGCGCATCGCGCCGCGCGCTTCGGCGATCGCGCCGAGCAAACCGTCGAACAGCATCACGATCAGGCCGTGCGGCGTGGCGCCGGACACACCGGTCGCCACGTGCACCTGCTGGTAGGCGCCGGCTTGATGTCGGGGGGCGTTGGAGCGGGTGGCTGATGCGAACATGATCGACTTGCTCTTGGGTGGCTGCGATGACTTGGTTATCGGTCGGCTCCGGCGCGTCTTGAGGGACGGCCGGGTTCGTGCGTGGGGTCAGCCGTTGTTCTTGTTCCAGTTCGTGATCTGCTGTGTCACGTAGTCGCTCAGCCCCGAAAGCGATGCCATCTTCTTGTCGAGCGCGGTGTATTGCGCGGTCAGCCGTGCCTTCGTGGTGGCCAGGCGGGAGTTCATGTCGGCCTGCTGCTTCTGGTTGCTCGTGAGGCTGGTGGCCAGGCCGCTGGTGCGGCTGGTCAGCTGGCCGTCGCTGGCGAGCATCGCAGTGGTCAGCGAGCGCATCTGCGTGGCAAAGCCGTTGCCGCCGGTGCCGGAGTTCGCGAACAGCTTCTTGACCTCGCCCAGGTTGCCCAAGGCTGACGTGAGCTTGGTGCTGTTCACCGAGATCGTGCCGTCGCTCTGGATTTCCAGACCCGCCTGGGAAAGCGTCGAGAACGCGGTCGACGCCGTCGACGACGCGCCCAGGATGTTGCGCAACTGCCGCTGCACCGACACGGCCGTGCTGTCGGCCTGCAGCGGCCCTGCGGTCGAGGTCGTGCTGTCGTACTTGGTGTCGGTCTCGAGCAGCGTCGACAGCGTGTTGTAGGCCGTGGCGAAGCCCTGGATCGCGGCCGTGATGCTGGTGTTGTCCTGCGCCACGGTGACCAGCACCGGCGTGGTGTTGACCTTGACCAGGTTCAGCGTCAGCCCGTCGACCGCGCCGGCCAGGTTGTTGCTGGCCGACGAGACGCTCAGGCCGTTGATCGTGGCGGATGCGTTGGCGGCCGTCTGGCTGAGGGTCGAGGTGGTGCTGCCGGGCGGGTTGTAGGCCAGTGCCGAGAGGCCGGCCGAATCGTTGTTCACGCCGTCGGCGTCGGTGCTGGTGATGCGGAATCCGTTGTTCACGCCGGTCTTGGCCGAGGTCATCACCAGGCGCGCGCCGGTGGTGTCGGTGACGATCGATGCGGTGACGCCGGCGCCGGCCGCGTTGATCTGGTCGCGCACATCGGCCAGCGTGGCCGTGGCGCTGACGGTGAGGTCAACGCCCGCGTTGCCGGTCTGGGCGGTGAAGGCGGTGTTGCCCGTGTTCCAGCTGCCCAGGTCGATGTGCAGCGAGCCCGCGCCGACCACGGCGGTGCTGTCGGCATAGCTGCGGCTCGCGATCGATTGCGATGCCGCGAGGTTCTGCACCGTGATCGCGTAGCTGCCCGTCGCGGCGGTGGCCGAGGGCACGACGGTCACGGTGCTGGGGTCGCCCGAGGTGCCGAGCGTGGCCGACCACGTGCTGGGGTTTGTCAACGTGCGCGCGGCGTCGCGAAAGCCGGAGATGGCCGATTTCACGGCAGCGAAAGCCGAGATCTTGGTCTGGATGCCGGTGGCCTTGGTCTGCAGCGCCGTCAGCGGCGCGGACTCGACAGTCATCAGCTTCGAGATGATCCCGGTGACATCCAGGCCACTGCCGATGCCCGCGGAACTGACCGAGCCCGTGGTGCTGATCGAGGTCGACATGGCGAACTACCTTTCCGTGGCGCGGGGCCGTGGGGGCACGCTCGCGCCGACGGCGGCGCGAGTGGCGAACAGGAAACCGAAACCGGAGTCCGGATCACCCGTTTTCGGCCGTGCGCGCCCGGACTTGAGGCCGGGCTAAAAGCGCTGCGAGGGCTCGAGCGCGATCAGCCTTGCAGCAACTTCAGAACGCCTTGCGGCGACTGGTTGGCCTGCGCCACCATCGCGGTGCCGGCGGATTGCAGGATCTGCGCGCGCGAAAGGTTCGCGGTCTCGGCAGCGAAGTCGGCGTCCATGATGCGGCTGCGCGCGGCCGACTGGTTCTCGGCCGAGATCTGCAGGTTCGACACCACGGCGGCGAAACGATTCTGCGAGGCGCCGAAGGTGGCGCGCTGGCTGTTGATCGCGTCGATCGCGACGTCCAGGTTGGTGATCACCGAGCCGACCGCGGCCGCGCTGGCGGTGCTGTCGATCACGACGGTCGAGGCAGTCACGTTGGTGATCGTCGAGGCCTGCGTGAGGTTGTTGGTAGAGACCGAGATCGTGTCGGTCGCGCCGACGTTGGCACCGACCTGGAAGGTCAGCGTGCCGGCGCCGCCGGCCAGGATCGCCGAGCCGTTGAAGGTCGTGCCGCCCAGAACACGCTGGATTTCGGACCCGAGCTGGGCGAACTCCTGATTCAGCGAATCGCGGTCGGAGGAACTGTTGGTCGAGTTGCGCGCCTGCACCGCGAGTTCGCGCATGCGCTGCAGCGTATCGCTGACCGACGCGAGCGCGCCGTCGGCGGTCTGCGCCAGCGAGATGCCGTCGTTGGCATTGCGCACGGCGACATTCATGCCGCGCACCTGGGTGTCCATGCGTTCGGCGATGGCCAGACCGGCGGCATCGTCCTTCGCGGAATTGACGCGCAGGCCGGACGACAGCCGTTGCATCGAGGTCGCCAGCGAAGTCTGCGACCTGTTCAGGTTGCGCTGCGCATTCAACGACAGCAGGTTGGTGTTGATCGTCATCGGCATGTTGGGTGCTCCGCAAGAATCAAGGACTCCCGGCAGCTCTGCCGGATTCGGTATCAATCACACACCCCCGAAACCGAGAATGCGATGGGTGGATTGTTCCGATGCCGGTGCGATGCGATGGCCGGAAATGCGGCCGCAAACCCGTTCAATTCGATGCCGTGCCAAGAGACAAGGCCCCGCGCCGGAGTACCGGTGCGGGGCCTTGTGCGGCGTGCGATTCGGTGCGGCGCGGATGCGCCGCCCGTCTGCCGATCCCTTACTGCAGCAGCTTCAGCACGCTCTGCGGCAACTGGTTCGCTTGAGCCACCATCGCCGTGCCGGCCGATTGCAGGATCTGGGCACGCGACATGTTCGCGGTCTCTGCGGCGAAGTCGGCATCCGTGATGCGGCTCTTCGCTGCGGCCTGGTTCTCGGACGAGATCTGCAGGTTCGACACCACCGCGGCGAAGCGGTTCTGCGAAGCGCCGTAGGTGGCACGCTGGCTGTTGATCGAATCGATCGCCGTGTCCAGGTTGGTGATCACCGAGCCGACCGCAGCGCTGCTGGCGGTGCTGTCGATCACGACGGTCGAGGCGGTCACGTTGGTGATCGACGAGGCCGTGGTCAGGTTGGTCGTGGCGATGTTGATCGAGTCGTTCGTGGTGACGTTGGCGCCGACCTGGAAGGTCAGCGTGCCGGCGCCACCGGCGAGGATCGCCGAGCCGTTGAAGGTCGTGCCACCCAGAACGCGGCCGATTTCAGCGCCGAGTTGGGTGAACTCCTGGTTCAGCGAGTCGCGGTCCGACGAGCTGTTCGTCACGTTGCGAGCCTGCACTGCGAGTTCACGCATGCGCTGCAGCGAATCACCGACCGAGGCGAGCGCGCCGTCGGCGGTTTGCGCCAGCGAGATGCCGTCGTTGGCATTGCGCACTGCGACGTTCATGCCCTTGACCTGCGCTTCCATGCGCTGCGAGATCGCGAGGCCGGCCGAGTCGTCGGCGGCGGAGTTGATGCGCAGACCCGAAGACAGGCGCTGCATCGCCATGGACATCGAGGATTGCGACTTGCTCAGGTTGCGCTGAGCGTCCATCGAGAAAAGGTTGGTATTCACAGACATCGACATTTGAAAATCTCCAATACGGTTGAATGACTCCCGGCATGAGCGCCGGCATTGCCCAAGTGGAGCGGCGTTCTTTCGTTCGTCCGTTCCGCCTCACTCAAACTGCCACCCGCTCTTGCGAGTGGCTTGCTGCGCCCGGCGTGAGGCATCCGTTGTGGGCAAGGGCGGGTGCCTCTTGCGTTCGACTGGCTGCTTACTCCGGACCCCGGGTTGGCTTTCGTCACCCCGTTGATGGGTTATCGGCGAGGCTTGCGGGGACTTTAGGAAATTTGTCAAGCGAGAAGTGAGCACCGATTTCGGCTCATTTCGACAGATCGATCCCCGCTTCGATCCATGGCCTCCGATGCGATTTCGGCCACGGCGCGCCCGGCTTGAGCGGCGCACGCCAGCGTTCACTCGGACGGCGTGCAATTCGACCGACAGCCACGGAGAAGCGGGCGCTCGACCCCGCTGATCCACGCATCGCCGGGCTGCCCATCTTCCTAGACTCGGTCCCGATCCCGGCTCCATGGACTTCGACGGATGAACCACGCCCCCACCGAATCACGTCGCGCCGACAAGGCACGCCGGCACTGGCAACTCGGCCAGACACACGCCAAGGCAGGCCGCTGGGACGCCGCGCGGCGCGCCCACGAGGTCGCCACGAAACTGGAACCCGACGACTCGCTCTACGCGATCAACCACGCACGGGTGCTGTTGTCGAGCGGTCAGGCGAGGCGCGCCGCCGAAGAAGCGCTGCGGGCCTACCGGCTCGATCCGCGCAGCCTGGTGGCCTGCGAGCTCGGCGCGGAGTGCCTGATGCGCGAAGAGCGCTACGCCGAGGCCGTCGCGACGCTGCGTTCGCTGCCCGCCGACCTGGCGCGCGACCACACACATCACGCACTGCTCGGCCTCGCGCTGCTGCGCTGGGGCAAGGCCCAGGAGGCGATCACCGCACTGCTCGCCTCGCTCGCCATCAAGCCGGACTGGGCCGAGATTCATCACAACCTCGGCCTGTGCTTCGGCATTCTCGATCTCCAGTTCGAGGCGGCGCAGTGCTTCAACACGGCGCTGATCCTGGGCATCGGCAAGCTCGAACTGGGCACGCGCGGCCTGGCCTGCTACTACGAGCGCGGTGCCTGCCAGTGGGACGACAGCGAGGCCAACCTGGCCGCGCTGACCGCCGCCGTGCGCGCGTTGCCGCCGGACGCCAGCCTGGCCGCCACCCCGTTCGCCCACATCGGCCTCGGCGCGGATCGCGCCGATCAACTGCGCGCCGCGCGCAGCTGCACGCGCTTCATGGCGACGGGCATCACGCCGCTGCCGCCGTGCCGCAGCGACTGGCAGCCCGGTGCGCGCCGCCTGCGCGTGGGCTACGTCTCGGCCGACTTCCATCACCACGCGACCGCGATCCTGATGGCCGAGATGTTCGAGACGCACGACCGCTCGCGCTTCGAGGTGCGCCTGTACTCGCACGGCCCGGCCGACGGCAGCGAGATGCGCAAACGCGTCGAGGCCGCATGCGACGAGTTCGTCGAGGTCGGGCCGATGACCGACGCGCTGATCGCGCAGCGCATCCGCGCCGACGGCATCGACCTGCTGATCGACCTGAAAGGCCACACCCGCGACCAGCGCCTGGGCATCTTCTCGTACCGGCCCGCGCCGGTGCAGGTCACCTTCCTCGGCTTCCCCGGCACCAGCGGCGCCGACTACATCGACTACCTGATCGGCGACGCGATCGTCTCGCCGCTCGACCATGCCGACGCCTACAGCGAGAAGCTCGCGCAGATGCCGGCCTGCTATCAGCCCAACGACAGACTGCGCCCGCTGCTCGACGCGCCGACGCGCGCCTCGCAAGGCCTGCCCGAAGACGCGCTGGTGCTGTGCGGCTTCAACCAGCCCTTCAAGATTTCGCCCGAGGTGTTCGACAGCTGGTGCCGGATGCTGCACGCGCTGCCGAACGCCGTGCTGTGGCTGCTCGAATGGAACAAGCAGGCCCTGCCCAACCTGAGGCGCGAGGCCGCCAAACGCGGCATCAACCCCGCACGGGTCATCGGTGGGCCGCGCAAGGCCCTGGCCGACCACGTCGCCCGTTTCCGGCTCGCCGACGTCTTTCTGGACAGCTGGCCCTGCAACGCCCACACCACCGCGAGCGACGCGCTGTGGGCCGGCGTGCCGATCGTGACGATGCTCGGCGAGACCTTCGCCTCGCGCGTGGCGGCGAGCCTGCTGCACGCCGTGGGCACCCCCGAGCTGGTGTGCCGCGACATCGCCCACTACGAGCAGACCGTGCTCGAACTCGCCGCCGACGCACCGCGCCGCGAGACGCTGCGCGCGCGCCTGGCCGAGGCGCGGCGCAGCGCACCGCTGTTCGACACCACGACCTTCACGCAAGACATCGAGGCGCTGTACCTGCGCATGGCAGAGCGGCACGCGCAGGGCCTGGCGCCCGATCATCTGCCGGCCGCCGCGCGCGCATGAGATCGGTCGCGCTCGCGCTGATCGCACGCGACGAGGCGCGCTGCATCGCGCGCTGCCTGGACAGCGTGCGGCCCTGGGTCGACCGCCTGCTGGTGCTCGACACCGGCTCGGTCGATGCCACGCCCGAGCTCGCGCGCGCCGCCGGCGCGCAGGTGCATCGCTTCGACTGGGTAGACGACTTCTCCGTCGCGCGCAACCATGTGCTGGGGCTCGCCGACGCCGACTGGTGCCTGGTGCTCGATGCCGACGAATGGTTGGCCGAGGGCGGCCGGGAGATCGCCGCCTTGCGCGAGGCCGCGCCCGAATTCGTCGGCCAGTTGCGGGTCGACAGCGAGTTCGACAGCGCGGACGGCGTGGCCGTCGCGCCGAGCTGGCTGGCGCGCGTGGTGCCGCGCGGGCAGCGCTTCGTCGGGCGCATCCACGAGCAGGTCGAGCCCGGCCTCGCGCGCAAGCGCCTGCCGGTGCGCATCGGCCACGACGGCTACCGCGACGCGCGGCTGCCGGCCAAGCACGGCCGTAACGAACGCCTGCTGACTTTGGCGTTGTCCGAGCAGCCCGGTGATGCCTACCTGCGCTACCAACTCGGCAAAGACCTCGAACACCGCGGCCGCTTCGACGCCGCGTTGCCCCACTACGAAGCCGCGTATGCCAGCGGCCCCGCTGCAGCCGCCTGGCGCCACGATCTGGTGTTGCGGCTGATGCACGTGCTCAAGTGCGGCCGCCACTGGGAACGGGCGATGGCGGTGGCCGATGCCGAGATGCCGCAATGGCGGCGTTCGCCGGGCTACTGCTTCGGCCTGGGCGACCTGCTGCTCGACTGGGCCATTGCCGAGCCGGCACGCGCCGGCGAACTGCTGCCGATGATCGAATCGAGCTGGCTCGAGTGCCTGGCGCTGGGTGAGCGCCCCGAGCTGGAAGGCAGCATCGACGGCTGCGGCAGCTTTCTCGCGGCGAAGAACCTGGCCGCCTTCCACACCGGCCTGGGCGATGTGACGAAGGCCGCGCACTACCGCGCCCTCGAGGCCGAATTGCGGGCGAATGCGCCTTCTCATCGCGGCATCGCTGCGCGGGCCGCCACCTAAAGTTTGCACACCGGGCCTCCAGCGCCCACTCACTGTGCAAAAAGGCGCGGCCATGAGCAAGCTCCCCGAGATCCACCTGTGCATCCAGCAACCCCCGGGCTACGTGCACGCGCTGGGTCTGCGTGACCAGGCGCGGTATTTCAGCTACCAGTTCCGACGCCTCGGCGCACATGTCACGGTGGCGAAGAACCGGCTGCGGCACGACGCGGTGAATTTCGTCTTCGGTGCCCACCTCGGCTTCGACGCGGGCCTGCGCGAGCGCCATGCCTGCATCTTCGTCAACCTCGAACAGCTCGGCGCGGGCGGTGCGCCGATGCCGAGCGCCTACCTCACACTGCTGGCCAACTCCGCGGTGGTCGACTACGACCCCGACAACCGCGCCGCCTACACGAGCGCCGGCTACGAGATGCCGGTCGCGCCGCTGCTCTACGCGCCGTACTTGAAGCCCGCGCATGCGATCCCGCTCGAAGAGCGGCCGATCGATCTGCTCTTCATCGGCGGCATGAACGAACGCCGCAAGGCCTGGATCGACCGCATCGAAGCGCTGGGCCTGACCGTCACCGTTTTCGACGAAGCGCTGTACGCCGACGAGCGCGACGAGTTCATCGTGCGTTCGAAGGCCGTGCTGAACGCGCACTTCTACGAGAGCAGCCGCTTCGAGCAGGCGCGCGCCGCGCACTGCCTGTCGCTGGGCACGCCGGTCATCTCCGAGCGCTGCGCGCAGACCCGCCCGCACGCCGCGTTCGAAGACAGCGTGCTCTGGCTCGAAGGCGGGCAGCTCGAAGAGTTCTTCGCCAACGACTTCGGCACGCCGGCCTATTACGCGCTGATGGCTGGCGCGCTGGCCCATTTCGAGCAGGTGGCCGACCCGGTCGAAGCCTATGCCGACCTGCTCGCGTTCGCCGCCGGCTTCGTCAAGGCCCACCACGCCGAGCGCCCGACGCAAGCCTGGCAGCCCGAGCGCATCAACCTGGGTTCGGGCAAGGACTACCAGGCCGGCTGGCTGAACCTGGACGTGATCGACCGCGCCGAACCCGACCTGCTGCTCGATCTCGCCGCGCCGCTCGAACTGCCGCTGCTCGCCGAATCGATCACCGTCGGCCCGCTGCGGCTCGAGGAAGGCAGCGTCTCGCTGATCAACGCCAACAACGTGCTCGAACACGTGGCCGATCTGCCCGCGCTGATGGGCAACTGCCTGCGGCTGCTGAAGACCGACGGCGAGTTCCACATCGAAGTGCCCTACGAGCGCGCGCTCACCGCCTGGCAAGACCCGACCCACGTGCGCGCGATGAACGAGAACTCCTGGGTCTACTACACCGACTGGTTCTGGTACCTGGGCTGGTTCGAGTACCGCTTCCATGTCGAGCGCTCGACCTACCTCGACATGCAGCTGAAGGAGTGCGCGCGCGAACAGGCCGCCTTCATGCGCCTGGCACTGCGCAAGGTGCCGACGACGCTGAAGGAGCGCACGGTCGCGCGCACGCTGCAGGCCGATCTGCGGCTGCCGGAGGATGCGGTCGACGCCCGGTACGTGTACCGACCGCGGGCCACGGTCACGCCGCAGCCGGCGACGCCTGTGCAGCAGGGGCTGGCCGCATGATCATCACCCGCACCCCGTTTCGCATCTCGTTCTTCGGCGGCGGGACCGACTACCCGAGCTGGGTCGAGGCGCACGGCGGCGAGGTGCTGTCGACCACGATCGACAAGTACTGCTACATCACCTGCCGGCAACTGCCGCCGTTCTTCGAATACAAGCACCGCATCGTCTACTCGGCGATCGAGAACGTGCGCCACTGGGACGAGATCAAGCACCCCGCGGTGCGCGCCGTGCTCGGCTGGGACAACGGCAGCAAGGGCCTGGAGATCCACCACGACGGCGACCTGCCGGCGCGCTCGGGCCTGGGATCGAGCTCGTCGTTCACGGTCGGGCTGGTGCATGCGCTGGCCGCGATGAAGGGCTCCTACGTCTCGAAGGATCAGCTCGCACGCGACGCGATCCACATCGAGCAGGACATCATCGGCGAGAACGTCGGCTCGCAAGACCAGATCGCCGCGGCCTACGGCGGCTTCAACCGCATCGAGTTCATGCGCAGCGGCGCCTTCCAGGTCTCGCCGGTGATCGTCAAGAAGACGCGACTGAAGGAGCTGCAGAAGCACCTGATGCTGTGTTTCACCGGCTTCTCGCGCATCGCCTCCGAAGTGGCCGAATCGAAGATCGCGAACCTGAAGCAGCGCGAGACCGAACTCATGCGCATGCGCGAGATGGTCGAGGAGGCCGTGAAGATCCTGCACCACTGCAAGCGCCCGATCGCCGAGTTCGGCGAGCTCCTGCACCAGGCCTGGCTCTACAAGAAGAAGCTCTCCGACAAGGTCTCGACCACCGAGATCGACCAGATCTACCAGACCGCGCTCGATGCCGGCGCGGTCGGCGGAAAGATCCTCGGTGCCGGCGGCGGCGGCTTCATGCTGCTGTTCGTCAAGCCCGAGAACCAGCCCCGCGTGCGCGAGGCGCTGAAGGCCCTGATCCACGTGCCCTTCAACTTCGACGAGTCCGGCAGCCGCGTGGTGCTGTACCAACCCAACGGCCTTTGCTGAGCCGCAGGCGAATTCGATGACCCGCAGGGGAATCCCATGATGAATCGAGAAGAACTGATCGCGTTCGAGGACGAGGTCGCGGCGCGCTTCAATGCCGGCGCGATCCGCGCACCGGTGCACCTGTACTCGGGCAACGAGGCGCAGATGATCGAGGTCTTCAAGGACGTCGGCCGCAACGACTGGCTGTTCTGCTCCTGGCGCTCGCACTACCAGTGCCTGCTCAAGGGCGTGCCGCCGGACGACGTGATGGCCGAGATCGTGGCCGGCCACTCGATTTCGTTGTGCTTTCCTGAACACCGCATCTACTCGTCGGCGATCGTCGGCGGTGTGCTGCCGATCGCGGTCGGCGCCGCGATGGCGATCGCGCGCAGCGGTGAAGACGCCCGGGTGCACTGTTTCGTCGGCGACATGACGGCCGAGACCGGCATCGCGCACGAGGCGATCAAGTACAGCCGCAATCACGGGTTGCCGATCCGCTTCATCGTCGAGGACAACGAGAAATCGGTCTGCACCGACACGCGCTCGGCCTGGAACCAGCCGCGCCTGAGCTTCGAAGGCCAGCGCGACGAGTACATCCACTACTACCGCTACGAGACCCGCTACCCGCACGCCGGTGCCGGCGTCCGCGTGCAGTTCTGAGGAGGCCTCGATGAAGTATTTCGACGAACTGAAGCGCTCGATGGCGTTTCTCGCGAGCGACCCGCGCACCGTGTTCATGGGCCAGGCCGTGGCCGTGCCCGGCACCGGCATGAGCAACACGCTGAAGGGCGTCGACCCGTCGCGCCTGATCGAGCTGCCGGTGGCCGAAGAGATGCAGATGGGCATGACCACCGGCATGGCGCTGGCGGGCCTGGTGCCGGTGAGCATCTTCCCGCGCTGGAACTTCCTGCTGTGCGGCATGAGCCAGTTGATCAACCACCTCGACAAGCTCGACGCGATGTCGGCCGGCGGCTACCGCGCCAAGGCCATCGTGCGCACCGGCATCGGCTCGGAGCGCCCGCTGCACCCGCAGCATCAGCACGTGGGCGACTACACCGAGGCGCTGCGCCTGATGTGCAAGACGATCGAGGTGATCCGCCTGGACGAGCCCGAAGACATCTTCCCCGCCTACGAGCGCGCGCTGCTGCGCGACGACGGGCGCAGCACGCTGATCGTCGAGTACGGCGACTACTACGGCGAAAAGTAGAGCAAGACAAGCAAGGAGCGATATGAAGTTCCCCCTGATGCGCAACAACATCGCGCGCGAAGACCTCGACGCGATCATCCGGCACCTGCAGGCCGACGACCCGATCCTGACCAACGGCCCGCAGTGCGCGGCGTTCGAGGCGGAGTGGTCGAAGTGGCTGGGCGTCAAGCACAGCGTGTTCGTCAACGCCGGCGCCTCGGCGAACCTGCTGTCGATGGCCGTGCTGAAGCTGCGCCACCCCGAAGGCGGCGAGGTGATCGTGCCCCCGCTGGCCTGGGTTTCTGACGTGGCCACCGTGCTGCAGAACGGCTTCACGCCGGTCTTCGCCGACATCGATCCGCGCACGCTGGCGATGGCACCGGACCAGATCCTCGCGAAGATCACCGGCAAGACCCGCGCCGTGTTCCTGACCCACGTGCAGGGCTTCGACGGCCTGACCGACGGGCTGCTCGCCGAGCTCGCGCGCCGCAAGATCCCGCTGATCGAGGACGTGTGCGAATCGCACGGTGCCACGCACAACGGGCAGCGCCTGGGAAGCTTCGGCTGGATGTCGAACTTCAGCTTCTACTACGCGCACCACATGAGCACGATCGAGGGCGGCATGGTCTGCACCGACGACGATGCCGTCTACCAGCAGCTGCGCATGCTGCGCGGCCACGGCATGGTGCGCGAGAGCACCGATGCGGCATACCGCGCGAGCATGCGTGACGCGAACCCCGACCTGAACCCCGACTTCATCTTCGCGCACCCGGCCTACAACGTGCGCAACACCGAGATCGGCGGCATCATGGGTCGCAGCCAGCTCAAGCGCCTGGACGCGAACGTGCTCAAGCGCACGCGCAACCTCGAGCGCTTTCTCGCGCGCATCGACGCCTCGCGCTACCAGACCGATTTTCTGCTCGAAGGCAGCAGCAACTACGCCTTCAACCTGATCATGAAGGCGGCCGATCCCGAGTACGTGCAGCGCCTGATGGCGACGATGCGCGAGACCGGCATCGAGTTCCGCCGCGGCAGCGCCGGTGGCGGCAACCAGGTGCGCCAGCCCTACCTGCGCGGCATCGTGCCGGCCGATCACCACCTCGCGTTCCCGAACACCGAGCACGTGCATTTCTACGGCTTCTACATCGGCAACTTCCCCGACATCCGCGACGACGAGATCGATGCGATCTGCACGATCGTCAACGGCGTCTGAGCCTGGCATGACCACCGCGATCATCCTGGCCGGCGGCCTGGGCACGCGCCTGCGCAGCGCGGTGCCCGACCTGCCAAAACCGATGGCGCCGATTGCCGGCCGCCCGTTTCTCGCGCACCAGATGGACCACTGGATCGGGCAGGGCGTGCGCCGCTTCGTGCTTTCGGTCGGCTACCGCCACGAGGCAATCAGCGGCTTCTTCGGCCACAACTACCGCGGCGCGGCTCTCGACTACGTGGTCGAGACCTCGCCCCTGGGCACCGGTGGTGCGCTGCTGCTCGCCGCTGCGCAATTGACGTCCGACGCGCCGGCGCTGCTGCTCAACGGCGACACCTACTTCGACGTGAGCCTCGCGGCCCTGAGCGCGCGGGCCCGCGCGCACGATGCGCACTGGTGTTTCGCGCTGTTCCGCAGCGCGGACCCGGCGCGCTACATGGGCGTCGGGCTGGGCGGCGACGGCCGCATCGAGGCCCTGCGCGCGCCGGAGGCGCCGCTGGCCAACGGCGGCGTCTACCTGTTCCGGCCGAGCGCGCTGGAAGGCCTGGCGCAAGACGCTGGTCGCGCGGTCTCGCTCGAGAACGACCTGTTCCCGCAACTCTTCGCGCGCGGCCAGCGCTTCGCCGGCCTCGAATGCGCGGGCGACTTCATCGACATCGGCGTGCCGCACGACTACCAGCGGGCCGCCTCGGTGCTGCCCGCGATGAACGCCACGGAGCCTGCCCATGCCATCGCCGATTGAGTGCATCCAACGCAATCTCGACGCCCTGGTCGCGGCCAAGCAGCAACTCGTGGGCGACGCCGCGACGCTGGGCACCTTCGAGCGCGCGGTCGAACTGGTGATCGCGCGCTACCGCATGGGTGGGCGCCTGTACATCGCCGGCAACGGCGGTTCGGCCGCCGATGCACAGCACCTCGCCGCCGAATTCGTCAGCCGGCTGGCCCGCGACCGCGCGCCGTTGCCGGCCGAGGCGCTGACCACCGACAGCTCGATCCTCACCGCGATCGGCAACGACTACGGTTTCGACCAGGTGTTCTCGCGCCAGCTGGCCGGTAAAGCCACGCAAAAGGACGTCTTTCTCGGCATTACGACCTCGGGCGAATCGGCCAACATCCTCGAAGCCCTGGCGCAATGCCGTCGCATGAACATCCCCGGCATCGTTTTCACCGGGCGAAGCGGCGGCGCTGCGAAGGGCCTGGCCGATTTCTGCATCACCGCACCCGGCAGCGCGACCAGCACGATCCAGGAACTGCACATCGTGCTGGCGCACACGCTGTGCGAATGCGTCGAGGCGGCGATGTTCGTCCCGGCCTGACCAGCGACACGCGCACGACTTTCGAGAGAGAAATTCCATGACGCAAGACACCCACGACATCCTCGTCACCGGCGGCGCCGGCTACCTCGGCTCCACGCTCGTGCCCGCGTTGCTCGCGGCCGGCCACCGCGTGACCGTGCTCGACAACTTCATGTTCCGCCAGGGCAGCCTGAACCACGTCTGCCACGACCCGAACTTCACGATCGTCAAGGGCGACATCCGCTCCGAGCACACGCTCGCGCCGCTGCTGAAGAAGGCCGACACGGTGATCCCGCTCGCCGCCTATGTGGGCGCGCCGATGTGCAACGCCGACCCGGTGGGCGCGAAAAGCGTCAACCACGACGCGATGATGCTGCTGCTGCGCATGCTCTCGCGCGAGCAGCGCATCCTGATGCCCACGACCAACAGCGCCTATGGCAGCGGCGACGCGAACAACTTCTGCACCGAAGAGTCGCCGTTGCGGCCGATCTCGCTCTATGCACGCGAGAAGGTCGCGATCGAAGCCGAGCTGATGCAGCGCGAGAACGCGGTCAGCTTCCGCCTGGCCACGGTGTTCGGCATGTCACCGCGCATGCGCATCGACCTGCTCGTCAACGACTTCGTGCACCGCGCGGTGCACGACCGCTTCGTCGTGCTGTTCGAGGGCGACTTCAAGCGCAACTACATCCACGTGCGCGACATCGCCCGCGTGTTCCAGCACGGCATCGACCGCTTCGATGCGATGCGCGGCCAGATCTACAACGTCGGCCTGTCCGAGGCGAACGTCTCGAAACGCGAGCTGTGCCAGCACATCCAGAAGCAGCTGCCCGAGTTCGTGTTCATCGACGCGCCGGTCGGCAAGGACCCGGACCAGCGCAACTACGTGGTCTCGAACGAGAAGCTCGAGCGCACCGGCTTCAAGACCTCGGTCGGCCTGGACGCCGGCATCGCGGAGCTGATCAAGGGCTTCACGATGGTGAAGAACACCGTCCACGGCAACGTCTGAGGCGCGCATGAACACGCAGCACGCAGCGGGTACCGGGCGCGCGCCCGACGTCCTGTTCATCAACCCCGACTCCTCGGCGCAGGCCTACCAGGGTCTGGCCACGACCTACTCGGCGATCGAGCCGCCGACCTGGGCGCTGTTGCTCGCGCAATCGTGCCGGGCCAAGGGTTTCGGCGCCGCGATCATGGATTGCGACGCCGAGAAGCTGTCGCTCGAAGCGGCGGTGCAGCGCACGCGCGAGCTGAAGCCGCGGCTGGTCGTGTTCGTCGTCTACGGCCAGAACCCCAACTCGGGCACCACCAGCATGATCGGCGCGACCAAACTCGCCGAGCAGCTGAAGGCCGAGCTGCCCGATCTGACGATCGCCTTCGTCGGCTCGCACACCAGCGCGCTGCCGCGCGAGGTGCTGGCCCTGCCGTTCGTCGACATCGTGTTCCTCAACGAGGGCGTGTACGCGCTGCACAACCTGCTGCGCGGCAAGCTCGGGGAAGACATCTCCAAGGTCAACGGCATCGGCTACAAGAAGCGCGACCGCGGTGGTCGGCCGGTGCTGTGGCTGAACCCGCCGCAATCGGTGGTGCCGCAGGAGCGCATGGACGAAGACATGCCCGGCTACGCCTGGGATCTGCTGCCTTACCGCGAGCGCCCGCTCGACCTGTACCGCGCGCACTTCTGGCACGCCGGTTTCGACCACGCCAAGCGCACGCCCTTCGCCGCGATCTACACCTCGCTGGGTTGCAATTTCGGCTGCGACTTCTGCATGATCAACATCGTCAACCGCAACGACAACGGCGAGGAGATCCACGCCGCCGATTCGCGCGGCATGCGCTTCTGGAGCCCGATGCTGATCGCCGGCGAGCTCGAGAAGCTGGCGCGCATGGGCTGCGAGACGGTGCGCATCAGCGACGAGATGTTCTTCCTGAACAAGCGCTACTACGAGCCGCTGCTGCAACTCGTCGTCGCGAAGGGCCTGAACCTTCGGATGTGGGCCTATTCGCGCGTGGACACCGTGCGGCCTTCGGCGCTCGAACTGTTCCGCAAGGCCGGCATCGGCTGGCTCGCGCTCGGCATCGAGGCCGGCAGCCAGATGGTGCGCAAGGAAGTCTCTAAGGGTTCGTTCCAGGAAGTCAACATCCGCGAGGTCTGCGGCACGGTGCGCGACGCCGGCATCAACGTCATCAGCAACTACATCTTCGGCTTCCCCGACGACACCTTACAGACGATGCAGCAGACGCTCGATCTCGCGCTCGAACTGAACACCGAGATGGCCAACATGTACCCCTGCCAGGCGCTGCCCGGCAGCCCGATGTACCGCCAGGCGATGCGCAACGGCTGGAAGCTGCCGGAGAGTTACGCGGGCTACGGCTTCCTGTCTTACGACTGCGAGCCGCTCGCCACCAAGCATGTCAGCGGTGCCGAGGTGCTGCGCTTTCGCGACGCGGCCTGGCAGCGCTACTTCACCGAGCCGAACTACCTCGCGCTGGTGGAGCGCAAGTTCGGCGCGCAAGAGCGCGCGAACATCGAGCACATGTCGACGATCGGGCTGAAGCGGCGCATCCTCGGCGACTGATCGCCCCCCGAACTCTCAGGGGTTGAACGGCGCCGCCGCGTAGGCGCGGTGCAGGCCCTCCGCCAGCGGCACGGTAGCGCGCCAACCCAGCGCGGCGATGCGCGATGAATCGAGCAGCTTGCGCGGGATGCCGTCGGGCTTGCTCGCGTCGAACACGAGCCGACCTTCGAAACCCACTTCGCGCACCACCGCTTCGGCGAGTTCGCGGATCGACAGGTCGGCGCCCGAGCCGATGTTGAGCGGCGGCCCGTCGTAGCCGGTCTCGGCCAGCATCACGCAGGCTGCGGCGAGATCGTCCACGTAGAGGAATTCGCGCCGCGGCGTGCCGCTGCCCCAGACGCCCAGCTCAGCGTCGCCGCGCTCCCGCGCCTCATGCGCGCGCCGCAGCAGCGCCGGCAGCACATGGCTCGAGCCAGGCGTGTAGTTGTCGTTCGGCCCGTACAGGCTGGCAGGCATCACGCTGACGTAGCGGCGGCCGTGCTGGCGCTGGTGGCTCTCGCACAGCTTCAGGCCGGCGATCTTGGCGATCGCGTAGGGCTCGTTGGTCGGTTCCAGCGGGCCGGTCAGCAGGGCGCTCTCGGGCATCGGCTGCACGCAGTCGCGCGGGTAGATGCAATTGGAGGCGAGGAACATCAGCTGCTGGATGTTCGCGAGGTGCGCGCCCTGGATCAGGTTCGCTGCGATCTGCAGGTTTTCGTAGAGGAAGTCGGCGCGCAACTCGTTGTTGGCCTGGATGCCGCCGACGCGCGCCGCGGCGATGAACACGTAGCGCGGCTGGTGCTCGGCGAGGAAGGCATGCACGGCGCGCTGGTCGAGCAGATCGAGCTCGGCGCGGGTGCGCACCAGCACGCGCGCGTAGCCGCGTTCGCGCAGCCGGCGCAGCAAGGCCGAACCGACCATGCCGCGGTGGCCGGCGATGAAGACCGTGTCGTCGGGGCCGATCATCTGGTGTCGGGTCTCAGGCGATCTGCAGCTCGGGTTCGCGCAGGGTCGCGGAGCGTTTCGCGCCGAGGGCCTCGTCGAGCAGGGGCGGCATCAGCTGCGTCATCGGCAGCGCGGCCTTGAAGCGCGCGTGCGCCGCTTCGGCGATCTCGCGGCGATTGTCCATGTCGAGCGCCGCGATCGCCCAGCCGATCACGTCGTCGCCGGGTGTCTGAATCACGAACGGGTCGAGCGGGCAGGGCAGCGCATAGGACTCGTGCAGCAGGAAGCTGCGGTTCTGCAGGTGGAAGTGCATGCGCGACACCGACGGGATCTCGTTGTTCGGCGACAGCCGCAGCGACAGGCACACCTTCGAGCGCGACAAGTGATCCTGCCGCAGGTACTCCGGGGTGTTCATGTCGTTGTAGCAGACCTCGTGCTTCCGGGCGAGCGCGGTGAGGATGTCCTTGCGGTGGTCGGTGAGCGAGCCCGAGAAATAGAAGTCGATGTCGCGTTCTTCGTCGGGGCGCTGGCGAACCGTCGCGAAGTCTTCGACGTAGCCGTGCGGCAGGAAGCGCACCGGCACGCGCGGGGACAGCGCGCGGTAGGCGGTCAGCATGCTCTCGGCGAGCACCCACACGGCGCTGGCCATCTCGACCGCGACGCGGAACGCGTCGAAGCGCACTTTCCAGTACGGCGTGTTGCTGTAGTGCCAGTGACTGTCCTCGATGCCGCCGTTGAACGTGCCTTTCACGATCGGCTCGGTGCCGATCAGGATGTAGCGCGTGCCCGCGGCCAAAGCGCCGAACATCTCGCCGAGATGTTTCGGATCGACGAAGTTTTCCATCAGAACATTGACGTGGCCGGGCATGATCTTGTGCGAGATGCACGCGGTGTAGCCGCAGTCCCGGAACGCGTTCTTCAGGAACAGCACCGTGTCGCCAATGCCGTGGTGGTTCTGGTGGTTTCCCGTGTGGATATAGATGCGCATGATGAACCTCGCGATGCCAGAAGTCTGGGCTGACGTTGGCGCTCAGAGCTGCCGAAGCAGCCCGTTGAACGCAGACTGGGACTGCTCGACGTTGAAATTCCGTAAGCAATGCCCGAGGTTGCGTTGCGCGAGCGCTCGCAGCTGCGGCAGCTCGCTGTGCTCGAGCACCTGATCGTGGATTTGTCGGGCGAAGTCGTTCGACTGTGCGACGAACGGTGCGTAGTCTTCGCTGCACCAGCCGCCCGGCTCGGCGCGATAGACCAGCGCGCGAACCCCGCGTAGCGTCAAGACGCTGTCTTCGATGCCGCCGGTGAATTCATCGTAGCCAACGGCATCGGAGACGATGGGCACGCAGCCGTGAGCCAAAGCGCGCAGAAGGCTGTACGAGTGAAGCCCGGCGGCCGGGAGTGCGAACAGGTGGTGTTCCAGGAGCAACTGCTCCAGTGTCGCGTCGTCGATGCGCTCGCTGATCCAGTTCACGCCGGTGAGTTGCGCCTTCGCGAAGCGCTGCTGCAGATCCGTCGGCACCGACGACAGGATGGTCAACTCGATGTCGGGTTTCGTCTCGCGCAGTCGCGCGAACGCCGCCAGCAGGTGATGGCCGCCGCGAAGGTAGAACGACCGCGGGTCTTGGTGCAGCGAGTTCGTGAACAAGATGCGCAACGGGCCCGGCCGATCGAATTTCGAGGTGGCGACCCCGCTTTCGTGGCAACGAATGCCCAGCGGAACATGGCGGCACTTGCTCGCGATGAGCGGGCTGTCGAATACCCGGCACAGCGTCTCGAGGCTACCGCGCATGTGGCTGAAGATGTGCCGGCATGCGGGCGACTCCAGCGCCTCGTGAACGAGCTTGAAGTAGCCCTGCGACGCGAGGTCGACGCCGGTGGTGTTGCCGGTGAAGAGAAACGGCATGAACAGGCTGGCCATGCTCTCGAAATGGAACACCCAGGGCTGCGTGCCGGCGTGCAGCGGTGTCGTGTGCAGGAACAGTGCGTCGTGGCGGGATGCCTGCGCCTCGATCGAAAATTGGGCATCGACATCGAGCCATTCGATGAGCTTGCCCGTCGACTCGTGCGGCAGCCGGCGCGCCTGCCGGGTTAGCTGCAGCAACACCGCGGCGCGCTGGGCCTGCGAAGCGGGAACGTCGCGGTCGAGATCGGTCGCCCACACGGCCGCGTTGCCGTGTAGGAACGACTCCATCAGCGGGTGCGAGCCGTTCAGCGGCCGGTAGTGCGGCATTCGCCACGGCAGGCCGAGTCGAATCGCGCCAGGGGTCATGACTTGGCCGGCGAGGCGGCCGGGCGATGAACGTCGCCGATCTCGCCCAACAGTTTGCCGATGAGGTACTCCCAGCTGTTCGCAGCGATCAATGGCACCTCGCCGCGGTAGGCCAGCAGCCTCTCGGCGGCGTGGCGTATCGATTCGTCGCTGAAGGCGTAAGGGATGCAGCCGACCGCGTGGTCGGTGCTCAGGTTGAAGTTGTTGGCGATCGGGATGCCGACCGCGAGCGCGGAGACCGCGCGCTCGTTGGTACCGTGGCCGAAGTTCGGGTCGAAATTGACGAGGCCGGCGTACTGCTGGCAGATGTGGCTGAACGCGTGGTTGTGGTTCGGCTCGGGCGTGAGCAGCCGGAACGACGCGATGTCGCCGACGTGCTGGTGCCAGTTCTCGCCGTAGATGTCGACCGGCAGCCCCTTCAGCGCCTTCGCGACCTTGACACGCCGGTAGCGCTTCAGGCACGAATCGATCGCGCACAGCGCGATCAGCGCCTGCGGTTGCACGACGGCCTCGACCGGTTCGCCCAGCGCGGCGGCGATGGCGCTCAGGCCGTGGGTGATCTCGGTGTGGCGCAGTGCCTCGCTCACGCGTGCGATCCGGCCGGCGTCGAGACCCCAGTGGTTGTTGGCGGCCAGCGTCTGCTCGAACTGGCTGTGCACCGGGGTGACCGCGAGTTCCTTGTTGGCCGACGCCCAGATCATCAGGCGACCGGGGTGTTGCTTGGGGCCGCGGCGGCGCGGTGCGGGGTAGGCGCCGGTGGGCATGTGCAGCGTGCGCGGCCCGATCAGGCGCGCATCGAAGCCCTCCAGCGAGACGACATGCAGATTGGGCAGGCGCTGCGCTTCGTCGATGAATGCGCGGCAGGCATCCACGCGGACGTAGTCGTAAGGCCAGGCGTCGATGATGTAGGTGATGAACTGCACGGCGGGAGCCACGGCACGCCAGATCGGCACCTGGTTCACCTGGAGTTGCAACGGCAGCGTGCCGGTGGTCATCATCAGCGCGAGCTGCGGGTCTTTGAGCAGCACGGTCAACGCCTCGAGATCGCCCCGGTCTTCGATGTGGACCACCCGCGCGTCGTAGCCGTTGTTGCTGAGCGCGGCGGCGATGCTCTGCGCCATCATGTCGGTGCCGCCGAACGGGTGCCGGTTCGTCAGCACCACGGCCTTCGGGTACATCTGGATCATGGCTGCGGTTCTCCGTGTAGGTGGAATACCTATCTTCGGGCGTGGCGGCTCCGGCGATCCGCCGAAATGCGCAGCAATCGAGTCGCATCTTCGGCCCGGCGCCAACGGCCGTGTAGGAAGTTGCCTGACAAGCAGCACGGAAGAACCGGGACTCCAGCGACAGAACTGACCTGATGTTGCGAGCCTGATCAGATCTTCACAATTCATTTCACGTTGAGACACAAAGCAACGCCAGAAGACAACCGATCAAGCCAACACCCCGGAGCAGAACATGAACGCAGACCAGATCCTCACCGAGATTCGCGAAGCCAACCTCTCCTATCTGATGCTGGCGCAGAGCCTGATCCGTGCCGACAAGGAGCAAGCGCTGTATCGCCTCGGCGTCAGCGAGGAAAGCGCCGCGATGATCGCGCTGCTGACCCCGGCGCAGATGATGAAGGTCGCCTCGGGCAACACGCTGCTGTGCCGCTTCCGCATGGACGACGACCTGGTCTGGGGCCTGCTGACCAACCACGGCAAGGGCGCCGCGAACGACACGACCAGCCGCCTGCACGCTTCGATCCTGATGGCCGGCCGCCACCAAGAAGCCGCCTGATCTCGCCACGACAAATACAAAGCCAGGAGCCCAGAACATGCGAGTCAAGAGCATCCTCACCGAAGCCAAACAGATCAGCCGCGCCGTCACGCTGATCAACCTCGGCGCCCGCCTGCAGGTGCTCGAGTCGGAGACCGACCTGTCGTACGAGCGCCTGCTGCGCCTGTACAAGGAGGTCTCGGGCAAGTCGCCGAGCAAGGGCCAGCTGCCGTTCTCGACCGACTGGTTCATGACCTGGCAGCCGAACATCCACGCCTCGCTTTTCCTGAACATCCACGAGTACCTGAACAAGGTCGCCGAGATCGACGAGATCGACACCGTCATCAAGGCCTACCAGCTCTACCAGGAGCAGACCCAGGCACAAGGCCTGGAGCAACTGCTCTCCGTGACCCGCGCCTGGCGCCTGGTCAAGTTCGTCGACAACGGCATGCTGACGATGACCAAGTGCTCCAAGTGCAACGGCCACTTCGTCACCCACCCGCACGAGATCGCCAAGCACTATGTGTGCGGCCTGTGCAGCCCGCCCGCGCGTGCCGGCAAGGGCAAGGCGGCCGGCGGCATCCAGATGCACTAGACGGACCGCGCTCAAGTTTTTTGCGAATCGACCGATAGAGGTCTCAGTTCCGAGTTTTTCATTGCTTGTCTCCTCCTGGCACATTCGATGTGTCTTTGAACGGGTCCTTCGGGGCCCGTTTTTTTATTGGCGGGTCAAACCGGCACTGATGTCGCCATCGCGTTCGACACGGTGAAGACAAACTCAAGGCCAGTCGCGTCGCGCCGATAAAGCGGCAAGGCAGGGCGCTCTGATGTTGGGGCGCCCGCACCAACACACGGACCTTCACACACCATGTTCGTTCTCGTCGGCTGGGCCTTGGCCATGGTCTGCATCTTCGGCGTCTACATCTTCCACGGTGGAAACATCAGTGTGGTGCTGCATGCCTTGCCGTTCGAGATGATCACCATCTTCGGTGCCGCCGCGGGTGCGTTCCTGGCGAACAACCAGATGAAGGTCATCAAGGCGACGATGGCCGGCCTGGGCAAGTGCTTCAAGGGCAGCAAGTACAGCAAGGCCCGCTACATGGAACTGATGGCGTTGCTCTACGACATCCTGCAAAAGGCCCGCAAGGAGGGCCTGATGTCGATCGAGAAGGATGTGGAAGAGCCGCACAGCTCGGCGATCTTCCAGAAGTATTCGGTCGTCGGCAACGACCACCACGTGGTCGAGTTCATCACCGACTACCTGCGCATGATGGTCTCGGGCAACCTCAACGCCCACGAGATCGAAAGCCTGATGGACAGCGAGATCGACACCCACCACCACGAGGAGCACGCTGCGGTCCTCGCGATCGGGCGCCTCGCGGGTGGCCTGCCGGCCTTCGGCATCGTCGCGGCGGTGCTGGGCGTGGTCAACACCATGGGCTCGGTCGGCCAGGCGCCGGCCGTGCTCGGCGGGATGATCGCTTCGGCCCTGGTCGGCACCTTCCTCGGCATCTTGCTGGCCTACGGGTTCGTCGAGCCGCTCGGCGGCCTGCTCGAGCAGAAGGTCGAAGACGCCGGCAAGGAACTGCAATGCATCAAGACGACCCTGCTCGCCAGCATGCAGGGTTACGCGCCGCAGGTCGCCGTGGAGTTCGGCCGCAAGGTCTTGTACTCCGGTGACCGCCCCACGTTCGCGGAACTCGAAGGCCACGTCAAGGGCAAGAAATGACGGATGGAACCCCTCGTCCGGCGGAATACACCGGCCGATCCCCCGCGGGGATGACGGGTCCGCTTGGGAGCGGCCCGGCGCTGGACCCGCACCACTTCAACGAGGCGTTGAGTCATGTCCGGTGATTCCAAGAAGCTCCAGCCCATCATCATCAAGCGGGTGAAGAAGGGCGGCCATGCCGTGCACGGCGGCGCGTGGAAGATCGCGTATGCCGACTTCGTCACCGCGATGATGGCGTTCTTCCTGCTGATGTGGCTGCTCGGCTCCACCACCGAGGGCGACAAGAAAGGCATCGCCGACTACTTCGGCTCGCCGTTGAAGATCGCGATGGGCGGTGGCAGCGGCTCGGGCGATTCGTCGAGCGTCGTCAAGGGTGGCGGCACCGATCTCACGCGCGACTCCGGCCAGGTCAACAAGGGCGAGACCGAAGCCAAGCGCCGAACGCTGCAGCTCAAGGCCCTGAAGGCCGACCAACGCCGCGCCGAGGCGTCGCGCCTGGAGGCGCTGAAGCAGAAGGTCGAAGACGTGCTCGCGGCCAACCCCAAGCTGGAGGCGATGAAATCGCAGATCCGGCTCGAGATGACGCGCGACGGCTTGCGCATCCAGATCGTCGACGAGCAGAGCCGACCGATGTTCGACAGCGGCAGCGCCATCGTGAAACCCTACATGCGCGATCTGCTGCGCGAGATCGGCGGCGTGCTCGGCGAAGTGCCTAACCGGTTGACGCTCGAAGGCCACACCGACGCCCAGCCCTTCGGCACCGGCGAGCGCGGCTACAGCAACTGGGAGCTCTCGAGCGACCGGGCCAACGCTTCCCGCCGCGAGCTCGGTGTCGGTGGCCTTCCCGAAGATCGCGTGCTGCTGGTCCAGGGCCTGGCCTCCAGCGTGCTGTTCGACCCTGCAGCGCCCACCAGCCCGGTGAACCGGCGCATCAGCATCATCGTGATGAACCGCGAGGCCGAAGACCGCTTGCTGAGATTGAAGACCGACGACGAAGAAGCCGAGCCGCCCAATGGGGCGAGCAAGGAGATGGCGAAAGAGACGACAAAAGACATGCCAAAGGAAATGCCGAAAGAAATGCCGAAAGAGACCGTCGCACTTCCCTCAATTCCATCCCCCATTGCCCGATAACCAACCAGTGCCCGGCCCTGCACCGGAGTGAACAGCGAGGAGCGCCATGAGCAACCCCACCGAACTGAAATTTCTGATCGTCGACGACTTCTCCACCATGCGCCGCATCGTGCGCGGGCTGTTGAAGGAGATCGGCTACAACAATGCGGACGAGGCCGAAGACGGCTCGGTCGCGCTGAACATGCTGAAGGCCACGAAGTACGACTTCGTCGTCAGCGACATCAACATGCCGGTGATGAACGGCTTCGAGTTGCTCAGTGCCGTGAAGGCCGACGACAGCCTGAAGCACTTGCCGGTGCTGATGGTGACCGCCGAGGCGCGCAAGGAAGACATCGTGCGTGCCGCCAAAGACGGCGCGGCCGGCTACATCGTCAAGCCGTTCACCAAGGCCACCCTCGAAGAGAAGGTGCAGAAGATCATGCAGAAGCTCGCCGCGACGGCCTGAGCGACGCATCACCATCCTGGAGAACCACAACATGAAGATGGATGACCTCGACACGCTCGCGCCACAGATGGCAGCCGGTGCCTCGCCCGAAGTGTTTCAACAGCTCGGCCTGATCACGCGCCAACTTCACGACACGCTCACCCAGCTCGGTGTGATGCCGCGCCTGCAGCAGGCCGCCGACGGCCTGCCCGATGCGCGCAGCCGCCTGAGCTACATCGCCAAGAAGACCGGCGACGCTGCGAACAAGGTGCTGAACTCGGTCGACATGGCCAAGGCCGATCACCAGAGCATCAGCGCCGAGACGCGTCGCATCGCCGCGGCGATCGTCGCCGACCCGGTGAAGGCCGTCGCCACCGGCGCGGTGATGAACTTCGTCGGCGATGTCGAAGCCGCCACGGAGCGCATCGACAAGCACCTGACCGACATCATGATGGCGCAGGACTTTCACGACCTCACCGGCCAGGTCGTCGCCAAGGTCGTGTCGCTGGCTTCCGATCTGGAAGACAGCCTCGTCAAGCTGCTGGTTCAGGCGGCGCCGCCCGAGCAGGCACAGCGCGTGGAAGCGTCGGTCCTGAACGGCCCGGTCGTCAACCCGGAAGGTCGCACCGACGTGGTGGCCGATCAGGGCGAGGTCGACGACCTGCTCGCGAGCCTCGGGTTCTGAGCGACCCTTCTGCCTAGACTCCCACGAAAAACGGCGGCCCCACGGGCCGCCGTTTTTCGTGGCGAGCTTCTTATTTGGGCAGCAGCACCTTGTCGACCACGTGGATCACGCCGTTCGACTGGATCACGTCGGCAATGGTCACGTTGGCGGTGCCGCCGGATTCGTCCATCACCATGACCTTGCCGCCGGCGCTGGTCGCCGTCAGCGTGCCGCCCGAGACGGTCTTCAGCGTGGCCTTGCCGCCGCCGGTCGTGATGGCCTTGCCGAGCGCTGCGGCGTCCATCTTGCCGGCGACCACGTGGTAGGTCAGCACCTTGGTCAGCGCCGGCTTGTTCTCGGGCTTCAGCAGGGTGTCGACGGTGCCGGCCGGCAGCGCGGCGAAGGCAGCGTTGGTCGGCGCGAACACGGTGAACGGGCCCGGGCCCTTCAACGTGTCGACCAGGCCGGCGGCCTTGACGGCGGCGACCAGCGTGGTGTGATCCTTCGAGTTGACGGCGTTGTCGATGATGTCCTTGGTGGCGTACATCGGCGCACCGCCGACCGTGACCTGGGCGATCGCGGTGAGTGTGGACACAGACATCACCAGCGCGAGGGCGAGGGTCGAAAGTTTGATGCGTTGCATGAGGGTTGACTCCTGTGAATTGTTTCGAATCGACGCTGCAGGATGGCTGCGTGGGGCTTGTTACGCCGCATCCACGCCAACGGATGCGGCGATCGCGATTTCTTCCCAGCATGGGGTTTGGGTGGTCTTCGGGGTTCATTTCGACACGCGCCAGCTTGTGCACCGAACGAGAATCGAGGCCCCGGCCCTCCCGAGCCGACCCCGGTCACGCGCTGCCGACGATGCCCGCCATCCCCGCACCCCAACCTGCCGACGAGGCCGAGCGGCTCGCCGCCTTGCACGAGTTGCAGGTGCTCGACACGCTGCCCGAGGCCGTCTACGACGACATCGTGCTGCTCGCGTCGCACATCTGCGGCACGCCGATCGGCCTGGTCTCGCTGGTCGACAGCGAGCGCCAGTGGTTCAAGGCGCGCATCGGCCTGAGCCCGAGCGAGACGCACCGCGACCTCGCGTTCTGCGCGCATGCGATCGTCGCCGACGCGCCTGTCTTCATCGTCGAAGACACCGCACTCGACGCGCGCTTTCGCGACAGCGCGCTCGTCACCGGCGACCCGAAAATCCGCTTCTATGCCGGTGCGCCGATCGTGACACCCGACGGCTACGCGTTGGGCACCGTCTGCGTGATCGACACCGTGCCGCGCGTGCTCGACGCCGCGCAGATCAAGGCCTTGCAGGCCCTGTCGCGCCAGACCACGGCCCTTCTCGAACTTCGATTGCGCACGCTCGCCTCGGAGCAGCAGGCACGTGTGCTCGAGCAGCTCTCCGCGCAGGCCACCGAAGAGCGCCGGCGCAGCGCCGAGATGCTCGAGATGGTGCTGCGTGGCGGCAACCTGGGCCTGTGGCAACTGCAGATCGAGAACGGCGGCTTCACCGCCAACGAGCGCGAACACGAGATGCTCGGGCGCCCACATTTCGCTTCGCCGGCCGAAGCGCTGAACTGGCGCGAACTCGTGCACCCCGACGACTGGCCGCTGCTCGACGAGGCGATCGCCCCGCACCTGGCCGGGAAGGCCGCGTTCTACTCGTGCGAACACCGCATGCGCCATGGCGACGGGCACTGGATATGGGTGCTGACCCACGCCGTCATCGCAGAGCGCGACGCGCGCGGTGCGCCACTGCGCATCGTGGGCACGCACATGGACATCAGCAGCCGCGTCCACAACCGCCTCGCGCTTCAGAGCACGCGCGACCTGCTGCAGCGGATGGGCCGGCTCGCGAAGGTCGGCGGCTGGGAACTCGATCTTCTCAGCGGCAAGGTCAGCTGGACCGAAGAGGTCTACCGCATCCACGAGCTCGACCCGGGCACCGAGCCCGACCTGGTCAATGGCATCGACTTCTACGCGCCCTCGGCACGCCCGGTGCTCCGCGCGGCAATCGACGACGCGATCGCCAACGGCACGCCCTGGGATCTCGAACTGCCGTTCATCACCGCGACCGGCCGGGAGCTGACCGTGCGGGCACAGGGCGAGGCCGTGATGCAGGGCGGGCGCGCGGTGCGCCTGTCGGGTGCCTTTCAGGATGTCACCGAGCGCCGGCGCACCGAACAGGCGCTGGCACTCAGCGAGCATCGCCTGATCCTGGCGTTGTCGCGCCGGGGCTTGTCGGTACTCGATTGGGACGTTGCCAGCAACCGCATCTACCGTGGCGCGAACTTCTCGGCGATGTGTGGTGGGCCGGCCGAGGAACAGGTGTGCACGCTCGAGGAGATCCAGGCCATCGCGCATCCGGCCGACGTGCTGAAGGTGCGCGATGCGGTGATCGACGCGGTGCAGGGCAAGACCGACGGCTACGACGTCGACTACCGGGTGCGCCATCGCGACGGCCATTGGGTCTGGGTGCACGGGGTCGGCCGCGTGACCGAACGAGGCGCGGACGGTCAGGCGTTGCGTATCAGCGGCACCGACGAGGACGTGAGCGCCGTCAAGGCCTCGGAGCGAGCGCTGATCGACAGCCAGCGCCAGCTGCGCCTGGTCACCGACCACATGCCGGCGATGATCGCGCACATCGACACCGAGCAGCGTTACCGCTTCCTCAGCGCGCACACGCGGCAGGTGTTCGGCACCGATGTCGAGGCGGCGATCGGCCGCACGGTGCGCGAGATGCGCGGCGAGGAGACCTACGCCGTCATCGCGCCGCACATCGAGGCCGCGCTGCGCGGCGAGCACACCTCGTTCACCTACGAGATGCAGCTCGACGGAAGCACCGTGCACTTCCAGGCGAACTACGTGCCAGATGTCGATGCCGCCGGCCAGGTGCGCGGCATGTACGCGATGACCTTCGACATCACCGAACTGCACGAGACCCAGCATCAGCTCGAGATGCTGGCGCGCGTGGACACGCTGACCGGTCTGGCGAACCGGCGCCGTTTCGACGAGCGCATCGAAGAGGCGCTGCAGCGCGCGCGGCGGCTGGAGCGCTCGGTGGCCGTGATGTTCCTCGACATCGACCATTTCAAGCGCGTCAACGACTCGCTCGGCCACGCTGGCGGCGATGCCGTGCTGCAGGAGTTCGCGCGCCGTCTGCAGCGCAGCGTGCGCGTGACCGACACCGTCGCGCGGCTGGCCGGCGATGAGTTCGTCGTGCTGCTCGAAGGCCTGCACGACACCGACGAACTCGGTGCGCTGGCGCAGAAGATCGTCGGCAGCGTGCGCCCGCCGTTCGAGTTCGACGGCGAGTTCATCGAGGTGACCACCAGCATCGGCGTGGCGACCTGTGTCGATGCCCGGTCGACGGCCGCCGAGGTGCTCGCGCGCGCCGACGCGGCGCTTTACCGCGCCAAGAGCGAGGGCCGCGACCGCTACGCGATCGCCTGATCCCGTTCGACCCGGGCCGCTCGGTCGCCTCAGCGCCGAACTGGTGCCGCTTCACCCCGCTTATCCGCCGCCGCTTCGTCGGCCCTGCCGGAACAATGACCGGGCACCACCTCAGGGCGCCCCGCCATGGCCGACCAGCAAGCCGAAGACCGCAACCTACCCGCCTCACAACGCAAGCTCAACAAGGCGCGCGGTGAAGGTCAGGTCGCGCGTTCGCGCGACTGGGGTCACTTCGTCGCGATCGCCGTCGGCGGCGCGTTGCTGCTCGCCACCGGGCCGATGCTGGTCGATTGGGTCAAGGAGACGCTGTTGCAGGGCCTGCACTTCGACGGCGCCGCGGTGCGTGACCCGGCCTTCATGGGCGAGCGGCTGCGCGAGATGACGATCCGCTGGCTCTGGGTCGTGCTGCCGGCCGGCTTTTCGATGATGGCCGCGGGCGTCGGTGCGAGTCTGGCGATCGGCGGCTGGAACTGGACGCTCAAGCCATTGGTGCCCAACTTCGCCAAGCTGAACCCGCTCACCGGGCTGGCGGGCATGGTCTCCAAAGACAAGCTGATCGAGGCGCTCAAGGGCAGCCTGCTCGCGCTCGTGCTCGGCACGATCGGCGCCCTGTATTTCAAGGCGCACATCGACGAGTACATCGGGCTGCTCGCGATGCCGTTGTCGGCGGCGATCCAGCACGGCGCGAGCTCCATGGTCAGCGGCGTGATTCTGTTGCTGCTCGCGCTCGCGGTGTTCGCCGGGATCGACGTGCCCTTGCAGCGCTACCAGCACGCCAAGCGCCTGAAGATGAGCCACCAGGAGCAGAAGCAGGAGCACAAGGAGGCAGAGGGCAACCAGGAGGTCAAGGCCAAGGTCAAGGCGCGCATGCGCGAGATGACCAAGCGGCGCATGCTCGCCGCGGTGCCCAAGGCCGATCTGGTCGTGATGAACCCGACCCACTATGCGGTCGCGCTGCGCTACGACGACAAGAAGATGGGCGCGCCGCGCGTGGTCGCCAAGGGCGCCGACCTGATGGCGATGAAGATCCGCGATCTCGCCAAGGATTCGAAGGTGCCGGTGCTGCAGGCACCCGTGCTGGCGCGGGCGCTGTACGCGCACGCCGAGCTCGACCGCGAGATCCCCGCCGCGCTGTTCGCCGCCGTGGCGCAGGTTCTGGCCTACGTGTATCAGCTGCGCGCCGCGCTCGCCGGGCAGGTCGCGATGCCGAACGCGTTGCCCGAGCTGAACGTGCCGGCCGACCTGGACCCGCACAACAAGCCGGTGCCGGGCATGGAAGTGTTCGACTGACCGAACGCTCGGCCGGGGCCAAGGCTCGGCCGCCGGCCCGGAATGAAAATCGACCGACACCGGTATGAACTCGTGCGGTCATCGCCTCGCCGTTCGGGCGATTCGGTCACGCGTCGGGAACATCACTTCGACGAACCCTCAGGAGAACGACACGAGCCCGCGACGGCCGCGCTCCTGCTGGCGGCGATGCCGGCGCTGGTGTTCGCGCTCGGGCGGCGCGGTGCACCGATACGTTTCGCACGCAAGCCCTGAAGCGTCCGACCCGCGGCCGGGCCGGACGCCTTGTGGGCGAGACGTGATCGCTTGCGAGCTCAGTTCACCGTCAACGTCAAATCGTCGACCACGAACGAGGTCTGCGCCGACGAGTCCTCGGTGCCGGTGAACTTGATCGTGACCGTCTGGCCGACGTATGGCGTCATGTTCAGGCTCTTGAGCACGTAGCCGGTGGCGGCGTTCAGGTTCGAGTAGGTCGCCAGCGTGGCCAGCACCGAGCCGGCGCTGTTCAGCACCTGCACTGTGAGCTTGTCGTAGGCGCTGGTCGTGGTGGTCTCGGCCGTGTCGATGTGCAGGTAGAAGGCGAGTGTGGCGCTGGCCTTGCCCGACGGGATCGCCACCGATTGCGAGAGCGTGTCGGTGTGCGCCGAGCCGTAGCCGTTGAGCCACGCGAAGCCGGTGCCGGCGTGCGCGGTCTCGCCGGTGCAGCCGGTGTTCGTGCAGATCACGCCCGACGAGGCGGCCCACGAAGTGCTGCCGCTCTCGAAGCCGGTGTTCAGCAGCAGTTGCGACGAGCTGCCGCTGGCCGCGACCGTCACCGTGTGGCTCGCCGAGGCGGTCTTGCCGGTGCCGCTCTCGGTGACCGTCTCGGTCACCGTGTAGGTGCCAGCGGCGGCGTAGGTGTGGCTCGGGCTGGTGGCGGTGGAAGTACCGTTGTCGCCGAAGGTCCAGGCGTGGGCGCTGATCGTGCCGCCGGAGTCGGTGGAGCTGTCGGTGCAGGTGGCGGTCAGGGCCGAGGTGGTGCAGGCGAAGGCGGCCGTCAGCGTGGTGCCGCTGGCGCCGAACCCGCTCGAGAAATTCTGCACCTGCAGGCTGCCGTAGCCGGTGACGTAGTCCCAGCCGGCCTTGGCCGAATAGCCGCCGTTGCTGCCCGAGGTCACGTCGTGGAACCACGACGGGTTGGCCGCCGCGCCCTGGTACAGCGTGGTCGCGGGGAAGGCGAGCGTGTTGCCGTGCGCCGCCTGGATGCGCGTGTAGAAGCCGGTGAACAGCGGAGCCGAGAGGCTGGTGCCGCCGATCTGTACGTTAGAACCGTTGACCAGGATCAGCGCGCCGCTGTTCGGCGAGGCGTCGAAGGACACGTCGGGCACGCCGCGCTTGCCGGCGGTGGTGAGCACGCCGGCGTTGGTCTGCCAGCTCGGCGCCGCCTCGGTGCTGCTCACGCCGCCGCCGGTGCCGCCCGAGGCGCTTTGCGGGCAGGTGCTGGCACTCGTGCAGCTCCAGGCCGTCTCGCCGACCCAGGTACCGCCGTTCGTCGACAGCGTGGTGCCGCCGATCGCCATCACGTACGGCGACACGGCCGGGTAGCTCTGCTGGCTGGTCGAGCCGCCGCACTCGTACGAACCGGAGTCGCCCGACGAGACCGAGAAGGTCTGGCCCTGCGCCACCGCGGTCTGGAAGATCTGGTCGTTCGAGGCTTCGGTGCCCGAGCTCTTCGCACTCGTCTCGCACTCGCCGAGCGAGACGTTGATGACCTTCGCGAGGTTGTCGCTCACGGCCTTGTTGTAGGTGGTCGTGAGGTTGGCGTCGCTGAGCGTGTTGGCGGTGTAGAGCAGCATCGACTTGATCGTGCCGCCGGCCGCCGCGAGCGAACTCTGGCTGTCCATGTTCCATTCGTCGACGCCCGAGGTATCGGTGCTCGCCGAGCCGACCGTCACGACGCTGACCGCCGGCACCGGGTAGCCGGCGTTCGCGGCCATCGTCTTCAGGTCGGCAACCGTCTGCGTCATGCTGCCTTGCGTGATGATGCCGATCGTCGCGGTCGAGGCCGAGGGCATGCCGCTCGCGCCGTAGATGCTCGGGAACAGCGTCGGGTTGACGCCGACGACCGATTGCGTCGTGGCCTGCGGCTGCGCGCCGGTGGCCAGCGTCTGGGCTTGCACGGGGGCGCGGATCGCGAGGGTGTGCGCGAGGTGCACGGTCTGCAGGCCGGTGACGGCGAGCACGGTGTCGGCGAGCGTGCCGGGCACGTTCGCATCGGTCACGTTGGCGAATGCGCGGCGGCCGCGCACGTCGAAGTGGTGCAGTTCCGCCTGGAACGCAGCGCGAATCTGGCCCGGCGTGCCGTCGGCCGTGACCAGCAACCGGTTGTCGGCCATGTTCACGTTCCGGAAGCCATGCGCGCGCAGGTAGTTGACGACCCGAACCGCCTGCTCGCGCGTCGGCGCATGGCGTTCGAGGAACTGCTGCGAGCTGAGCACCTGCGCCGATCTGCCGTTGGCCAGTGCCTGCGTCAGCGTATCGAGCTCTGCCTTGTTGCGCAGCATCAGCGAGACCGCGATGTGCACGCTTTCGGTATCGGCCATGGCGCCCGCGTCGCTCGCCACGTCGTAGGCCATCGCGTGGGCCTTGGTGTGGGTGGCGAACCAGTTGCGCACCGCCGCGGGAGCGGCGAGCGTGGCCGACTTCTCGGCCGCCGTGGCGCCGAACGCCGTCGCGCACAACGCGATCGCGGCCAGCAGTTTCGATGGAATCGAGGATCTCTTCATGCCGTGGAACTCCGAAGGA